>Ga0114994_10003123_pt1 | contig 12109 bp, 8 predicted proteins | sample ArcticOcean_MG_C_9_FD_87043 | JGI IMG/M metagenome (GOLD analysis project Ga0114994, IMG submission 87043) | Marine microbial communities from western Arctic Ocean - ArcticOcean_MG_CB2_152 | ecosystem: Environmental > Aquatic > Marine > Oceanic | place: Arctic Ocean: Canada Basin | collected... | reverse complement strand
GAAACCGTAATGCGTGATCAACTCCTTAAACTTCTTGTGTGAAAATTTTGGAAAAATATCATGCAAATTCCTTTTGAAGTCGATCCTCCTGAAAAAGCCGGAAACAGCACCGCTAAAGTCGAAACTTTAAATCAGCAAAGTCCTCAGAAACCGCAAAGCCCAGCGGAACGTGCATCAAAACAGCCACAAAAACCGCTCACAGTTACCCAGCTGACACGTCAGATTACGCTCCTGCTCGAAGGCAAATTCCGCTCAATGACAGTTGAAGCGGAGCTTTCAAACGTCAAAAAAGCAACCTCTGGACACTGGTATTTTAGCCTCAAGGATGATCAGTCGCAAATCCGCGGAGTGATGTTTCGTAACGCCGCTGCCGGATTACGTTTTGAACCGGAAAACGGTCTTGAAGTTGTGGTGCGCGGAAAGCTCACTGTTTATCAACAGCGTGGTGATTATCAGCTCATGGTTTCTGCAATGGAGCCAAAAGGTCTGGGTGCTCTTCAACTGGCTTTTGAGCAACTGAAAGCCAAACTTGAAGCCGAAGGTTTGTTTGACTCTGAACATAAACGCACCATCCCTTTTTTACCGCGAAAAATTGGAATTGTGACTTCATCCACTGGTGCAGTAATTCACGATATGTTGACTGTACTGGAACGTCGATTTTCTGGAATTCCGGTGCTGTTTTTTCCGGCTGCGGTGCAAGGTGATACAGCTGCTCCTGCACTGGTGGAAGGGATCCGTCACCTGAACACTCTTCGTGAGTCAGCACAGCTGGACGTTTTGATAGTTGGCAGAGGCGGAGGTTCCATGGAAGATTTATGGGCCTTCAATGATGAGAAACTGGCAAGAGCGATTTTTACCTCAGAGATACCCATCATTTCCGCGGTTGGACACGAAACTGATTTCACGATTGCGGATTTTGTCAGCGACCTGCGGGCACCGACTCCTTCTGCTGCACTGGAACTCGCGGTGCCGAACAGAAAGGATTTAAAGTATACTGTCAACCAAAAACAGGAGTTACTACAACGTACAATGCTACAGCAGCTGGACCGGCTCAAGGAATATGTTGAAGCTGTACGCCTGAGATTATCTTCGCCTGATACCATGCTTCAGCAACATGCTCAGCGCGTGGATGACTTGGATTCGTTGCTGCGAGAAAGAACAAAGCGTCAGCTGGAAAATTTGCGTAATCGGATTTCCGGTATTGCGGAAAAACTATTTTTGCTTAGCCCTGGACGTGAATTGGAAACACAGCAGCAAAGCCTGAACCTTCTGCAGGAACGTTTAACACGCGCTATCGGCCTTTTACATAACAAACGGAGCGATTCAGTCCGGCAGCAGATGGATTTGCTGGATAGTCTCAGCCCGCTTTCTGTGCTGCATCGCGGTTACAGTGTAGCGCTGGATAATAAAGGAAAATCACTGCGCTCTGTAAAAGAGGTTCAATCAGGAGAAGAATTGCAGGTGCGCTTGGAAGATGGTACTCTGCAGACAAAAGTGGTTTCAATTAAAAATAAACAAAAAAATTGAGGTATGTTGATGAAAATCGTTACTATTCCCTGTCTGCAGGATAATTTCGCGTATCTGCTGATTTGTCCTAAAACTCAGCATGCGGCCGTAGTTGATCCCTCAGAAGCTGCTCCTGTGATCAATGAAATTGAAAGTCAAGGGGTGAAATTAACCACGATTCTTAACACTCATCATCACTGGGATCACGTTGACGGGAATCAAGAGCTAAAGGCAAAATATCCTGATTTAATTATTTACGGTCATGAATCCGACAGAGGTAGAATTCCGGAACAGACGGAGTTTCTGAAAAGCGGAGATGAAGTAAGTTTCGGCGAACAGAGCGGAACTTTTCTACACAATCCCGGACACACCACCGGAGCAGTAACTTATGTATTCGGTAAAACAGCATTTACCGGAGACACATTGTTTGCGGCAGGTTGTGGTCGGCTTTTTGAAGGTACAGCGGCGCAGATGCATGATTCACTAAATGTGCAAATCAGTGGGCTTGCAGATGGAACGGAACTGTATTTCGGACACGAATATACTGAAGCAAACCTACGTTTTGCTTTGAGTGTTGAATCCGGAAACGTAGAGATTCAGAAAAAACTGGAGATAGTCAGTGCTCTCCGTTCTGCCGGAAAATTTTCCACTCCTACTACTTTAGCAGAGGAACGCCTTACAAATCCTTTTATGCGCTGCACTTCCGCTGAAATTCACGCCTGCGTCAAGTCCAAAGAGCCGCAGCACAATCTTGCCGAAGAAGAAGTTTTCAGAACTTTACGGGAACTCAAAAATAATTATTAAGCAATGAACGCACAGTATCCCTCAGAAAAACAGGCTAAAAAAGTCACTTGGCTGGGTTTCGCTGCCAACCTCATTTTGGCGCTGGCCAAAGGTTTCATCGGTATTATTGCGAATTCATCCGCTTTAATTGCGGATGCCGGACATTCTGTTTCGGATTTGTTCTCGGACGGAATCACGCTCTGGGCGGTGCGTATGTCAGGTATTCCGAAAGATGAAAATCATCCGTACGGACATGGTAAATTTGAAACTGTTGGTACTTTTTTGATCGCTCTTTTACTGCTTTTTACCGGAGTTGGCGTAGCCTGGCATGTATTTAATAAAATGGATGCGCCTGAGGTGCCAGAAACAATCGCACTATGGATGGCTGGAATTGCTATAATCGTTAAAGAGGCGCTTTTTCATGTAACAAGAATGGTAGGCAGACGTTCCGGCAGCAGGATATTGCTGGCAAATGCGTGGCATCACCGCTCGGATGCAATATCCTCGGTCGCGGCACTTGTTGGAATTGCAGGCGCGCAGTGGGGTGTGCCCTTAATGGATCCCATCGCTGGTATGTTGGTGGCAGGGCTGATTATAAAAACTGGAATTGACATCGGTTATGAAAGTATCCGCGAACTAACGGATGAGAATGTCGAAGAAGAAGTCATTAGTGAATTGAATAAAATTATGTCCGGAATTGAAGGTGTTGATCATTATCACGAAATGCGGGCAAGGAGAATGGGACCCCATCTGCTGGTTGATTTGCACATTGAAGTGGACAGTATGATGAGCATTTCCGCGGCGCATCAGGTCGCGGAAAGAGTGCGTCTTGGAATTCTAGAGAAACTCCCTGCGGTAAATGAAGTGCTCGTGCATGTGGACGCAGAAGATGATTTTTTTGGTGAGGAGGGTTCTGAACTTTCTCAGAAGATCGTGCTGATGAGGCCCCAGAGTGAAATTGAAAATGATGTCAAAAAAAAGCTGGCTAAAATTCATGAAATTCAGGGCATTACTCATATTTACTGTCATTTTTTGAATCAAAAATTGACTGTGCAGGTTAATATTCTCCTTGATGCCGACATGCGTATAAGTGATGCACAGAAAATTGCTTCTGCCGCAAGGCTTAAAATTGAACAAATTAAAGATATCGACTCTGCAGATCTGCATCTTGAACTCGATGATAATCTGGATGTTGTCTAGACTGATTCTACTGAATGCTTTTCATTGAAGATCGTTAAAAACGTATCAATTATTTTTTGCTGATTGGTAGCCCCTGTTTCCGTTTTGGGTATTAAGAGACAGAGGCAGCTTAAGGAACCAACTCATAAACCTGCAGGTTACGGATCATTCTAGTTTTCCTGAGGGTTTCGATCTCACCTAAATAACGCAGCGGCATCTCGAAGCGTTTATAAAAATCAACTATTCCTCCTTGACATTCCTGCAGTTCACAGACAAAAATGCCACCCCCTTTTTTCACGTCCATAAGCGGACTCCAGAGGTTGCGTTCCGGTTTTTCAATACTGTGCGGCCAAGGCTGGTGCGGCAGATAAAACGATAAAGCAGAGCTGAGTTGATACTCACGTGAAACAATGTATGCGATGTTTGGCGTCCCCTTCTGCACTAGCAGTTGCTGGAGTTGTTCTCCGGTTTTGTCCCAGTCAAGCACACGGGTGAGCCTGTCTGCAGAAACATCCATGGCGGTTTTTTGGATTAATTCCGCAGATTGCTGGAACTCTTCCGTTGAAAGTATTTTGCTCAAATGAACGTTGTACTGAGCTGCACTGAGGAAACGGTCATTATGTTTCCGCAGAGTTTTCATGGTAGATTCTGGAAGCCCCTTTGACTTTAGATAATCATAATTCTTAAGCTCGTACGGCATCCAGTCAAACAATGGATTCAGTGCATGAGTGATGACTGTACCTGTCAACCCGACATTGATTAGAATTCCTAAAGCCAGTAAGCCGTAAAGGGTTTTCGTTTGGAAACGCCAGAGCAGTTCATTGCCCAGTAAAACAGCGATTCCAAGATAAGCTAAGTTTGCCCAGTGAGGATCTGCGATTGTACCCTTCAGGCTCATTAATGTAAAAAAGAGCAGCGGAAAAATGGAAAGCACTGTAAGTACTGATTCGGGGCGGTTTCCATGAGCAAGGTGATCTCTCACCCACCAGATTCCCAGACCTCCCATCAAGGCCCATAAAGGTGAAAACAAGAGCAGATGCCCAAGTGTAAATGCCAAAGTATTTTCGCCAAAATCAGCTCCGGAAGTTCCTTTACCAAACTGCCAGTGGAATGAAATCCAATCGTGCTGAGCATTCCATAAAAGTACTGGCACAAAAATCGCGAGTGAAATAATTCCTGCCACATAAAGCCAGGGATTCAAAATTTCTTTGCGTGTTTTGCGGTAAAGTAAAAGGTGCAGAAAAAGTCCTATGTAAAAAAGCAGCATGATGTACTTTGAAAGTGCGCCAAAACCTGCCGCAATTCCAATCCAGAGCAACCACTTTTTTTCAGGCTGCTGATGAAAACGTATCAACAGAAAAAGCGCCGCCACCCAAAAAATCAGAAAAGGCTGGGTGATGTGCAGAAAGATACTGCCCAGGGTGAAATAAGGCATGCTGCATAAAATCAGCAGCGTTACCAAAGCTGGCTTTGCTCCATACAACCGAAATGTTCCGGTATATGTCAAAGCAATGATACTGATGGTCAGCAGTTGTGAGCCAACTTCCAGAGCAGTTTCGGTATTTCCTCCGATCAGGGTGATGCCGCGAATAAGCCAAGCAATCATCGGAGGGTGCTCATAATACGAAAGACTCAAATAGCGTGACCAAACCCAGTGGTCGAGCATATCTGGATGAGGATTCAAAAATTGATTAACTATAGCGAAAATCAAAAAATGAATTACAAGAATAATGATTGCCGGGGCGTGTTTCAATTTCAAAGTTTCAGAGTAAAAGAAGGCACTCAGGCACTATGGCTTGAGTCCAAAAGTAACAATTAAGAAAAGTGTAAGAGTTTAAACTTAGGTTCACGGCTCGCCTCGACCGTAATAAAAATTATCGCCTGCCCATAGTTAGGAAAAGTTTCAGGCAAACACAATGGACTGTAGATCGAGGTGCCGCTTGGACCATTGTGCAAGCTGCAGACACAGCCAAAGGCGGTTTCCGCATTTTATAGGATCTTCGTCCATGACCATCACATCTTCGAAAAAACGAGTTACGACTGGTTCAATTTTACGTAGCTGTTGCAGATAATTATCTGGGCTCCAGAGAGATTGAGAATCACTGTTGAGAATGGGCTTCAGCGCGGCTAGAAAGTTCTTTTCTTCGGTGAGTTCCATAGCCGATTCGTCCAGTTCATCAGCAATTTTGTCAGCATATTTGCTGCTGATATTTCCGGCACGTACGATTGCTTCAACTGATCTTTTGAACATGTCTGTCTCAAGATGTTCGCTCAAAAACTCTGCAAAACCGAGCTGTTCAATTGCTAAAGCAGGCGTTGCCGTTTTTTCTTGCGGAGACTGAATTCCGGCCGGAGTTTTTAGAACTGCGTCTATCAGGTCGTAGCGTATTCCACGTTCCTGGAGAAACCAGCGCTGCCGCTGATGCAGAAAATCCAGTAAATCATTTTGCAGTTTTGTACGTTCCAGTGACAAATCCTGCTGATCATCAAGCAGACGAACCGCTGCTGAAGTCAATTCGCGAAGGTCGAGCGGTAGCCGTAATCCGAGGATAAGTTGAGTTATTCCCTGCGCAGTTCTGCGTAAAGCATATGGATCAGCCGCACCGGAAGGAATCATGTTCAGCGAAAAAGCTGTGGTCAGCAGATCCAGCTTGTCAGCAAGAGCTGCCGGAACAGACTCTTCGTCTTCTGGTAAAAAGTCTTTTGCGTGGCGAGGATAATAATGTTGCCGAATTCCACGGCAGACCACAGCATCCTCATTTTTTAGCATTGCGTAATTTTCACCCATTAATCCCTGTAATTCCGGAAACTCCTGAACCAACTGTGTTTCCAAGTCAAATTTGCTCAGTTCTGCAATTCTGCGTACATGTTTTTGCTGACTTTCATTGAGCTTCATTTTGCATGCAATAAAAACACTAAGGTCTGCAATGCGCTGAACCCGTTGACCCTGTGTACCTCGCTGTTGAAAAAAGACGACATTATCAGCTTTTTGGCGGAACTCATCCAGTAATTTTTTCTGATCATCGAGGTAGAAAAACCGAGCGTCACTGAGCCGTGCACGCAGTACTTTAGCGTTGCCACGTCTTACTGTGTCAAGCCATTTGCCATCCCCGTTGCGTACTGTAATAAAATGCGGAAGTAATGTTTTTGCGGCGGCACCTAACTTTTCATCTTTACGGAAAACCGGAAAATACCGCTGATGCACAGCCATGCTGGTCACTAATACTTCACTCGGTAGTTCAAGAAATTCTTCTTCAAAATCACCCAAGAGCACAGTGGGCCACTCTACCAAATTTGTGACTTCCTGCAGCAACTTTTCATCCAGTTCAACCTCAAACCCAAATTCCTGTTCAAGTTTTCTGATCTGAGAAACTATGGATTCACGCCGCTTTTCATAATCAGGCATCACATTCAATTGTTCCAACTGCACTTGATAATCAGCTGCATCTTTGAGGAGGCTTTTCCCTGAACTCAGGAAGCGATGTCCACGTGTTTCGTTTCCGGCATCTACCATTTCCAGTTTCAGTGGTACAACAGTATTATTCCAGAGCGAAACTATCCAGCGTATCGGTCGTATAAAGCGCATCCGGTATGATCCCCAGCGCATATTTTTTGGAAAATTCAGCTGCAAAATCCACTGCTCCAGCTGTGCCTGTAGCAGTTCCGGAACAGCTTGTCCTAATTCCATACGCTGCACAAAAAGATAGTCTTTGCCTTCATATTCCCGAAACTCCAGATCAGCGGGATCGACTCCGTTTTTCGAGGCAAATCCCAGCGCTGCTTTGCTCCAGTTATTGTCCTTGTCTTTTGCAATAGCAGCGGGAGGTCCTTTCAGCTCAACACTACGGTCTTCCTGTTTTTCCGGAAGTCCCTGTATTTGAACAGCCAGTCTTCTGGGTGAGGAAAAGGTGCGTAGTTCTTTAAAACTCAACTGGTGCTTTTCGCAGGTTTTCTGCACCAGTGATTTCAATTGTTGAACTGCAGGCAGAATCATCTGTGCAGGCATTTCTTCAAGGCCAATTTCAAGTAAATAAGTATTCACAAAGCAGTAATCACATTAATTGTCAGGAGTAAGTTCTTCCACCCATTTCCGGGCAGCATCGCGGTCATTCATCAAAGGGAAACCGAGTTTGCAGCGTTCTTCAAGGAAGAGTTTTGCGATATTTTGAGAAAGGTTACGTACCCTTCCGATGTAGGCCGCACGTGCAGAAACACTAATTGCGCCTGCCGCGTCAAGCTGATTAAAAGTGTGGGAGCATTTGAGCACATAATCGTAGGCGGGAAAAACCAGTTTTTCCGCAAGCGCACGTCCCGCCTCTTGCTCATAATCATTGAACCAGCGGAACATCAGTTCTGTGTCTGCAACTTCAAAAGTGTATTTTGAATGTTCAAATTCCGGCTGCCGAAAGATTGAAGAGTAACTGACTCCTTTTGTGTATTCAAGATCAAAAACGTCTTCAACATCTTGTAAGTAGGAAGCAATCCTTTCAATTCCGTAAGTCAACTCCGCTGAAACTGGCTGACAGGCAATTCCTCCGACTTGCTGAAAATAGGTAAATTGCGTGACTTCCATACCATCGAGCCAGATTTCCCAGCCGAGACCCCAGGCACCAAGAGTTGGTGCTTCCCAGTTATCCTCGACAAATCGAATATCGTGTTGCAGCGGATCGATGCCTAAAGCCACCAGCGATGCGAGGTAAAGTTCTTCGACATTATCAGGTGACGGTTTCAGAATCACCTGATATTGATGATGTTGATAGAGGCGGTTTGGATTTTCACCGTAACGTCCATCAGCCGGCCTTCTCGAAGGTTCAACGTAAGCCACATTCCATTCTTCAGGTCCAATCACACGCAAAGTGGTCATGGGATTCATGGTTCCGGCACCGGTTTCAACATCATACGGATTCATCAGCATACAACCCAGACTGTGCCAGTATTCGTTGAGCTGCATGATGATATCCTGTATTGTGTGTGAACTTTTCATGCTGTTTTATCCGGAATAGTTTGAAACAAGTGGCGGTCGCGATACAAAAGTTGTTTAAGAGAAACATGCAGCCAGCGCAGGGCGAGACTGTTTTTATTTTTAATGAGCAGAGCAGAAGCTGTTTTTGCTTGTTCAATTTTTTTATTTTGTTCATTCAAAACTGTTTCCGCATTTTCTCCCTGTTCAATTGCCTGTCTGCATAAATTTTCCAGGTGTGCACGTGCTGCAGCGGTTACAATAAGGTTTTTCGGTTTTAAATAAGAGAGGATAATTTTTGTATTAAATTGAGTTAAATCTTCCGGCTGCTGAAACTTGAAAGGGTTGATCCAGAGTTTTCGCGGAACTTCGCTTAACTTAAGATTCAGTTCTGCAGCAAGGTTTTCTTCTTCACAGAGCAAAAGCGTTCTGGACATTTTTACTTCTGTAGCTGTTTCTACAGCCGTTTCCCATGGCGTACTTTCGGACAATGCATTGATCAACATTTTGGAAAATACGCATATTTTTTGCAAGACATCCCGTTCCTGCTCGTAGAGCATTTGACTGCTTTCAGCATGTTGAATTGTATTTTCGAGCGACTTTTCCTCAGTCAATAAATAGTTACACTTTTTTTCAAATTCAACTTTCTGTAAAGGCAGTGAAGTAGAATTATTATCCATTTTGAGATCATTCAGATCAACAAAATTTTTGAGAGTTTCTAGGATATGATTCAAATCAGCATGCCAGTCAATCAGGCAGAACTTACTAATTATCTTCTCAGGGAATTCGTCAAGTTTCAACCAGTAGACGGCATCTTTCAGGGGCAGTTGCACGGAATCAGTTTTAATGTGCAATTTAACATTAGTCTGGCCGATCTCGCGGAATAGTTTTTCGAGTAACACATTTACTATCAAGTATTTTCCGGTACCGCGAACTGCTGCGGAATTTACTTTTGAATGTTGCTGAATCTCTTTCAGCCACGTTTTGTGTTCACCGTTCATGTCCTCAATGAGACGTTTGAAAGGAGGATTTTTTATAGTGCATTCGTCAAGGCGAATTAAATGTTCAACCTGTATATTTTCGAAATTCAGTCTCTGTATTGAATTGAAAGGAATTCCCGGAAAAAGATAACAGCCTTTTGCTTCACGTAAAATCCCTGCTACATGTTCCGGAAGAATAATTTTGTCCTGCTTCCGTAAAAAATTCTGCAGCCATATTTTCGGAGCAAGGTCACCATTTTCAGTTTCAAATTTCTGAATGCTGTTCAGGGGAATCAGAGTATTCAACGGTACATCACTTGCGGATTGACGTACCAGTATTCCGAAATGATTTGTGTAGTCCATTGTCTGAAAGTCATTGTCCAAACGAATCCTTGGGAAACTCCGGATGTGATGAGTCAGCAGCATCTCGGGTGCAGAAATCCTAAACTGCATTTTGTTGACCAGTTCAAGAACTGGCTGGAGTTTTAAAAACTCCGATAAATCATGACTCATATCGTCTAGCACCAAAACGTACCGGACATTTTTCTCGGAATTATTCTTTAGCTCTTCCAGTAATTTGATGCAGACTTCCGGAGTTTCGAACGCACCCGGATAAAATAAAACCCAGTCAGCTTTAAGCTTTTTTAACCCCTCTGCTGTTTCCTCAAATTCTTTTGAGTTAATTGCCTGTTCTGCAACTGAATCAACGAACAACTTCCCGTTCAATTGATGAGGAACCTGTTTCTGTAACTGCTTAACTAAAGAATCCCAGTTTGAACTGGTAAAACCAAGGCCGACTAGTTGCATCTTACAGATTAATTCAGACGGTTTGAGAGGCTTAAAATTAAATGCCAATAGTACCATGTTTTCATGAGGATGTAAATTTTCTTGACTTATCAAAGCTCAAAAATGGAGAATGAATTGTAAAGAAAAAAAATGTTTAAATTAAGAAAGTAGTTTGTGAGTGATCAAATCAAAGGGCTGTGCTTCGCATTGCTCGCTATGATGGGCGGAGGGCTTTACGCAATTCCATACCGTTTAAGTTTAGATACTGTTGCACCTCTGCCTGTAATCTGGGGTGTTTTCCTCTGGGCATTTCTGTTTTCCATACCTGGTGCCTGGTTTGCACGACATCAAAATAAATTTTCCTGGAAAATTGCAGGTATCACTCTTGCCACTTCTCTGGCAGGTCTGCTGGGCAATTATGCCATTTGCCAGGCTTTGAGCCAGGCTTCACCGACACTCATGGTTTTAGTAAGCAGAATTGAAATTATTTTCGCGATGCTCCTCAGTTGGATGTTTTTGAAAGAGTTAGTCAGCATCAGAATCTGGATGGCAGTGATCGTAATTGTCGGAGGTATCATCGTGATGAAAATGGACTCATTGAGTTTTGAATTAAAAGTTTGGTCTTCATTCCTCTGGGCTGTTACTGCAGCCTTCAGTTTCGCGTCAATGCAGGTTATGGCCAAAAGTATTATTCATGTAATAAATCCGCAGGTTTTGAATGTTTCACGCTTAGCAGTTGCGCTTGTTATTCTCTGGAGTCTGACGGAAGTAAGAAGCGGGGTTGCGGATTTACAAAGTAGCGAGTGGAAATGGTTAGCGCTGGCCGCCTTTTGTGGTCCTTTTATGGGACGTGTATCTTATACGTATGCTTTACGTTACCTGTCTGTTTCAAAAGTGGTTATCATTAATTCCTTTTCACCGGTCACGACATTTTTGTTTGAGCTCCTCGTTTTTGGGACACTTATCAGCAGTTATGAAGCATTGGGTGGAACAATAATGCTGGCTGGAATTCTCTGGGTTTATCTTCCCGGATTACGCCGGAATTCCAGCAATTCAACAGTAAATGTTGTGAAATAAAACTTAAGGCGGGGTGGGTTTTAGAGTTTTTACGACTCAGTATATTTAATCAACTAAGTATTCTAAAATTCAATGGAAATAATAATCATGGGCGGCGGAGTCGTAGGTGTTACGACAGCTTATCAACTGCTTAAAGATGGTCATCAAGTAACTGTGCTTGACCGGCAACCTCCTGCAATTGGGGGCGCGAGTTACGGTAATGCCGGACTGATAGCCTCCGGACATGCTATTGCGTGGGGTTCACCAAAAGCACTTAAAATATGGTTCAATTCCTTATTTCACCAGGATCCTGTTTTCCGGATGAAATTTCAAACTGACCCTCAATTTCTACGTTGGGGGTTGAAATTCCTTGCCCAGTGTACTCATTCAAGAGCCAAAATAAATTCTCTGGCAAAACACCGGATTTCAGTATATTCCCAGAAAATATTGAAAGAAACTGCTGCAGATACAGGAGTTCAATATGAACAAAAAACAACAGGACTACTTTATCTTTACAGGAATCCGGAAATGCTGGCTGGAAGTTCAGAATACGTGAGTTTACTGCAAGAGGTCGGACAAGAACTGGAAATAGTCGGAAAAGAACGCGCACTGGAAATAATTCCGGAATTGACGGATTCTCAGGATGAGATTGCCGGTGGTGTCTTTTCTCCAAACGATGAGTCCGGAGACTCCAGAATATTTACTGAACAGTTGATGGAGGTCTGCAGATCAATGGGAGGAATTTTTGAGTCCGGAGTTTCGATTGAGAAGCTTGATGCTTCCGGAACTGAGATAAAACGTGTAGTCACAAACCGTGGTGTCTTCAGAGCCGACCGTTATGTGCTCAGTTTGGGCGCAT
>Ga0114994_10003120_pt1 | contig 12117 bp, 10 predicted proteins | sample ArcticOcean_MG_C_9_FD_87043 | JGI IMG/M metagenome (GOLD analysis project Ga0114994, IMG submission 87043) | Marine microbial communities from western Arctic Ocean - ArcticOcean_MG_CB2_152 | ecosystem: Environmental > Aquatic > Marine > Oceanic | place: Arctic Ocean: Canada Basin | collected... | reverse complement strand
TCAAACCGGTATCTACTTTATCGAAACTGAAGTTTTTGAAGTGGCAGCAAAAGTTCACTTCAAGCTCTGGTTGATAGGCCCATTATCAGGAATAGTACTTATAAGCGTCTTTAGTCTTATATTTCTAAACTCTATTACCAACAAGAGTCCCAAAGAAATACTTTTTGAAGCCTAAAAAAAACCCGCCTAAAGGCGGGTTTTTATCTATTAAGTTAATTACTAATAAGCCCCAAACTTATAAGTAAACGATATGCCACCCATCCTAGGAAGAGTAGGAACTACGGATCTTTGATAACCTAAAGTTTCGTTATCCGAAGACATGTTCCTTATTCCTATCTTGTCAGTAATATTATTTATGTAAGCCATTATTTCAAGATTCTCTTCAGAATTTATCCACGTAACTTTAAAATCAATACGACTGAATGCTGGAGAAGTATCTAATGCCAGACCCGAATCGTCCCAAAGAATTTCATCCGTCCAAGAGTACCCAAGTAAGTAATCCAACGTTCCACCAGTTACGTCTGTTGTGTAATTAACGTAAAGAGAACCTTTAATTTCAGGTATTCTTTGCATTTGCAATCCTTTAATAGGAACATTTCGTTCAGCAATGCTGTACAAAGAAGAAGGTGCATAAGGGTTGTTGTCGTCAATGACTCCAATATTTCCTAACGGGTCCACCATTTCTTCTGAATACTTAGCATCGGTATGACTTATGTTACCGCCAATAAGAAGACTGTCTGTTGGCATGTATATGAAGTCCATCTCAACACCCATAGTGTCAGCTTCAGGATAGCCCCTAACTGCTGTACTTGTTCCTCCCAAGAAACTTTCTACTTGGAATTGACCGTGTATGTTCTCATACAAGTACTGGTAAACTGATGCATTAATTTGCAAAGTATTGTCCATGTGCGAACCTTTGTAACCAAGCTCAGTTGACTCAACCGTCTCTTTATCATAGGTAGGGAAAGCTGAGAAATAACCTAAGTTAAATCCACCTGCTCTGTACCCAGTTGTCTGAGACAGATACCAAAGCTGATCATCGTTAGGGGAATAATCAACGTTTACCCTGTAAGTAACATCTTCAAAATCTCTGGCCATTTCTCTATGAATAGATCGAGACATAGGTATTCCTCTGAATCTAATGACTCCAGTTCCTGTAGGTGTTCCGTCTGCATTAAGAGATCCATTCGCTACGTTAAAGGCAAGAAGGTTTGCAGGAGTTAACATAGACTCCGTGTACAAGAATAAATTCTCTTCAGCAACCTTTTGATCCTCGTGCCAAGATCCTCCAAAAGTAAGAGCCCAAGTTTCATTAATCTGATATTCCGTTTGAAAGTAAACCGCATAAGCATCGGTCTTATTCATGGTTTGCCAAATGAATGTCGATCCCTCAGACGGATTAGGACCATTTCTTAAAGTTGCATTTTCTCCAGTCCATGGACCTTCAAGGAAACAGGTTTTACTCAAATAAGGGTCACTAAAATCAGGAGTAGGAACCGCTCCAAATAAATTAACAATTCCACAACCTACGTCTCTAGCGGAATACGGTCCAACTTGAGTTTGAGAAGCACCTACAACCGGTGCACTGGCTACTAGTGGTCCAAATACTGCCTGAGCCGTATACCATTGTGTGAAAGGAGTCGCATCAGCAGCCGCTATACCAGCAACGCCGTAATTAGCAGCCTCCGCGTAACGCTTGCGACTTTCCGTGCCCTCTCCTGTCCAAAAGTCTAAATCTTGATCAATTTCATTGTGGTACTCAAAAAGTCCAGCAGTAATATTCCAATCATCCGTTATGTCCCAAAAAACTTGCAATTCGTTTTGCCAGTTTTCATTTTCTTGCATGGCATGAAATTGCTCATCATAGGCAGGGTTGCCCGATCTGTCATCGTCAGTGATACGAGTATAAAGATAGTCAGTGTATGAACCGATGTATTTGATAGTAAGATCATCTCTTACATCCCAAGCAACATTTACAGTTCCAGCAGAATGTCCGAAGTACTCGTCATTTAAACCGTTTGTTGAAGTTTTCAAATCATCACCGCTCATGCTGGGCACTCCAGTACCATCTCCAATCAAAGTAGCGTCTAAGATGTTTTGATCGTACCCATAAGCAAAGTTAGGTCTGACACCTGTTCCAGAAGTAGTCATAGGATCGACACCTGGAACTAAAAATTGACCAGATCTGGTTATGCCTCTGTGATTAAACGTATGAACTTGCATTCCACTAACGGCACAATTCGCTGTTGTTCTGTCAACTCTGCTTGAACAAGCAACCGTTGGGTCAACCGCTCTGTAGCCGTGGACCAATAAATCATTTCTTCTTTCGCCACCACCGTACTCACTGGTTACGATCGTTCCAGCACCTTGTGCAGCACTTAAAACTCTTCCGTAACTTCTGTTGTTGCCTCTGAAGTCTACCGTGACATCATCGCCGCTCCATCTTAGAGCTAAGCTGTAGTTTTCATCTGCGTAACTGTCAAGATCTTCTCCTGAACCTAAATCTTCAATTACTCCACCCCTCTGACGGTTAACCATAACCAATCTGGCACTTAATTTTTCTGTTAGGGGCATGTTTATGAAGCTGTACATTTCTGCCGTTCCGTAAGAACCCACTAAGGTTCTTATTTCAGCTGCAAACTCATCACCTGGTTTGGTAGTAATAAAGTTAACAGCACCACCAATACTGTTTCGTCCGTATAGAGTTCCTTGAGGCCCTCTAAGTATTTCAATTCTTTCTATGTCGTACAAGCCATTGTCAGTTGAAGCTATTCCAAAATCTTCTGAATATGCTCCGTCATTATATGTACCAACTCCCGGATCTCCTCCAAGTGCCCTGAACACCCTTCCGACTCCACGAATGGATATGTCGTAAGGTTGAATGGTGGTCGCAGGTATGTAGTTCTGCAAATCTTCTTGGTTTCTTAAATTTAAACCTTCTATTAAAGAACTGTCAAAAGCCGTAATAGATATAGCTGTATCTTGGATAGAAGCAGCCCTTCTTTCAGCAGTGACAATAACTTCTTCAATCCCACCAGCACTTTCATCATCATCGGCTGAAAATACAGGAATTGAGAAAAGAGACAATACTATTAAATAACGTAGCTTATTCATAAACCCTCCCCAGAGTTTTAGATTATTGATGTTTTCCAAACAGACAACAATCCTAATTTTATAAAGTAAAAACCTTAGTTATCTACTCATCCTTAAGGAAAAAGCTAAGTTCTGACTTTTAAATTAAAGCATTTAGAGAATTTTTCAAGGGAAAATAGATAATATTTTTTCTCTTTAAAAAATGACTGTCCTGAACCAAGGTAATATTAATTGTTATTTAAATACAAATTTACAGTCTATTCATAAATTCTTTAATGTCTTTAGAAGTTCTTATGGGCGCTTCCAGCATCGGTATATGACCTACACGATCGTATACAAGCGCCTTTGAATTTACTATTTCAGAAAGAAAGTACTCGTGGGTTCTAACTGGAATTATATTGTCATTGGCACCGTGAATTATTAAGGTAGGAGTTGTGATGTTTCTAATTTCTAATTTGGAATTATTTTTATAATCGCCCGAAGTGCTCCTGGAGATGATTGCTTCTCTTGACCCTTCTAAAATAAGAAAATCATGAAATCTATCAACATTCTTTGAGGTAATAAGACTTTCATCTACAAAAACATTCTTTAAAATATTACCGATCATAAATTTAGGCATCACGTAACGAAAGAGCCATCCGGTTAAAGGAGAGTTAACGGCTTTAGGACCCAGTTTCCTTTCTTTTTCTTCTTCGTTCTTTATTCCTGCTGCTGCTATAAGAACAAGCCCTTCCAATTGTTCTGGATAATTAAGAGCGTATCTCCACGCAGCGTTGCCTCCTAAAGAATTTCCTATTATTGAAAACTTTTGAATTCCTAAATTGTTTGTGACTTCATGAATAACTTTTACAAATGCTTCAGGTCCATAATTACTTGAAGGAACTTTCCCTGTTAAACCAAAAGCAGGGAAATCCATTCTGACTATGCGAAACTCATTTTCTAATTCAGGGATCATATAATCAAAAGTGAACAACGAATCTGCAAAGCCGTGAACCAAAACCAAAACCTTCCCTTCTTTATTTCCTTCGTCTTTGTAATGAATTCTAGATTCATCTTTTAGAATCATAAATTTTGAAGACTCATCAACATATTTTTTTTCGATTTTTTCTCGGGGCACATCCAGATAAACATTAAAAGATAAAAAAATTGAGAGGAGCACTGTTGAGGTCAGGAGAAATCCTAATAAGGCTTTTTTCATGACTCTATACTAAAGCAACTCTAAAATAATTCTAATAGCCAAGTAAGAACTATTTTGCTACTTTGATTTTATAGGGATAAAAGGAGAGGAAATATGGCATATGCACCTAAGCACAGAGATTTTTATGACGCCGACAGTCATGTGATGGAGTTACCTAATTTTATAATTGACTACGCTGATGAGAAATTTAAAAAACTCATACCTCCTGTTAATTACAAAGCCAGTCTGGTAACCGACCAAGAAGTAGAAGAAATTATAGAGAACGGTGGAAAGCACACCAAAGAACATGTTGATGCTCAAATTGCATTGGGCGACAACCTTATAGCGGAATCAAAAGAAATTCAGGCCTTGGGAGCTTTTGACAGAGTGGATAGAAGCAAAGCCATGGATCTGCTGGGTTTTAAAAAGCAGCTGGTTTTTGCAACGCACAGTGTGGTTACTCCTTTTAGAGACCTCAGAGGAAAAGCAAAATACGTCACTGAGAATTCTTCAAATATTTCTTTGGAATTGCGTTACGGTGCAACAAGAGCGCACAACAGAGCTATGGCTGATTTTTGCTCTGAAGACACAAGATTGATGGGGGTTGGCGTGGTTCCATTGCACGACCCTGAACTTGCAATGACAGAGTTAGAATTTGCTATCAAAGCAGATCTTGAAGCAATCTGGATTCCTCATTACGCTTGCGGTGATCGATCTCCGGGACATCTTGCTCTCGACCCTTTTTGGGAAAAACTCTCAGAAGCAGGCATACCTTTTCTGATGCACGTTGGCGGCTCTCCTCTTCAACTGGATAAAAGCTGGAACGATAATGGCAAACCACCAAGCAAAGATTGGATGGGTGGTGGTGAGAACGTCAGAGCGAAAGACATGGTGGTAATGCATCAAGGACCCGAAACGTTTCTTTCCATGATGGTTTTAGATGGTGTGTTTGAGAGACACCCCAAACTGCGTGGTGCCAGTGTTGAGCTTGGTGCAGGCTGGGTACCTGAAATGCTAGGGAGACTGGATTACGTAGTTAAAACATGGAGCAGAGTAGATAAAAATTTAAGCGATATTAAAAGATTGCCCTCTCAACAACTGATAGAACAAATGGCCTTTACTCCCTTTGCGCACGAGAATGTGGGATCTTTAATGAGCATCTCAGATTCAAATTTGTACCTTTTTTCAAGCGACTACCCACACGTAGAAGGCACCAGAGATCCTATAGGAAAATTTGAAAAGACTTTGATGAATAATACCGTTCTAGAAAAAGATCTTTTTTATTCTGAAAATTTCTTAAGAATCTTTCCTGACGCCAGAGTATAAAATTAGTATTGAAATTTTTATTTGTTTGACTATAATTCCGGTAGCACCGATTTGGATCCAGCTTGCGGGTGCTTTATAAATTCAGCTAAATAGGGTATCTTTTTGAGAACTTATTTGGCGAAAGCTGGTGGTTTTTATTATTAACATCAAGAGTAGAGTTTAACTCTCTCCAACCTGCCTACCCAGGCAAGGTGGACTAGAATGTGGCATACCGCAAAAAAAAAGGGTAAACACTAGAGATAACTCTTCTTGATTCATCAAGGAGATAAGCATGAATTTAGCTAAATTATCAGCCGTCAGTCTGTTACTGACAATATCGGTCTTTTCAGGATTTTCTCAAGCGCTCGAAAAAGGCGACTGGATCGTTAGAGGGGGTTACACAAACATCAACCCTACTTCCAACAACGGTGAAGTTGTAAATCTAGGAGACAAGTCCAACCTAACTGCAACTTTTGCATATCTGGTAACGGATAATGTTGGGGTAGAAGTCCTAGCCGGCCTTCCCTTCAAGCATGAAATTTTTGACAAGGCACTCGGTACGGGTCTAAAAATAGGAACCGGTACTCATTTGCCACCTACGGTAACGCTTCAGTATTATTTTAATAACAATTCAAACATACGACCGTATTTAGGGCTTGGGCTCAACTACACATTCTTCTTTAAAGAAGAAACAACCGGCCCCCTTTCTGGTGCCTCACTGGATATTGGTTCCTCAACCGACTTGGCCTTTCAATTTGGTGTGGACTGGAAACTGAGCGAGAGTCTGATACTTAACTTGGACGTAAGAAAATTTAATATTGAATCTACTGCAACGGTTACGAATATTGAGAATTCTTCTCTTAAGGACGTTTTGCCTCCGACTTTATCTTTTGTAGTTCCTATTGATCCTTTAACAATAGGCTTGAGCTTGGCTTGGGAATTTTAAATCAATGAAGATTGAAGAACGGGTAAAAGAGAGAATTTGTGAACAACTGGGAGTGGCTATATCCCTTGTCCAATCTGAGGCGTCATTTGTTGATAATCTTGGAGCAGATTCACTCGATACGGTAGAGTTGGTTATGGCTTTTGAAGTGGAATTCAATATTGAAATTCCTGATGAAGTAGTTGAGAAGATTCTGACTGTTCAAGACGCCGTTGATTACATAACGGTCAACTCGTAATCTAAAAACAAAGGGGCTAACAAGTCCCTTTGTTCTAGCCGGTCTTTCATATTCTGATCTGCAAAGTCAGAGAGCCAATCTGGCCTTTCCATCATATGCGTATCTGCATCATAAATATCTTTTCTGTGTGCGTAAGTCATGAACCCCATTAATTTATATATTATTATTTGCTAAGTAGTAGACTGCAAATATGTTGAATCTTTTCATAGAAAATTTTGTAATTATTTTTGTAGCCATAGATCCTATTGGTTTACTTCCAATATTTGCTACCTTTACGCAAGGACTTACTAAGAGTGACATTCTTAAATTAACTTTAAGAAGCAGCACCACAGCCTTCATTGTCTTGCTGTTATTCTGGGTTTTAGGATCTGCAATTTTAGATTTTATGGGCATCAGCATTCACTCCTTTAGAATCATAGGAGGCTTGTTTCTTCTGGTAATAGCATATCAAATGGTTTTTGAGCAACGCCAAGAAAAAAGACAAGACACAGTTGAAAAAGCCATGAGCGATGAAGCTTTAACCTCCCTTGCCACCTTTCCTCTTGCCATACCTTTTGTTGCCGGACCTGGGGCTATAACGATAGTCATGCTTCTTTCAGAGAAGAGTAACGAAAACATTCAAGAGCAAATAATTGGATTCAGCCCGGTTTTCTTGGTTATCATTTTAACCGCTTTATCTCTGTGGCTCTCCTCAAAATTGGTTAATGTGCTGCCGATGTCTGCCATAGGCGTATTGCAAAGAACGTTTGGTTTGTTGCTTGGAGCGCTATCGGTAGAGTTTGTTATAGAGGGAATAAAGAACACCTTTTCTATTTAAGAGAAACTCAGAATTCTGCTTGGGCGCTCATTATAATGGAGCCATCATCGGACCTTACTTCCAGCTCTCTTGCTTCGTTATTTTGAAGGATTAAATTTAAGTTCTCATCAACAAATGAAGGAGCCAGGGCTCGAAATTTGAATTCTTTAAGAGGTGCTGAATTTTTTGCCTGAGCAAGGTTCATCAACATTGTAGCCATCAACGGTCCGTGAACAACCAGCCCGGGGTACCCTTCGATTTTTTTACAATATCTGGTGTCGTAATGAATGCGATGACTGTTAAATGTCAAAGCAGAATACCTAAACAACAATACAGAAGTCGGAACAACCTTGTATGCGTATGTTGAATCTTCAACATGCTCAGGTTTTAATTTTTTATAGGGGGAGGACTCTCGATACACTAATGTCTGCTTGTCTTGAATACACAGATTGCTGTTTTGCTCATAATCGTGGTTTATTTCTACAAATATTAGAGGACTTGCAGCGGCATTTTTCTTTAAAATTACATTTTTAATGGTTGATGTTTTTTTTGTAAAGACGCCAACTTCAAGTGCTTTATGAAAAATGATATGACTGGATGCCCACATCCTTTGTGGCAAGGAAACAGGCGGCAAGAAGCCGCCTTTTGAAGGATGGCCGTCAACCCCTAAATCGGTTTCTTTAAAACTGGGTTGTGCCAAGCACCAATGCAAACCCAAAGGCAGGTGAGCATGAGCAGACCCCTCGGGTAAGTTAGCAAGTGAAGCCGTAAAACGCCTCACCAATTCAGGGGTAACAACGTCATCTTCAGATTCTTGATTGCCTATCCAAGTCTTAAGATGTTCTATATCTATATTTACTGACATTTGTGACTTCAATTGTATGCTATTGCGTTGCTATAAACTAAAATGAGAATCATGACTGCAGATTATTCTCAAACCAACCGAGCTAGAGCTTGTCTTTCTTCTTTGCAAGAACAGGTCGATAGAGGATTCTTGCATTTGAATAAACTTTGCACGGTTGCAGGAAACTTTCAATCTTCTGAACTAGACGCTCATCAAAAAGTAAGTTACGAGCTGGCCTTCTGTGTGGCTGAAATTCAAGCATCGAAAGCCATGTTGGACTATTCAGATAAGTTTTCTAGTAAAGATAAGTTGTGTGAAGGCCTCTCCTTAACTTTTACTGCAGATGTTTTAACCACAGTCTGGCAAAGACTTTTTAATCATTCAATAGAAGCAGGTCTTTTAAAGAATGATTTGATTTCTCTTTTAAATTCAGAAGAATTCGATGATTTCATAACCAAGAATGGTGGCGTTGATCAATTTTCAGAAATAGGAAATAAAATTAATGAATGGGGAAATCTTAATATTCGCCCTCACCTTATGCTTCCTAGCGGTCTTGATGAAGAAAAAGACATGGTAAGAGACAGTTTTGCTTCTTTTACAGATAAAGTTGTTATGCCCTTGGCAGAGCAAATACATCGAAAAGACGAAGACGTTCCAGATGAAATAATTAAAGCGGCTGCTGATATGGGGTGCTTTGGGACATGCATTCCTGAGAAGTTTGGCGGATTAATGCCGAACGATAAAAATGATAGCCTTGGCATGTTGGTGGTTACTGAAGAACTGTCCAGAGGTTCGTTGGGTGCTGCGGGCAGTTTAATAACAAGACCTGAAATTGCTGCCAGAGCATTACTTGAAGGCGGGACAGAAGAGCAGAAGAATTTGTGGCTGCCGCGACTTGCAACCGGGGAATATCTTGCGGCTATTTCTATTACAGAACCTGACTACGGTTCGGACGTTGCTTCGCTTTCACTAAAAGCCTCCAAGACTGAAGGCGGATGGCTGCTTAACGGAAGTAAAACTTGGTGCACGTTTGCTGGCAAGGCTGACGTGATAGTTACAATTGCAAGAACGCACCCTGATAAAGAAAAAGGACACCGTGGTTTAAGCATGTTTTTAGTGGAAAAGCCGCGTTTTGAAGGCCATGAATTTAATTACCAAAACCCTGTAAGTGGATCAATCAAAGGAAAGGCCATACCAACCATAGGCTACAGAGGCATGCATTCTTATGATCTTTATTTTGAAGACTACTTCGTTCCAGAAAATGCTTTGGTTGGGGAAGAAAAGGGAGAAAATAGAGGCTTCTACTTAACCATGGCTGGTTTATCAGGCGGAAGGATACAAACTGCTGCTAGAGCTTCAGGTGTCATGCAAGCTGCAATTGATAAATCTGTTGATTACGCAAAAAATCGTAAAGTTTTTGGAGAAACTGTAGCTTCATTCCAGCTTACGAAAGTAAAACTTGGAAAAATGTTTTTAAGCCTAACCGCTTCGCGTCAGTTGAGTTATTCAGTAGCCAGATTGATGGATAATGGCGAAGGTCAAATGGAGGCGAGCTTATCAAAATTATTCAGTTGTCGAGCGGCCGAATGGGTAACACGGGAAGCACTTCAAATTCATGGAGGAATGGGTTACGCCGAAGAAAGTTCTGTAAGCAGATATTTTGTAGATGCACGTGTGCTTTCAATTTTTGAAGGAGCCGAAGAAACTCTTGCACTCAAAATTATCGCTCGAGGTCTGATTGAAAAAGCCAATAAAGGAAATAGCAGTTCTTAAAAAGTGTTCAAAGCTCTGCTTGCTTTGGGTTTGCAATAAAGAATTCAAGCAACTCCTCTCCCCAGTGAAAGGAATTGTCTTTTCCACAACCCAAACTGCCGGCTTCTCCAGGGAAGCAATGACCCAGTAAAGTTCCATATTCTGTTTCAAAATCGTAGCTAATAAATTCTAGCTTCGTGCCCTTTAGATTATTAAATCGTATTCTCTTAAAATTTGAGTCTTCTGAAATTACTTTAGCGTTTCCCAACTGCCAATTCTTGCCAATAGTCTTTAGGGTCTCAATGGCGCTGTAAAATGGAACGAGACCATCCGTTCTTCCATGAGCGTACAAAATATCTAATTCGCTTGCCCCAAAACAATTGTCCATAATCTCAATTTTTGACGCTCTTTTATCAGCTGTTATTTTCTTTCCTGCACCTGAACCTATAGGTGCCACAGAACCAAATTTATCAGCATATTTACAAACGAATCTCCACGTCATATGACCTCCTTGAGAAAAGCCCGTGATATGAATTCTTTGTTTCATTACTTCAAAAGCTTCTTCTACGCTATTTATCACAGCTAGAACTTTTGCGTCATCTTTTGCTGACCACGATCTGCCATAGACGGTCTTTTTCGCTTGAGGATTTAATACGATGTAACCTTTGTTGCCAGCAAGAGTTGATAGTCTTGTATAACGATCTTGTTGCTTCGCGCTCATACGCCAACCATGAACGTTAACTATTAGTCCGCAGGACCTCGTTAAACAAATCTTTGGAACGTGTAGAATAAAACTTAGCCCTTCGCATTTAAGAACAGTTTTTCCTGCTCTAGGGGCTTGAACACATTTATTCTTAATGGGGTCTGTTATTGACAGAGTACCTGCTAAGGCTACCTGCTCAAGATAAGTTACATCTATTAACTCTTCTTTTCCTTGAACCTCGATGGGAATAAAAAAGGTAAAAAAAACTAGGAAAAAATAATGCATTGATTAATTTTTCTATAAGCTTTTACTTAAAGCACAGAAAGAATCAGAAGCAATTTCAAGAATGTTCTCCAAATCTTCTTTGTTATGAGTGGTGGAGATGAAATGGTTATGGTAATTCACCATGTACAATCCCCGTTTTAGACATTCATCTACCCAAGAATTATGGACCTTGATGTCCACATTGTTCAACCGAAAATAAGGCATGGTAGGAACTCCAGATACTACAAGATCAAATTTATTTTCCTGAGCAACTTTTACCAATCCACTTTTAAGACTATTGCCAAATTCTTCCATTTTATTTACTGCGTCTATTCTTTGTAATTCCAGCAAAGTCGCTTTAGCCGCTGCCATAGGAGCGGCATTAAAGAATTGCGTCCCCGTAAAGTAAACTGCTTCCGCTGAGTTTTTTAAGTGGTCAGCTCCAACCAAAGCAGAGATAGGGTACCCATTGCCCATAGCCTTCCCCAAACAAACAAGATCAGGCTTAAACCCATAGGCTACATTTGATCCGGCTAAATTGATTCTAAATCCTGCCCTTACATCGTCAACAATGAGAACAATTCCATTCTTCCTACAAAGAGACTCTACTTTCTGCCAATATTGATCTTCGGGTAAAACGTTATCCTTAAGAACGGGATGGTGATAAGGAGATGAAATAAAACATGCAATTTGGTTGGGATTGTCAGATATTGCTCTTTCTAATTCGTCTATAGCATTCCATTCAATATTTATTATTTCATCGGTATCTGAGGGGATGGTGCCGGGACTGTTATTTCTTTGCATCCAAGACGCTACTCCGTGGTAGCCATCATTAATCTTAATTATTTTTTCTCTGCCAGTTTCAGCTCTAGCTACCATTATTGCCAAAGAAGTGCTGTCTCCTCCATTTTTACCAAAAAGAGCCCAATCGGCAACAGCAACCATATCTACAAGAGTTTCTGCCAATTCAATCATCACTGGAGAAGCCAAGCTAACGGTATT
>Ga0114994_10003119_pt1 | contig 12120 bp, 5 predicted proteins | sample ArcticOcean_MG_C_9_FD_87043 | JGI IMG/M metagenome (GOLD analysis project Ga0114994, IMG submission 87043) | Marine microbial communities from western Arctic Ocean - ArcticOcean_MG_CB2_152 | ecosystem: Environmental > Aquatic > Marine > Oceanic | place: Arctic Ocean: Canada Basin | collected... | reverse complement strand
TCGCCAAGGCCCTGAAGAAGCACTTCGACGACCTGGACAAGTCCGGGGACGGCGACCTGTCGAAGAGGGAGGTCAAGGCGGCCCTTGCCTCCTTCGCGAAGAAAGATAAAAAAGGCACGTACCTCAAGCTCAAGGAACTCGCGAGCATCTTCGAGGACATGGACTTGGACGGCGACGGCCACGTGTCCTATGAAGAAATCTGCGACTACATCGACGACCGCGCGGGCGGGTCTGATGAGGATGCCGACGACGACGGTTCCGCCGACGACGACGCGTCGCGCGGCTCCCGGGACTCGTGCCTGACCGCGGGCGAGGCCCAGGCCCTGCTGAAGACCCTCAAGCGGTCGGCCAGCGACGGGCGAGTCCCCATGGGCGCGCTACTGAAGGCGGCGCCGCGGCGCTGCGAAAAGAAATTAAGGCATCTCGCCCAGGCCGCGCAGCCCGGCAGCGCGTCCCAGCGGAAGCGCCTCGGGCGGACGGCCTGCCGTTTACGAAGAGCATTGACACACCGCGCGAAGCCCTCCTCCGGCGGCGGCAAGGTCGACCTTCGGGAACTGGAGGACGCGGAGCCCGAGCTCTTCGAAGAAGGGACGCTCGCCTGCTTCCGGGACTGCTGCGCGCGGCTCGCGGGCTGCTCGGAGAAGGACGCCGACGCCTTGTTTCGACTCATTGATGACGACCGGGACGGGGTCTTAGGGAGGCGGGAGATTATTGAATTCGTGCGGGATAGTGGGGAGAGCTGGAGCCGGCGCGCGGGCCTGGACGCCGCGGCCCTGGACATATCTCCTAGATCGGATGGTGACGTCTCGGCCCAATACAGCGACGACGACGACGACGACCGGAGCGTGGCCTTCGAGCCCCTCGTGAAGAAGTTACTTGGGACGACCTCCACGAAGAAGAAGAGCGCCCCGCACCTCAGAGCCGTGGCATCCAGAATAGCCGGCGCGCTCGTTGAAGATAGAGATGGCGACTACGACGAGGGCCACGCGGGCAAGGCGCGACAGGGTTTCCTCACGCGGCATCTGTACGACGCGCTGGAGAAGGAGGAGCGGCGGAAGGGCCAGGGCGTGGCCTGGGACGTGCTTAAAAAGGAACTGGAGCGCCGGGGCGTCATTCGGGCGTTGAGTTCGCGGGACCTGGAGTTGCTGCGGGACGAGTTTTCCGAGGACGGGCATCTCGTGCGGGACTGGCGCAACCTGCTCAAAATTGTGGACGAGGCGGCAGGCGAGGCGCCGGACGCCAGTCCGCGAAGTCAAGGCGCCACCGTGGCCCGCAGCGCCGCGCAGCAACTGCTGGACGCGGCCGCGCGCGGCGAGCAGAAGGGCTCGGACTCGGACTCGGAAGAAGGTGGTAGGGACAACTTTATCCAATCGCTGAAAGATCTCTTCGCGGACATGGACGCGGATGGGGACGGCGTCTTGACGAAGCGCGAGGTGCGCGACAAGCTCGGTGATCTGGGCGAGCGCAGCAACACCCCGGGCCTGCGGCCGCACCAGGTCCAGAAGCTCTTCGACGCCATCGACGGCGACGGCGACGGCGAGGTCACGTACGAGGAGCTCGTGGACTTCCTCGTGGAGCAGACGGAGGCGATGTAGGGGGGCTTGGGTAAGGTTTCTCCGCACATCGCTTTACTAGCCCCCGGGGGCGACCTAACTTTTAGGAATCCCCTCCGTTCGGACAGATGTTCGGACACCGCCCAAAAGCCAGGAACCGAATCATATTATCACACACTAGTCCAGCCGCAGGTACAGGCTCTCGTTTGTCACCAGCCCCCCGAGGAGCGCGTCCGCGTGCGCGTCCAGCACGTTGTGCGTCGCGTACTCGCCCAAACCGAGGAGCACCTCCCGCACGACATCGACGTAGGACAGGACGCGCATGACCGACTTGACGAAGGAGCCCAGTAAGGCCGGGTCCACGCACCGCGCGACGCGGTGGATATCTTTTGTGCGGATCCAATCCAGGGCCAGCATCATGAGCCGCCGCTCCATGGGGTCCAGGTCGAGCTGCCCCGCCAATTCGTCGGCGTAGGCACACGTGGCTTGGAGATCCGGCGACGGCTGCGCGATGTCCTTTGGGAGGCCGTCCTCCTCCTTCCCGCTTCGGTCGGGAATGAATAAGCAGATCCAGGCCATGACCTCGCTCCGGGACAGGCCTCGCAGCGCCCCGTCGGCGATGCACGTCCCGATGATCAGCGGCTGGCCGTCCGCGAAGGCCGCAGCGCACTTCCCGCGGGGCGTCAACCCGCCCGAGGGATCGATGAACCCGCACCCCTCCAACCAGGTCTGCGAGCGAACCCAGGCGTCCCGTAAAGCGGCGTTGTTCTGCGTGATCGCCGACCGCTCCCGGTCCCGCGACTGTTCTTTGTTCAACGCTTCTAAGAACGCAGAAGAGCCACCCGACCACGCGTCCTCCAACGCCCGCCGCTCCTTCTGGAGCTTCTTCACGTCCTTCTGGGAGACCTTTACCGCAATGCCCGTGGCCGCCTGCGCTTGAGCCGGCTCCAATTTCTGGACCACGATCCGATAGCGGGCGAAGGCCTGTTGATCCGTTTCTGAGAGCGAGGTCTCCTCCAGCGACGCCTTCTGCATCCGTTCTTCCAGGACCCCGTTGAGACGCCGGGCCTCGTCCGCCTTCAAGGTCTTTTCCAGGACTTCCGCGCCGTGGCCGCGCGCCACATGTCTTAAAACAAACGGCCGGTCCACCACGAGTTGCGACGTCGCCGCGATGACGTCCGCCGTCAACATGCGGTTCATCTCGTGCACGGGGCACAGGTTCCTTAGCCCGGCCACGCTCAGGGTCGGGGCGTAGACCACATACCCGACCGAGTCCATGCCCCGCCGCCCCGCCCGGCCGGCCATCTGCCAGAACTCGTCCACCCGCAGCCAGCGGTGGCCCTGCTTCGCGCCGGTGTCGTCGGGCTTGTCGAGCTGCGTGAACACGACCGTGCGCGCCGGCATGTTGACCCCGACAGCTAAAGTCTCCGTGGCGAAGACGAGGCGCACGAGCTTCTGCTGGAAGCACAGCTCCACGAACTCCCGTAAGATCGGCAGCATGCCCGAGTGGTGGTAGGCCACACCCCTTTCTAGCAAGAAATTGATATCCTTGTAAGCTTCGAGTTCGCCCAATTCGGGCATATACCGCTGCAGATACTTGCGGTGCATGGCCTGCCTTTGACTTTCCGCCGTGCGCACCCGTTCGTGCCTTAAGGCTTCGTTCTGCTCCCAGTCGTAGTGCCCACTTGGGTCCAGGTCCCGGTCCGGTTCGGGCGGGCCTCTCGTCCCTAGCAGCAAATTCAATCCTTTGCACGCATGCGCCCCTTGGGCGCACTTGGCGCGGGACATGCAAAAAACAATCGCCGGGCACTTGTCCGCCGCGTCCAGGGCTTTGGCCAATTTCGTGCATTCGGCTTCGAAATTCAATTTTTTGGGCTGGGGCTTCGCACTACTCCCGCGGCCGCCCCTTCCGAAGGTCTTGAGGCCGCGGCCCGACGTCGACGCTTTCGAGACCTGCCCGCCCGCAAACGCGTCCCGCCGGGCCTGGTGCTCGCCCGCGCGCTCGGCTTTGGCGCCAATGGCCGCGGCCTTGGCCTTGGCGCTCTTCTCGTTCGAGTTATCGAGCGCTTTCAAGGAGAAGAGCTGCGTGAACTGCACCGCGTCGAACGCGCCGCCCTTATGTTCTGAACTATCATGCGTCCCGAACATCTCCAAAAAAGCGCCGCTCTGCGGATCCAGGCCGCCCACGTGGAGAGGCACGTGCCGGTCCAACCGGCGCACGAGCTCGCCCGTGCGCCCCCGCGTGCGCTGGATCCACGCCACGAACTTCAGGGGGTCCTTGAGCGTCGCCGACAACGCCACGAGTTGTATAGAAGAGGGGAGATGCATCAGCGTCTCCTCCCAGACGGCGCCCCGGTCCACGTCGTTGATGTAGTGGATCTCGTCACTCACAACACAGCCCAGCCTTTCGAGGTCCGAATCGCCCGCGCCCGTGAAGCCGTCCCGGACGAGCGCTTCCAGCGCGATTGCCGCTTCCGTATCGCCGGCGTCCGCGGCGGCCTTGGCCGCGGCGAAGTGCACGGCCGCCGGCTGGACGTCCTGGCCGGACGCCTTCACGAGTTTGTTTCGTAGGATCTCGGACGTGCAGATAATAAGCTCCTTCTCGCTTCCCGGCGGGGCCCGTATCTTCACGTCGCCCGTCAAGAGGGTCACGTGGGCATCGATGCCCTTCTTCTTGAACCACTCGCAGAACTCGGCGTATTTTTGGTTGGATAGAGCTTTGATGGGCGACGTGTACACGGCTCTTAAACCTCGCTTGAACGCCTGCAAAATAGCTATTAAAGCCACGGCCGTCTTCCCACTCCCCGTAGGTGCCATGGCGAGTAAGTCCAGCTCCGGGTTCGTAATCACTTTTAAGCTTCGCCGCTGGAAGTCGTCGATCGGATAGCCTAGCGTTTCGTTGACATACGTTTCCTCCAGGGCTTCCGTGACCAGTTTATCTTCTTCAGCGTCTTCTAACGCCAAGGCGGCGGCCTGGAGGTACGCAGACGCCTGCTCCGTCAACGGTGCCGTCTTTTTTGTAGTCGCGGGGACGTGTTTAGAAACCTCGTGGGCCGTATCGCCTTCGCTGAAACCTCGCACACCACTCTCACCCACGCCGAGCAAGCGCGCCCGCAACCGCGTCCGCGACGATATCAAGACCCCGAAGAGCTCCACCTTGACCGCGCCCTCGCTCGCCACCTGTGTTGATGAAGACCGGTGAGTCGCGCGCGCCTCAGGACGAGCGAGAGACCGGCGTCGCCCTCTACGCCATCGACGCGAGGCCGTGACGCCTCGATGGCGTGCACGGAGCCCGTCCCCCAAGTTGAAGCAGCTTCAACATACGCTGAGTCACTGACCGCGTCCATTATGGGCTCCGCGAAGTACGAGTCGTGCAAGGGAACTCGGGCCTGTCTTTTTTCCGTGTGGACGAGTAAACACAGACCGTCTTCGTCGGTCTCGATGCGCCCGTCGTAGATCCTAGGTTCGTTTCTACAACTATAGGCCAGCTCCATGGCGTCGACCGAAGCGTGGTACCTCGCTAACTCGGAATTCCGCTCGTTCAACTGGACGAGTGAAGCATCGCCCCACTTGGGCGGCAGCGCTTCGTGGAACAACGCCCGCTGGTTGATCAAGTCCGCGTACCTTCGAATGGGTGAGGACGCGTGGGCATAAAAGTCCAATTCCAGCGAAGCGTGGCCCACGTCAGTACCGTTCCCGGGCACGTAGGACGCGGCCGTCTTCGGTTCTTTCTGGGCCCGCAACACGCCGCCGGGCCAGCGCTGCTGCGACGCTAGTACGGCGCCCATGTGCGCGTTGTAGCGGACCATCGCCCACGCGACTAGGTCTTCCGGGTCCTCTTCTTTACTGAGAGTCGTCAGGAGCGTTCTTAAAGCGTAGAGGGGCCCACTCGTCGCGTCGCCCATGGCCTGGTAGGTCGTCTTGTCCTTGTTTCGTATGAGGGTCCGCTCGTGGCGCTTTGACACAACTTGGCCGTCCTCGATCTCGAGCCAGAGCGTGACCGCGTTACGGTCGACGTCCTGGTTTAATGAAAGTTCGTCGTGGGCGAGCTGCGGCGGGAGCATGGGCACCGACGACCCGCCTTCGGTGTACTCGCCACCGGTGTCGACGCCCGAGTTGTAGGCCGAGGCCGCCCGTTCCAGGGCCCAGACGTCCAGGGGACTGCCCGCGGGGATGCGGCAGGCCACGTCCGCGATGTGCACGCCTAATATCGTGCGGCCGTTTTCCTCGTGTAACGAGAGGGCGTCGTCCACGTCTCTCGTGGACGCGTTGTCGATGGACGCGCAGTGCAAATCTCGACAATCCCGTCGCTCCTCCGCTTTGTTCAGGGTCCAGTCCGTCGGGTACTTGCAGGGCTTGACGCGGAAGTGCAATTGGAACGCGAGCAGTTCCGTGGGATGGTCGCCCACCGGGCCGAGAAGGTCGATCAGGTCCGCGTAGTGGGGGGCCGCGTCCGAAGCGTTCTCCCGTAAGCGAACCTTGGCCCATTGATTCAATTTCGTCTGCCTTTTGCAGGAGACGATGTACCGCGTGCCGCCGCCGTATAAAATGGACGCGGGCACGCCGTCCGTGCCGTAGCGGTTGAGGTCGGCGAACTTGATGATGGCTATCCTATCCAAGCCGGGCGGCTGGGGCGGGCGCGGGTGCTGCATGGTGCTGCTACTGCTTTGCTGCTGCTGTGCTGCTGCAGCTTGTGTGTTGGTGCCGCTCACGTTCTGGCGCAGCGATGGCCGTGGGCGTGCGCGGCTCGCTGCGGTACGTCTGCGATGTGCCAAATGTGTGCGTGCGGCTGTTGTGTGCAGTGGCGCGCGATGGGCCTTGTTTTATTTGCATGCCCATCAAACCCGTACAAACTGGCATTGCGATTGCGGACCTGTTTCTCGCCCGAACTGTGGCTGTGCACGTGCTGCGACAAGTCAACAGACGATAAATCCCGTTTTGCCATAGCCCAATTTGCACCCAGTGACACGGCTGCACGCGTCCCCTGCGCACCCGCGACAGGAGTGGTTTCATTGCGATCAGATTAGCCCACGACGGCCACTTATCATCCTGCAACAACAGCGTGCAATAAGTTGAATCACCGCTGCAGCAGTACCAACCTTGCAGCCCAGAGACAAAACTGCAGCTTTGCAGCGCGCGCGGACGTTGCGTAATAAGACGCGCGGACCTCGCGTAATAAGTGGAGCTGTGCAGCACAGACATCCACAGACATCTAGCCATCATGGCGCGCCTCCTGCTGCTCGCCGCGACCTGCACCGCATGGCAGGCGCCGCAGCAAACACGCCAGCCGACGCGCCTCTACCGCATCAAGAACAGCAATTCGGCCGGCGCCGACGCTACGGTAGCCAACAAGATCGTGTACACGCGGCCGGACATGGACAGCGCCACGGACACCTTCGGGGCGCTGGCGAAGATGTGCGGCGTCACGCAACCGGCCAAGGACGCGTCCTTGGATTTCCAGGGCATTGCGCTCGCGTTCGAGCAGCTCTATAACGACAACGTGGCCCTGGACGACGGGCAACTCGCCGAGTTGCGGCGGGAGCTCGCCGTCACGTCGGACGACGACCCCGTCTCCTTACAGGACTGGGGCCCCTTCCACGCGACCTTTGTGGAGCGGACGAGGATTCCCTCGGTGCTCTCGGCCCAGGCCGACCTCAAGAAGACGCAGCAGACCACCCAGGACGAGCTCAAGCTCATCAAAGACCAACATGCGCAACGGGAAAAGGACTGGGCCCAAGAATTAGCAAAAGCGAAGATGGACCAAGCGGCTCGGTCACTGGGCAAGGCCAAATTACTCTCAAAAGATATGGAGACGGAGAAGAAGTCAAGAGGCGCGTACTTCGAGGCGCGCGAAGGAGCCGCGAAGGCCGCGGCCCAGTACCGCTCCTTGGAACCGGGCCAGTGGGACAAGGTCGTGAGCGACGTGGGAGGCATGCGGGAAGCTTTGTCCGAGATACGAAGGCGGGTCTGGACGCCGCTGTGTGCCCCTAGCTCGTTGTTAGATGAATTAGGTGCGGAGCGGCTTAAGGGCGTGCTTTTATATGGGCCGCCGGGCTGCGGCAAGTCGTACCTCGCGAAACGCTTGGCCGCGTCGCTGTCCAGAAGGCCGGCGACGGTCGTGAGCGGGCCGGAGATCATCGACAAGTACGTGGGAAGCAGCGAGGCGCAGTTGCGGGACCTGTTCGCCTCGCCACCGCCGGTCCCGCCGCGCCCGGGCGACGCCGAGGACGTCGCCCAAGTCGCGGAGAACAACGAGCTCCACGTCATTGTCCTGGACGAGTTCGACGCCATCGCGCGCGTGAGGAGCGACGGGAAGAAGTCGGACACGGCGACGCGCGACTCCGTCGTGAACCAGTTGCTCGTGTTGATGGACGGCATCGCGGCCATGCCCGTGCCGACCTTCGTGCTGGCTCTCACGAATCGAAGGGAGCTCATCGACGGCGCCATTCTGCGGCCCGGGCGCCTGGAGGCCCACGTGCAGATCCCTCTGCCGGACTTAGAAGGACGGGGCCAGGTCCTGTCTATCCACGCGGAGAAGATGCGGCGGTCGGGGAGGCTGCGCCTGGACGACCACGACCCCTTCACGGACGGCTGCGTCCTGAAGGCCGTGGACGAGTCCACCTACGGGGAGTGGGTCCTGGAGGTGGCGGCGAAGACCCAGGGCTTCAGCGGCGCGTCCATGGCGGCGGTCGTCCGAGCTGCCGTGGCGCGGGCCCTGTCTCGGTCCGTCGAGGCGGACGACGTCTTCGCCTGCTCCGTGACGGGGATGGACTTCGACGGGGCCGTGGAGGACGTACGCTTGAGCCAGTTGCCGGTGGACGTCGGGGGGGAGTAATCATTAACGACGAAATTACTCGCGGGGCCCTCGACCGCCGACGCTAGTAGAGGAACATCGCGCATCCCATCGTCTCCTACTGCGCGTCCGCGAGCTTGACCGGCGTGGCGTTGGGCATGATGTACTTGCCGTCGAAGCCCAGGTAGCTCGTGCCGTCCACAACTTTACCGTTGCCCGTCAGGATGGATAAAGCGGCGCCGGCCATGGAGTGGCCGTAGATGATCACCTGCTTGGGCTTGCCGTCCGGACGATTAGGCAACGCCGTAACCGCCGCTTCCAGCGAACTTAGCATCTGGCGCGTCCGTTGGAGCACCTCCACGAAGTTCTCCCCCGTGACACTTGTACCAGAAGCCGGGTCCTCGTACAAGCCACTCGACTTGACGACGGCGTTCTGCCCAAGGTAGAACAAGTGGCAAATAGAATCCGTGGGCATGTCCTTGACCATCATGTTGTCCCAGTCCCCGAACCGCATCTCGGCGCAGGACTCCCAGGTTAATACGCGATCTTTCCGGAAGTCCGGCTTTCTCGCGAGGAACGCGCGGCCCGTGTCCGCCGCCCTGCTTAAGGGTGAGAGGACCACTAAATCCGGGTCCAGGCCTAACTTTTCTAACTTGTCCGCGGCGTCCTGCGCCTGTTGCAAACCCACTTCGTTCAGGGCGTTGCTCGGCTCGTCGACGTAGCCCTGGTACACTCTCGGTTCGGTATTACCGGTGGTCTTCCCGTGTCTACAGTACCACAGTTCAAAAGGTAGGGACGGGGCCTTGAATTGTGAAGAGTAGGCGATGGTACCCTGCGCGACATCTAATGACAATCCTAACTTCGCGGCCATCTCTTCATAACCGCCGCAATTAATGGTACCGGAGGCCAGCCAGGCCGCGTAGTGCGTTTCCTGGCTCGGCTGCGCGGCGTTGATTGCCGCGTAGCGCTCGTCTAACCCCTCTGATACCTTTGGGCCGTTCTTGTAGGACGCCATGGTCAGCGCTTGCGTGGTCCGGCCCGCCGCCGCCACCACCGCGAGTGCGAAAGGTCGCCTCGTAGTGCGGTGCTGCGCGGTGCCGCGTGAGCCGAGGTGGTGGTGGATAGAGCACCGGTGTGCTCTGGTTACGTTGAGTGTTAAGTTGTCGCGGAGCTGAGCGCTGCCGCGGCGTGCGTTGACTAGCGTCTGCGCGTGCGTTGTCCGTTGGTCGGGCAGTTAAGGAACTCCGATGATGCAGTGCGTTTATTGAATCATCGAAACCCGCACTATATAATACCCGCACGTTTCATCGGAGCGCTACTTGAATGAGCGTCACGACTCGCAGTTGCCGTCGCAAACGCGCGCTGTGTATCCTAGGGCTGATTAAGGCTGCCACACGTGCAGCTTAGGAAGAAAGAGCAACTCGCCGCGCCGCTGCGCACCCCTCAGCACTTAGCACACGAGTCGTGGCACAGCGCGCGTGTCCGACGAGCGACTGACAAATCACCCGGCCGACAAATCATGGGCCCCGTCCCGAGCCCGCGGCCGCCGACGCCCCCGACGCCGACGCCGCGCCTGGCCGAAGCCGTGACCGACGAGCTCGACAACGCGGCGGCTCGAGCCTACCGCCTCCAGTACCAGTCGTATAGACGGGGCTCCACGCACGGCGTGACGGGCGAAGCCCCGGCGGCGCGCGAGCAGGTCCCCCTGGAGGACGAGGAGGACACCGGCCACGCGTCCACGAGCGAGGCCGCCGAGACGGCCTTCAACGAACTGCTCGAGTGGCGGCTGGAGTACCAGGCTTATAGAGCCGGCGCGCCCAAGGGCGCGAAAGGCCGGGCGTCCGGGAAGAAGTGGCCCCTCGAGACGCTGCGGATGCTGCCCGTGGCGCGCCTCGCCGCCCACGTGCGTTCACTCAAGCGGGTGAAGCGGTCCTGTTCCCAGAATTTGAAAAGGGTCCACGCCCACGTGGGGTGCGGGCGGCTGGGCCTGGGATTAGTGGTGCCCGCGCTGGCGAAGGGGCCGGGCAAGTTGATTCTGGTCCAAAGGCCGTCCACGGCGTGGCAGCTGGACGGACGCGTCTTGGAGGACGGTGCCCAAATTGAGTGCTGCGTCAACGCGGCAGTGGTGGTGACGCTGGACGTGTGTTCCGCTGGGGACGCGGATGTCGTGGCGCGCCTGGGGGCGTCGACGCACGGGCTGCTCCTCCTCTCGACGACCGATACGCAGTTGGACGCAGTCGCGGCCGTGGCCACGTCGTCCTCGGTTTCTCTAGGTCCGGCCCTCGAGAAGGGGTTGGCACCGCTGGCGAAGGCGCTCCGGCGGCGCACGAAGCGCCTCGTGTGCTACGCCGCCGAGAACGACCACGACGCCGTCGAGCGCTATTCCAAAAAAGAGAAGACCTTCCGCCTCGTGCCGTTACTAGTGGACCGGGTCTGCACGGGCCGCGACCTTAGTGCTAAGGGCAACAGCTATGTCCTCGACACGACCACGGAACCGTGGCGCGGCGAGATCGTCGTGATGCGGGGCGACGACGCGGACGACGACGAGGATGACAATAATGACGCGTTCCCGTTCGCGGGCCCGGGCGTCTACCGGCCGCCGTCCGCGGCGGCCTCGGAGTTCCTGCACCGGCGGAAGATCCTGACCGTGAACGGCACGCACACCACGTTGGCCTTTCTGACGCTCGCGGCCCGGGAGCCGCCGCCGCACCGCGGGTTGCCCAAGGGCGACTACGAACTGGTCCGGTGCATTGCGGAGGCGGAGGACGACGACTTTTTGGACGCGGAGGAGGCCTACCGCCAGACGTGGTGCTTTGTTGTTGCGAGACAACTCCTTCTATTATTTGAGAGCGACGTGGAGGTGGCCGAGGCGGCTTTGGCGGAGTGCGCCGCTAATGCCCTTCCCGAAGTTAAAAGAGCGGCGCTCGTCGACGCGCTACTGTTCAACGCCAAGGCCGCGATCGAGCGGCTGGGCCAGGGGGGGGACTTGACGTCGCGGGTCTTAGGGGCCGGCGTCGTCAAGCGCTACGAGGGGCGCTTGGTGCCGGTGGCCAAGTTCCTGGAGTGCGCCGCGCTGGCGCGATCGTTCCTAGCAACACCTTTGGCGCGTTTATTACTGCGGAAAGCTAGGCTCACGGAGACGACCTTACGCCTGACGGTGCTCGGCCTCACGGCGGACGCGGCGCGCTTCGCCGAGAGGACGCCCGACGCGCCCCCCGCTATTCCAGAGACACCGACGAAGCCCCCTCCGGTCCAGCGGTTGCGGACGGACTCGGTGGTCGAGAAGGAGCTCGACGTCATGCTCTCCTTTCCGCCCACGCCGCTCTCGCCCCAGCGGCGCACGGCCTCGTCGCACAACCTCTTCGGCATGGCTTGAAGCGGTGGCGAGGTGTATATATAATAATATTGAAGATAACCAACCGAGGACGGGCCCTTCGCGAATATTTACATGTTTTTTAAAGCGCCCCTGTGGGTCGGCGCCGCGACTCGGGAGCGGCCGGCGTCGTACCGGCCGCTCCGTCATAGAGCGGCGCCGCCCGGGGGTCCAACAAAATCTACTCGAGGTCCTCCTTGAGCATCTCGAGCCGCTCCAGGATCTTCGGCGCCGCCGGCCAGCGGTACTTCGAGAAGAGGTCGCGCTGTTTGACAGAGACGACTTTGGTGCCGCCGCACTTGATGACCACTTCGCTCGAGGCCGACGAGCCCGAGGCCTTCACTTCGGAACCAGGAAAGACGCTCGCGATGAGCTCCACGGCCTTGCGCCGCTCCTCTGCG
>Ga0114994_10003116_pt1 | contig 12126 bp, 5 predicted proteins | sample ArcticOcean_MG_C_9_FD_87043 | JGI IMG/M metagenome (GOLD analysis project Ga0114994, IMG submission 87043) | Marine microbial communities from western Arctic Ocean - ArcticOcean_MG_CB2_152 | ecosystem: Environmental > Aquatic > Marine > Oceanic | place: Arctic Ocean: Canada Basin | collected... | reverse complement strand
GTCGTTCCGCCGCCGGGCGATCTCCGACGAGGCGGCGACGGTGCGCCGCAGGGCCTTGGCCTCGCGCTCCGCCTGGTCCGCACGCTTCTGCGCGACCCTACTCTCATTATATAAACGCGTGACGGCCTTGGGCGCGGCCGCACGCGCGGCGTAGCGCTCGCTATCGGGCGCCGGCGACGGCGCGCCCGCGCGGACCGCCCGGGGCGGTTGCGTGGGCGTCGTGGGCATTGGTGCCGCGCGGCAGCGGAAGGCTGAGGCTTTCTGCAAAGTGGTGGGCGTCCCCAGGGGCAGCCCGCGCCCGCCCGTCCGTGCGCCGCGTGACCGGTAGATTATTGTAAACGTGTACCAGGCTCCCGCGCGTCCCGCGCTCGCTTTTAGGCAGCCCTTGCCTCGGTTTGTGTGGATCTCTCTGTGAGCAATTATTTGTGAGCCAGATTCCTAAAGAATGATGGTTTTTCTTTGGCGTGTTAGCCTTGCATTCGCGCTGTTGCAGACACGTGCACGCGTGCATCGATCGATAGAACTCTATACGAAAGAAAACGGGTTTCTGCAAATACTTTCAAAGACAGCAGCTTGTACCGCTGGCAGTACTGGCACACACGACACGTTACACGTGACACCAGGACGCCATCGCAGCGGGTGCACGAAGCTAGCGCTCTCCCGTCATCCAAAGAAGGGCTCCAGCTCATACACAGAGCATCAGACCTTTGCATTGTGCGCGCAGCACATAAGAGAGGCCAAGGACAGCCATGCGCGCCCTAGCCCGCGCCACGCGCGCGCTCGCAAGGCGCCGCCGCGACGCGTCGTCGCACGCCGCGCCGGCCTTTGAGAAGCCGGCCAAGGACGCGCTCGGGCCCTTCAATGACGGGGACGTGCTGGACGTGGGCGGCCGGCTCACGGAGGACGAGGTTCTCATCCGGGCCACGGCGCGCCAGTACTGCCGGGAGAAGCTCGCGCCGCGCATCGTGGAGGCGAACCGCCACGAATTAGTTGATCGGGACATCTTCCGTGAGATGGGCGCGCTGGGCCTTTTAGGAGCGCAACTAGAGGGCCATGGCTGCGGGGGCGCCTCGTCGAACGCGTACGGCCTGATCGCGAACGAGGTCGAGCGCATCGACTCGAGCTATCGAAGCATGCTCTCGGTGCAGAGCTCGCTGGTCATGCACCCCATTCACAAGTTCGGGAGCGACGCGCAGAAGGCGCGGCTCCTACCGGCATTAGCGGCCGGAGAATTGGTGGGCTGCTTCGGGCTGACGGAGCCCGACGCCGGGTCCGACCCGGGCGGGATGAGCACGAAAGCGGTGTACGACGCGACGACGGGAGAATTTGTCTTAAACGGGTCGAAGCACTGGATCACGAATGCGCCCATTGCTGATCTATGTATCGTGTGGGCCAAGTTTGAGGGCGTGGTGCGGGGCTTCATCGTCGAGCGGGGGGCTGCGGGCCTCGCCACGCCCCCGATACCGGGGAAGTTCTCGTTACGAGCGTCGCCGACGGGGAGTATCGTCATGGAGGACTGCCGCATCCCGCGGGACAACGTGCTCCCCAGGGCCTCGGGTCTCCAATCGGCGTTCTCCTGCCTGAACTCGGCGCGGTTTGGGATCTCCTGGGGGGCCCTGGGGGCCGCCGAGGCGTGTTACCTCGTGGCCAAGGACTACGTGGGGGATAGAATACAGTTCGGCGCGCCGCTCGCCGCCAACCAATTGGTGCAGAAGAAGCTGGCCAACATGGTGACCGAGCTGAGCCTGGGCTACTGCGCGGTCCAGCGCCTAGGGGAGCTGAAAGACGAAGGCCGCGCGTCCGTTGAGGCTCTGAGCCTCTTAAAGCGAAACTCGTGCGGTAAAGCGCTGGACATTGCGCGGTCGTGCCGCGACATGCTGGGCGGGAACGGAATCCAGGACGAGTACCACGTCATCCGCCACTGCATGAACCTAGAGGCGGTGAATACGTACGAAGGGACGCACGACGTCCACGCGCTCGTCTTAGGGAGGGGCATCACGGGTATTCCAGCCTTCGTGCCGGGCGCAGCGGCGCGCTGAAGGAAACTGGTCGCGGGGTAACTGCTTGTTGTTTGACTCACCAATACAATTTACACACTAAGCAGCCAGTCGTAGACGGCGGGGTTCTTCCGCAGGTGTGGCCCCTCGCGCTTCCTGTGACGTTTTCCGGGTCTGTGTCGTAGCGCGTGTACCTCACGACATCATTTTTCGTGCCGGCGCGTCGCAAGGTGGCGACGAGGCGGTCGCTGTTGGCGACGTCGAAGATGGCGTCGACCGCACTATGAAATTCCCACACCGGCACGTCAGAAAGCCTGCTCGCAGCCGCCGCGGGCAGCGTGCCAGTGAATCCATACGAACAAATGACGCCACCGGCGAATTTGGACCTTACTTCTTCATTAGGGCCGAAGCGCTGTTTCGTCGTGAGGAGCTCCACGGCCTCCGTGGCGCCGTCGGAAAATCCAAAGAGGAAAACGCGGCTCGGGTCGACGTCGGGACAGCCCGCTGCGCGCCCTGCCGGGCTCAGCACCCAATTTATGAAAGCGAGCATTTTGCTTCGCGGCTCCGCGTAGAAGCTTAGGAGGCCCTTGGCGTAGGGCGCGACGACGGCGAAATTCTCCGATAGCGAACTCGGCGCGAGGCCGGTTGCAAGCAGACTCGGCGCGAGGCCCCGGTGCTCGCCACGCGGGTCCACCAAGTTCCAGACGTCTCGCTTGTTTTCGCCCGCGCCTGGCAAAACGACGATCAGCGGCAGGCGCGACTTGCCAGGCGGTGCGTAGGAGAGCGCTGAGTAAGTCGCCGGGTCCGTCACCTCCCTCAGCAGCGCCGACGTGCCGGCACCACTTGTTCGGCCGACGCGCTCGGCTTCGGCCGCAGCGCCGGCGCGCGCCGGCAGCGACGACACCACCGCGCCGGCGAGCACGTCTCTTCTCGCCACTCGCGGGCTCCCACGTGCTGAAGATGCCTCCCTCGTGAAGGAGATAGCCCAGTTCAGGTGCGCGCGTAGGCTCATCGCCGCGGGCGCGGACATGTCGCGCGGCACGCCGACGCGATCGCGCAGATACGCGAGGCAAGCGTCGAGCTGCCGCGTCGGCGGCGTCCACACGTCCTCACCCGTCTCGTCGTTCCAGTAGTACGTGCGTCCGTCGTCGGCGACATACGGTTCCCAGCCGTCCGCGAGCGCTCCGTCGCAGCGACCGGCGAGGTCGGACCGCGCGCGCGCAGCGACGCCGTCGTCCGCGCCATCGAGGAGTGCGGGCGCAACGTGACGCAGCGCCATATCGACAGGTTCGACGAGCGCCTCGTTCGGTTCAGCACAAGGGTCGGCAAGTTCTGCGGTATAGGACGGCCGGCCCGCGTTTGCCGCGCCGCGTGCGGCGAAACGCACGACCGTTGCCGCGTTCTCCGCTAGCGCGCGCGCGGCCTCGTGGCGCGCTGAGGCGTCGCCGGCGCCTGCGGTGCCGAGCTCCCACGCACCGTCGAGACCACAAATTTGCGCGGCGCCGTCGCGCGCGTCCTTCGCGATCGACGCGTAGCCGTACTGCGAAGGCAGCTGCAGCGCGTGATTGTCATCGTCACTCATAGTAGCGCGGTACGACTCGCGCGCCTCGAACGCGCTCAGCCACCGCTCGACGCGGTCGTAGCCCGCATCGCGCACGTCGAGGCCTTTCCAGTATAATAGCGACGCAACACTACGCTCGAAGTGCGAAATGTATTGCAGGTCGACGATCGATGGCCGCTCGCCGCCTAGGAGCCACGGCCCCTCGGTCTCGCCGAGCGCGTCGTCGACAAGCTGCAGCGTAGCGTAAAATGCGCTCAGAAACCTCGCATCGACCGCATCGCTCGGCTCGAGGCACAGCCGCCCCCACGCGCCGAGGAGCTCGCGCTCGAGCTTAAGCAGCGCGTCGGCGCGGACCGCGTCGTCGTCGTCGCGCGCGGGAAGCATGTGCCCCGCGAACGCTTCGTCGAGGCGCTCGAGGATCGTCGCGCTCTCGACGAGCAGTTCGCCGTCGAGCTCGACCGCGGGAAGCTGACCGCCGTCGACGAGGCGCGTGAACCATGCGGGCTTGTCGCCGTACGCGCGCAGAGGCACGGTGACGACGCGGTGAGGGATTCGAAGCTCCTCGAGCAGCAGCCACACCTTCTGACAGTACGGACACCACGCGGCGTCGTCGCGGTAGAGCGTCACGCGGTCCGCTGACTCGGGCTCCGCGCCGAAGAGCCGCAGCCGCGCTTTAGAATACGGCGGGCCCTCGCCAAGCGCGCGCGCGTTGGCCTCGCGCTCGAGGCGCGCGCCCGTTGGCGTCGCGAGCGCGCGCGCCCGCAGTGCGTCCCACGACGGTGCAGACGTAGCCGTCAAAGCAGCGACGGCCGGGAGCCAGAGGAGGCGCCTCGACATGACGAGGGTGATCAAGGGCTGCAGCCTCACGTACGCCGGCTAAAGCTAGACCAGCGGTCGCATGTGTCAGTAAATGGTTCAATCGATCGTCAGCGAGGCTCTACACGACGACTGCCGCGCGCAGAGGGCGTCCCTGTGGCATATGAGAACCCGTTTTTGACGGTTTCGCACGGGTTTTCACAGACAAAAATGTTCGGACCCGCAGGAAGCCAACACTTTACGTTCCAGTGAGCTGTGCGACGCTGCACAAGCCACTCTCTTTGCCTAAAGCACAGAAGCAAGTGGCATGAGATTCCTCATGAGAGCGTTGCGAGCGCTCGTCGCGAGCGCAGCGCTCGTCCAGGGTCTGCGACGGCGGTCGGGAGGGGCGCGTCGAGGGCCGCGTCCGTCAGGTCGACGCGCATCGCACGGTGGACGAAAGAAATCGTACTCGCGCCGCGCGTCGAGCCGTCCGGCGTACACGTACCAAGCCAATCTCTCGGGCGGTCGAAAGTACATCGGTATGTCGCACAGCAAGTCGTCGCTGAAGAAGCGCATCAGGACGCAGTTGCGCGGGAGTCGCGGGGCGAGCGTCGTCTGTAAGAATAACCGCGTGCTCTCCGTGAGCCGGGTGCGTAAACACAAGAACGTAGCGGCGGCGAAAGCGGCCGAGACGAAGCGGTATTATTCGGCCAAGGCGAAGTTCGGCGCTAACAAGGTGCGAGGCGCGGGACACACGAAGGATTTTAACCGCGCAAAGGCTAAATTTCGCCGCCGCAAACCCCAGCGGCCGCGCGTCGTCGGAGTTTCGGGCCGCGAACTTCGGCGACGGGAGGACGGCGGCGGGAGCTGGTGAGACGACCTGGTCGCCCCCTCTCCGGGCAGGGCGTCGCTACCCCGCGACGGCCCCCGATGCGCCCCCGGGTCACGGAAGTTGATAACACATATGTATTCTTAGATAGACGTCGCGCCGCCAATCCGAGAGGCAGACCGGCCACATCAGACGGCGAAGGACAGCGCCCCGACCGTCGCCGAGTCCGCCAGCAACAGGCCGAGGAACTGCGCCCGGAAAGCAGAGGAAGGCGGCGCCACCAACTGCAAATAGTCGCCGACCGGCGGGCACAGCCCGGCCGCCAGCAGGAAGACCGCCGCGTAGCCGCCGAGCAGCGTGTACAGCATCGGCGTGTGCTCCCGCAGCGACTCGGTGAAGGGCCGGCCCACGTAGTTGCACGCGAAGGTGTTGAGTTGGACCCAGGACGTCAACAGGAAAATGGCCGTGTTGAGGACCGAGGCCGAAAACACGCCGTCCGGGACGCTCACGGCCTCCGGCGCAAAGGGTTTGCACAGTTCTAAACAACGGAAGAGGGCGTGGAGGTGCGTCGCGAACTGGAGGCCTATGCTCAAGATCGGCCACACTTCAAAGACCCCGCGCGGCGGCCGCTGCTTCGACAGCGTCTCGAGCGGGTTCGCCCGCGAGGTCAGGAAGAACAGCGCCGCGGTCAAGATGCCGGAGCAGGTCATTTGGGCGTCGCCCTGCTTGACTCCATGTAAGTAGAGGGAGGACAGCATGTACGCCGACACGAGGCACAAAACGGCCAGGATCTTGAAAATCTGGATCATGCTCACCAACGTGCACCGCCCCTGGCAGACGATAGCTAAGACGCACTCGATGGTGGCCCGCTTGGACGTGAAGGGCGACGCGATGGACGCGTCGCCCAGCCTTACTAGCGACGGATCCGCGTCGGACAGCGCCATCTCCGCTCGGGCCAGGGACTTCCGCATCTCCACCACATTTTCAGACGTCGGAGGCAGCCGTTTTTCTAATTCGGGCGCGTTCGCGATGGACACGCCGACGTGGGCCCGCTTCAGCGCCCCGACGTCATTCGTGCCGTCGCCACACATCAACGTCGTCATTCCAGACCTGTTCAAGGCGTCCACGATCTGCTCCTTGTGCTTCGGGGAGAACCGCGCAAACACGACGCACCGCGACGCCACGATGGCGATTTGCAGGTCGCTCAGGCCCGCCAGGGCGTCGCCCCGGCAGCACAGCCCGCCCTTTAAGGAAGGTAAAGCGGCCCAGGGCTTCACTATTTTTCCACAACGCCAGACGGGGCTGGCGCCGTTGTAGCTGAGCACGAAAGTGGCCTCGTCTTTTAATATCCCGACGCTCCGCGCGACGTGCGCCGCGGTCAGCACGTTGTCGCCCGTCACGACCACGCACTTGTGGCCCGACCGCTGGAGGTGCGCGACGACCTCAGAAGTCCCCGGCTTGAGGGGCGAAGTCAAACAGAGAAAGCCCCGGAAGGTCAGGGCGGTTTCCACGCTTTCCCGCGCCACGCCCCGCCAGTCCTTTACGGCACAGTCGACTGCTTTTGAAGCTAACGCGAGGACGCGCATGCCCTTCGTCGCATACGCTTCGTAGAGCGCGTCGTAGTCCGCCGGCGCGTCCTGCAACAACCCGCGGATCGTCTCGGGCGCGCCCTTGCACACTACAATAGTACTGGTCCCCGTGGACGCTACTACGGTCATGCGTCGTAACTCGGACGAGAAGCCGTAGCGTTTTAGAATACGCACCGCCCCGTTTTTGGTCGTCATAACGTTCTGCGAGGACACGGCGCACCCAGCGAATTGGAGCTGTTGTAATTCTAACGAGTCGCCGAGGAGCCCGCCGATTCCCCTTGATACGGAGTGGCACGCCGCCAACACCAGGGCCGTCTCCCGCGGCAACGACGCGCCATCATTACAGAACTTTGACAAGGACAGCGCGACGCCTTTCGCCGTCAACTCGTCACTCGTCAGCGTTCCGGTCTTGTCGAAGCAGCACACGTCCACAGCACCGGCGAACTGGATCCGGAACGGCTCCGTGCAGTAGATGCCCGACCGGCCCAGGGCTTGGAGGGAGTTCGTGACCGCGAGCGACAGCTCCATGGGCAGTTCCGGCGGCACGACCGACGTGATAATTAAAACACAATGCAAGCCGAGCTTGAAGCGGTTGCGCTGGGGATCCTTCAGGCCCTCCTGAAGCACGTAGTACGCCGCGAAGAGCGCAAAGACTAGTAACACCCCGATGAACTTGCCCGTTTCCGTGCTCCCGGTGACCTGCTCCGTGGCGAAGAGGATGGTGCGCATCAAGGAGCCCTGCGCCGTCTCGAAGCCGGTCCGAAGCACCAAGGCCTCCACGCCGCCGTTGGGCGGTTTGGGCCTTGAACTCTCATCCCCTCTAGAGGCATCGAGCAAATCCGTCCCGCCGAAGAGCACGTGCTTCCTATGAACGCCGTCCACCTCCAACACATTGGTGTCCGCCTCGACCGCTTCCTTGCGCTGGGGCACGCTCTCGCCCGTCAGCATGGCCTCGCTCACGACCGCGGAACCCCCCAGCAGCAGGCAGTCGCAGGGCACGGGGAGCGAACCTGATCTAGAAGTCGCGAGCGCTATAATATCGCCCGGCACGACGTCGTCGGACATGACCGCCCGCCACGCCTTCTGGCGGTAGGCGTACAGCAGCCGCGCGGGCCGCCGCATGCCCCGCAGGTGCTCCAGGTTCCGCAGGCGCTGGATGCACAAGGTCGCCTCGAACAGCAAAAGCATGACCAGCGTGAACGCCGAGTAGACCCAGTACTCGTCGAGCGACCACAGCACGCAGCAGAAAACCTGGAACACGAAGAAGGGCGCCAGGTAGTGCTCCTCGAAGAGCTCGCCGAAGGTCGGATCCGCGATCTCGAAGGCGTTCGGGCCCCAGTCCTTTTTTGCATCAGTTTCGGCCTCCCTCGTCTCCAGGCCCGGGGCCTTGATGAAGTCGGCGAGCGGCCGGCGCGTGTCTGGGGCGTGTGCTTGCCATTTCCCCTCGTCTTCGACGTAGACCCGCCGCTGGAAGGCGAACCGTCTTTGTCCATTCGCGTCCTCCAACGCGCAGAGCGCCGCGCCCGACGCCGCCAGCGCGAGCGCGTGCGTCGCCCCGGTGTCGCACTTTTGGTTGGCGACACAGCACCGGACGCGCACGCTCCAGCGCGTGCTCAGGAAGAGGAGGAGGTGCGCGGCGAGCGTGACCGGTATCAGCGCGAGCGTCGCGACCGAGACGGTTGCGAGCGTGGTCCACGCGTAGGCGTGCAAGAGGACGTATACGACTGCAAAGGGGGCCACGTCTAATCGCAGGAGCGGTGACCGCGGCTTGACCAGTGTGACGGCTACCGCGTCGTTTTTTGTGGCTGCTGCCATCACTTCTGCGGTCTCGCTGCAGCGAGCGCCTCGCCGCAAAATCACCGCAATTCGCGTAAAGTTAGCTCGAAAAACCCGTCACATGACGGGTTTCATCTGTGAAAAAATAGCTTGACGGGTTTAGCGTCGTGGCTGCGCGCAAACACGTGACGTGGAAGACTGACGAGCTGCCTGAGGAGCTGCCTTGGTGTTGAAGCTGTTTGAGCTGCCTGCCGAGCACTCTCGGCTGCAGAAGAGTAGCACTAAGGCTAAATCCCAATACTCAGCGCGCTCGCGGTAGCAGTCTGACGAGTACCCTCATCGAAGCAACGCATGCCGGCGCAGCGCGTTCGTAATCATTTTGTAAAACGAGGCGACGCGAGGACCGCAACGCGCGGCGGCAAAGCAGGCGCAGCTCCCTACGCGGCTGCAGGTGCAGACCTAACCGAAGCCCTACCGTTTGTAGCGCTCTGGGTGATCGTCCTGGGGTGCTGTCGTCTCTTTGCGCGCTATTCTGGGGTCGATAATGTATCGCGGCATCGCACTGCTGATTAGTCTGTCACGAATCGCAGCGTTCGCGCCGCGGCCGCGATTCACGCTTCGTGTGGCGGCACGGCGGTCCGAGGACGGCGGCTTTCTCGACGCCACCGAGGCAGACATCCGGCGGCCCAAGCCGTCCGCGAGCGCGGAGGCGGTGGTAACAGCACAGATGAACGCGCTCCAAGCCGGCGACGCCATGCGGGCCTTCAAGTTCGCGAGCCCGGCGAACAAGCAGGTCACGGGGCCCTGGAGGCGCTTCAAGGCGATGCTCGAGCAGAACCCGGAGTACGCGCCGATGCTGGCGTGCTCGCGGTGGGAGTTCGTGGGGATTTTGGGCGATGCGCAGCGCAAGGCAGCGCGCGTGCGCGTCTTCCCGGCCGGCGGCTCGGCGGCGCCATATGCCGTTAATCCAGTGGTCGAGTACACGTTCTCGCTCTCGAAACAGCCGGAGGTCGCGGACGCGGGAGACGAGGGCTATGCCGTGTCCGGGTGCTGGTGTACTGACAGCGTCATCGCGGGCTAGACGACCGTTGTGCACACCAACCGCACGCCACTACTGCCCGGCGACGCACTCCCAAATGCGAAAGACGACTAGTTTGTAACGATACTGTGTAGTACTAGTACGGAGCGATTCGATAAAAAGCCGATCATCTACATGCCCGGCGGCCCGGGCTCTAGCACGTTGCTCGGCGGAGGCGGTCCCGGCGGCGGCGGCGGCACGCTCCCCGGCGGCGGCGGCATGGCGCCGGGCGCGCCGGGCGGGGGCACCGAGCCCGGCGGCGGCGGCATCATTCCGCCGGGCGGCTGCGACAACACCGACACGTAGCCGGGCGGCACGGCGACGGAGCTGGGCGGCATGCCGCCCGGATAGCCGGGCGGGGGCATGCCGCCCGGCGGCTGCGCGTACTGCTGCGCGTACTGCGGCATCTGGGCATAGGGATCCACCATCCCGTGGCCGCCGCCGTAACTGTTCCCGCCGCCGTACCCACCCTGCTGCATCATGGGCGGCGGCCGCGCTTGGGCAGCCCTGAGCTGCCCCGTCGCCTGGTCCACGCGGTTCATGGCCAGCTCGATCTTGTTGCCGTCCTTGTAGCCCTCGACGAACACGTAGACCTCACTACCCACCGGGGCGAACTGGGCGATGTGTTCAATACCATCCAAGCGCGCGCCGTCGGGGTGGATCTTGCTCACGTGCACGAGACCGTCCATGTTGTGCAGAGCCGGCAATCCAACAAAAGCGCCGTAATTTTCGACGCGCTTCACCTGGCCCCTTAAAACTGATGAGATGGCGGGCGGCGGGCCCTGCGGGCCGCGCGCCCCGCCCCCCATCGCCTGCTGCTGTTGTTGAGGCAAAGCCTGGCCCGTGGCCTGGTCCACGTCCTGGGCACTCAGCTCCACCCTATTACCTTCCTTCACTTGGATGACCTGGACGTAGATGGGCCCTCCTAATGGAAAAGCCTGCTCCACGTCCCGCGCGTCGTAGAAGCGCTGGTTTCTAGATAGTTGACTCACGTGGACCATGCCGTCCGAAAACCCATCGAGCGTGACGAACGCGCCGTACGACTCAATGCGCTTCACCGCGCCCCGGTGGATGCTCCCGACGGCCGGGGGCGGCTTGCTGGACGCGTTCGTGTTCTGGTAGCGTTTGGTCTGGGTCTCGTTGAAGTTCCCGGTCGTCTGGTCGACGCCGTCTAAGGAGAGGGCCACTTTACCCCCGTCCTTCACCTCGATGCAGCGCACGTACACCCGACTCCCGGGCGGCACCACACTTTCGACGTCCGCGGGCCCCTCGTAGCGCCGGTACTCCCGGATCCCAAACTCCGATGTGTGGATCATGCCCTGGATGCCCTCGTCCGTCCGGCAAAAGGCCCCGAAGGTCTGGCACCGTTCTATCACGGCCCGATAAACCTTCCCGGGCTCCGGCAGCGCCCCGCCCGCGCCCATGAGCCCGGCCAGCGCCGCGGCGTTGCCCACGTTCGCCTTCTGCAGTGCTAATTGTCTAGCCATCTCCAGCGCGGCGTTGAGGTTCGGGGCTTGACTCGCCTGGGCCGCTTCGTTCTGCGGTGCGCTTTGCGCGAAGCCCGGCGGCGGCGCCGCCGAGAAGCGCGACTTGCGCGCCCGGGGCGCCTCGGAACTCGCGGACCGCTCGCGCTTCTTCTTCTTCTTCTTCTTCTTCTTCTTCTTCTTCTTGTCCTTCTTCTCGTCGGCGGCGCCGCCCCCGAAGCCTTTTTGGCCCGTCGGCTGGTAGTAGTCGGCCGGCGGCTTCCCCGCGTAGATCGGGCCTTTCGGCTTCTCCGGGGCGCGCCGCTCCGGATCGCGACCCGGCAGCGCCGTGTCGTAGCGGCTCCGGCGCCCCTCGACACGGTCGTCGCGGCCCCGGCGGTCGTCGCGGGCCCGCTCGTCGCGGGGCGGCGGCCGGTCCCGGCCGCGGCGGTCGTAGTCGTCGTCGCGGCGCGGGGGGCGGTCGCGCTCGTCGCGGCGGCGGTCGTCCTCGCGGCGGCGGTCGTCCGGCCGGGGCTTCACTTCGGGCGCGGGCGCGTCCCAGCGCCGCTCGCCCGTCATCTCGTTGATGCAGTAGAACTCGCCCGGCTTAGACCGGGACTCCTTCCAGAGCCAACCGGCGGGCAGCGCAGGCTTGCCCGCCGGCGGCGGCGGCGGGTTGTAAGGCCGCGACTTTGGCGGGTCGTCGCGGTGCGGCGGGCGGCGGTCGTCGCGGTCGCGCGTCGACCGCACGTAGCCGATGTTCCGCGGGGGCGGCGCGGGCGCGGGCGCGGGCGCGGGCGCCGGGGCGCCCTCGCGCCGCGGCGGCGAGCGCCCGGCGAGCGCGCGCGCCTTCGGCGGCTCCTCGAACAGGGAGGAGCGTTTCCGCGGTGACGGGTCGTCGCGCGGCCGCCGGTCCTCGTCCCGGTACGCGTCGTTCGAGCCGTAGCCGCTCTTCTTCTTCGACTCGTCGACGTGGCCGATGGGCTCGTCGTCGCTATCGTCGTCGAAGAAGGGGTCTTCCTCCTCCTCTCTTCT
>Ga0114994_10003115_pt1 | contig 12128 bp, 13 predicted proteins | sample ArcticOcean_MG_C_9_FD_87043 | JGI IMG/M metagenome (GOLD analysis project Ga0114994, IMG submission 87043) | Marine microbial communities from western Arctic Ocean - ArcticOcean_MG_CB2_152 | ecosystem: Environmental > Aquatic > Marine > Oceanic | place: Arctic Ocean: Canada Basin | collected... | reverse complement strand
TATTCTCTGCTAAATACTTGCCAATACCAGCACTAGAGGAATTGCGTTCATACGGTGTGATGATAACAGAGGAATAACTGTAAAATGAGACGTTCGTATCTTTAAATGCTCCTGTTCCGAATTTTCTGCAACGACAGGCCTGAAGCCTGTGCGGCCAAGTTGAAAAACCCCTGTCAGGAAACTCTTGAATTTCTATAAACCAGCTTGGCGTATCAGTTTGTTTGTTTGAACTGTTTGGATAGTTAAAAATGGCCAGATGTTTTTTGCTTCAGTGATCAATCAGAGCGCCGGTTCTCCTCTTCTGCATCAAATATCTTCAGACTGAAGGGGCTAGCGTAGTTAGAGCTGGCTGTGTTCCTTTGCAGGGTGGGCTTTTTTAGTCAACTTTTCAGATGCTTCTTCTAGAGTGCAAAATTCAAAGTCTATGCTTTTGGCAACATATCCATTCAGCTAAATTCGATGTTATTCGCCTATTGAAAAATGTTACTTTATAAAATAATTAGTGTTTGAGTGTAAGGAGAGGCATTTGTGAGAAAGAAAGCGGCTGAGCGCCAAAGTGATATTCTAGACGTGTTGCGCGCATGTGAAAAACCCATGACAGCGTATAAAATTTTGGAAAAACTGCAAGTAGATGAACCTGATATTGCCCCCCCCACAGTGTATCGCACGCTACTGGCGTTAACAGAGCAGGGGAGAGCGCATCGGCTTGAATCGATCAAGGCGTTTGTGTCGTGCACTTGTGATCACGCTCAAAGTGTTCCGGTGCTTGTAATCTGCGAAGATTGCGGCGCAGTAGATGAACATGACGGCAGTGGACTGCTGCCCAAACTGTCAGCTCTTATTTCTTCCACCACCTTTCGCGCCAAACGCCACATCTTGGAAATCCAAGGACAATGCTCGGCCTGCTTGACCAACCCAGTGAACTAATTTTAGATGGTAACCTTATGAAAAAAAATCTACTTCTTATTCTGTCAGTACTTGCGACATCCAACGCCATTGCGGAAGAGACACGCCAATTAAACGCGCATGAACACGGCCTTGGTAAATTAAATATTGCCTTGGATGGTAAAGAGATCCGTATAGAACTGCACGCCCCTGGAGCCGATATCGTCGGCTTTGAGTATCCCGCTGTGAGCCAGGATGATCATATCGCCATAGGCGCTGCAGTGGGACGTCTGGCGCAGCCTTTGGCGTTGTTCGTTCTGCCCAAAGCCGCTGAGTGCACCGTTTTAAAAGTTCATGTTGGTTTGGAAAGCGAAGAAGACTACGCCGAGGATGCACAAGAACATGTCGATCACACGGAAGACGACGAGGAGGAACACGTTGCGCATGAGGAAGAGCATAGCGATGAAGCTGGTCACACTGAGTTTCATGCAGAATATCGGCTAAACTGTGACAAGCCTGCCGCTATTTCTCAGATCACATTTGCATATTTCGATACCTTCGCGAATGCGCGCGAGTTGGATGTGCAAATCGTGACCGAGGTCGGCGCGCAAGCCTTTGAAGTCGAGCGGAGTGATCCGGAATTAGATTTGCGGGGCGTTTTTTGATTTTGGCTGGTGAGGGCCGAATACTCGACCTTCAGGGCGTCAATTTTTGCTGGCGGGGGCGGGCTCCCTTTGCCCTGTCTATTCCAGATTTCAGCCTTGGTTCTGGCAAGACGGCTTTGCTGCTGGGCGAAAGCGGTTCGGGCAAATCAACGCTTTTGTCGCTCATCTGTGGCACGTTATTACCCGATACAGGGTGCGTGCAGGTTGCAGGCACTGATTTGGCCGCTTTGTCGGTAACCGCCAGAGACCGCTTTCGTGCCGAACACATTGGCGTAATTTTCCAGCAGTTTAACCTGTTGCCCTATGGCACGGTTGCGGACAATATCCTGCTTCCGCTCAGCTTTGCGCCCAAACGCAAAAAATGCGCTGGTGATGCAATGGCGGGTGCGCTTACGCTTATCCGGTCGCTGGGATTGCCTGATAACCTTATGAACGCCCGCGCTGCAACGCTGAGCGTCGGCCAGCAGCAACGCGTTGCCGTGGCCCGCGCGCTCATCGGCCAACCACCACTGATCATCGCGGATGAACCGACCTCATCCCTAGACGCGGTGAACCAAACCGTATTTCTTGATCTGTTATTCCAACAGCTTGCGAACAATAACGCTTCGCTTTTAATGGTGAGCCATGATCCCCGTTTGGGCGACCGCTTTGACCACGTTTTTTCAATGTCTGAGATTTCCAAAATAGAAAGGGGTGCGGCTTGATACTGCGCCTTGCCCTTGCTTCACTGTTTGCACGCGCTTTGACCGTCGGGATGACTATTCTGGCAATTGCACTTTCAGTGGCATTGTTTCTTGGAGTTGAGAAAATACGGACAAGCGCCAAAGCCAGTTTCACCAACACCATTTCAGGCACTGACCTGATTGTTGGTGCGCGGTCTGGCTCGGTCCAGCTGCTGTTATACTCTGTGTTTCGGATTGGGAATGCGACCAATAATTTGACTTGGCAGAGTTATCAGGACATCGCAGCTCGTGCAGATGTGGCGTGGGCTGTGCCGATTTCGCTTGGTGACAGCCACCGTCAATTCCGTGTCATGGGCACAACGGTGGCATTCTTTGAGCATTACAAGTATCGCAAGAGCCGCGCATTGGCCCTGACTGACGGTGTGATTATATCTGATTTGTTTGATACTGTGGTTGGATCAGATGTTGCGAAAACCCTCAAATATTCGGTGGGTGACCCAATTATTATTGCGCATGGGCTTGCATCTTTTACCGAACACAAGGACCAACCATTTCGGGTCTCAGGTATTCTTGAGAAGACTGGTACGCCAGTGGACCGGACGGTGATCGTCAATATGGAGGCGATCGAGGCGATTCATGTTGATTGGAAAAGTGGGGCAAAAACGCCGGGCCAATCCACGCCGTTGGATGTCGTACGGCGGATGGACTTGACACCTAAGGCCGTGACTGCGGCACTTATCGGCGTGAAAACCCCCCTTAAAACCTTTGCTCTGCAACGCGCGATCAACCAATACCCAGAAGAGCCTTTGCTTGCAATCCTGCCCGGTGTCGCTCTTCAAGAACTATGGGCGATTGTGGGTGTTGCTGAAACGGCGTTAATTGCGGTGTCTGCCATGGTGGTCATAACCGCATTGATTGGGATGATGGCGACCATCTTTTCGAGCTTAAACGAGCGGCGTCGGGAAATGGCGATCTTTCGGGCGATGGGGGCGGGACCTGCAACTATTCTTGGGTTGCTGGTTCTGGAAGCGATGTTAACCGCTGCATTTGGCGCAGGGCTCGGGCTTGGTATGCTGTATATATCTCTGGTGATTGCACAGCCAGTTATCGATAGCACGTTTGGGCTTTGGTTGACGATTGATTCCCCCTCTATAAGAGAACTTTGGGTACTGTTTGGTGTGGTGCTTGCGGGACTAATTGTCAGCCTTATTCCTGCTGTACGCGCCTACCGCCTTTCCCTTGCCGATGGTATGATGGTGACGAGATGAAACCGAATGATGAAAATGCTGTACTGGGGCGCAGGCTTGTGTTGACGATGCTGTCGTCCACCGTGATGCTCCCAGGGCCTGGGTTTGCGGCTTCACCAAGTGAAATTAGTTGGGATGACCTGATCCCGCCAGGTGTGCCCTATTCGGAAATTATCGGAGAGGGTGAATTGGACCAGATCAATGACACCTGGAACCCGATTTACGACGCCAACGCCACAAAGCTGAATGAGGCATTAAATGATACCTACATTAAGATGCCAGGCTTTATTGTTCCGCTTGAAATGGGGTCAAGTGGCGTAACTGAATTTATTCTTGTTCCCTATGTCGGCGCCTGCATTCATACCCCTCCACCGCCGCCGAACCAATTGGTCTTTGTGACGACAAAAGAACCATGGCCAAACGATCTGCTTTGGGATGCAGTTTGGGTTGCAGGAAAGATCGCGACAAAACTCTACGCAACAGACTTGGGTCAAACTGGGTATACACTCATCGCAGATGAGATCGAGGTTTACGTTTGGTGATGTCGTAACCTCAGCGCTAGTACCGTATAGCGCCTTGGCCATTTACCCAACCCTAGTCGCTGACCCTAGTGTTTGGGGTGGAATTGATGAAATTTAATGTCTTAAATGATATAAAATGTATGTAATCGTTGTTTTTCTTCCTAAAACATCACCCGCATTGAATCTCAAAAGTAACGTGCCGTATTTGGTGGTTATCGATCTGGCCTAATATTTTGTTGGTGTGAATCCGACGGTTTGTCGCGGACCTTGCGTGTGGGCCAATGTCTTGTGGTGCATATATATTGGTTCGGGGTAAATAATTGAAACTAAAGGTTGGAGCCGATCTACCCCGCTTGACTGTTCTAGCTGGAATTTTAGCCTATAAAGGGCGCTTATTCATCTCTTCGTCAATAAAATCAAATATTCATCTTAGCTTTTCGATTGGAATTCGAGTGCTATACTCGGTAAGGAAGCCGCATGAATGAGTGTTATATGACCCTTTTTTTAAATTTTTGCGCCGCGTTTCTGACATCTTGGGTTCTGGCAAATACTATTAATCATCAAGCCCTTTCGCAAGAAAGTGATGCGGCTAGAAAATATAAAGTAATTGATTCACCGGTATGCTTTAATTATTTGAATGAGCCGGTTCGATCTGAAAACCGAAAATCGTTGGGTACGCCAATTGCTGCCGGTATGGCGATGAGGGACGAGACGGACTCCCCTGTTATTTTTCGTTTCAATTACGATATATCACCACCAGCCTTTCAAAAATTCATTGATTATCATGAATGTGCTCATCATCAGACGGGAGATGTGGATTTGCCTCACCCGCCGCGAAACAGCCCAGAGCATTTGATGAACGAGAGTATTGCAGATTGTGTCGCGATTCTGCGGATAAAGAAAGAATTAGAAGGCGATCAATCGGATTATGAACTTGTAATTGGCTCGCTTAAGGAGGCTATGGCCATACTTGGTTTCCCTGAAATTAGCATGAATAGTCGCATTGCTAATATCAAACATTGCTACACAACTTATGGTTTGGCTGGAACCTTTATCAGGGGTGTCCTTAGGAAACGTGGTCTTCCTTGAGCAAGCAAGGCTCAGGGAAGTGGTGACTTAGATTGTGGTTTGGAGACCGCGGCTCTGGAAAATGCTGTACACAGAGAGTGGTTCCTATGCGCTCTCTCGGTGTCATCAAGTAAACAAAAACAGCTATATGGATTGCAAAGCGCAGCGCGTTTGGCAGTCACAGCCTTAAATCTCGGCCGTAAATTTGGCGAAACTTTTGTCTAAGGCTCTAGGTCTGCGAGGCGTAACTGAAACACTCGCGGGCCTGTGACGTGATCAAGTGCAAACGGGCAGGTTTAACGGGGATTTTTCATTAGAAGACTTATGGCGGGTTGATCCCCTTGGACTGGGTTTTAGTAAGACGCAGGACAGGCCCAAGCCCCAGATAATGGGTGAGAGTTGGCTGACTCCTTTAACAGCTAAACGTGCGAATTGCTTTGAGCTATCAACTCGAAATCAGGCTCAAGGCGGCTAATCAGGCGACAGTTACAGATAAACTGCCAAGCCCGTCGATGGTTACCACCATTACATCGCCTTTTTTTATTGGGCCTACACCGGCTGGCGTGCCAGATTGTATAACATCTCCTGGCGCGAGCTCAAAATACTCACTTAGATAAGAAATCATCTCAGGCACTTTCCAAATCATCTGGTTGAGGTCGCCTTCTTGCCGGGTTTCACCATTGACGGTCAATGCGAGATGTCCAGCAGTGGGGTGGCCAATCGTCGACGCCGGATGAACCGGGCCGCAGGGTGCAGAGCGTTCAAAGGCTTTACCTATTTCCCATGGGCGCCCCATCTTTTTCATTTGGCCCTGCAAGTCGCGGCGGGTCATATCGAGAGACAACCCATAGCCGTAGACGCAATCTAGTGCGTCCTCGACCGCGATGTTTGTTCCACCGGATTTTAGAGCCACATACATCTCTGCTTCATGATGCACGTCAGCACTATGCGGCGGATAAGGAAAGGTCCCCGATGGGTCAAGGTTATTAGGGTTTTTTTGAAAGAAAAAGGGCGGTTCGCGGTCTGGATCATGGCCCATCTCTATCGCATGAGCGGCATAATTCCGGCCAATGCAGTATACTCTGCGCACTGGAAACAAATCATCAACCCCATCAATGGGTAGTCCAATGATTTGTGGCGTACTGATTACATAATTGGGCATAGATATCTCCAGATTCGCGGTGGTGTTTAGCAAAATCTAAACCACGCCCAATAAAAGATCAATCGAAACCAATTTTAACCAATTAGGATTTTTTTCACTTTTTATTTGCAAAGTTACCTAAAATAACTCAGGCTACAATTGAATTATTGAAATTGGTTGACCAATACATGACAGTCGCGACGATCAAAATGCCCGAAATGCAAGCGCACGTTGACACGGTTACGGGCTTGCGTGACTTTATAAAGGCTGGAGAATACCGGCCGGGCGACCGTCTGCCGTCAGAACGCGATTTGATCGGCCGGTTGGCGATCAGCCGGTCCGCTCTGCGCAAAGGTTTTGATGTGCTGGAGCGCGAGGGATGCATCTGGCGGCACGTGGGTAAAGGCACTTTCATTGCCTCGACTGAACCGCAAAATGGCAGCGGATCGCTTGCCGAATTGATCCTTCAGGTCACGCCGATCACGCTGATGCGCGCCCGCCTTTCGGTGGAGCCAGCGATCGCGCGCGAAGCCGCACTCAATGCCTCGGAAAGCGCAGTTTCACATCTCAGTATGATAGGCCAAAGCACCCAAGACGCTGACAACTGGGATGATTACGAGTTGTTTGATGATCAGTTCCACCGCGCAATTGGGCTTGCAGCCGATAATCCGTTGCTTTTATCGCTATTTGATCACCTGAATGCCGTGCGGCGCGGTGTGGCCTGGAAGACGGTGGTTCGTTCGTCTGCACGCCCTGCTTCTGACCATAACAGTTTTGCCGAGCATGATAAAATTTTATCAGCAATCGAGGCGCGTGATCCAACAGCCGCTCATGCGGCAATGCGAACGCATTTGGTGTCAGTGTCAAACAGATTGTTTGGAGATGCCTGAACAGTAAACCTTTGAAGCCTGAAAGAGAGCAAAAAGTCAAATTTAGACGATGACCTGTAACTGTAAAACTCTGGGAGGAGAAACATGAAACACTTTTTGAAAAAAGCGTTGGGGACCGCAATTGCGATTCCATTGGCTATCGGACTGGCCGTTGGCGCGGCGCAGGCCGAGAAAATCCACATTGCACTGGCCGAGACACCGTCGGACGAATTGGCAGCGTTTTTTGTGGCCCTTGATCGCGCCAAGGCTAATGGGCTTGACTATGAATGGACCGCATTCTCAGATGAAGAACTGGCTATTCAAGCGGTGCTCAGCGGTCAAATGGACATCGGTTTTGGTACGCCTTATTCTGCCATGCAGCGATCACGCGCCCCACTTCGGATTATTTTTCAACTGTCAAAGTTGAAATTTTTCCCCGTCACAACGACTGCCTATTCATCGCTTGACGATATGAATGGCGAGCCCATTCTTCTGCATTCGCGTGGTGGGGGTACCGACTCTATTGCCAATGTTATTGAAAATCGCATGGACATCAAATTTGGAAAACGGTCCTATGTACCTGGCTCTTCCAACCGGGTAGCGGCGCTTTTGGGCGGTCGTGCGGACGCGACAATCATTGATTTGTCGAACAAAAACAAATTGATGCGCAGTGAAGCGGCTGATAAATTTAACGTATTAGAGATGTTTGATGTTGACGCCAGCGATGAGGCCCTGTTTGGGAACCTTGATTGGATTCAAGACAACGAAGAAGATGTTGCTATCTTTATAAATGCACTCGTCAGCACTTGGCAGGATATGCATGAAGATCCAACAATCATTCGTCGTGAAACCAATCCTGATGGTCCAATCGGTCAACTGCCTGTGGAAATTTTAGCTGAGCTGGATGGGTTCTACGCTGATGCAGTTGCGGGTGGCTTGTATGATCCCAACGGCGGTGGTCGCAAAGCCGCTAAGGCCGATATGGAATGGTATTCTTCGGCCGGTCAGCTTGATGGCACGCCCGAGACGCTGGACATCGAAGATTTCTGGTACCTGGCCCCGCTTGATGCTGCGATGAAGTGATCTGAACCTAAGACTGCTGCGCCAAATTGGGTGCGGCAGTCACCCCCTGACAGCGAAAGCCCTATTTTGATGCTAAGTCGTGCAAACCTATTAAAAATTCTCTCAGCACTTGTTCTGTGTGGTGCCTGGGAGATAGCGGGACGTATTCCGGTTAGCTATGCTTTTCCAACCTTTCTAGATTCTATGCGGGCTTTCTTTGAAATGATTGGCAACGGGATGATGCTTGCCGCCTACAAGGAAACGCTGCGGCCATTGGTCATCGGGATTATGATCTCGGCGGTTCTTGGTATTGGGCTGGGCCTTTGGGTTGGGTTGAATGATTTTTTCGACTGGCTTTTTTCGCCAATCTTTATCGTCATGCAAGCGGCTCCATTAGCAGCGCTGATTCCACTGTTGGTGTTGGCATATGGCATCGGATTGACCTCGAAGGTTTTGGTGGTTTGTATCATGGCGATGCCGGTGATCGTTTTGAACACCAGCGGCGCAGTTAGAAACACACCTGAATCGTTCAAAGAAATGGGCAAGTCCTTTCTTGCCTCGCGTACATCGGTTCTGTTGCGGATTGTAATTCCAGCCGCTTCACCTGTGATCTTTGCGGGCCTGCGACTTGGTATTTCTGCGGGCTTTATTGGAGCGATCTTGGCGGAGCTTAAAATCACTCCAACTGGGGTTGGTGACATTATTACTTACAGCCGTTCTATTGCGGATTACCCAAGCATGTATGCGGCTATCTTCTCCATCATTCTTCTCGCAGTACTCTTCCTGAACTTGCTCGAAAAGATTGAAACTATTCTCTTTAAAGGAAATCAACGTGGCTATATCTCCGATTAAAGAAGCTCCAAATCAAACTGAGGTGGCAGGGTCCGATAGCGCTGTTTCGGTTCGGAACATCACGAAGAACTATGGTGACGTTGAAGCGCTTCGCGATATGTCGCTAGAATTTCCTCGCGGTCAGCTGACGTCACTTTTGGGCCCATCGGGCTGTGGTAAGACAACACTCTTGAAGATTATCGCAGGACTTCTCGAACCCACATCCGGTTACGTAGAAGTTAATGGAAAAACAGTATCAGGACCCGGACCGGATAGAGCGTTTGTTTTTCAAGATTTTGCACTTCTGCCTTGGGCGACGGTCCTCAATAATGTTGCATTCGGGTTGGAAATGCGTGGCGTCGCAAGGTCAGAACGGGAAGCCATTGCGGAAAAGTACATTGGCGATGTTGGGCTCTCGGGCTTTGAACATAGTTACCCGCACGAGCTTTCGGGCGGTATGCGCCAACGTGTTGGGCTTGCACGTGCTTTATCTGTAGACGCGGATGTGTTGCTGATGGATGAACCTTTTTCAGCGGTCGATGAACAGACACGGCGCAAGTTTCAAGAAGACTTGCTGAACCTTGTGCAAAACGAAAATAAAACATTTATTTTCGTGACCCACTCTATCGAAGAAGCGGTCTATGTCTCTGACCAGATTGCAATCCTGCTGCCGCGTCCAAGTCGTGTTTCCGAAATCATCCGGCCATCAAGCTTTCGCAACAAGGGTGTTGAAAACATTCGTAGGGACCCTGAATATTTAGATATTGTAGATGATATCTGGTCTTCGCTGCGTACTTATGTCGAATAGGGGATAGATATGTATTTATTTGGATATAGGCTCCCCGGTATGTCTTCATTGATCCTTTGGGGGCTGTTGTGGGAAATTGTTGGACGTGCCGACCTCACGTTTTTTGTGCCGCCTCTCAGCGAAGTTATAGTGACTTTGTTTTCCATAATAGGAACGCCCGCCTTTCAAAAAGCACTGGCGGAGACAGCCTATGCCTTCTTCTTTGGTGTTTTCTTTGCGGTTGTGATCGGGATCGTTGTCGGTATCTTAATGGGCAAGAACCGGCTCTTGGATGAGTTGCTTTTGCCTTGGGTCAATGTGTTTCTCAGCGCGCCACTTACGGCGCTTGTACCCGTGCTAATGGTGTTATTCGGCTTTGGAATGAAGTCGATCATTATCACGACTGCGCTGTTCGCAATTTGGATTATTATTTTAAATTCGAGAGCGGGTGTGAAACAAATCAACCGCTCTCTGGTCGAAATGGCGAATAGTTTTGGCGCATCTCCCATGGACGCCTTTTTCAAAATTTACTTCTGGGCCGCGCTACCCGAGATTTTAGGCGGTGTGCGCATTGGAATAATCCGTGCTGTTAAAGGGGTCATTATCGGTCAGCTTCTTATTTCAATCGTTGGTTTTGGGGCTTTGTTCGAATTATACTCTGCCAACTTTCTAATGGGACATTTCTGGGCCGTTCTGATCGTTTTATTTGCACTCGCATTCACTATTTCAGAGTTTTTGGCCTATCTGGAGCGTCGCGTATCTTATTACGCAGCAAAAAGGTGATGAGATTAGTGGTACTGTTGGGTTTGACTGATTATCTACTTGAAACCGCGGCTGCCTGGTCGCCCCAGTGCCGAAGCCTATGAAATTTTAAAGTACAATGTCGAAAATTAGGAAAGTCAGATGAGATTTTGTGTCGGCCAAGTCGCTGGCGGCAGTGCGGTTTTTTTGGTGTCTGGCATAATGTGATCAACCTGACAGAACGAGACCAATCAATTGGGCCGGATTTGATGGGCATTACTACGGCTGGGATGACCTCAACTGATCTGGAAAGTCGGGCGGCGGGGGCAACAACTTTGCCTCTGCATCCATCAAGCCAGCAGTGCCAATTATCGCACCGGGAATGACCATGTGTCTGGGGTTGAACTATGTTGATCATATCAAAGAGGGTGGATATGACATTCCGGAATATCTTGTGATTTTTATGCGGGGTCCCAAATCGTTAATGCCGGCAGGCGCGCCAATGATCCGCCCCCTTTGGTCTGAGCAGCTTGATTATAAAGCAGAGTTAACGGTGATCATTGGAAAAGGCGGCTAACATATTTCCGAATCTGAAGCTTTGGACAATGTTTTTGGATACACCACATTTGATGATGGATCCGTGCGCGAATATCAACGCAGGACCAACCAAAGGACCGCTGGCAAGAACTTTGATGAAACCGGTGCTGTTGGCCCTATCGTCGTCACCCCTGACGAGCTGCCCGAAGGCGGTGAAGGGTTGAAAACCGAAAGCCGCGTTGGGGATGAAATTCTGCAAGGCGCCTCGACATCGGATATGATGTGGTCGGTTGCTCGCACGATTGCAGTAATATCAGAATTTGCTACGCTGTGTTCCGTTGACTTGATCGCTCTGGTCACCCCCCTGGTGTTGGTCACGCCAAAACTCCGCCACGGTGGGTACGTGCCGGTGAAACTATTGAAGTAGAAATCGAGAGTATTGGTATCTGTGCCAGTCGTATTGTGGACGAAAGCAAGATGCCTGAGTATCGTTAAATTAATTCGATTGGTACCAACAGTGTTTAGGCTTATGAGTTTGATCTGTTGATCTTAGCGGTGCAATGTGACCAATATTAACGCCGTAACCGTATCCAGATTATGATCCGCAGGCGCAAGGATTGGCGGTGCGTTGCAACCAGATATGGCCGCTGCCAAGGTTCGGCTCTGGGTAGATGGCCTTTTTAGTCGTCATTTGTTGGTTATGAAGTTTGCCTCTAATATTTCAGACCTGAGACATTATTATGATGTCTCGAGTTGAAAACTATGCATTTATGTTGACTGAATATCTTTTGATAGGGCCTCGAAATAATCTGTGGTAGGTCATTAAACTGTGTAAACCGCTTGTGCTCGTGCATCGAAAAACTCATGAGTATTTGGCCCTTTGATTACGGCGGTAGCAAATTTATATTTTAACTTTAAGGTTTGTCACTTTATCTGGGTAAGTAATGGGGACTTAGGGCGAAATCGCTTTCATTGCTATTGGGTTGGTGAGTGGCGTGAGAAAACTCTTAGATTGGGCACATGAAGAATAGGGTGGTTTTTTACCCAAGGAGCTGATCCTAAACAAAACTACTCAGCGGTATGATGAAAAT
>Ga0114994_10003113_pt1 | contig 12128 bp, 15 predicted proteins | sample ArcticOcean_MG_C_9_FD_87043 | JGI IMG/M metagenome (GOLD analysis project Ga0114994, IMG submission 87043) | Marine microbial communities from western Arctic Ocean - ArcticOcean_MG_CB2_152 | ecosystem: Environmental > Aquatic > Marine > Oceanic | place: Arctic Ocean: Canada Basin | collected... | reverse complement strand
GGGGGGTGTTGGGACAGTACTTCCAATTTTTTATCGGTTGACGAAATTCATAGAAAGGAGGCGGAACGGCGGCGGCGAATACGAGAACGGTGGGGACAGCAACCCAATGCACATGGGCGAGGACGACGCTCAGAGGATACGAGAGGGTTACATGGATCCAAACGACCCGAGTGTCATATTTATGTAATCTACAAACCTCAAACCTATCTATATATTTAAAGTAGATCAATACCACCAATCTACCTATCAAACCCACTCGCTCCCTACATCGCTAACTTCTATATTACTTGGAGCAGAAAGCTCGTCGATGAAATCAGATCTCTTTCCGTTTTCGTTATAAGTTATTGGGAAGTGCTCCTCCGCCAGCTCGTTAGTAAAACGCCTTCTATATCGCCCGTATATATACGATGAGTTTTTCCAAGGCAGCTTGCTATTGCATTTGCTATTGCTCTCCTTGAACTCGCAGGCAGAATCTATGAAGTGGATGGCAATCGCCATTCTATCGTTCGCTTTGCCAAGATTTGCCCCGCTGCCATGCCACACATCCTTGTGGTGGAGCAAGCCCCCACCCGGCAATACTGTCGGCGTGTCTAGAACAATGTCTTCATTGGGAAGAGCGTCCCTCAAGAACTTGACAGGGTCGTCATCATTTTCGCTTGCCATAAACGTCATTTCCCCCTTGACACCAAACCGTTGGCTCCCAACTGCGTACTGCACCCCTCCGTTCTCTTGACTTCCGCCGTCTAAGCCAATCCACAGTGTGCAGCCAGCGTTCTCACCGGAAGGCTCAGTAAAGTTAACGTTGATGTACTCGCTGTCGCGGTGGAAACCCACCGTGGTGTTTGTTCCGCCCTTGGGCTTCCAAATAATATCATCTGCGCCGAGCGAATGTAGTTTGAGCATAAATGCAACAATATACAATATTGCGACTAGCTCGCAACAATATACAATTTGCTTTGCTGTTCGCTCACCTTGAGCTACCCTTGCACCACCCCATCCCATTTGCTTGGCGACCGCTTCGCCAAGATTGGGGTTCAGGACAATCGAAGAGATTGTCGAAGAAGACTTCCATCCATTGCATATTTCCCGGGTGACATTTGGGAGGGAAAAGCCTGGCCTGTAGTGCCACTCGTCTGGATACTGCCTTGTGTCAAAGTTGCCGGCGAAAAGGTGTGGGAAGTGATCTTTGAGATTACCAATTGCAGAAGAATTGAGGAGACGAGGTGTAAGGAGAAACCCAGCCATTGGAAGTTTCGTCATAGTCGGTGTGGCCCTTCAACGTGCGCCAAAATTCAATCGTTAAAAAATGTTTTTGGTTTCTTGAAATTTCAACCCTAACCCTAACAGAATCCTCGTTATGGTACCCCCGGGAACCTTTTTCTTCATTCTTCTCTTCCTTTACACAATCAGTGCATATCCCCTCCTCCACTTCCTTACTTTTGATCTGCGACTCTCCCCCCTCAAAACCCATCTCAACTCTAAACCTAAAAAACCTTTGGATGTGCAAATCCCCTGGGCAAAAATGTTGGACCCCTATTCTCTCGGTGTATCCGTCCGAACAGTCCTTACCTCCCCACTCCCAATTGCAACACCTCCTTCAACAATCCGTGAGCTATATGAAGATCCTACACTTCTTCCTCAAGCTCTCCCCCTCCCAACCAATCCCTCCTCCTCAGCGGCCCCTCCCGAGGTCCTCGTGGTCGGTGCTACCTCCCAAATCGGCATTCAAGTTGTAAGCTCACTGAAGCGCAGCGGATTCGCAATCCGCGTGCTTCTCCCCAACCTCTATTCCTCTACGATATCCCCCTTCGGCCTAGGTGTTTCTTTCACAACCGGCGATCTGTCGAATCCCTCAAAATCCGCCTTGGAGTATGCGGTGACTGAGATCGACAAGATCATCTTCTGCGGAGAAGAAGATCAGTCCCCAGAGAAAATCCAAGCAATTCTAAGAACGCTCATGGACACCCGATTTGCCGACTACGGCATCACCCAATCACCAAAACGGATTTTGTTCAATTTTAAAAAGCCAAATCCGCGCTACAGCAAGAGGAACGATCACAAGTCGTTCGCTATCCAGGAGAGCGCCGAAGGAGAGGGGGGGGTGGCTGAGTGGCAGACGAACCGGAACTACAACGGCGTATTCAAGGGTACGGTCAACAATCCGAACGCGGCGATCTCTGTCATGAGCGGACGTCTTCGAGGTTCAGGTAGTAGCAGTAGCATACCAGGACAAGGTATCAATCTGAACGAGTTCAACGGGTTGCTTGTGGGTTGCTTTGGGGATGGGAAAACTTTCGAGTGCGTCCTGAAGAGCGGAGAATCCACATTTGTGTCCCCTTTTCGAACAAAAACACGGAGTGGAGGGGACTTCATCAAGCCCCAATTCATGAGCCATATTCTTCCTTTCGATTCTTTCAAAAACGCCAACAAATCCTCGATTGACAATTTCGACCCCAACGACGTAAGGCAGATTGGGTTTCAATTCAAACTTGGGCCGTCGCCTTTGCCAGAGTTGCGAAAGTTCTATTTGGCAATCTCTTACGTCAAGGTGATTCGAAAAATAGCGGAGAGCGACATTGTACTGGTCGGTGGGCTAAGGGAGACACAAAAGGAGAACGAAATCTTTCTGCGAAACACCGGCTTGACGCACACGATAGTAAGCACTAAGAATGTGAACGCGGTAAAAAATTGGAGAAAGCTTGCTGATTTGAGCGTGAACTGTCTCACCGATCCTCGTTCAACGAACAAACATCTTCAAGTCGAGTAGTTGTTGTATAATAGCGAAGAGAATTTTTAGAATTACAATGTTAACTGATTTAAACAATTAAAGGGAAAATTGCAAATTTAAAAAACAAAAAGAGTAGCCTTCCACTATTTTACCATGCCCAATAGCGTGCTACCTGTAATATCAGACGCAGTTACAACCGAATCGAGCAAGTCCCAAAAACCCTCGTCGCCGAGACCAGCCACATCAACGAAACTACTAAAAAAATCCAAAGACGATTCAGTTACAACCGAATTGAGCAAGTCCCAAAAACCCTCGTCGCCGAGACCAGCCACATCAACGAAACTACTAAAAAAATCAAAAGCTGTCGACGATGGTATTGGTTCGTTCATTGAGGGTCGGGGCTCCAAGGAATTAGGAGTTTCAAACGTCAAAAAAGGCGCGCTGACAGCGGCCGCCTCGCTGATGAAGCGCATTGGGAAGCTTGAAATTGCAATGCATTTCACACAAGTTGTCAACGAGATCAAATCCATAAACATTGGATGGCCAAAGGAGTGGTCGAACTTCAAACTCTTCCAGTTACTTTCCTTGGACTTGTCACTGTTCTTCCCCCAAAAGGAAGGCTACTACCGGCTGCTGTGGACACTCTCTCCATTTATTCTGTGAGCGAGCGAAGCGAGCGAGCCTTGATGAAGACGAGAAATTTATACGAGCCACTCCTAAGCTAACCCACTCAATTCGCTTCGCACCTTATTCGCTCGGCGCAGGTTCGCGCTGTTCTACTACATAAGCGAGATGATGTGGCTAAACTCCCACAAGTTCAAGTCGGATTTCCACACCCGTTGGCCGAGAAAGCTCGACCAGGTCAAGAACCGGACCGTGCGCTACACCACCATAATATTCTCCCTCAACGTGCTGGTCGGGTGGTTCTTCGCCATCGACCGCAACACAACCATTGGACTTCAGATTATGGTGCTCGGGCCTTGTTGGGCCTTCTTCGCCATGGACTACGCGCACGTGTTGTTGGGTCGCGCACTTTATTTGCAGTGCCTCCGGAACGCCAAGCTTCAGTTTCAAGAAGAATTCTTCCGTAAGTATATTTCATCATATTCGCAACCATACCCAAACCCAAACCCAAACCCAAACCCACTCATTTGATCGATTTGCAACATTGTCACCGTACTACGCCTCCCCATGCGTCGAGCGGATCTACTGAGAGGGAAGAACAACGGGTGCTCGGCCCAATGGTTGACTTGTTTTCAATTCAATTTACTGGCGATGTTTTTGCATCTAACACACCCCACACATTGCAGACTTGATGCGTTTGTGGAAGCGGAAGCTCGTCATCTTCTTAATTGTGGCCATGTACCTGCCTGTGTGTGAGGTGAGTGAGAGTGAGATAGAAAGTGAGCGAGCGAGTGTCCATAATTGATTTGACTAATAATTTAACATAACAACAGGTTCTGCTCACGAATGTGAAGGACGAACTAAACCCATTCAACGAACAGACTAGAACCAACGTCACCATATTCACCAACTATTCGGGATATGAGCACGACGAGAGCGAGAGCATAAAAAAACGGAGGCTTGAACACTCGGACTGGCACAACGGAACTCACGCGTTTTACACGGACTTCTCCGTCGAGAGGAATTATGCGTTTGGAATTCCGTTCGCCATGTTGGCGAGCGTTTTCATGCTCGGTGTGCCGGTCTTGCTGTTCTGGCTCACTAGGAACAGAGTGAGTCAAATTGAGAAGGATAGAGTCAACGAGAAGATCGCCGTTGACGATGCGGTAGCAAAAATTCAAAATTTCGGCAGGATCCTCTTGGCCCGACGGCGAGTAGAAATGCTACGAGAAAAGTCGAACGAGAAGGCTCGCTCCAAAAAACTCGCCTTAAACGGCCGTCGCCAATCCGTCGCTGGCTTCATCGACGCCAAGCGTCGCAACAGCAACAGCAGCAGCAGCAGCAGCAGCAGCAGAGGAGGCACCAACATTATTTCCACCTCCACCCCCACCCCAACCTCAACCCTAAGAGCAAAATTTGCGAAATATCGAGACATCGAGGTCGTGTCATTCATCGAGAAGGTCAGCGAGCGAAGCGAGTGAGCCTTAAGGAAGACGATAATATGAGCCGAGCCACTACTAAACTAACATTATTCCAGGAGCGCTCCGAGTTGGAGAAAGCGGACATTCTTCCGAAACTCACCACGAAGCAGAAGTCTCTAATAGACACCAGCCTCGACCTGTTTACGTGGTTTTCCCTCAAGCTCCTTAAGCGGTTCAAAAACAACGCGATATTTCACAATGTGATTCGGAACAAGGGCAAGATCTCGCGTGAAGATTTCACCCTAACGATGTTGAAGCTGGTGGCGAATTTGTACCCTAAATGCTGCAAGAAGGAGCTTATAATCATCGACAACGAAATCGAGTCCACCAAGGCAAAACTCACAATTAAGCAGGCACAGCTTGAAAACGGCATGTCGAGCAAAGTTTTGGCTGCGGAAATTGAAAATTTGGAGAAATGTCCCGACGAAAATCCGACCAAGCTCACCCGTCTTCGACTAATCCAGCACTCCACAAAATTTCTCAACTACTTCAGGAAATCCATTGGCGCAGCCGACATTGACGAGCAAGAAGAAGAGATTCGAGACCTCGAGGAAAACATCGCCGAAGCCGAAAACAGGAGAGAATTTCTAATGTTGGTATTAAAGGAACTGAACAATGGCGAACCGCTACCTCCCCCACAGTGCCGAGTGAGCATGTGCTGCTGCTGTTGCTGCAGCACCACCGGGCTCTTCACCCTGGCTTTAAAAAAGTTTTCTCTCAGCAAGGTCAAGTTCGGGCTTGAGAGCTCCTTGTCGCGTCTCGAAATTCTCACTTCGTGCAGCAGGTGAGCCACAACACACACACATCTTCTTTCGCTTCGCCAACTTACTCACTCTCTTTCCAAAAATTGCAGAATGTTTCGATCCGCAGACGAAGCAAACTTGTCAACGAACGACGTTGTTTCTTGCAAAAAACACTGGGAGGACTCCATCTACTGGGCGCAGCATCTGACAGACAATGTCAATTCGAACGAAAGCAAGGAAGAGGAAGCACACCGCCACGACCACCCAAATAATAAGGAGCACAACGATGACCACGAAATATCTGCACAGGAGGTGAAATTTGCAATGGAGGACGAATTTGAGCAGCACTACGCAAACACGGACAAGCTGAGTGGGGAAGAATTGCGGTCGCTGCGGACGTACTTCAGTTACGAGAAGGAAACCATTTACGGTGTCATTATTGAAAAAATGCTGGAAAGGAGTGAGATTTTCGATGCCGTTAATGCGGTTGACGCACGGCAGGACGTCCTCGACTTGGACGAAGCTGAAACGCTCAACAGGGTAAAGCTTGAGAGCAGCATGAGGGGGGAAACCATTCTTACAAAGGCCGCCTCTTCCGCCCCTCTTTACGCCGTCATGAATCTGATAAGTTACGGGGCCAGCATTAGCAAGACGAACGCTGTGGCGCGTGCGTCAAGGCGGGTGAGCGAGTCGAGTAGCAGCGAGGCGAACTTGACAAATAAAGAAGAGAGGAAAGAGAAAGAGCAGAGTGGAACAGTAGAGGCGTTGATCGTCGAAAGGTATTTAAAGGCTGCGGAAGAATCGGCGACTGGCTATAAAAAGGGACTCAATTGCAGCGAAAATAGGCTGCAGAGATTGCGAGATCTTCAGGTTAACGCCAAGAGGCTTAAGAAGCAGCTCAACTTGGAGGTGAGCGAATATACTAATCGTGAGCGAGCAAGACAATACTAATTAATCGCTTTGACTCGGCGCAGAGCTACGAAAATTTTGCGGACAAGGGTGAGAGGAACAGACGACACGGGAAGGCCGTGGATGTGCTCTTCAACATGTACGACAAGGAATACTGGTACTGGAAGTTTTTGTCTCAGTTCGCAGAGCGAGGATTGCTCGTGTTCTTTATTACTTTTTTGGACGACGTCACCGCCCTACGATATTCTTTTGTGCTGCTGCTGGTAATGTTTGTTCTTAGCTGCTGGTTTGCTCCCTTCAAGGACGACGAATTGGACGTGGCGGATAAGCAAACGAGGTTTACGAACGTTGTCAACGTTTTAATGGGAGTTTGCGTTGAGGAGAAGGTGAGCGAGCAAACCTCGAAGACAAAAAATAAATAAAAAATTAACATTCCAAATTCAGTGGCTCGGCACCTACACGGACATCGTGGCTATGACCATTCTATTCGTTGTAAACGGAACCAACTTCTACTTGATTATCAACTCCTTCGACCCTTACGACTTGCTCTTGCAGCTCTTCAACATGAAGAGGTTGCTATCAAAATACAAAAAGAAGTTTCATAAGGGTGAGCGAGCGAAGCGAGCGAGCCTTGTGACAGAATAGTGCGAGCGACTAATACACTTTTGCTCTCGTGCTTCGTTGAAATTGCGCCTCTCTTCGCTGGGCGCAGAAATGACGAAAAACGCCCAGGATCGGCAACTACGCCTATTTCTGGCGCTTGGCGAAGACAACGAAAATTCAGCTATGCAAGAAATGACCTACGGGAGCATCGACTACGGCTTCATGCTTTCGTCAGATTTGCTCACCACATTGAAGGAAATGCGATCAAACTCGAACACTTCGAGCAAGGGTCACTTAATCGAGGAGAAGGTTGGCTGGACGTTCTGCCACGTGGCAGCTGCGGTTGGCAACGACGTGCTGATGAAAATGTTGGTTATGAACGGGGCGCCACTCGATAGATTCGACGAGAACGGTCACACGCCGTTGCATTTGGCGTTTCACTTTGGTAGTATGCGGTGTGCGAGGATAATAGAGCAGGCGGGAGCAGACATTATTGCCTCGATCGAAAATAGCCAATTGTCCATGCCCATCTCCCAGCTCTCTCGGGAATCCGTGATTCGCGCCGCAGAGGCGGGTCGTCCCAAGGACGTTTCTCTTCTCGTCTACTTGTCCGCCAGGATGGACCCGAATTCTCAGTTCACAATCAACAGGAAGAAGGTGAGCGAGCGAGCAAACGAGTGGAAATCAACACCCAACCAACTTACTGACAACACAAATTTTTTGAAAGCGCAGATGAAGCAACTTCGATCTTCTGACTCATCGCACGTCTGCGAACACAACTATCAGGACGAGCTGTTCTTTGCGCATCTGAAGGGAGAAAGCCATGTTGCGAGGCTGCTGCGAACGAACCAGGAGGATGAGAATGCGATTTCGCCAACTCTAACCGCCGGAAGCGTCGTTCACAGCTTGAGTAGTTTCTTGGAACCCTTCATCAATCAAAGTTCAGACAAGATGACGATCCGGCTTACAAACACGACGGAGTACGGGTGTCTCGTGGCGTACATGATTGCCCACAGCTACGTGTACGATACCAAGAACATTGTGTTGGAGCTTGGGGTAAATTTGGAGGTGAGTGAGCGACCCTCCTATTCCTATACTAATCGTGAGCGGGCGAGCCTATACTAATCGCTTATCACTAATCGCTTATCTTCTTACCCACATTCACTCGGTGCAGAGCGAAAAGAAACTAACGGATAGCGCCATCAAGCAAATTTCTTCTATGCTCTTCACAATCCCAGAAGAACAGACACCGTTCGTATTCGAACTCGAGAACAACAAAATCACAGACGGCGGGGTGAAAATGCTTGTTCAAGCACTTGTAATAATCGCTAAAAAGCGCGCGTCTTACTTGAAAGACCACGGGGACGAAAACAATGACATCACCTTTGACATTGATGTTGACAGCAGCAACAGTAAAAAGAAATTCGTCCAGGAGAACTTTCGACCCTACGAGTTTAACTTGAAGCGAAACCAAATTGGCTGCCACGGAGCACTCGAGCTGCTCAAGCACGTCTTTGACAATGACTGCTTGATTCCCATATCTCGTATAGATCTCAGGGAGCAGGATAACGAATTTAAGGAGGCGGAGCTAGCCGCTCTGGGAAAGGTGGCGCAAATGCGACTTGACTCGATTTTTGCAATGAACCCAAATTTGGGAATGTTGGCAATAGAAACAGAAACAGAAACAAAGATTGAGGCAGACTATGAAATGATCGCGAGATACTTTATGTCCTCAGCCGTGCCAGAAGCAGGTGAGTGAGCGAGCAGTTCACAATAAACTTACATATTACCACTAATTTAAAATTCGTTCATTTTCGTTCTCGCTCGGCGCAGCTACGCTCGCGGACTTGACGGACTTTGTTGAAAGGTCGCTGGTAACACACAGCTCACTTTCCTTTTTGGAGAGATGCCCAACGCTGAAAATCACAATCGCAAGTGTTCTCCAGAACAAATCGAGCAAAAAGTTGAAAGAAATCAAGCTCAACAACATCAGCGACTTAACGAAGAACAACGCGGTTGATATCGGGGCTGGATTGCTGTTGCTTGCCGAGAACAATCGCAACGGAACAGTGGTCGACGAATGGATACAGCAATTTCCGTTCTTGGAGCCAATTTGCGATGCAGAGTTTCGACAATTTTTCGAACTTTTATCCTCGCAGGCGAGCATGCTAACGAGGTTCGACGGCGAGATGATAGTGCCTACTAATTCTAAGTGGAGTGGAAGCTTCTCCAAAAGGCACTCGCTCAAGTCGCTGCACTTGTGCGGCACTTGGGGGGTCAACGAGAAGGACACTGCGGCTCCATTTGGCAACAACAACTCGGCTCAATTCGAAATTGGCGCAGAGCGGAATCTCAATATTCGCGATATTCAGCTCATCAGCACTGCTCTCTTCCACCATCACTATGTAGAAGAATTCAATGTAGAGGGAAATTTGTTGCGCAGCAACGCGCTGAAGGTGAGATTGGCGAGCAAGGGGGATACATACTCGCCATCCATGTACTAAACTAAAATATTCCAATGGGTCGCAGTATATCAGCAGATTCATCGTTCCGAATTCAAAAATGAATACACTGAAACTAAGCCGAAATAATTGGGCCGAGAGGGAAGAGTTTGAAGAAGATGTCTCGGTGGAGGTGGAAGAAGAGGCAAAAGGGGAGAAAATGACAATGACAATGACAATGGCAGATGAGAGCAGCGGCTCTGAGGAGGAGGAAGACGAAACTTTTTTTCTGCCGAGGCAGCCATCACTCAAAAACGATGCAGGGCCAGAGGCCGTGGGCGAGCGGTTCTGCCTGGAGGGGTTTGAGGATCTCTGTAAATCGGTTGGAAAATCAGACACGATTACAACTCTTGAATTGTCCGGCTGCTCGCTGAATACTTCGGAGGAGGACAAGCTTTACCAACCAATAAGGAAAATGGTGCAGATCTTCACTCACAACGATTACATGATCAATTTGACCAATCTTGACCTGAGCGATAATAATTTGGGGGGCAATGATGCGCAACTGCTCATTGGTGCGTTTGGGCACTTTGGGAAATTTGACAGCATCCACCGATTTGAATTTATCGAATAATATAATGTTTTTTGAGAAGCAGCAGTGCGCAAAGGCATTCAGCGGGTTGAAAAGCAGGTGAGCGAGCCAGCGAGGGAAGCGAGCCGCGAGCGAAGCGAGCCTTGAGGAAGACGAGAATACGAGATCTAAACTGCTCCCTCCGCTCGGCACAGAATCGAAATTCTTAATCTCTCAACTACGGGCATAACGAAAGACCGCTCCTCAGAGCTGTCAAATATTGTGAGCAGGGCTGGAGGCAAAATCAGGTTCCTTTACTTGTTTGACAACGAGATGCACGAAGATGGGGCGAAGGAGTGGATCGACAAGATCCTGCTGACGAAGAACGACGCGCTGGAGTTCATCGATCTGGGAAAGTGTAATTTGGGTGAGTCGTTTTGTCTTAAAGAGGTCTCGAGGCTGATGGAGCTGCAACAGATGAACTTCATCAACGCGAGCGACAACGAGGACACCGTGCACGCGGGAGATGAGCACGAATACGAGCACGCACATGGGCACGAACATGGGCAGCAGGAGCAGGAGCAGGAGCAAGAGCAGGAGGAGCAGGAACGCGCGGAAGAGTATGCACGATACAGCCCTAGACACGAGGAGAGCTTCAAAATCAAGGTCGTCGAGAAGACCTTATCTGAAATGAAAAAGTTTGTGAACGGGGAGAACTTGGGAAGGCTCGAGCGAGCTAGCGACGAAAAACTCAAGCGCGAGGAAGGATTGGTGCTCGAAAAGATGAGAAACAACTTGATCGAGTTCAACATGATCCCTGTACACAGGTGGGGGGGCACGGACAGCAAAGACGACAAGATGCCGGTGGACCTGTTTAATTTGATAGGTATTGAGGCGCGTATTGGGGGAGTCTATTTCGTATCTGTCGATTTGTCGGTGACTGGAGGCGTGGTGACAACGCTGGTGAGCGAGAAGAAGCTGCTGAGGATCTGCTGGGTCGACGACGTGATTGATTTGGGTAGTAGTTCTGAGATCAACAGCTTGCTAGAGGTGAGCGGAGCAGTGAGCGAGCAAAGCATTCCACCACAACACACTCAAACATTTAAATTAATTTCTAGGCTGAAGAATTCAATTGGTTGTTTGACGAAACCAATCGCGCACGCGCTCGGACGAGCAGTCCTGTGGGCGACATGGCAGATGAGGAAATGAAAATATCCAAATATGTGAACAAGGCGCAGCAAGCAAGGCTCAGAAAGCAAACTGCGCGGGATATTTTGCAGCAACAAATTTTGAACGAAGTGAAAATGAGCAGCAAGGCAAACAAGCGTAAGAAGCGGCGGTTGGAAAGCTCTACAAATTATTACGTGAAGAAATTTGAGACTGAGACTGGAACTGGAACTGAGAGTGAGAGCAAGAGCGATAGTGAGGGGTTCAAAATGGAGATTGTGATGGGGAGCGTGGCTCAAAAAGAATTGCTGACAATAGAATTTCCAAATTTGATTAAAGGAACGAAGTGGGATATGAAGTTCTTGGTTGTCGGCGAGGCTAAGGAGGAGCCCGCCAATTTGGCCTTCCACAAAATCGACAAGAACTTGTCAAACGTACACAATAGGAGAGCCAAGACGAGCTTTGTGACGGGCTTGGGCGAGCGGGAGCGAGCCTTGACTGGGGAACGATCACTCCAATCTCCCAAGCATGCCCAGGCTCATGCTCATACGCCAGCTCCTGCTCCAGAGGGGGAAGGGGGACACGCAAGCAATGCCGATAGGACAACGCTAACCGTCAACAGCATGTTTGGCGTGGTAGGAAGCAAACTGCTGAGCTCTCTCTTGCTCTACGACTCGAGCTTCCTGCGCGTGATTGACATCAGCGGGAATAATATAAGCGGCAATGGTGCGGAGGCGTTGTGTTCCTGTCTGGGAAGAAATTACGTGCTGAGTGAACTAGACGTGAGCGACAATGCGATCGGGGGGGTGGGGGCGGTGGCATTTGCACGGTTGCTTGGGGGTGGAGTTGGAATTAAGAAAT
>Ga0114994_10003112_pt1 | contig 12130 bp, 10 predicted proteins | sample ArcticOcean_MG_C_9_FD_87043 | JGI IMG/M metagenome (GOLD analysis project Ga0114994, IMG submission 87043) | Marine microbial communities from western Arctic Ocean - ArcticOcean_MG_CB2_152 | ecosystem: Environmental > Aquatic > Marine > Oceanic | place: Arctic Ocean: Canada Basin | collected... | reverse complement strand
TGATCCAGAAGACTTTATCGTATCCGATTAACAACAAGGTACAGGATGATTATTGCCTTAACTGGCAGTATTTTCTTAATGGATAATCCACGGAAAATACTGAACATCCGATCATACACGAACAGCATCTTCTACTTCCAAAATGGAAGGTGGTATTAGAATACTACCGCCTAATGTAAAGGCATTGAATGTACATAAATGAAATATATAAACACTTACCTTAATTTAACTTAACTTAATTTAACAACCAGCCAAAGACATTTCATTATCATATTCTTATCTAAGAGACTTTCATACTTAACCATGCTGAACACCACTAAACGACAACCATCCTGTAATACGCTGATACGCTGATCCGAGATTTCTGATTAAAACCATCTAATGGCTCTGCATTTATATGACCTGAGTAATCAGGTGCTGAGGGAAGCCAGAAAATAAAGAATATAAGGCTTTAGATGAAAGCATATTATCAATCCTTTACCTTACTAAAAGCTTGGTTTTTAGCTGATAACAATATCAGTAAATATCTTGAAACACATAACGAGTGAAGATGTAGAATATTACATTATAGTTGACGTGAGACGATTGCCTCTTCATGAATAAAGTAGATTTAATGTAATTATGCGAGGATTAATGATTAATAATATATCCGATGACGAGAGAGCAAAATTCTATAAATCTCACAGGAATCGTTCATCTACCACATATAAGAAAAAACATCTTGCTCAGTATAATCGGGAATTTTCCGATTTGACACATGCATCTTCCACCATGTCCGTGTTGGAGGTAGGGTGCGGAACCGGTATCTTCCTTCGCTACTTAGAAGCGTGCCAATACAGAGAAATCGTGGGAATCGACATCGACAAAAATCTTGCAGCAGCTCTTGAAGATTTGAAGCAAAGTGAAATCTATCTCGACGATGTAACAAAAATTCTAAAAAATGAGCTTGGAGACCGACGATTTGACAGGATTGTTTTGCATGATGTCGCCGAACACCTCGAATTACCTGTATTAATAAATTTGATGAAATTACTTCGTTCACATATAAATGACGATGGAATATTGCTTCTCCGCGTTCCTAATGTTGAATCGCCTTGGGGGCTGCGTATGTTCTTTGGCTCTTTTGACCACGTAACACCTCTAGGTCCAGGGCGAATGTTCGAACTCGGTATTATGACCGGTTGGTCATGTGATGGGTGCTACCCGCAAGAGCCAAACAGGTTATTAAGGCGTTTGAAAGAACGGCTCTTCAATAAGACAATAGGTGCACTACTCAGCTATCACCCAGAAATATGGACGGCAAACCTATTGGCTGTATATAAGGTGCAAGAAAATACAGAAAGTGATATTTTTTTGTGATTATTTTGTACCTGACGTGAAAGTTGAAAACCCCATTTATGAACTTTTCTTGTCTAGCAAAAGCTTCCCGTAGAAGTTCCCATTTTAGAAAGAACTATATAGCGACCACACATAAGACGTGACCATCGAAGTGACGAGAGCGATAGTATAATCCCGAATCCCCTACGAAAACCCATGGATTTCCAATGTATCATCTTCGCCTCCTCCCGCCCCAGCCAATTTAAATATCACCATAAAACCATCTAAAAACATGTTTTTTCCACGTGCTTAGGTGTGCTAGGTCTCAGTTTTCTGCGAAAAGTGCATAACAGATTTTTTACCCAATGATTACAGATGCTTGCAAGGAACTTATTTTCTTGTTTTGTTCTAAATATAATATTTCCTAACCCATTTTTTTATTAAATTATTTTTAATGTTTCATAAATGTAAATTTGCCTAACTATCCTATGATAGTTTTGAAACACGCTCTGTTTTCATACCAAATCGCAGTAGTTTCTAAGTGATCGCCAGCCTATAGTTGACAAAAGTAAATGTATGGCTGCTTTTTCTACTCTTAGATGACAGTTTCGCGGTTTTCCAGCATTTAGGAATGAGGGCGTTTCCCATGCTCAGAGATGAGAGTTTAGCGGGCAGCTTATCGTGTCATGCCTACCATCACCTGTTTCGGTCGATGTTATTGTTGGTCAGGTACTGGCTGCTTTGACACGCCGCGAGGTTATTCAAATTAGCACCCTTTGTTAGCGCATTTTATCCCATACCAGGATTCGCCATCGCCTTAATCTGCGTATATGGCTTTATATATATTACTGTCCTCGTAGTCGCCACAGTCGTCGGCGTGCTGCCCGAAGTACCCTTACACAGATATTCGGTTGGCTCTTTGTTACATTTTTTAAGGCCACGGTTGCTGCACAAATGATAATGGAGACTGTTCCCATAGTATATTAAAAGACCATTGGGAAAGGTAAAGATGGCTAAAAGCCTCCAAGAATTACAAGCAAAAGGGCGTGGCAAAAATATAGCCTGATTGATAAAAAGTTTTATGTAAGTGCATACATTCAAACAGATGTTGAATTATCCATCATGAGTAAGGAAACACAGAAAATTGAATAGCTGGAAAAACATATTTCATTTTATGCACATCCTATATTACTTCTGCAATTGTTTTTGGTTCAACAAAAGCTATTTTATTCCCGCACTTAAATATACACGTACACAGTGATGAGTAATTTAACAAAGGACGGGGTAATCAATAAGTATTATTCTACCTAAAGTATAAATGATATCTTTATTAGTGGGCGAAAATGCAATTGATATATAGTATATTATGCGGCCAATAAGCATTAGGTCTTTTGATATGACCCTAACCACTTTCCATCCGTATGCAGCAAATGTACTTCTTGTTTGATGCAATCGAGGACGCGGTGCCCTGCAAGAGATAAAGGACGATGAGTTGGGGTTGCTAAAACAACAGTTTGTGAAAAAGGCCTGCCTTTTATTCGGTAAGCCGATAACCGCCCTTCTGTAACTTCACGGTACACGGCGGCATAAGGCAACATTGTTGATCCCGCTCCGTCTTCAACCAAATCGATGATTGTGCTCAGAGAATTAATTTCATGGGTTACATCTAAAGTGAAACCATGCTTGATCGTCACGTGGTCGACCAATTCGCGTAATCCATGCGGGCGGCTTGGTAAGATCATCGGAGATTTTTCAACTTTCATCAGGGTTGATTGCTGTATTCCTTTAAGGCCTAACACCGGTGGACTAACCAGCAATAATTCTTCAACCAACAAGTCTTCGGCCGCTAAATGCTTTTGCCTAGGGGCATTATTTAAAAGCCCAATATCTAGCCGCCCCATAACTAGCCACTCGTTCACATGGCCACTGAACCCCTCGACCACTTCTAAGGAAATTTTTGGATATTCTTCTCTTAATTTAGCAATCAAAGGCCGGATGAGAACTTGGCTTACCGTCGGCGTTAAACCAAGAGTCACACGGCCACTAACTGCGCCACCGATGGATGAAACTTCGTTTACTGTCTTTGCGCACTGTTCTAGTATGGCTTTAGAGCGCTCAAGCAAAACGGCTCCGGCTTCAGTTGCCGTAACGCCCCGCCCGTTGCGATAAAGTAAAATGACGTCCAATTCGATTTCAAGGTTTCGAATTTGCCGACTGAGTGCAGGCTGTGCAATGGAAAGGAATGCTGCAGCCTTTGAAAAACTACCCAGTTCCGCAACGTGACGGAAATAATGTAATTGCTTGAATTCCAACGTGCCCTCCCATAAAGACTTATGCCAATTCTCTATATCTGGTAGCACAGCTATCTCATTGGTTACAGGCTTATGAACGCCTAGAATTTATTTAATTATTCACATTAGGTATTAATTTTTATGTCCTCTACTGCTCAAAATGACGAAATAGACCCAGTAATCACAGCTATTCGCGAATCTGTTCAAGCCTTATGCGCCGATTTTCCAGGTGAGTATTGGCGCAAAATCGATCGTGGCCGGGAATACCCAACAACGTTCGTAAATGCCTTAACACAATCTGGATTTTTAGCAGCCTTAATTCCAGAAGAATACGGTGGTAGTGGTTTGGGGATCAATGCTGCGGCCACTATATTAGAAGAAATACACAAAAGTGGCGCCAACGGTGGTGCATGCCATGCTCAAATGTACACCATGGGAACTCTTTTACGCCACGGTAGTGATGCGCAAAAATCCAAATGGCTTCCAAAAATCGCTAACGGGGAAATTCGTTTACAAGCCTTCGGCGTTACAGAACCGACAAGCGGAACAGATACCCTAAACCTTAGGACAACGGCTGTCCGGAAAGGCGATGTATTTATCGTCAACGGGCAAAAGGTTTGGACATCGCGCGCCGAACATTCGGACTTAATGCTTTTATTGGCCCGGACAACATCAAAAGAAGACGTTAAAAAGCGGACAGACGGATTGTCTGTCTTTCTGATCGATATGCGCGACGCCGTTGGTAATGGCCTAACCATAAAACCCCTGCGCGCCATGGTTAATCATGCGACAACGGAAGTCTTTTTGGATGATCTTGAAATTCCCGCTGACTCCTTGATTGGCGAGATCGACAAAGGCTTTAAATATATTCTCGATGGTATGAACGCCGAACGCATTTTGATTGCTGCTGAATGCATTGGTGATGCCCGGTGGTTCATTAAAAAGGCAACCGACTATGCCAACGAACGGGAAGTGTTTGGGCGCAAAATTGGCCAAAACCAAGGCATTCAATTTCCCATCGCACGGGCTTATGCATCCTCGGAAGCCGCCGATTTAATGGTACAAAAAGCCATACACCTTTACGATGCAAACCAGCATGCTGGAGAAGCTGCGAACCTAGCAAAAATGTTGGCATCGGAAGCGTCATGGGAAGCAGCAAACGTATGTATGCAAACGTTTGGCGGTTTTGGTTTTGCCGAAGAATATGATGTGGAACGCAAATTCCGTGAGACGCGGCTTTATCAAATTGCCCCCATCTCGACCAATTTAATTCTATCTTATGTCAGCGAACATGTTCTTGGGCTGCCTCGCTCATTTTAATCTAAGCATAAAAGGACGCCCAAATGACCAACCCAAGAATTCCATATCAAATGTCTAGCTCTCGTAAAAAGCTAGCCCCCCCTTCAGGCAAACCCTTAATCGTCCATATGGTGGTTAACGTTGAGCACTGGAGCTTCGATCATGCTATGCCACGCAAAATCATTACGGCCCCTCATGGTGCTGAAAATCTTCCTGATATTCCGAATTATTCATGGGCGGAATACGGAATGCGTAGCGGCATGCCGCGTATATTGGATATGTTTAAAGAAAATGATATTCCAGCTAGCACCAGCATTAACGCAGGTGTGATCGAAGCATATCCTGAATGCGCTGAAGCTATGTTAGAAGCTGGTTGGGAATTTATTGGCCATGCCATGCACCAAAAATCAATGCAGGCGGAAAGTGATGAAGTCGGGCTTATTCAAGCATCCCTTAACGTTTTAGAAAAGTTTACAGGAACAAAAACCCGTGGCTGGTTAAGCCCCGGATTAAAAGAAACCGAAAACACACCAGATATATTAAAGCAACTTGGACTGGATTATGTCTGTGATTGGATCGTTGATGACTTGCCCGTTTGGATGAAAACAACAGGCGGCCCCTTGATTGCTATGCCTTATAATTTGGAAGTCAACGACAGCATAGTTTATGCCGTCGAAAAGCATGCCACCAGTGAAATGTATGATCGCTTCACCAATACACTAGCAGCTTTTGATAAGGAACTAGGTGATAATCCACGCATATTAGCGATTGGGTTGCATCCGCATTTAATTGGGGTGCCGCACCGGATCAATTATCTACAAAAAATGATCGATGACTTAAAGGCGCGGGATGACACGATCTTCATGACCGGGTTTCAAATTGCTGATTGGTATATGGAAGTTGAGCCAGCTTAAGACCCCCCCCAAACACAGAAAATATGATTTTACGAAATATGTAACCGGCCATCCTGCTGGCGCCATCCAACTTTTATGGAGGTGCCATTAGAGATGGTGTGTCCACCGTACCTATCTGAAACCCGGCGGGCTAAAACTTCCTGTCCGTTATCCAGCGTTATCAACTCTGAAGTGGTGAGCCCTAAATAAACAGATTCACGGTGAACTCCTGATAGAATTTCAAGTGGCTCAGTGCTCGATGTTGACGTATCAATGGCGCGAGCAAGTTCTGAGCGAACTGAGACGGAAACTTTGTCGCCGACAGAAGTTTTTTGGCCCCGCGATAAGACCGCAATTGAACTTGAGCCCAAATCGACATGGATAACATCATCTTCGATTTTACTGACCTGACCGTCAAAGATATTATTCTCGCCAATGAAATCTGCCGTGAAACGGCGAATGGGGTTTTCATATAAATCTGAAGACTTACCCATCTCAACCAGGATTCCGTCCGCAATGATTGCCATGTTATCGGCAACGGTCATGGCTTCTTCTTGGTTATGGGTCACGTGAATAAATGTCATTCCAATTTTTTCTTGAAGGCGCTTTAATTCGATGCACATATCACGACGTAAGTTTGCATCTAAAGCCGCTAAGGGTTCGTCCAAAAGAAGGATATCAGTTTCGAGGACAAAGGAGCGGGCAAGCTGGACGCGCTGCTGTTGTCCACCGGAAAGTTCGTGCGGCATCCGTTCACCATAACCATCAAGCCCAACCGTCTTGAGCATGTTCGCTACTTTGTCTTTGATTTCAGCCGATGCTACTTTTTTCAATCGCAATCCATACCCAACGTTTTGGACAACCGTCATATGAGGGAACAAGGCAAAACTTTGGAATACCATAGACGTTGGGCGCGCATTGGGGGGCAAATGGGATACTTCTTGATTATGTAAGAAAACTTGGCCCTCTGTTGGCCGAATGAAGCCGCCAATTAGGCGCAACAAAGTCGTTTTTCCACCACCACTAGGGCCAAGCAGGGCAAAATACTCCCCCATGCCTATTTGCAAATCAATGGATTTAACCGCCTGAACGGGGCCATATGATTTTGATAGGCCCTTAACTTCTACAGCAATTTCATTTTTTTTAGACATAAATTTTAAAATCCATAAAGTGTGTTTAAAAAAATACTTAAGATGCCATAAGAGGTTCGGCTTTTGCCCGGGCAATGCGTTCAAGACGTTCAGAGCGGACTAATGTGAAGATGATGACTGAGCCTATGATTGCGATTGCAATATAGCTGACAAGACTGCTCATGGCATATGATTGTTCAGACATACCTTCGTTCAACATCTGCGATACTAATACGGTAGTGAATGTATCAAACCCACCTTTTAACAGGCTTGTGCGGGTGTATTCGTTGAAGCACAAAATAAGAGTGAATGCGCATGAGCTAAAAATACCTGCCTTAATTTGTGGGAACTCTACATGCCAAAAAGCTTGCCATGCCGTGGCCCCACAGCTGCGAGCGGCTTCCGTTTGTTCTTTGCGGTACCTGCCCATGGTGATTAAAATAACCACAAACACATAGGGTAATGTATATATAATAAGACCTACAATCGCACTAAAATAACCCAAATCAAACCAAGTGTCGAACCAGCTTACGCCGACCCATTCACCAAATAATGTGAAGGCACCATTCAAGTTTTTGAAGAACACCAAAAGAGCTGCGCCCAGAATGTCAGATGGCACAAATAACGGAGACAACATAAGAGAGACAACAGTCAAAGGATATTGAGTGATTTTATATAGCTTTGCTGTAATCAGCCCCATGGGAACAACAAAAATGACGGTGATTGCTGATAAAATTAATGTGCTTGTAATTGCATCCATCATTAACAAATCTGAAAAAATAAGTCCATACCATTCGAAGGTGAAATCATAATCACGCGCACCAAAACCGTTTTCGTTGAATGAAATATACATCACGAAAAAAACGGGAAGCATCAAAGTGGTAACGACTAACAGTGTATAAAGCCACTTTAGTCGGTATCCCCATTTACTACTGTAATCATCATTCATGGCATTAACTTAACGGTGTGAGGATTCTGGTGAGATTAAATAGACGGTGGCCTATATAGAGAAGCCCTAACAATGTCGCCATCATGATTGCGCTAACAGCCATCGCGAGCGGGAAGTCGAGGGCGCTAATGGCTTGCGTTGCAATGAGCCCAGCATTCACGGCACCCGGCCCGCCCAAAATATTTGGCAACAAGGCAACGCCCAAGCCATTAACAAAAATAAATAAACTTCCTGCAAAAATGCCTGGTGCCGCCAATGGCATAATTACATCAATAAAGACACGAATAGGGCCAGCCCCTAAGTCTTCACAAATCTCAAAAACATATTTAGGGACTGCCTCCATAGCTAAAAATCCAGAAAAAACAATAAACGGTAAAAAGGACATAACTTCGCCAATGATCACACCCGTTGGCGTGAATAAGATGGCTGTAATCGGCTCATTTATAACGCCTATTTTCAGAAGGACGTCATTAACAAGACCATTGCGCTGCAAAAAAGGACGGAGCGCAAAAATTCGAATAATTTCAGATACGGCAAACGGTAAGATAAATAGTAGTATAACGCGGTGCTGTGCGACCTGAGGAACGCGGCGGCGCACGAACACGGCAATGGGGAAACCAATAACAAAGGCTATCAATACCGATATACTCGAATGCCCCATAGAAGCCAAAAAATTATCAACACGGGCTGATGTGAAAAAGTTTTCATAAGCGAATAACGTAAACGCCGGTTTCATCCAAAACATTGTCCGCTCGAAAACACTCCAGACGAGTGTAAGAGCTAAAGGCAACGCAAAGAACAGCCCCATAAATATAACAGGAAACGCAAACACCCCTTTCGATATAAAGAAGCCTAAGCGTGGATAGGAAACGAAAAAGGGCGAGGTAGAATTGCTTCCACCTCGCCTAGTGTCCAGGATATAAGTGTGTTTGTTCAAGTTACAACACCTAGGCCGCTTGTACTTTCGCCCACCAATCTTGGTAATCGCGCATGTGGGTTGGAAACACGTTCTGCCATGAATTACCTTTTACAGAATTTCTGGCTTTTTTGTTTTTAAGACGCTCAGCAATTTCTGCTTTGGCTGCATCGTCAAAATCATCGGGGTTGGCTTCAACGTATTCGTTTACACCTTGCATTTGAGGCGTAAAACCAAGGCCCTTCAATGTACGCGCGCCAAACCATGTCGACATATAAACATTCATTAAGTCATAGAAGGCTTGATCTTGACCGCGCGCAAGACCGCCCTTGCTTAGCATGAAAATATTATTCCATGCCTGATGGCCTTCTTTCATGGTGCCGTAACGGATGTCTTGTTTGCTTTTTCTGGCTGCGATAATTTGAATGGGTTCCCAGCAAGATGAAACAAGAACTTCTTCACTTGCTAGCAAGCCAACTCCATTTTGGAAACCATCCCAGAATGTTCGGAACTGACCTTTCTTTTTAAGAGCGATCAAAAACTGGCAAACACCTTTAACTTCAGCTGCCGTCATGTCAGATGGGTCGACGATATCTTGCTTACCACTTTGCTTCAAGTAAATCGCGGTATTGGTCAAGGTTGGGCCAAAGTCATTTTGCATGGCTGCACGACCTCGGAACTGAGAATCAAATAAGGCTTCCCAGCTATTCAAATCGGCACCAATTTTTTCATGATTATATGCCAATGAATCTGCGTTCGCGATATAAGGGATTGCGTAAACTTTACCCTTATGTCGGATCGTATCTGCTGCAGAACCACCCTCATGGTAAATTGGAAGTACGTTTTTCCAATTTGGAATGCGTGATGTGTCCAAAGGGACAACAGCGCCCTGAGATGCTAAAGCATCCTCCATTCCACCGCCATTATCAGAAAGCGCATCATAAAGCTTCGATCCGTCACCAACGACCATTTTTTGGATAGACTCATCAGCCCGAGCGCTTTTTGCGCTGTAAGCAATCTCTATACCAGCCTGCTTAGCCATAGCGCTCCAATCTTTAGCACCAACTTTGGCAACGCCAATGGTCCAAAGTTTCAAAGGATCTGCTGCGAGGGCACTGCCCACTCCACCAGTTGCTGTAACGGCTAAAGCTGCCGTCATCGTTTGCAACATGACTCGACGTGTAAATTCCTGCTGATTCATAATGTCTCCCTTTCAAAGTGCCAAAGCTGACAGCACCGCCCATTTTTCAAATGAACCGCCTACCACGTTATTGTGGCGGAGATTTTTAATTATTATCATTTATGTTACTCAATTCTTCGTACATCAACAAATTATATAACAACACTATCAGATATTCCAAATCGGCATGAATGTGGGGAGTGCTATTCAATTCTAGTGACCGTATCAGAGATTAAGCATTACACACCCTCAAGATAAACCAGAAAACCGACTAAGGACTTCAGGCACATGCCTTAACCATTGGGCATTTCAATTGCTGGAATGGAGCTGTGTACCGGTTCCGTTTCGTTATCTGAACGGCACACGAAACACCCACCAGCAATCGATTTACAGCAATCCATGCTCAATTGTTATGTTTCTCTTGACGAAAGATATTTGTGGAACGATCAACCTAAACCTTTAAACCCTCACCTAAACGACATTCCCCGCTCTAAGGGCAGCAATTTCATCGGTTGAAAAACCCAAATCAGCTAACACCTCATCCGTATGCTCTCCGCATTCAGGTGGGGCCACCGCAAAAGAACTAGGCGTTCGTTCCAAGATTATGGGTTGCTTAACGAATTCCATTTCCCCCAAAGCTTTAGACGTAACTTTATCTGTCACTTTCAAATGTTGGACTTGTGGGTCGGCAAAGGTTTGATCGATTCTGTATATAGGGCCACAAGGCACCCCTTTATCATTAAACACCGCAACCCAATCTTCTGAAGTTCGTATACAAATCGCATCGGCAATAATCGAGTTTAAAGCGTCTCGGTTATCAGACCGTTTTTCTTCTGTGTCATAACCCGGATGAGCAAACAAATCACTTCTTCCAATCGTTTCACAAAACCGCTGCCATATCACTTTTCCCGTAACAGAAATATTAACTTCACCATTCGATGTTTTAAAAACACCTGTTGGAATACTTGTTGGGTGATTGTTACCGGCTTGATCAGGGACTTGGCTATCAACCAACCAGCGCGCGGCTTGAAAATCGAGCATAAACATTTGTGCTTGCAGCAATGAGGTGTGCAGCCACTGACCTTTTCCAGAATGCACGCGCTCTAACAAAGCGACCATAATACCTTGAGCGGCAAATAGCCCTGCAGTTAAATCTGCAATGGGGATACCGACGCGCATAGGTCCTTCGCCGGGCGTTCCGGTAATCGACATTAACCCGCCCATGCCTTGTGCAATTTGATCGAACCCAGGACGCTCTGCATAAGGGCCGTCTTGACCAAAACCGGAAATACTTGCGTATATCAAACCCGGGTTCTCAGCACTTAGCGCTTCATAAACAATGCCCAGTCGATGTTTAACGCCGGGACGGAAATTCTCAACAACCACATCGGCTGTTTTTGCCAGTTTCAATAAAATCGCGCGGCCTTTTGGATCTTTCAAGTTTAGCGAAAGAGAGCGTTTGTTCCTGTGTAGGTTTTGAAAATCAGAGCCTTCACGCGCGCCGCCCATTTGTCCATCACCCACCAATGCGTCGGGCATCTCAATCTTAATAACATTGGCCCCCCAGTCTGCCAACTGGCGAACGCAAGTGGGCCCAGAGCGCACCCGCGTCAAATCCAGAACGGTGTAATTACTAAGTGCAGATGATGCGGGCTGGTTGGGCATTTAGAGCTCCTGTGTTATAGTAAATTTAAAATCGTCCGCAATGAAATGCGTGAAGACATGCGTCACTGTCAATACTTGAGCGTCAAGAAGTGCTATTTGTAAATAATCGATCTTGATCATAAGTATTAAAAATGAGTAAGAGGAATTTCATGTTGGATCAACTTGCAGCCCGATGGAAGTAATGGCCATCACGTTTTGGCTGATAAATATGATCGCAACATGAATGACATTTTTGATGTCCAAGACGCGATTGTTCAGAAAATTTACTCAGTTGTCGCACTGGAGCTCGATAAGGCAGAAGTTCGGCGTTCACGCGACAAACAAGTAAACGAAATCAGTTTATGGGACCTGTGTTTGAAGTCAAAAGCCCTGCTACATTGCCATACGCGGGCAGACAACCTTAAAGCCCTCAAACTCTTTTTGCGCGGAATAAACATCCGAGCAGATTATTCCAAATCCTATTCAGGGGTAGATCAATCTGCGATAACGC
>Ga0114994_10003108_pt1 | contig 12136 bp, 6 predicted proteins | sample ArcticOcean_MG_C_9_FD_87043 | JGI IMG/M metagenome (GOLD analysis project Ga0114994, IMG submission 87043) | Marine microbial communities from western Arctic Ocean - ArcticOcean_MG_CB2_152 | ecosystem: Environmental > Aquatic > Marine > Oceanic | place: Arctic Ocean: Canada Basin | collected... | reverse complement strand
TTACGATCTGGTGAGTGAACTAGAACTAGATCTCCTGCATCTATTGTTCCAACTTCTCCACTAGAATCATGCTGCATTGAATTTGACTCCACCACAACCAATGGTGGCATTGAGCCGGTATGAGCCCACATTGCAAGGACGAGAAGCGCTATCATTCCTGCCGCGAGAACAATCTCTCGGACAAGTGTACTTATCGGATCGGAATCTCCCATCTTTGCTACCCAGTAGTCAACGCTTCTTCAATCCCTTCTCTTGAAGGAAGGAAGTCCATGCTTCTTGATGGCCGCCACCAAGGATGCGGGCGGCTTCGTCTCCATTCGCTTTTAACTTGCGAAGTTCGGAGGTGGAACTCGTCCCCATAATAGCATGTAGAGATTTTGCACGCGCATTTAGATTCAAGAATGCTGGCGCTGATATTGCAAGGCCGATTATTCCAATTACGATTAATGCAATTGAAGTTCCAGTATGTTCTTGGAACTGTTCATTATCTTGAAGGAACATCAACTGCGTTGCAGACATTACAGTAAGTAATGAAGATGCAAAGGTTCCTGTTCCTGAAATTCTAAGTTGATTTCCGTGTTGATTGTTCCACCAGCCCATAGGTCTCACCTGCTTAGCGAACAGCGCCCTCATTATTGCTATTTTGCTATTTTGATTGAAATGACGACACAGAGAACCGTTCAAATGTAATGAACCCGCGTGGGCCAAAGGCCCACAGTGGGTAAAGGTGGTATTAAGATGCAAAAGTCTATTTTTTTAACTACGATATTCATGTTGTCTGTACTGTCGCCAGTCGCTTTAGCAGATGTTACTGAAACACAATTTCAAGGTGGTTCAACATCCTATACGCATACATTCTCCGGTACTGGAAGTGGCTTTGCAGGAAACCTCACATTCCCATATGGAGCAGAGGTGATTTCAGCATCGTTTGATGTCACTGGACAACCCTCTTCAACAACATGGGGTAATTTGTCTACAAATGCTGATTTCGGGGGAGTTGGAAGTGCTACATGGAAAGGCACCCCTCCTGGCTTTGGATATGGAAGCAGAAGTAACCTTGAAGTTGGAAATGACCAAGTGGAATTACTTGGAAATCCGACAATTACAGTCAATGGGATGGACCTTTCAGCAGATGCTACCTCAACAGAAACTATCAACAACACTGGTGGCTTTGCCGCAAATGGAGATCAAGGGTTCATCGGAGGCACTAGCCAGTTAACATCTGTATCTTTATTGAATTCGAACTCAAATTACAGAGGATTTGTTGTCGTACATGATGATGAATATCATTCTGCGACATTCACTGGGAGTTCTATCTACTCCACTCCTGTCATCAAAAGATACAGTATGACTAATGGCAGTTACTTGGGTACATCGAGTATTAGCTCTGGTACTTGTTCTAATGCTCAACCTATGTACTCTACATATGATGCAACAAGTGATGGCAATGGTAATGCTTGGACCGTTTCTTACAGTTACCGTATGTTAGTAGAATGGTCAATATCTTCTTCAGGGTCTTGGACTTGTCAAAATACGTATGCCTACTCTGGAAATTACTACCCAGTGGGCGTAGATATTGACGAAGATTCTGGCCGTATGTTCCTTCTAATGTACGAAGCAGTTTCTCCAAATTATAACAGATACCTATACGAGATTAATCCATCAAACCCAGCATCGATTAATGGAAGTTGGATCCTCGGTTCAGAGGAACAGTTGGGAGACGTAAATACACAAGCAAGTGGGCTTATTGTTAATCTTCCAAAAATAGTTACCAATGAATATTACAGTTCACGTGGTTATCACAACTACTTCACAATGAATGGGTTATTTGTCGAGAGAATGGGCAAAGTCCAACTCAATGGCGGCGGTCACTATGGAATGGATCAACTTGGCGACAACACATTCGGTTTCCAATGCCATTACAGTTCATCCTGCCCTACTAATCAACTAAACAGTATTCAACGTGAAGGCACTGGTGTAATTTATGATTACAGAACACCTGATTCCACATCATCAATTGTAACTAGCAAAACTACGGCTCTAACAAAGCAGGTTACTGATATCACAGTTTCATCACTAGTTGGATTTATTCCAAGCAACACCAGCATCGAGTTGCAAGTTTCGAATGACGGTGGAACTACATGGCAAAATGGAATCTTCGATCAGAAATTGACATTCAGTACAGCCGGTTCAAGTATTATTTGGAAGGCATACCTCAATGGTACATCGAGTGAAACACCAGTTCTCGACTTCGTTTCTTTGACCTATTCTACCTCTTACCAAACCAGCGGATATTTCCAGGTACGTTCTAATTATTACTCTGGAAATGCGCCGGTAGCAGTCACTGCTTGGTGGAATGCTACAACACCTGCGGGCTCTAGTTTTCAATTAGAATTACAAGACCAAACACAGAAGATATTCCAGTATAGTGGAGACTCAAAAACTGTTTCGTTTGCAGGTGGTAGCGGATATATCTACATCTATGCCCGATTTACTTCATCTGGATCTACAACTCCAACGCTTGATGACTTGAACATCGCTCTACATTCTGACGCTCCAGAACAGGTTGGGATTGATGTAGGAGGGGAGGGAATTAATGAATGGACAAGCCCAGGTGTTCTTCTTGGAACCACAACTCAAGGTGGAGTTAAATTTATCAAAGCCTTCAACGATATCATACCTGACATCGGATCTGGAACGGTTGTAATTCCTGTCGATATAAGTTCTCAAACTTCCGGTATTGTTATTTTGGAAAGATTCAGTGTGACATATTCAATCAATACTGTAAATCTAGACATAAATATTCCAGAAGGTGAAATACTCCACGAAAGAATTTCTCCATACGAAGTTGTTACCAGACATATTGTTGGAGATGGGACAAACAACTACATTCAATCTGCAACTCTTTCATTCATGGCAACTCCTGCATCTAGTGCACCTACACTCGAATGGCAAGAGGGAGACATATTCCCCTCTCCTAATGACCCAGACGATTGGATTGAAATCGATTCGTCGTCTTGGTCAAGCCTGAACAATGGAATTTTGGAAATACACTGGCTATTCCACGTGACTTCTAATTTCCCAGATCAAAATAATGTCCGCTTCACAACTAATTGTCTTGACACATCTGGAACAAATGGATTTCAACCTGCTGCTCTTTCCAGCATTGCTGGCCTCAAAGCGAACAATTCATTTGGATTAGGATGGCTTAACATTAGAGATAATGATGGGGAAATGACCTCCAATGACGTTGAAGATGGAAGCTGGGTCGCTGCTGGAGAAACCCTACACTTCCAAGGCGCAATGTGGTTTGCTGATTCCACCGATGCACCAAAGGATAGTGCATTCGATATCCGAATTGCTCAAAATGGATTCGTTCATGCTGATTGGAGAGATACTTCCAACGTCAATGGTTCATTCTTCATCTCAATAGTGATGCCAGAAATAGATGTTGAAAGTGGGCTTTCATATGAGATTCAAACATACAATGAAAGAGATTCCACCAAAGTCCTTGCTTCAAATTCGAACTGGTTTAGGACATACAAGGTAGATGCTACGGCTCCTGAAACACTTGATACGTATCCATTGAATGATGCATACGAAGCTGCTGATGATACGCAAAAGGTTAGTGTCAAGGTCGCAGATGCAGTTGGAGACCCTACACAACTAACTCTTTATTACTGGGTTGAAGCAGACCATGACCTAAATCGTAATGGTGAAGCTGATTCCAGTGAATATGCAACTACCGTTGTAGTTAACGAAAGTGAAGCCGATGTGAAGACCTTCTCCACTACAATAGACCATTCACGTAATCCTAACATGGGACGTGTCTCGTATTATTGGGATGGAGGTGACAGAGCAGGTAATCCTCTCCATCACACTACAATAGTTGATGATGAATCGTATTCATGGGAATCCGGACCTGGTTTCGATACAGATGATGCTACATTCAGAAGTAGGAAGGATTCCAGTGCAATTTTCACCGGATTAGAATGGGTTGGGCATAATGATGGGGCGCCTGTATTTGCAGGTACTGAACAAACAATCTCTCTTGGATTGGTTGATGCCAACACCGCTATTGACTTTGAGTACATTGATTTGGTCTTTGATTTTGAGGGACCTGACAGTGAAGTAGATCGACAAAGAATCTCCTACTATGGAATCGGTGACACCTTCGCAAGTAACTCTGATTTCATCAATCTTGCAACCAGTTCAAGTATGATTCAAACCACAAATGATTCTGGAATGCCTTGGATTCTAATCGATTATCAATTCACAATTAGTTGGGATTGGCCTGACGAAGATATTTCTGACCTCTCTTTGGAATACAAAGAGAGGGGGTCTGAATTCCCAACTCGCCATATTATCGCTGAACATACATTCGTAGTCGAGAATGATTTGGTCCTAGATGCATCTTCATTCTTGGTCGAAGATATCAGTGAGCCTAGAACTGGAGTTGTTGCTGATGGCAGTAGGGTTCGAAACGATGACAGGCTAGAATTCACAGGTAAAGTTGTATACGAAGGAAGCAATGTCCCTGCACCAAATAATGCAGCGATTGTAATCGAAGTATATGATGGTGAGAGTATTTGGTCAGATGGTTCATTAGAGGATGATGGAGGCTATTCTGTTGAAGTGCCTCTTTCACATGCTGAGACTCTACAATCGTCTCCAACTCGTACCTGTCTGATCTCTATCGGTGGAATTCCTGGAAAGGGCGAAGATATGACTGGACAAACAGTTTCCACAACTTTGAGAGTTGTTGTCGATGATACTGCTCCTCGTGTAGTAAGTAGAACAATGCCTCTGAATACTGTCGATATTTCGGCTAATACGGACCTAACAAAGGTGCAGGTTGAGTTCCATGGAACTGAAGATGCCGATATGACTGGTTCAGAACAAGTTGTTCATTGGGTAATGCGTGATGCAAGTCGAACTCTAACAATGGGTGCTGGCCACTCGGTACTAGGAATGCAACAGGAAGGTCAGAGTGTTATCTGGACTGGAACTGTTGACCTAACCGACGGTGGAATAATCACACTACGTGAAGGCGATTGGGTAGGGTTCTACCTAACAGGATATGACTCCGCTGGAAATGAATTCCCAGTCGTTTCTAATTCAGAAGCAAGTCCTATTGCAGAAATTGCAGCAGATGATACTGACTTTGAGCGCCAATGGGTACGCTTAGGGGCGAAGGGGCCTCAATTGAAGATTGATTCCATTTCACTCTCTGATGACCACGTAGCACCAGGTCAAAAAATCGAAATCACAACTGGTATTCGGAATGTGGGTGGGGAAACAAATTCTCAATTCTCGGTATCCTTCTATGCCGGTGATTCAATTGTGCCGTTTGATACAGTGACGCTTAACAAGATAGGTGCTGACGAATTAATTCCAATCACCGCTACATGGAGTGCAAAGGAAGGAGTCGATAGAATCCGAGTTGTTGTTGACCCAGATAATGTGATTGTTGAAGTCAATGATGATGATAATTCAGCAGAACACAAGGTTGAGGTTGTCTATGTATCCTACATGGGTTGGTTTGATTCTATTCGTGAACAACCTCTCATCTGGTTATTCGCAATCCTATCTGTAATCGTCTTGATGGGAATTGGAATCACAGCCAATCGTACGGCTATTACTCATAATGAAGGCTCTCTGTATGATGAAGAATGGGAAGAAGAGGGTGATGAGGATGGCGATGGTGATGATGAAGATGATGATTATGATGAGGACTACTGATAGTTCTTTCAATCGTTGACCTCTTGAACCAGTGACTTCGCCCAATCGATATGGCCGAAGGTGTCTTCTCCAAACTCGAAGAGAGTCTGCAGAAGGCTCTCGAGGAGAGAAAGTGGACTCCAACACCCGTTCAGCATGTCACTCAAGACGAAATTGCTGCAGGCCATGATCGGCTGGTTGTGGCGCCGACTGGCTCAGGAAAAACGATGGCTGCTATCCTTCCATTACTTGACCGCTGTCTGCGTCAAGAATGGACTGGAATGTCAATTCTCTACATTACCCCGCTTCGCGCGCTAAATCGTGATGTCGACAGGCGACTCGAAGAGATTACCTCCGCAGTAGGGCTGAGTTTAGGATTAAGGCATGGCGACACCCCACAATCTGAAAGAAACAGGCATGTCCGAAAACCTCCTAATGTGATGATTACAACGCCTGAAACTTTCCAATTGATGTTTACCGGCTCTAAATTACGTGAATTATTACGCACAGTAAAGGCCGTTGTTATTGATGAAATTCATGAAATTGCTGATGGAGAAAGAGGATGGCAATTGTCTGTAGGGTTATCTCGATTAGAGGCATTCAAAGGATCTAAAATTCAACGTATTGGACTATCGGCAACTATCGGTAACCCCAAACAAGTCGCAAAATGGCTTTCCAATGATGCCGAACCGATTGTTGCTATTACACCTCGTTCAACGGAGTTGTCGGTCGATGCCATCGTTCAAATCCCTGAAGACGAAATTGGTTCGCTTGAATTGGCCATTTCAGCAAGAGCACACGCAACATTGAGAGGGTTAGCCGAGATAATCTCAAAAAAACACCCTTGCTTGATTTTCGTAAATTCAAGAAATAGTGCTGAAACTGTATCTCAAAGACTGCAAGCAATAGCACCCGATTTAGCAATAGGGGTGCATCATGGCTCCCTAGCTAAAGAAACAAGAGCACAAATGGAAGATGATTTGCGTGAAGGGAAAATTCAGGGGCTAGTATGTACATCTAGTCTTGAATTAGGAATTGATGTTGGAAGCGTGAATCATATTGTCCAGATTCGTTCACCTCGCTCGGTTGACAGAATGCTTCAGAGAGTAGGAAGGGCTGACCACAGACTAGGTGGAATTGGTAGTGGCAATTTACTTGGTTGGGAAAGCGATGATTTAATCGAAGCCGCGGTAATTGCTCGTAAAGCAATTGCTGGCGAGATTGAACCTGTTGAATGGAGGGACAAACCACTCTCGGTTGCTGCAAATCAGATTGTTATGATGGTTCATAGTCATGGAGCTCTACCAATTGATTCGATTACAGAGGCGATGTCTGGGGCGATACAATTTGAGAACTGGAGAAGGGAGGATACCATCGCTATAGGTAACGTTCTAGCCGATGGATGGGTCATCCGTTGTGTAGAAAATCCAAAGGATGTTCCTTGGTATAGATGGCCTCATGATGTCTGGCAAGAATTGGTTCGGACTTCAAAGAAGTCACTACCGGAGCAGCCCAAACTTGCATATGATGAAAAACCAAGTGATGACCTCGCTAAACTTTCATTCGATGCACCTGCAATATTTGCTAAAGGTTGGATTAGTCGCTCCGGAAGAACCCGCCAATGGGTCACCAACCATCTTTCAATGATTCCCGATAAGCAATCCTATCGTGTTAGAGATGCGGTTACTCGTAAGAGTCTAGGTAATGTTGACGAGGCATTCGTACTTTCACTAAATGATGGTGGCGAAGAACAAGATGGTCGGCAAAGAAGATTCGTCATGGCCGGAAGGACATGGATTGTAATCGATGCCGACCCCGAGAAAAGTGAATTGTTGGTTGCTCCTGTATCAGACCAAGGTCATGCACCTCAGTGGGTAGGAGAACTTCCTCCAACACCGGCTGTTATTGCACGTGAATCTGGAAGACTGCGCAGATTATTTGCAATAGATTTAGGATTAATGCAAGATGAGGAAGTCACTCAAATTGATCCTGCGGAACTACTCAGTGGTTATTCAAAATTGGAAGATTATCCCATAAATGGTGAAGCGAAAGGAATTCTTGCTGACATGGTAAGTACCCATTTCAATTCTGCAAATATGATTCCGAGTGAACGCCTGATTACGATTGAAAACAGAGATGAAGCTCTTATCATCAATTCCTGTCAAGGGAACCGAATCAATGAGGCAATAGGACATTATTTACTCGCTATGGCAAGTACACGCTCAGGCAAATGGGGTCGCCTAGTTGTTGAGCCGTGTAGAATATCGCTTCAGGTAGGCGGGGTTAGGCCTGCTGAATTGATCGAGTGGTTATCCGATACTCCCCCCGAAGCCCTCGAGGGAGTTCTATCTGTAACATTACCAAATTCTAGAGAAGTAAGATGGAGGTTTGCCCAAGTTGCAAAGGTATTCGGAATATTACGCCATGGGGTGGACCCTCGAAAAATCAACCTTCAAGCATTATTGAAAAAGTACCGTGGCACTCCGGTTATGGAGGAAGTTCTCAGTAAATTGTTCCACGAAAGAATGGACATACCAGGAGCGATGGATGTCCTACGTGCAATTCAATCGGGACTAATTGGATTGGAGGTCACCGCTACTGGCCCACTTGGAATATCAAGTAGGTCCGAGAAGGATTTACTGCTACCAAATTTCGATAATAAGCAGGTTAGGGCTAGGCTAGAAGGACGACTGATGAATGAAAGAGCGGTTTTGTGCTGCTTGAGGTGTAGTTCAACAAAGCGATTTAGAGTTGCAAGATACCCCGAGATTAGTGATGTTAAAAAGTGCCTAAAGTGCGGTGGGCAAATGCTTGCATGTATGCGCGAAGGTCTTGAGAAACAGTTGGTTACCTGGGTAAATTCTGATGATGCAAAAGAACGAGAACGTATGATGAAGAATGCCCAAGCCGTTGCAAACCGAGGAATGGATGCAATTCTGGCTTTGATGGGTAGAGGGGTTGGAGAAGCAACTTGTCAGCGATTGATGCGTAAAGTGGAGAGAGGGGATATTGAAGGCTTACTGGAAGCAATTCATCTCGCTGAAATTGAATATGCCCGTACCAGAAGGTTTTGGGGCTAATCGCTTTCCAATTCGAGTTGGTTTACTCGCTTTGCTGCTTCGACGACGTCGCCTTCTTCCCACCAATCGACCGCGATAAATGTAGGTCTCTTACCGTGGACATCAATGCATTCAAGTGACCTATCAACCATGAAATCAACATTGTTAGCCTCCCCTGCTCTTGTTGGGTCAGATAATCCAGCTTGATTCTTTAGCCAATTATTCATATGGAATACAACTTGATTGGAATCTCCTCGTAAAGTCTCGCAGTCCATTGATGAAGTGTCTTCATCAGCATAATTTGTAGTCCAACTATGAGTTAGAAAATCATGAAAATAGGGATGGGCTGAATCACCAGATTGCTCCCAAAAAACAACCAACCGCTTATCCATATTTATCAATTCGATAAGTGTGGGCCATTCAGCATTCATATCGTGAATATACATCTGCTCAGATAGTCCAACATCATCAAACAATTCTTTGAGATGGTCTACCTCAACGTGATTTTCAATTAACAGAGTAACTACATCCCTATCTTCATTATCCATTTCAGATTCTAACCCGCTAAGCCAATTCAATGGGTCGACCATACCGTAGGTACATGGACTAAACCCTCTATCTGAATCACCGTGACAAAACCGAACTGCGGAGGATGTTTGATCGGCTGTAGTCAGATAATGAGTATCCAGCATAAACGCCCTCATTCCGGCATTCCATTGAGCCTGAAATCCAGTTCTATGATTGCTAGCAGGGTAGTATATATTGTCTTCATGAGTAGAAAATGAGTTATGAGTTTCAGGGAATGTCACTTGGTCATATGTCCTGTGACATAGGATAACTAAGCCATTGCAAGGTATTGTTTCGAGGTACTGGCAAGTGCCATCGTCTTCGGTTGCATTGGTATCGTGATTTTCAGCATCCGAATCCGTACATCCCAAAACCGGCTCTGGTTCAGGCTCATCATATTGGCAAGAACCGTCATCCTCGTCGGCATTTTCATCGTAATTATTAGCCTCGGAATCGGTACAGCCTTGTATCGATTCAATTTCATTATCAACTGTCTCTTCAGAATCGGAATCTTCGGTATATTCATCGAAATATGAACAGCCAGGAAGTAGTAGCAAGCCGACAAGTGCCAGAACGGGTATGGCTCGCATAAACATTTACGAGTGAAACTTAAACTTGAAAACACCGGTCTAAATTGGCATTTATGGTATGATAGGGATATTTTTTCATTCAATTGAACGTACCAATACCTTTGCTTCTTCAAGCATACCGTTGGAGATTTTAAAATCTTCAATCCAGCGTTCAGGTATTTCTTCTTCTGAGGAATATACCACTTCTCTAATTCCGGCTTGGATCAAAGACCTAGCACAACGAGAGCATGGAGGCCATGTCACATATGCTGTACTACCTTTGAGTGAAATTCCAATACGTGCAGCGTGCATAATTGCATTTTCTTCAGCATGACATATCAGTGGATACTTTTTTTCTCGGTCTGATAGTCTTTCAGCATCATCGTCGATTCCACGCGGGAAACCATTGAATCCAGTAGAGCGGATTTCACGGTCTTCTCCTACCACAACACAACCGACCTTTGTAGATGGGTCTTTACTCCAACCAGAGATATGTCTTGCTAATTCTATAAATCGTAAATCCCATTTTGAACTCATTTTATCACCGAAAATATTGAGGTTGATTGGGTAGAATACTCCCGTACAACACCCTCAGGTAAGACCTACACATCAAAGTATGTCGGCATCTAATTCCATATGAGAAAGTATATTTCCACAAAGGTATAGTGAACCAATCACTAAAATCATATCACAGGGTTGGGTGAATGATTCAATCGCTTTTGACGGGTCCTCGATATGCAACAGTTCTGGAATCGGATTAACGACACCGGGATATCTGCCATTTTGAGGCTCGGTGGTGATTATTTCAACAGGAGGATGGGCCCTTATCAAGGCATGAAGTGGTTGAAGGAATTGCTGCATATTTTGTTGTGGAGAAGTTCCAAACAATAACGACCAACGTTCGGGAAGTATACTGGCAATTTCAGGTATCACTCTGTTCATTCCACTGTGGTTGTGTGCCGCTTCTAACAACAATTTGGGTTTACTTTCAATAATCTGCATCCTTGCTGGCCAATCAATTGGCCTTCTGACAAAAGAATACCCGACCATTTGACACAACATTTCAGCAAGGTCTGCCGCTTCTTCCATGTAGGTTGATTTTTCAGGATTGTAAAATCGTGCACTAATCGCTTCATCACGCATGGCATTACGCACACTAGCCGAGCCCGGGTCCCTGATCAGCATAGGTACTCCCGGGCGCCAGATTGCCGCTTTCTCTCTAGCTACTTTCTCAATTGTATCGCCCAAAATATCACTGTGCTCAAGGCTTATTGAAGTCACGAGACATCCCACGACATCAGCAGACCTGGTCGCGTCTAATCTACCGCCTAAGCCAGTCTCGAGTATCATAATTGATACGCCGGCTTCTTGGCAAGCAACCAACGATGTTAGGTAGGTGATTTCAAAAAATGTCAATTCCAAATCTAGTTCTTTGACTTTAGATAGAGCATTGTCAAAATCTTCATCTGAAATTGATTTTCCATCCACTCGTACTCGCTCTTCGATTCGAATTAGATGGGGTGAAGAAAAAAGACCAACGCGGTATCTTGCACGTACTAGGCCTGCAACCAGTTGTGCACAGGCGCTACCTTTGCCATTTGAGCCGGCAACATGAAGGCAATCCATTTTTCTATCGGGGCGCCCAAGGGCTTGCAGTGCAGCGTTGACACGCTCCAATCCAAGAGACATCCCCTTAGATTTTGAGGCGTTCAACCACTCCCTAGGTGTCTCCATAATCATTGGCCCCGTAGGGGCCACACCCTCCAATGATTAGAAAACCACCCTCACTCTCGGTACAAAGCATGGGAGAGCCTGCATCAGAGGACCATATGAAACGCGTAGAGCGTGAATTGGCTAAGGAGGATAGCCTTCTTGCTAACATGCTTGAACAGGCACCGGGCATGCTGGGAATGGCATTTATGTTCATTATAACCATTGCAATGGGAGTGTGGTTACAACCTTGGTTCAATGCTGCTGGGCTACAAGCATTCGGTGAATCGGGCGCTACTCAAGCACGATGGATTATGCTTGAATTAGTTGCAATTTTTGCTTTCACTTTCGTGATACTATGGCTTGCTAAGAGACATTTACAACACATTATCAAGTATGGATTACTATTCGTATTATTCCTTGCTCTATGCTACACTACAGTCCCAGGAGCACATATTTTACTAGTTCCTGAAATTGAGACTGAGGCTTTTGAATTCACCGGTGATAATG
>Ga0114994_10003106_pt1 | contig 12137 bp, 14 predicted proteins | sample ArcticOcean_MG_C_9_FD_87043 | JGI IMG/M metagenome (GOLD analysis project Ga0114994, IMG submission 87043) | Marine microbial communities from western Arctic Ocean - ArcticOcean_MG_CB2_152 | ecosystem: Environmental > Aquatic > Marine > Oceanic | place: Arctic Ocean: Canada Basin | collected... | reverse complement strand
TGGCCACGCCCTCCATCAACTTATGCTGGAGGGGCGACATGGCCTCCATTGTCGCGGTCTGGGAGACGCCACTCTCCGCGGCGTCGACGCCCTGCACCAGATATCTAGAAAGGTCCGTCTGGACGACGCCCGGGTGCACCGCGACCGCAGTTCCAGTCGAGGGGAGCCGCCGTCGTAGCTCCTCGACGAACAGGATGTTGAAGACCTTGGACAGCCCGTAGTTCGTCCACGCGCCGTAGGTCGGATCTAAATTCGAGTCGAGCGCTTGCGTGATGGATTTCGAGTTCGCGATCTGGTTCGCGCTCGAGGACACGGCCACTATTCTAAACGCCTTGCTCTTCTCGAGCAAGGGGAGCAGGCTCGCGACGAGCGCGTAGTGGCCGAGGTGGTTCACGCCGATCTGGCGCTCGAAGCCGTCCTTCGTCGTCAGGCGCTCGGGGATGGCCATCACGCCCGCGTTCTCCAGCAGCACGTCAATCTTTGAGACGGACTTCGGCAGGCGGGTCGGGAGGGTCTTTACGCTCTCGAGGTCCGCCAAGTCAAGCGATACGCCGGCGACGCGGCGGCCCGTGCGCCGCTCAATCTCGGCCACGGTCTGTTGGGCCTTGGCGTCGGTCCGCGCCGTCACGACGACGTCGGCGCCGGCCGCGGCCAGCCGCGCGGCCGACTCGAGGCCGAGGCCCGTGTTTGCGCCCGTGATGAGGACCGTGCGGCCGTCGAGGGAGCCCGGCGCGGGCGCAAAGACCTCGTCGGCTTTGGCGGCGGCCTGCGTTTTGCGATGGCGTGAGTTTTTGCCGTCGCTGCGCTGGCGGCGTTCGGGAGACCGCGTGTGTTGGCGAACGCGTCGCCGCGATGGCGTCTTCGCTGGCGTCGAGGCCGCGCGTTGACCAGAAACGCCCTGCTTCACGAAGGCACCGCTTGATTACGTAACGCTGACAAAATACCGGCAAGGACGGCCGCAGCGCGACGCCCGCCGCCGCGAGGCCACCGATGCTCCTCCGTGTCACTGTGGCTGGTGGTGTGCTCAAGGCATTGCAGGCGCCAACGAGCAGCGCGACGGCGACGACGCGCTTCGTCATCATCACTACGCGTCGGCAATCGACCGATGACTCCTTGGAGCGATGCGTGCTCGTGTGCTGGTGTGCCATGGGCAGACTCAGAGAGCAAAACACTGCCACTCAGCAGGAACCCGAACAGATCGAACTTTTTGTGACATCGGTCGCCGGAGCGTATGCGTAGTCGAGCTCGCAGTACGAGGGCTCCGGGTCGCGCCACCAAAATCTCATCAAAACTTTTGCTCGACGGTGGCACGTAAAGACAGCGGCGTCGCGCGCCGGCACCACAGTGTAGACGGAAGCCCGACCCGCAGGACTCCTCCGGACGGCCACCCGCACCGTCGGGGCAGCCCTTGGGACCGCCACGCGACCGCTGGGCCGCTAACCAGAATAGAACCGACTATCCCTCCGCCGCACGCCCCAGCGCTGCCATTCAGACCAGCGACTTCACACGACACAACCATGGTAACGCGGCGGCTCGCGCTGCGCGCGGCGGCGACGATGCGCCTCTGCGCTATGATGCTCGCGCGCGGCGCTGTACCCGCGGCGGCGACGACCGTGCCGCGCCTGCTCGCGGCGCTGCCAGTGGCGATGGCGCGGCCGTACCTCGGCGCGTGGGTGAAGAACGCCTCGCTGCGGCCGGTGTTTGACCGACGGTTGTTGGGCTACGCGCCGGACTTCCACGAGCACAAGATGCATCGCGACCGCAAGTGCGACACGGGCCGCGACGCGTCGTGGCGCTGGGCCTGGCGGCCCCACGGCGCGAAGAAGCCGATGCGGCTGCGCTCGGACAACGGCCTCTGCGCGGCGCTCAAGGGCGTGCGCGTCATCAACTTTGGCGACTCGCTGACGCACCAGCTCGTCGAGACGTGGCGCGCGCGGCGCATCGCCCGGGACTGGCCCGTGCCCGCCAACTTCACGTACGTGCACGGGAAGGACGACGGGAACGAGGACGGTCTCGCACTGGCGAACAACTTTTCGCGGCAGACGCGCGGCGGCCGACGACGGCTGGGCCCGAAGAAGAGGGCGCACGAGGAGGCCGAGCGCGCGGCGCGACAGCGCGTCGGCGACGCCGAGCGCTGCGCGAACGGCGCCGCGTTCCAGTTCGTCGAGCCGCAGCGGCCCTGGAGCCTCGTCCCGCACGCCTTCCGGGAGCACGACCCGAGCGTGGCCGGGTGCGGCGTGAGCTTCCGGAACCAGACGGCCGACTTTGCGACGCACAAGGCGTCCGAGTACTCGATCTGGAGGGCGATCTTCGGCAAAGACGCCGTCGAAAAGGACAAGAAAAAGCGCGAGAAGAAGAGGGTGCGGCACGAGCGCGAGCGCGTGCGCGCCGCCGTGGTCTACAACTGCTTCGCGCACATCGGGAGCGTGGCGCTGGAGGTCGCCGAGTGCTACGCGCGCGAGGCGCCCGACCGGTTCAACTCGACGAGGGCGGCTTATAAATTGGCGCTCGCCGACGTCGCGTCGTGGTGGCGCTTCGAGGCCGCCGCGATGGCCCGGGCGCTGAGCGTGGTGGCGGTGAAGGCGCGGGACCTGCTCGGCGTCGAGCTCCGGTCGTTCTACCGCACGTCGCCGCCGGCCGCGGACCGCTGGCTGCACCGCGCGCGCTACGAGGTTCGGTTCGGCGTCATTCCTCTTCGGTCTGTGCTTCGTCTTCCCTCCGAAGCCCCAGGCGCTGATGGAGCCCGACGAGAGAAACACCCGTCTATACGCCATCGACGCGACGCTCCACATAACGCAGGCACACCTCGGCGAAAAGGCCCGCGAGGCCTTTGGATCCGCGCTCCACTACAAGGCGGGTTACGAGAAGGCGTTCGCCAAGTTCGCGCGGAACGTCGAGACGCAGGAAGAGAGGGCGGTCACGACGGAGTACGAGCCCCAGCGTCGAGAATTATATACGGTGGCTCATGTACGCTATCGATGCGTTAGACTCACGGGTTGCCCAACGCAGGTGGGTCCGCGCCGGGAGCGGCGGCGCCGCGGCGCCCCTCGCGGAGGTCGGGGAGTTAGCCTCGCCGCCCGTCGGCGAGGACGAGTTCGGCCATGAGGTCCTGGACGTGGCCAACGCCGCCGGGAGCGCCGCCTTTTTGGCGGCGGGCCACGAGGTCGTCGATGTCGCGGCCATGCTCGGGTTGCGCGTGGACGCGCACCCGGGGTCGTCGGCGGGCGGGACGGACGGGCTGCACTTTTGCATGCCGGGGCCGCTGGACTACGTGCTGGATATTTTGTTGGCGCGGGTCGGGGCAAGTTTTGATCGGGCCAGTGTGGTGGACGAGTCGTGATTCGTTTTGGTTTGAGACCGGAGCCTTTAATTTTATGTGGTATTAGAATCTGTTTTTACCCTTCGGCGGAGATAGAACGCGGAGACGCCTCTTGCCTCTCCAGGCCCGAGTCCAGTGGCGCCGCATGGACGGCCGCTTGCCGGCCGTCGATGCGGAGCGCGACCACCCCCCGACCATGGGGGGGCTTGCAGCCCCATGAGATCTCTCGGTCCGTCCGGACTTCACACCCCATATACGCCATCGACGCGGCGTCTACGCGCCTCCTGCACGCCATCGACACGACGCTGTACCACGCGTGCCCGCGTTCCGCTTGCCCGAACCTCACCGCCGCGTCGCCATTCGAAGTTGGTTTGAAGAGACCGAGTGCCGCTCACTGCGATGCCATCGACGCGACGCGGCGTCTGGGCACCGCTCGTCAACGCTCGTCGTCAGCGCCGGGTCGGGAGGCTGTCGTGTCGTGGAGAGCGCGACGCGCATAGCATGTTCCCGCTCGCGGCGTCGATGCTACGGGCGCTTGGCGCGGGCCGGCGTAGGCGGCCGTTCGCAACTTATCCACATCGATCTGAACCTTCGCAGAACTTGGGCGGGCAGCCGACACCTCTGTCACAGTTCGAGGAAGTGCGCCCGTGCCTTGCGCTCGCGCCACCCGCGGCGATTTAGGGCTTTTTGGGGTCACATGTGCTTTTGGCTGGTTGCGCGACGTAGGAGTGCGCAGCGAGCCGCCGCGAGCTTACGGAGGCTATGCCGGCGCCGAAACGAGTCTTGCGCACTGCGGCATGTGCTAACTCTACTGTAGCGAGAGTCCAGCGAGCGGATGAGCCTGACGTGCGGGTTTTTTGTCTGGCTGGGTTCATATAAAGAAAAATTAGTGTACTCAAACCTGCTTCTTGCATGCTAGTAGCATGCGAGCACCTCGGGAGTTTGGTCTAGTGGTATGATTCGTGCTTCGGGACTTCTGTTTCCTACTGACATATAAGTACATGCACGAGGTCGGGGGTTCGATTCCCCCAACTCCCCACACACTATCTTGCAGGAGGTCCCGGGTTCAATTCCCGGAGCGGCCCTTTTCGACGGCCGCTTGGTCTAGTGGTATGATTCCTGCTTAGGGAGTGTATTTTTTTGCTCTTTTTGTGCCGGGGGATTTTCCGCGTCCAGCGCGCCGATTTTCAGTGCAAGTGGACATCGCCGTCCCTCTCGCCGGCCCAAGCGGGGCTGCCACTCTCCAACCGCCCTGCACGCCCAGGCTCCCAAGGGCCACCGGGCCCCACCACCGCCGCCGCAACAAGAAAACCCACGCGTCGACAAAATCACCGCTTAGGCAAAGGAAACGCGGGGAACATTCAGTTGGAAAGGAACTTCTTGTAGCCCGCCAGGCCGACGACGGCGGCGCCGGCGAGCTTCTTCGTCGGCACCGAGGCCCCCGCCGCGGCCGCGGCGTCGGGCAGGTGCCGCGTGGACACGGCCTCGAGGAGCCGTTCGGCGCTCCCCGCGCCCGGCAGCGCGGCGACGACGTCGACGAGGCGCAGCGCCCGGAACGCGACCGGGGTCCTGCGGGGCGGACGTCATCGATGGCGTGTGCGGTACGGCGTCGATGGCGTGACTTCGGACGCGGCCGCGTACGCCGCGGGAAACGCAAAGGGCACCGCCGCCCGAATGGCCGAGTCCGCCGGCAGGAAGCACGCCAGGACGGCTAGTACAACAACGCCCAGCACGCCATAGATGGGGTTCGCGCCGCGTGATGCCTTGGCGCTGCCCTTGGGGGGGAGGGTCCAGCTGCTCACACCGGTCGTCTCGTTGACGTAGTAGGTATTGCCCGAGGCCGGGTCGGCGTGGGCGTTCCACTTGTGGCCGTTGCCGTCGAGCACCATCGCGCCTCGTCGTGCGGCGCTGTATTTTGGCCGCTGCGGCGCGCGCCGAACGGCAACGTGCGGGGTGCGGGCGCGTGCCGCTTTTTCTCGCGAGTCTTCCGCGGCGGGACGGGCCCTCGGAGGGCTCTCGGATGCCTAGTAGTTTACTTTTGTGTTTTGGTGGCGCTGCTGGTCCCGTGAGCGGGGTATTCACCATCCCCTTAGAAGGAGACCAAGGTTGCACACCGGTGGCGTCTAGTCCCCTCGATGATCTTCGAACCTATGATCCGCCCCGGGCGCCTCGGTGCCTACGGTTCGGACTCGGAGACTCGTGGACTGCGCCGTGCGGCGTGGCCATTCCCCCAGGCCGACGCCGCTGCCCAATGGACGGGACAAAGGCCCAACAGGGCACTCTAATGGACACGACATTCGGGTTACTTCTAGCGCATGACACAAACTAAAAAAAGATCGGCAGTTTCCGGGCCGCGGCCACGATCCGAGCGTGGCACCAGCTCGCGTCGAGGACGCGCGCCTTTGCGGCCGGCGATGTCGGGAACGCCCGGTCCGCCGGCGGGGGCGCCACCGTGGGCGCCGCGAGGTCATACAAGCCGTAGAGCAGCGTCGCGACGGCGCCAACAGATTCCGTGATCAGCTCGAAGGCGTCCAGGTTGTCGACCGCCCGATCGCATTCGCTCCGCGTGATGGCCCGGTCGCCTTTCAACACGCCAGCCAGTCGCAGCGCCTGGTCCTGGACCCCCCGGGGAAACGCGGCCTCGAGGAACGCGTCGGGCGGCGCGCTCGCGTCGTAGGACCGCCGCGCCACACTCCACGCGTCCGCGACGACCGTGAAGGCGAAGATCCGGGGCGGCAGCGCCCGGTGCATGCGCGCCGCGTCGAACCGGAAGTTGCCATATACCACGTCGAGCGCGCCCGGGTCCCGGCGGTCCTCCGGCGACGGGTCGTGGTCGCGCCGGTGCCGGTTCTTGTGGCGCCTGCGCGGACATCTGAAATGGGAGTAGGTCTCTTCGATGGCGTGCTTTCCACGCCGGGCCGCGCAGCAGCGACAGGTCCGTGGGCTCGGGCAGGTCCCGGCCGTGGCCGGCGACCTGCGCCTCCCAGCACGCCAGCCCGCGGTCGGCGCAGAGCGCCAGGAGCGTCGCCCGCACGCGCGCGCCACCCGCCGGGTCCACGTCCATGAAAAAGATGGACGCGTAGTCCCAGAAGTTCCGGCGGCGGCGCGCGTCGCGTTGGATGACGTCCGACGCGTAGAGCCGGTCCTTCGGGCTCGACGCGACGCGCATCGGCTGGCGTATGAACTCCTCGACGCGGTCGACGAGCTCCGCAAACGAGGGGCGGTCCTCTACCTGACTGCTCCCCGCGAGGCAGATCAGACCGCGCAGGAAGTCCCGTTCGGGACCCGTGGCCTGGTCCGCAATGTAGGGCAGCAACCACGGCCGGGTCGCCACGTCAAAAACGTGCGTCCTCTCCGAGAGCCGCGTGCAGACGCTGGCGCGGCATTGCCCCCTCGATTCGGGCGCGCCGCGCGCGCGCGGCTCGCAGCTCCCGGCGCCCTTGCAGCTGTGGCTCTCGCGCGTCCACGGGCAGTCCGCGTCCGTGTCGCACGCCAACGCGCCGCAGTCCCCCGCGGCCGCGTCGCGGAGCACGATGCTGTTCAGGAGACACCCATCCGTGCCGTTCGCCACCGTCGAGACGCCCCAGGCGCGCACCACGGCCTTGCCCAGGGGCGCGCCGAGGATCAGGTCGTCGGGCCCGTCGACCATGAAGATCTGCCCTTCCTCGGTCATCGTGAACTGGGGCGCGTAGAAGTCGTCCTGGATCCAGGCGACCGCCCAGGAGCCGAAGCACGCGAGGAGCGACCGCGCGAGCTCGAGGGGGTGGTCCGCCGCCCGCCTGTGGGAGTCGACCGGTGAGTCAGTCCTTCTCGGGACCACGCCATCGAGTCGGCGTCACGTCGAGTTGATTGCCGCACTGCCGCCCGCCGGGCGAACGCCGGCGAGACCACGGTCGGGTCCGCGGCGGACCCCGCGCCGGCACCGATGGGCGCGCCGCAGTCGCCGACGACGTACGTGATGTGGGCCTTGTCGACCCAGGCCCCCAAGAGGTCGGGCACGCCCGGCTCGCCGCGCAGCGCTTCCAGGTAAAGCAGTTCCATGTAGATGAGCCCGCCGCCGGCGTCGTGGCCCGAGGGGTCCCGATGCTTTTTCTTCACGATCACTGGTGCGTCATGAAAGGTCGCCCGAAACACCTGCTTCGCGTGGTTGCTGCCGGACACGACCTCCCAGGGCTCCGGCACGTCCCCGGCCTTGGACACGCGCCACGTCGCCGGGGTCCACGGTGTCGCATTCCGCTCTTGACGACTTAGACGACTTCGAACGTGCCCGACGATGAACGGCCGCGGGTGCAGCCGCCGGTCCTCGAACCAGCGGTCCACGTTTAAGGCGCGCGCGAGAATCGTTCGATCGCGCCGCGACAACAGTGCTCGGCTGTGTGGCTCTTCTCGGTTCCGTGCTGATGTATGCGACGCCTTGGTGAGGCTCGCGGCCAGTAGTAGCGAGGAGATGAGCCAGAGCTTCATCTTTGGGACTGCTCCGCTTCCGCAGCGTCGTGTAGCAGTGGTGTTTGGGTTCAAGCGCAGCGCCTGCGCCTGGTCGCCTAGTACCTGTGCAGAAATCAACCAGTGGTCCGCGCCGCTGAGACGGGAGAGATGGCACTCGTACCACGCCATCGAGCAGACGCAGCCACAGGAACGACGTCGCATCGATGGCGTCTACTCGAACTCAGATTTGATTTCTGCACAGCTAGTAACCGCGCCCGGCAGTCGAGGCGAATTGGGGCAGCACCGACTACCGCTGCCCCTGAGCAAGCACCGCTGCCAGAAACTGGTCTACCCACCACCTGTGCGACGAATGCTCTCAGCCGATGCGTGTGTGAGCTGTGTGCGCATCATCCGCGGCCTTTTGCGCTCGAGATGCTTTCAAACCCCGCACTCATGTGCGGGTTTTACGCTGCACGGCGCGACGTCAAAGCCCCACTCCTCTCTCTGGACGACGACATGCGTTTGTAGTTCACAAATGCAAGTTTGCACCGTGCTCCTCGCCATCGGGCTCGTCGTCGGCAGCTCAACGCCTCTGCAGGCCACCCCGGGCAGCCACGAGCTGCCCGGAGAGGCGCTCGTCGCTGCTGAAGACCCACAGGCACGGCGCGCGCTCGCGGGGTACGTCGTGGATGATACCACGATTCGCACGGCCGTAAATGCATGGTTTGACGACCAAAGCGGCGCCACTGCGACGTACGGCCACATCTCGACGTGGGACACAACGGACGTGACGGACATGTCGTGCCTGTTTGCGGTCGGCGGGGATTGCGGGCGAGTAGGTGATACGCACAACAACGCAGGTGCGACTCCGTGTCTGTTTGAATTTGCTGCTTTAGCAGCGCCGGCGATTCCGGAGCTACTTCCGGCAGCCCCGGTTCTGGTTGCTGCATCGCGGCGATGGCGTCGTCGAAAGTACGACTCTCCCGTTGACACGCCATCGACGCGACACGCAGGCGCGGTGTTCTTCAACGAGGACCTCAGCGCGTGGAATACAACTAGCGTCACGTCGATGGAGCGGATGTTTTGGTACGCCCTCGACTTCGACCAACCGATCGGTGGCTGGCGCGTTTGCAACGTCATGGATTTCAACTGCATGTTCTGCTACGCCGAGTCGTTCGACCAACCGATCGGCGACTGGAGTGTCGACACTGCCGAGGACATGGACAGAATGTTCCTCGGCGCCTCTTCGTTCGACCGGGACCTCGGCTGGTGCGTGGTCGCCAAGGTGGACTACGCGTTCCACATGACCCCTTGCTTCTCGGAGTCGTGTGGCGTCAGGCGCGGGGAACGGAACAAACAAGACATATGCGTAGATGAAATCACGCCTCCGCCGACCCCGGAAGCTGGAGGAGGGAGTGACGGGGCTGTTGTCGTTTTTGTTTCTTGGTGGTTGGCCGGGGGGCTTTATTTCGTAGTAAGCTGAACGTGAAACATAGTTTTTGCCCTCACCCGTAGCGACAGCGCCCCAGACCGGAAAATCGGGTCAGGCGCGCGTATGCGCCATCGTGAACCAAAAAGAAGCAAAAAGAAAAACTCTCTCTAGTGGGATTGAACCACTGACACCCAGATTAACAGTGACGTCTCGTTTTGTTACTAAACGACTGATGCTCTACCAACTGAGCTAAGAGAGATATATTTGCCGTTTCATGCACCGTTGAATAGGGCGCAACTTTGCCTTATAAATACGCCTAAAGTAAAAGCAAAAACCCGTGTGAACGCAACATCGAAGCACGAAATCGCTGATTTCAAACTAATTAACACGCGCAGCTAGCCAGTATAGCGCTAAAACAAAGCCTCTCTGCACGCCACACTCAATGCATGCGAAGACGCACCTGTGAAAAGCTGTACAGAGCAGTAAAAATGGGCCGCACCCCGCGCCACCAGCAGCCCGGCGAGCGCCGCTACCCGCATATCGAGCGCTCGAAGAACGCCGTCAAGCGGCAGCACAACGGCTGGGTGCTCGACGCAGCGCTAAAAAACGGCGGCGACGTCGTCGTCCTCGACGGGCTCGACCTGAACACGTGCGGCATCCTGGCGCGGGGCGGCGTGGCGCCGGCGCGCGTCCACGTGCCGAACCGGCCAGACTTCGACGCGATCGTCAGTGGACAACCTGCCCCCGCGGGCACGGTCTATCGCGCGACGGCGCAGGAGTTCTGCGAAGCGTTCGCGGCGCTGGCGCCGCCGCGGCCGCCCGTGCGCACCGTCTGGCTCGACATCAACACGCGCTGGGGGGTCCACACCGACCGGACCGTTCGCGCGCTCGCGCGGTGCGGCTGCGTATTGAGCGGCGCCAAAGTCATCATCGACGCGACCTTCACTCTGTAGACGCAGCGTGTCCACCTCCGTGGCGCACCATGTGCTCGATGGCGTGGTGGTTGACGTCAGCTCAATTGCTTTGTCTTCCCCGCCAGAGCCAGCATGTCGTCCGTACGAAACTACACGTGGCTCCTGACGAGACTAGCACAACACGCTTTAATCCACACAGGTCGCGGACCTCTTCCTCACGGTCAGTCGGGGCTACTACGCGCCGCAGCTCCCGGCCGTGCTCGGCGCCGTCGAGGCCATCTTCGTCGAGGAGGTGCTGACGCGGCGTCGCTAGTTATCACGCAGTCGCCGCGCGTCGATGGCGTGGAGGATCACGCCGCCGCCGCGACGTTCGTGACCGCAGGCCCCGGGCGCGGTGGTGACGCTCGTCGACGAGCACACGGGCGAGTACGGGACAGGCATGATGATCCTGCACTGGCGCGTCGCCGAGGGCTGGTGGTGGGACCGGGCCTGGGCCGCGCGCGCGCCACCGACGCCGCTCGCCGACCGCCTCGCCGCCGAGGCGCCGCGGGCGTTCCGCAAGCAGCGGAACGTGCGGGCGGCTTGTGATGATGATGGCGGGGGTTGATTGTGTGTCTCTTATGGCCGCCTGCTCGGGGCGGAGCGCGAGTGTCCGGGGGGGTGCTGGAGTCAGGGTGGGTAAGAACCTGTGTTGTGAAATTCACCTCAATCGTCGCCCGGCCCGTGGCTCCGCCGCGTGTACCGCCTGCAGCATCGTCGCGAGCATAGAAACGAGATCCAAAAAAACAAGGTCTCTACCGGGATCGAACCAGTGACCATTCGAAAATCGAAAAATTGCTTACTGCAATCGTTGACGGCATGGGTGCTAACCCGCTAACGCTCTGCCACTGAGCTAAAAGACCAGACTTGTTTTACGCATGAAAATGCTAGTATATACGGTTAAACTTTGCTTAATGAACCCATCTAACAAAATTGCCCGAGCAAGAAAGTGGAATGACCCGGGTTAAGCTGGGTACAAATACCGCTCTGAAACACCACAGTGTCTCAAAGTAACACAAATCGATGCCTTGTTTGCTTTCCGACGCGTGCAAACGCGCCGCTTGCCCCTGACCGCGCATGAGAACAAAAGGCTGTCTGGCGCTGCTGCTCGTGGCCGCGCAAAGCGTTGCACCGCTTGACGTGTCGCGGCGACAGCATGCACCGCGTGCGGCGCCACTAGCGTCGCGTCGCCACTTTTTCTGCGACAGCGCCATTGCGGCGGCGGCGGTCGTCGCGCCGGCGGACGCCGCGAACGCAGCATCGCACACGAACTCAGCGCTACGGACAGCCCGCAGCACGAACACGACGGTCGCACTACCAACCACCAACGTCACCGAGGCCCTGACAAAGAACAAGGTCGTCGTCCGCCGCAAGGACCTGTTGACTGAGGTCGTCGTGGACCCGACGACGGGCGACGAGCTGCGGGAGCTGCAGCTCCCCGCGGGCTACCCCAAGGCGCTGCGACCACCGCGCATCGTCGAGCGAAAGGTCTCCCAGCCGGAGCTCGCGCTCGCCGCGGTCGTCGCCGGGGGCACGACTGAGATCGTGCGCGTCGCGGCGCTGCACCCGCTCGCAACGCTTAAGCTGCGCGCCCAGGCGCGCCCGGGCACGGGCCCGTTCGCGCTCATCGACGCCGACGGCAACGGCGTCATCGAGCCGAACGAACTCCGGGACCTGTACGCAGGCCTCGTACCGTCTGTCTCGGCGGCCGCGCGTGCTGGCTCAGCGTCGTTTGTGCCTTCGTTTTGCGTCGATGGCGTCGAGCTGACGGTTCCGTTCACCACATAGCGGCGGCCGCGATGTATTTCGCCGCGCGCGAAGTCTCGCGGCGGGCCCTCGCCCCCCTGGCACCGCCGCCGCTCGCGCTGGCCCTGCTCTCGGCATCGGTTGCGTCGGCCGCGGCCCTCGCCGTCCGCGCGCCGGCCGACGTGCTCGCGACGCGCGCCCAGGTCCGGCGCGGCGAGGAGGTCACGACGACCGCAGAGGCGGCGGTCGTCGGCTTCCGGCG
>Ga0114994_10003101_pt1 | contig 12148 bp, 6 predicted proteins | sample ArcticOcean_MG_C_9_FD_87043 | JGI IMG/M metagenome (GOLD analysis project Ga0114994, IMG submission 87043) | Marine microbial communities from western Arctic Ocean - ArcticOcean_MG_CB2_152 | ecosystem: Environmental > Aquatic > Marine > Oceanic | place: Arctic Ocean: Canada Basin | collected... | reverse complement strand
CGGCGCCGCGACGGGCGCGCGCGCGGGCCGCGGCGACCCGCTCGGGATCTCCGCCGGGACCTTCGGCGCCCAGCGGTCCGTCGGCATCCGCGCGCGCGACGGCCGCGATAAGGCGGGCGGCGACGTGCGCGGTCGCGGCGTCGGAGCGGCAGCCGGTGCTCGAACGGCGGGCGCCGGGGCACGTGGCCGTGGCGGTGGTGCGGCCTTCGGCGGCGGTGCAGCGGCGGCCGGCGCCTGAACAGCAGGGTCGGCCCCGAGCTCGTCCTCGTCGTCGAAGCGCCACGCGTGAACGCTCGTCTTGGGCGCTGGCGCCGGCGCGCGCGGTGGCGGCGCGGGCGCCTGAACGGGTCGCGGCGGCGCCGGCGACGCTGGAACAGCAGAAGCGTTCGCCCACGGCGGCGGCGCCGGCGGCGCGGTCCAGCCCGGGAACGCGGCCGGCGCGGCCGGCAGAACGGCGGCCGGCACTCGACCGGCCGGCGCGCCGCCGGCGTACGAGAGGAGCGATTGCGTCGTGGACGACGGCGGCGCCACCGGCGCGGCGACCCAGCCCGGGAACGCGGGCGGCGCGGCGGGCGGCGGCGGCGGCGCCCCGGCGGCGGCGAAGGACACGAGGGACTGCGTCGCCGGCGAGAGCGCCATCGGCGCCACGGGCGGCGGCGGCGCCTGCTCCGACTGGTACGCGGCTCGGATTTCCGCGATGCTCGGCGCCGGGTCGGTCTCGGCGAGGTTGGCCCACGGCGGCCGCGCCGCCGCCGGCGCGGGGCTCGCCAAGGGCGGCGGCGGGGCCGGCCCGAGCGCCCACGGGTCCGGCGGCGCCGCCTCCGGCGAGGGGATGGGCCGCGCCGTCATGAGGCCGGCCGTTGCCGCGAAGGCGACGAGCGTCGGCGATTCCGTCGAACTGCACGTCGCCCGGCGCTTCGGCGACGCCTCCTCGAAGGACACGACGGCCGCGGGCCGCTTGGGCTTGGGGGGCCGCGTGCGCGTGCCCCGGTCCTGGACCAGCGGCCCGTCGTCCTCGAGAGAAAAATCCCCGGCCGCCGCCACAGGCAAGGGCGCCTCGGGCTGCCGCCGGCAGGCGTACTGCGAGGGCGGCAGGGGCGGCAGGCCCAGCGCCGCGCGGCAGGCCGTGGCGTGGCCGAGGTGCGCCGCGCGCGCGTGCGGCGACCGGAACTCGCGCTTGCACGCGCGGCACACGCTCGAGTTGATGGTCTGGGTGACGTCCAGGGGCGGCCGCCACGCCGCCTGCGTCAGGGGCTTGGGCGGCGGGGGCGGCGGCACCTTCGAGTCGCACGCGGTTTCCTTCGGGGCGTCGCCCGTGCAGACGCCGCACTGCCAGGGGCCTTCGACGGGCGCAGGGAGGCAGGCCACGTGGGCGCGCGGCCCCAGGCACGAGGCGCACGTGACCATGCGGCCGTCGCTTCTCGCGCACAAGTCGCACAGGGACCCGGGCTCCACGAAGGCGTCCTCGTGCTCCGGCTTGACGTAGGTCGGGCGCCGTCGCTTCGGCGTGCCCGCGCGCTTCTTCTGGGACGGGCGCTGGGGCACGGCGTCTGCGTTTTCTTTGAGGCGTTTGGTGGACGTGCGCTTCCGCGGCCCGTGCACGACCAATTTCGGGGGCGGCGGCGGCGGGGGCCGCGGCCGCGCGGCGTCCAGGGCTTTCTGGGCATCTCTAGCTTGCGCCAGTAATACAGGCTTGGGCGTGATGCCCCGTCTATCTTTATAGTAGCCCCGAGGCAAGGTCCTCGCGACCGGCGCGGTCATGGACCAGCCCGCCTCCTTCCTCTCTAAACAGCTGTCGCAGAACCAGTCGCCCTCCGGGTTGACGGCTAAGTCTAAACAAGACACGTGGGCCGTGGCGGAACATCGACCACCAATACCATCACACAAGAGTAGAGAATCAGCATCGGCGTCCGTGCCGCAGTAGTCGCAGGGGTGGATGCGCGGCTCGGCCCACCGGAACACAATGCCTTCCACGTGGCCCAGGTAGCCGTTGCAGACCTCCCCGATCGTACCATTTAATCTAGTGTTCTTCCCAAACAACTTGCGCGCGGCCGCGTTGCACGACTTGTACTCCGCCTTCACTTCCCCATCTCGTCTTAGCTCCACGACCGGTCTAGAACCAGAATTCAGCCAGGTGACCTCGTTCACATATCGAAAGAAGTGGCCGCCCGCGCTCTCCGCCAGCCCGTTCGTCACGTGCGTCACGGAGCAGGGCGCCAAACATAATTTCCTAGACGCGTCCGACGCCGAGCAGTACACTTGTAACTCGTCGCCGGTCGCGGGGTCGTACTTGGCGATAGCTCTTGTTCTACCAGTTCTACAATAGCAGTTTGGCTGGCCCGATGTGCATGGTATGACTCTTTGCTGCACCGGCGCTCTTGGGACTTGGGGCTCCCGGGCTAACCGCTCCTCCTCATCTAGATTCTTCAGAGATGTTTCACAAACGGCAGCCCCATTATAGTGGACGCAATTCGGTTTCCACACCGTAGCTGGGGTTCGTATCTTCCGGTCGTACCCGACCCGCTTGAAGAAGGAAAAGGCCTTGTAGTCCGCAAAGGTCAAGATGGCCTCCGACTGGTACGTATCAAACGCGTGCCGCTTCAGGAACTGCATCAGGCGCCTTCCTAACTTGCGGCCCTGGCACCGGTTCTCCACCGCGAATAATGCTAATTCAATAAAGCGGCACGTGCCGTGTCGAACCGGGTGGCTGTGGGGCTTGAAGACGCAGCCGCCCACCACCACTCCCTCTTTATGCACCGACGAGGGCGCGACCAAAGCAATGCACTCGTAGGCCCCGCTCCGCATGTACCCGGGCCCGTCGACGGCCGGAATGTACGCGCCCACTAAGCGCGTGACGCCCCGCGCCCGCGTCTCCGGCGCAATAATACCGCCGGTCTCCCGGGCGCAGCGCTCGGGCGGGACTTGCTCGAAGGTTATGTTATCGAGGTCCAAGGTGTCGACGTCCGGCGCCGCGTAACTCAAATGCACGATCGCCTTGCCGGTGCGGCTGCTCTTCGTGGACCGCTTCTCGTCGTTGGATTCGGGCAGCGTGTCGCCGTCCGAGGCGTTCGTCGGCGACGCGTCGGCCATGCTGATGCGCGTGCTATGCAGCGCAAACGAAAATCAGTGCTGATGGTGAGTAGAGCGGGCAAGTGCTCCAGTGCTGCCAACGCGCAGCGATAAGCGTTTCGGCCGCTCCGCGCTTGCTTTGCTGTAGGCGTTCCCCAGCGCGCCTATACTGCCCGTGCGTTGCGTGACTGATTCACTCCTGTATGCCGGGTGGCTCTCGACGTACGAGCAGCTCTCCGGGACCAGGGCGAGGCAGCTGGGAGTGGCAATTAGCCGCGAGGGCCGGCGGTGATTTGAGATTGCGCGGGTTTTACGTTTTACTTCGGACCCCTCAACTTGTCTGTTTTGGCAACTTGATGTCTCTCGAGCATCGTTGGGGAGTACCTTGGAAAATGAGTCGAGGCGAGCTCTGCAAGTTTTTGACAGAGCAAAGCTCTTTTGGTCCAGCGCGGCAACAACACCTCTAACCAGCAGCGGTGACCCGCATGGATCATCTCTGACCACTGCTTACGCTACAGCGCACCAGCAGCGACGGGCAAAGCGAGCACACTCACCAGCCTCTGCAGTGGACATTCATTCGTCGGACGCCATGGATTACACCGGCAAGACCTTCGAACCGCTGGGCCCGCCGTGCCGCATCACGTCGTCCCGCTCCGCGACGAATTTGCACTGTACAAATGAGGTAGAGGACACCGATCGGGACGGACGCGTCCTCGTGCTTCTCACAGGCGGGACCATGGGCATGAAGCCCAACAAGAAAGGAGCGCTCGAACCACAAACCGGCTACTTGGCGGAGCAGATGCGCCTCATGCCCGAGTTGAGAGAAAGGCGGATGCCGTCATACGAAGTCCTGGAATACGCACCGCTATTAGATTCGGCAGACATGGTGCCGGGGGACTGGTGCCGCATCGCGGAGGACATCGCGCGGTCGCACAATAATCAGTACGATGGGTTTGTAGTGATCATGGGGACGGACACGATGGCCTACTGCGCGTCGGCGTTGTCGTTCATGCTCGAAGGATTGTCGAAGCCGGTCGTCATAGCGGGGAGTATGGTCCCCTTTGCGGAGGCATATTCCGACGCGAGACGCAATTTAGTGATGGCCCTCATCTTCGCCCACGCGGGGCCCAGAGAAGTGGTCGTGTTCTTCGGGGACCGGCTCCTGCGGGGGAACCGCACGACCAAAGTCGACGCGCTGGCTTTGAACGCGTACGATTCCCCGAACTTTCCGGCGCTCGCGACGTGCGGCGTCGCGCTGCGAGCGCGGTACGACCTGGCGCTCGCGCCGGAGCCAGGTGTCAAGTGTCGGGCCTTTGTGCGGATGGAGACGAAAATCCTGGTCTTTCGGATGATCCCCGGGTTCGACGACCAAGCGCTCGTACGCTGCCTCGAGTGCGACGAGCTCAGAGCCGTGGTGCTGGAATTATACGGAACCGGCACGGCCCCGGGGCGGCGCAAGGGCTTGTTCAAGGCGTTGCGCGCAGCCAGGGATCACAACGTGCTCGTCGTGGCCACGACCCAATGCAAGCGGGGCGGCGTCGTCCTGGCGACGTACGAGGTCGGGCGCCAGTTGGAGGAGGAGGGCGTCGTGGCCGCCGGAGACATGACCACCGAGGCCGTGGCGACCAAGCTCGCGTACCTGTTTGGACGGTACCCCGACGTAGATACAGTCAGAGAACTAGTGGGAGTTAGTCTGAGAGGCGAGATCTCGCACCCCAAGACCTACCTGCGGCCGTTCTTTGAGGCACCCTATGGAAGTTGCAAGTCGGGCGCCATCGAGAGCGACCCCACGAAGCGGCCGCCCGCGCCGCCGCCGCCCCCGACGACGCCGCGTCATATGCGTCGCGAGCTGCTGCCGCCGAGCGACGTCACCACGCAGTGCTGGCGCGACGTGACGCTCGGGGTGACGATCGGCGTTGTCGTCGCGGCGCTAGTCCTGGGGCGGAAGCGGTGAGTCGCGTCGACGGCGTCCGAGGGCGTTCCCCATCCACGCCCTCGCCGCGACGCGGTCTTATGCTTTAGAACAGAGTAATGTGTATAGTAAGTGTCTTAGACTTCCGTCTTCGCGTGGATAGGCTCGGCTTCGGCCGGCGGCTCCGGCGCCTCGGCCTTCTCGGCCGCGGGGAACGCGCCCTTGACCTGCGCCGAGATGTTCTCCCACATCGAGAGGCCCTTCTTTTCGTCCTCGTCGCCCTCCTTGGCCTCCTCGGCCTCGACCGGCTCGAAGTCGGACCCGCGCCGCGCGGGAGTAGGGCCCGGGTCCGCCGCGACGCGCTCGGCCACGGCCGTGTTCCCGTTGTGCGCCGCGAGCGCCCCGAAGATCATGTGCAACACAGCGGCAAACGCCAAATACGTGCACCCGGGCTGGAGGCGCACCGCCAAGCGGAAGCACGTCGTGTCCCCCTCTACAGCATTTTCAAAAAACGCAGCGAGGGCCCCGTCCACCTCCTTGCACGGGCTTTTGATGAGCATCTTCACTAATTGAGGCAATTGAATGGCCGTCGCGATTAACTCAAACTTCAGGTCGATGAACCCGATACTGAAACTCCCGGCCTTCTTGGCTAATACGAGGTAGTCGTCCGTGGCCAAGTTCCGCACGAAGTCCGCTCTATACTCGTCCTCGATCGTGTCCCCGTTCCTTCCTTTCGTACGGATGCACTCCTCCACGTCCTTCGTGTTGGACCCGCAGTACTTCTTCAGGGAGGACTTGGCCATGGTCTTCATGAGGGAGTCCACCGTACCTGCGAGGTCGACGCCCTTCACCAAATTCGCGCCGGTCTTGAGCACACTGGACTCTACTGATCACTTCATACAGCTCAGTAATCGTTCTGGTGGGCTGGATGGACTCTACCACTATCAAAGGGATGTAAACACACCTAACGAAGGGAAGTGTCTAGTATAATTCTTTTCCCGCCCTCCGAGCGCGGGCTACCGGCTCCAGTTCCGTCGGATATGTATGAAAACTGGGCCGAAGTACTTATAATGTAGTAACCGGATGATGGATGGCGGCGTCAAGCGCTGATGTACTTTGGCAAGCCGCAAGACTAATCTGTGAATGTCCCAAGATTTCCGGGAGCCGCGAGCATATGTGCTTAGGCCGCTACACGTAAACATTGGTCTCGATGACCGATTATGGTGCTAACTTAATTTGGGAGCTCGTTTATTTCATGCTACCTACCCAAGAAGGTACCGAAGTCCATTTTTTTGCCTTCGGGCGGCCGCGGGAATTTCAAAACTATGTTCGTTTCTGACGGGCACGTGGTGTTAGACATTCTACCCATACGTTATAATTACGGTGGCCGCGGGCTGTCCCAACAAGTCAGTCTTCGGGTGATCTCTATCGGGCGCGCTCGCAGGATTTTCAAGAGCAAGCTCTAAGCAAGCTCATGTGTGAGTCTACGGCTCCGGTAGTACGCCCCCGAGGCGCCCCACCGCCACGAGAGACCCGTCACAACAAAAACTATTACCGCAGCGCGTCGAACGCCTCGTGCTCCTTTTGAACGGCCTTGCACCGCTGCCGCATGAGCGCGCAGAACTTGGGGTAGGACGCGGCGGCCAAGAGCATCGTGGCCGACTTGTCGATGGGCAGTTTTAAGGAAGAGCCGTCGTCGGCGCCGGCGCGGATGCGCGCCGAGAGCTCGTCCATCCGCTGTTGCCGCGTGCCGTCGTCGTCGAACTGGGACGCCACGAACTCCTCGAGCGCGCCGGCGACGCGCTCCTCGAACTCCTTGTACAGGACAAAGAATTCGGGTTTTTGCTCCTCCTTCCTCGAGCTCCCTTCAAAAATCAAACACTCCGCATCCATCCACTCCCGGAAGCCCCCCTCGCAGGCCGGCGCGATGATCCGACGGTAGATGTGGGCCGTGGCCCTTTTTAACAACCCGTCCGTGCCTTGCCAGTAGTCCCCGAGTTCCTCGAGCGGCGCGTCGTCGCCCGGCCTCACCTTGGGCTCGGCCTTGGCCTCGTCGTCATCGTCCTTGGCCTCGTCCCGGCGCGTGGGCTTCGCGTCGTCGTCGTCGTCGTCCTTCTTCATGGCTACCAGTTGGGTGCTGGGTATGAATGCTGGTGCTGGCAACGACTCGCGTCGAGTGGCTGGTGGACACGAGGCGCCGCGGCGGTCTGTCCGCGGGCAGTAGCGGAGCTGTGCCGTGCGTTAGGCAGCGCTTTGGCCTGGATCCAAGACTGCCCAGGCTGCCCAGGCATCCTAGGCTGGGCGGAGTTGTTGGGAGCCGCCACACAAAAACCGCACAGATTCGTCTTGAGGCGGACGGACACGTGCGCTCTTGAGCACAGCTCCGTTGATTTTTGCTGCACCCGCACGCTTAGCTCAAAAACCGCGGGCCCAAAGCATCAAACGACCTGCTCGCGCGGCCGTACACGCACCAAGGGAAACAGCACTTCGAGCGCTGTCAAATCACGTCGTGTGCTACAGCTGAGACGCCGAAACGCCGCATCTCGGCACGCAGAGCACGCCTATAACGACTTGCGCTGCCAGCCACCGTTTGTCACGATGGCGGCCCTACTAGAAGAGGCCGAGGCCCAGATGGCTCAGGTCACGCTCAACGACATGCCCCAGGTGCCGCCGCCGCCGCTCAACGATTCGCCGCCGCTCAACAATGCACTACAAGCGCCGCCGACGACGCCCGCCCTCGACCGGCTGCGCAGCGAGAGTGCGGGCTCCGCCATCTCGGAGCTCACGGCGACGCCCGCCACGCAAGCCCCCATGTCCACTGCGCGGCGCACGCCCGGCCGCCGGTCCACGGCGTCGCCGGCCTTCTCGCCGGCCTTCTCGACGATGTCCGTGCGCGGCGAGCTGCGCGTGCCGCAGCGGCGGTCGCTGATGAGCACCTCGACGTCGTCCCTGCGGAGCATGTCCCACCCCTGGACCGCGGCGGCCGCCGCGGCCGCGCGGCACGGCCAGGAGGAGGCCTTCCGGCGCGAGTCCAACGAGGCGAACGTCATGGACGCGCCGGCGCCCCTTGTACCACAAGCCTTCCAGCACCTCCCCGCGGCCCAGCCCACGACCATCCGCGCGGACTCGCCGCCGCAAAGACGGTCGCTCCTCATGGACACGTTGACGCGCCAATTACGAAGGGAGCAGCGCGACTCAGGCGCGACGCGAAGTGTCGGGCGCGAGGCGCCGCCGGCCTTCGGCGACAGTATCGGGTCGGTACAAACGACGCCGGCGCGGTCGGCGCGGCGGCGCGCGGCGCCGCCCTCGGACGTGACCAACACCGGGGCGCGGGCCGCGGCCCCGAAAGCGGGGGCGAAGGCCGCGCCGCCACTCGCCAGGCGGGGGCGCAAAAAGGACCAGCCGTCCATGCTGGCCTTCCGGTGACGAGTTCGGCCCCCGCGGGTAAAGCTAAACGTATACAACTATTCCTAGAATTTTGGATTAACCTCGACGCCATCGATGCGGCGTTTATCGAGGACGGGATCTGCTCGATGGCGTGAGGTTGACCGAATCAAACCCGTTTAGTAGCCCAAATCGAGACGCTCCGACGCGTCACGGGCCTGCTACCGTGTTTTCGTCACATAGGATCAGTGCATAACGTTTTGTGGACGGCGCATTGATCACCAGCGAGCTGTGCGCACACGCAAGCACAGACAGCAGGCTGCAAAACAACTAGGCAGACTAAAGCACAACACTCGGACAGCTCAAAGCACACGGCATGGCGGTCGAGAGCAGACCGGCAGATGCCACGCCTTCGAACGAGCTCTCGGCGCGCTCGACGCCGGCGCGCGAGAGCGAGCGCATCGCCTACTTAAGGACACAGGCCGCCAACGCCTACCGGAGCTACGACCCCAAGAACTGGATCAGCGCCGTCGTCAACACGCGGGGCCGCAGCGGCCACCACGTCTGGCAGCCGCTGCTCTGGGTTTTATTAGTATCAATCTTCGCGGCCTGGAGCGCGACGGATTCTGAGTCGCTGGGCGTGCCGCAGCGGGTCTGGAACCGGTGGCTGGTCAAGATCCGGCCCGTGGAGCAGCTCCTGCGGCTCGTCATCAGCTTTTTATTGGTCTTCAGGTTGGGTAGGAGCGCCCAGCGCTACTGGGAAGCTAGGCAAAAGGCCGGGGCTATGATCGAAGTGTGTCGAGTCATCGCCTCGACGGCGACGGCCCACATGACCGTGGGCACGGACCTCGACCGGCTCGAGCACCGAATACACTGGCCGACGATGAAGAGGGACGAGGCGAAGGAGGAGGCCTGGATGAGCACGAACTGCTCGCCCGCGTCGGCTCTGTGCCGGTGGGTCGTCGTCTTCCCCATCGCGGCCAAGAATTATTTGCGGGGCGCTGCGGGCGACGCGAAGGAGCTGGACGGGTTATTATCGAAGGGCGAGGTCCAAGAGTTGTTCGACGCGCCGAACCAGTGCTTGTACGTGTTGGACACGATGCGCGGCTTGAGCGCGGCGTGGGCTTCGAAAGCGATAAGTAGCGGCGCGTGTGCGCATGTAGTGGCCCAGGTGTTCGCGGCGTTGACTCGGCAGGTCGACCTATTGACGGGGACGTTTGGCGGCATGGAGCGCATCAACAACACTCCTTTACCTTTTGTTTATGTATCCCATCTCCGGACGTCGCTCACGATTTATCTTACGGTGGTACCGATTGTCTACGCCCCCTTGTGGCTCTGGGCCACGCCGCCCCTCGCCCTATTAGTCGCGTGGGCTTTACTCGGCATCGAGGCGGCCGCGGTGGAGTGCGAGCGGCCCGTCAGAGGCTGCGCGAACCACATGCCTTTGGAGGCCTTCTGCGCCGTGGTCGCGGACAACGTCCGGCAGACGCTCCGGCACTCCGCGAGCATGGGGGCGCGGCTACGGGCCCGATAGTGATAGCGTTGTAAGTTATTTAGAGATGGACAGCCCCCCAAAGCCTTTCTTCCGAAACGACGCAAAGGCCTGCTCGAAGTCCGCGATCAAATCCCGGGGGTCTTCGACGCCGACGCAGACGCGGACGATGTCCTCGGGGAAGTCCCGCGACGCGCGCACCTCGGCCGGGATGGACGCGTGCGACATGTCGCACGGGCACGAGATCAAGGAATGCACCGACCCGAAGGACACGGTGATGCTGAAGAGCTTCGTCTGGGAAACGACATGCTTGGAGACGTTGACGTCGCCCGTCGTAAAGCACACCACGCAACCGCCGCCCGTCGCCTGGGACAGGTGCAGTTCCCGGTCGGGGTGGTCCTCACTCGTGGCGTAGTACACTTTTGTCACAAGTTTCTGGGTCTGCAAATAGGCCGCGATGGCAATCGTGTTCCGCTGCGCCCGGTCGACCCGCAGCGCCATGGTCTTCAAGCCCCGTAAAGCCAGGAAGCAGTCGAAGGGCGCTAAGCCCGTGCCCTCCGAATTGGCGACGAAGTACAGCCGCTTGAACACCTCCGGACTGTCCACGCAGCACACGCCGGCCATCGTGTCGCTGTGCCCGCAGATGAACTTCGTCGCGCTGTGGACGACGATGTCCGCGCCCAGCGCCAGCGGTTTCTGGAGTAACGGCGACATCAATGTGTTGTCCACCTCCAGCAAGGCGCCGTGCTTCCGGCACACCCGGGACAGCCCTCTTATATCACAAATACGCTGCATCGGGTTCGTAGGTGATTCGACCATGACTAATTTCACTCGCTCATTAAAAGCCTTTTCGAGTTTCTGGGGCCCGTCCGGCCCGTCCATGGCCACGTATCTAACACTGACGCCAGCGTCCTTGCACGTTTTACTGAGCAAGCGGTAAGTGCCGCCGTACGAATCGTCGCTGAGTAGGACCTCGTCGCCCGTCTTGCATAAACGAACGACCGCCGCCAGCGCCGCCATGCCCGTGGAAAAGGCCAGGCAGTGCGCGCAGCCCTCCGCGTCCGCGACCGCATCCTGGAAGGCCGTGCGCGTCGGGTTCCCGGACCGCGTGTAGTCGAAGTCGCCGAACTCCGTGGCACTGGCCTGCTGGAAGGTGGCCGTGATGTACACGGGCATGTTCGCCGCGCCGTAGGGGTCGGGCTGGGGCGCGTGGCCCTGGACTAATCTTGTTTCGACGCCCAGCGCCGCCTGCTTCGGCGCCTCGGCCCACTTCTGCGGCGGCTCCCGGAAGGCCTTCTCCACGTCCTGGGCGGCCTGCACGTGGCCCTTGGCCCGCAAATAATCGACGACCTCCTGCGATGCCATGGATGCTCTTGCAGCGAGTGGCTGTGCTAGTTATTTGCACGGTGAAGTTCGCGTCTTACTGCAGACGCGCCGCGATGGCGTGGAGCAGCGATGCACAAGTAACGACGCAATGCAATGCGTTCAGTGGTGCAAAAAACGCTCTCAAGCATGTGCAAGCTAGTCAAAAAACCCGTTACGCGACGGGTTTTTGCAGCCAAGCACATGCAGCCTTGCATGGGCAGCCTCTAGCGCTGCCAAACACGATGCATGCTGCATAATGGCCAAGGACCGGGGCAGCACGCACTTCTTCGCCGCGCTGCTCGTGGCCTGCGGCCTGGCCTCCTTTGCTCTGTTGGAGTGGCGCCTCTCGACGACTTTGAGTCACCATCCCACGCGGCACGAGCGAGACGGCCCGTGGCTGCGGCCGCGCGTGTACCACCGGCGCAAGGCCAGCGGCGCTCCCTCGTCCGCGGCGGCGGCCGAGGACGCGGCAGCACGCGCAGCTCGTGCGGCCGACCGAGCGTTCGCGGCCGCCTCGACGGCGAAGATTGCCGCCAAGCGCTCGTCAGCACGCGTCGCCGCCGAGGACGCGGCCTTCGCGGCGCACAACGCCCTCGTCCCGCCGCCGCGCGCCCGACGCGTGCCGCACCTCCCAACAAAACCGCGCACCGCCTGCGACTTACCGGCCTCCATGCGATACTGGAGGTCACCGGAGAGCTCCGACGCCGACGTGCGATTGCTGAAGGCGGGCCGCGTGCCGTTACTGAAGGGGGACCGGTTCCTGACTTTCGTACCTGATTTAGGAGGTTTCAACAACATCCGCCTGGCGCTGGAGAACATGGTCGTGCTCGCCCGGACGACGGGGCGCACCTTGGTCTTACCGCCGCCCCAGACGTACTACCTCTTCACGGCGTGCAAAAAGAAGTGCGCCTTTGGGTTGGAGGAAT
>Ga0114994_10003100_pt1 | contig 12152 bp, 13 predicted proteins | sample ArcticOcean_MG_C_9_FD_87043 | JGI IMG/M metagenome (GOLD analysis project Ga0114994, IMG submission 87043) | Marine microbial communities from western Arctic Ocean - ArcticOcean_MG_CB2_152 | ecosystem: Environmental > Aquatic > Marine > Oceanic | place: Arctic Ocean: Canada Basin | collected... | reverse complement strand
TTATTTTTTAATATATCTGCTCCTAGAGAATCACCTTCGTAGTAATTTTCAATGTGGTAGATCTTTTGATCATATGAAGAATCTTTTTCATCAACTTCTTTTGTAAGCTCACGAACAGTTTCTTCAACAATGGTTTTTATCTCTTCTGTAGGTTTTTTTCCTGCGGGAAAATTAAGTTCAATCGCTTCAGCCATTTACAACATTCCTTTTTGGTATGTGGTTTCAGTTATAAAAATCAAGGTTTGCTTATTAGGCTGACAATTAAAAAAGTGATAATTCAGTTGGTTGGCACAACAAATATATAAACGAAGTAAAAACAACTCAAGAAGAAAAGTTAAAAAAAGTATTTTGTGCTCAATAAAAAAAATGTTTTCCCCAACTTTTCCACAATTTATCCACATATAAACTTCTATTTTAGCTAAAATAGATTAATTGTAAATCTACAAAAAATCTATGATTATACTTTTAACAGTGTGTAATAGATAATATGTTTAAAATTTGGAATAGAAACGCTAGAGCAAATAATATTTCAATTATAAATTCTAATATTATGAAAATACAATATTTTACTATTATCCATGCTTTTGAAACTTGTAGAGTTAGTTCAATTTTTATATTCAAATTAAAATTCTGAGATTATATACGTGTTTTATTATTCTAGACGTTTAAACTTTTTATTAAGCAACATTTATCGTTTCTTTATACTTTTTATTATTTTTCGTTTAGCTTTTGTTTTATTATTTGTATCTAATAAAACTACTGATTTCAATGATTTATTATATGGAATATGGATTGGTATAAGATTTGATTTACGTTTTGCATGCTTTATTCTAATTCCAATTATGATTGCTTTTCTAATTCCTGTCTACAATCCATTAAGGCAATCTTCTTTACGTTTTTTAACTCAAATATATCTTAAGGTATCAACTTTAATTATAATTTTTCTTTATGCTTTTGATTTGGGTAATTACGCTTATTTAAAACAACGAATAGATATTTCTTCAATAAAGTTATTAGAAAATCCATTAATTGCATTTGGAATGGCATGGGAGTCGTACCCCATGCCATTCATTTTATTAGCCTTATTAATAATAGTTTATTTTGTATGGCGCCAGATTAATAAAACTTTAATTCTTTTAAATGATAGGCCGAGAATATTCAACTTTGGTCATAATGTTATAGGATTTGTTACTAGTGTCATTGTTTTTATTTTTGCAATCTGGGGAACCTTTGGACAATATAGACTCCTTTGGAGTGATGCTCATTTTTCTGATGATCCCTTCATTGTTGCTTCTGCAATTAATCCGATCCTTTATTTAAATGAAACAAGTTCATTTGCATTAGAAGACTTTAACGAAAATAAAACGCGCTCTAATTATGATTTGATGGTCAAAGAATTATCTATTGATAAACCAAATTCTAAAGATTTATCTTTTTCACGTTTAAAGATTAAAAAAGAATTGATAACACAACCAAACATTGTTGTTATATTTTTAGAGTCTGTTGGCTTTAATCGAATGTCTAGATCAGGTAATCCATTGAATTCAACTCCTAATCTTGATGAGCTATCTAAGCATAGTATATTTTTTAATAGATTTTATATTCCAATGGTAGGAACTGCAAGATCTGTTTTTGGTTTAATAACTGGTATACATGATGTTGCTAGTGTTGAAACTGCCTCGAGTAATCCTAGAATAGTAAATCAGTATTCTTCAATCAATGCATTAAAAAACTATGAGAAATACTATATAATGGGCGGCAGTGCTAGTTGGCGTAATGTTAGAAGTCTTCTAAAAAATAATATACCTGATATTAAAATTATGGAACAAGATCAAATGGATTATCCTAGACTTGATATCTGGGGTATATCTGATAATAATTTATTTAAAGTTGCTCATAAGACTTTTGAAAGAATGAATACCTCTAATCCATTTTTTGCAATAGTTCAAACTGCAAGTAATCATAGACCTTATTCAATATCTGAGGAGGTTGAAGGGTTTAATTTAATTAATGTTGAAAGCTCTATTTTATCTAATGCAGGATTTGATTCGGAAGAACAGTTTAATTCAATGAGAATGCTTGACCATGCAGTTGGCGAGTTTATTTTATCCGCAAAATCGAGTGCTTACTTTGATAATACATTTTTTTTATTTTTTGGTGACCATGGAACCTCAGACCCAAGAGCAATGCATATGCCAAAATCTGATTTTGATTTAAAATTAAGATCTTACCAAGTTCCTTTTTTTATCTATAGTCCCGGGTTAATTAAAGATGGAAGTATTCGGAGTGATGTTTCACAATTAGTAGATATTTTACCAACTATAAATGGACTCGCAGGTAATAATTATGAAAATAGAACGATGGGTCGTGATTTATTAAATGATGAAATACCTATTGATCCATTGGCTTTAATAATAAATAAAAAGATGGCAAATCAGCACATTGCAGTTATTGGTAAAAATCATTATTTATCCATGTCCAAAGATGGGAATCAAATTCAATTACACGAATTATGGTCAAATGAACCATTAGTTGACGTAAAACAGAAATATCCCGAAATTACAAGTAGCTATGCAGCTCGATTAGAAGGAATTTATGAGACTGCAAAGTACATGCTTTATCATAATCAAAAATAAAATTAGAAATATTTAAATGAGTTCACTTCAACCTTTTCATCTAGCTTTTCCCGTTAAAGATTTATTAGAGACCAAAGAATTTTATACTCAAGTTTTGGGCTGTACATTAGGACGCTCTAGTAACCATTGGATTGATTTCAATTTATTTGGACATCAAGTAGTTGCACATTTGAAACCAGGTGAAGTTCAAAAGGTAAATACAAGTGATGTAGATGACAAACAGGTTCCAGTACGTCATTTTGGAATAATACTTGAGTGGAATCAATGGCATGAATTTTCAAAAGATCTTAAAGGGAAGGGTGTTGATTTTTTGATTGAACCCTATATTCGCTTTAAGAATGAAGTTGGAGAGCAGGCAACCATGTTCTTTTTAGACCCAAGTGGTAACGCTTTGGAGTTTAAATCTTTTAAAGATCCTGAAATGATATTTCAAGATTAATCTTATTTATCTCTATTATTTATAATAACCTTATAGCCGTAAATTCTTGGCTATGAAAATTCTTTCTGTTAATAAAAGTAGTACTGGAGCTGAGTTAGGTCTTCAACCTGGTGATAAAATTGAAGCCATTGATGGTTCCCGTGTAAAAGATATAATTGATTATCGATTTAAAGTAGCTGATGAAAATATAGTTTTACGTGTTCGTCAGTCTGGGGCTATTCAAGAGTATCAAATAGATAAAGATTATGATGATGATCTAGGACTAGAATTTGAAGAATTTCGAATTCGTAAATGTGCGAATGATTGCATCTTTTGCTTTGTAGATCAGAACCCACCTGGTATGAGGGAAGCTATTTACTTTAGAGATGGTGATTTTAGATTATCTTTTTTACATGGTCATTATATTACAATGACTAATATGGGTTGGAAAGAGTTAAAACGTGTTGTGGAGCAGCGTCTAACGCCTTTATATATTTCTGTTCATGTTACTCAGCCGGATAAGAGACTTGAAATGTTTCTATATGGTAAAGACGATCTCATTCTTAAAAAGTTTGAATACCTTACAGAAAATGGGATTGAACTTCATTCACAAGTTGTCCTTTGTCCAAATTGGAATGATGGTGAATTTTTAGAGAAAACTATTGAAGATATTCATCAATATACTCCTATGGCACTATCTATGTCTATTGTTCCTGCGGGTTTAACCAAGCATCGAGATGGCCTTCCATATATTGCACCTGTTACTACTGAGTATGCAAAAGAATTTCTTCCATTTGCAGAAAAGCTTGCTAATAAATATAAATTAAAGGACGACAGACGTTTTGTCTTCTTAAGTGATGAATGGTATCTAATGACCAAAAAAGAACTTCCATCAATTGCATATTATGAAGATTCAGAACTGTCTGAAAATGGTGTAGGGCAAGTTCCTCATTTTTGGAATAGTTGGCAAAAAGATATTGAATCTTTACCAAAAAAAATTAATAAACCTAAACGAGTTACAGTTTGTACTGGAACTTTAATTTCTGAATGGTTCAAGTTAAATTGGATACCAACAGTTAAAAATATTGAGAATCTTGAAGTTAACCATATAACTATTTTAAATGAATTTTATGGAAGTAAAGAAGTCACAGTTTCCGGTTTATTAGTTGGTAGAGATATCATTGATCAACTTAAAGGAAAAGATTTAGGTGATATGGTTATCTTTTCAGATCGTATTTTAAGTGAAACAGGCACTGTAACTTTAGATGATATGTCATTGGATAGAATTTCCGAAGAGGTTGGAACACCTGTTGTTGTTACGGATGATACACCGAAGTCTTTTTTTAATTTATTGAAATAATAAAAATGTCAAATTCAGTTATTGCAATTGTTGGTAGACCAAATGTTGGTAAATCAACTTTTTTTAATCGCATGTTAAAACAAAGAAAAGCGATTGTTGATGCTCAAGAAGGTATTACGAGAGATAGGATCTATGGTGAAATGGAATGGTTGGGCCATTATCTAACGTTTATTGATACGGGTGGATATATACCTGAAGATATAGATATTTTTAATAAAGCTGTTCGCCAACAAGCCCAATCAGCTATCTCAGAAGCAGATCTTATTTTATTTATGGTTGATGGAAGAGAATATCCTACTGCTTCAGATAAAACATTAGCCCAATTTGTTAGAACGTCAGGTAGAAAATCAATATTAGTTGTGAATAAATGTGATAGTTTAGAATCAAATCAACAAATTCATAATTTTCATGAATTAGGAATTAACCCAATCTTACCTGTATCAGCTTTAACGGGGAGACTCTCAGGAGATCTTTTAGATGAAATGCTTGATCAATTAAATTTAAAAAATGTTCTACCTATAGAAAAAGATCCGGTAGGTATGAGATTATCAATAGTGGGAATGCCCAATGTTGGCAAATCTTCTCTTACCAATGCATTATTACAAAAAGAACAATCAATAGTTACACCTATTGCAGGTACAACACGCGATTCGATTGATTCTTATTTAAAATATTATGGAAAAACAATTACACTTGTTGACACTGCTGGCCTAAGAAAGCGAAGTAAAGTTAGTGATAGTATAGAATTCTACTCTACGGTTCGAACACAACGAGCGATCCTTAATTCAGATGTAGTGTTAGTTCTAATTGATGCGGTAAAAGGTTTTAGTAAGCAGGATAAAACTATTATTGATGAAGTTATAACAACAGGGAAAGGGTTAGTCTTAATAGTAAATAAATGGGATTTAGTAGATAAAAATACTCATACAATGAAAGATTTTAGTGAAGAGATTTCTTCTCAATTCAAGTCTTTAACCTATTATCCCACCATGTATATTTCAGCATTAACAAAACAACGCGTATCAAAAGTACTAAATGTAGCTAATAAAGTTTTTAAAGACCGTCAGGTTATGATACCAACAACAAAGTTAAATAAATTTCTGAAAGATGTAATTAAACAACAATCACCCCCAGCAACGAGTGGGAAAGTCATAAATTTAAAATACATGACTCAGGTAAATGTAGGTCCTCATCTTTTTGTTATTTTTACTAATTACCCTAAATTGGTCCCAACTAGTTATAAAAGGTTTATTGAAAATCAGTTGCGTGAAAACTTCGATTTTTTAGGAGTTCCAATAAGAATTTCATTTAGAAAAAAATAATTTTAAAGAAACGAGCGCAAACCAAACCAAGGAGTATGTTGAGGTAAAGAGTTTGGCAAGTAAAATTTGCGCTCGCATAATACATTAGACCATTATAAATGATAAAAGTTCCAACAATATGAAAAAATATATAACCAATGTGATATGGCTCACAATTAGCTTTATGTTAATTTCTTGCTCTCCTCCAATTGAACCTTTATCTATAGGATTTTGGAATGGAGAAAATTTATTTGATACTTTTGATGACCCCTCAAAAAATGATGATGAGTTTGCGATAGGTGGCAGAAAGAATGTGACTCAAAAGATTTATGATCTAAAGATTAAACATTCAGCTGAAGTTTTATCTGATCTAAATGTGGATGTTTTAGGAATTTGTGAAGTCGAGCATGCTTCTGTACTTGAAGATATTAATTCAGCATATAAAGAAAGAGATTACAAGATAATTCAATATGAATCTCCTGATGAAAGAGGTATTGATAATGCTTTAATGTATGACTCTAAATATTTTCAAGTTATTTCAAGTAAACCAATTCCAAATACCTTACCCGGAGGAGATAAGACTCGAGATATTCTCTATGTTAAAGGTAAATATGCAGGTGAGATAGTTCATTTATTTGTTAACCATTGGCCTTCAAATTATGGAGGTAGAGAAAAAGCTATTCCCAAAAGAGCAGCAACGGCCCAGTTAATTGTACGAGAAATTCTATCAATTCTTTCTTTAGATGCCTCTTCAGAAATTATTCTTATGGGCGACTTTAATGAGGACCCTGATGAAATGAATGTCCAATCTTTAAAAACTGTTGGATTAAGTAGTTTAATGGAGCCTATGATAGGCGAGCCTAATAAAGGCACCTATGTTTATAGAGGTGAAGATTTATTTTATGATCAAATTATTGTACATGAAAGTCTTAGAGACAAAGAAGGTTTAGTTTTAGTACCGGAGTCTATTTATATCCTAGATTTACCTAAATATCGTCAACAAGAAGGAAATTATAAACATTTCCCTTATCGTTTTTGGGCAGGAAATAACCTTTTAGGAGGCTACTCAGATCACTTAGCTGTAAGAATAGAAATAACTAAAGAATAGATTTGGCTGGAGACTTTATATCAACTAATTTTGCCAGCCTATTATCTAATGATAATAGGTGTTATTTAACAAAAAATTAAACGTGACGCGGGGTGGAGCAGTCTGGTAGCTCGTCGGGCTCATAACCCGAAGGTCGGAGGTTCGAATCCTTCCCCCGCTACTAAAAAAGAAACCCTCTATATCTGACGATGTAGAGGGTTTCTTTTTATAAAATATAGTAATAATTTCTTTCTTATTATTAATTGTATAGTTTGATAATAATATAAAATTTTTAAAGAATAAGGTAACTTAATAGTAATATTTAATTAATCTTGTAAATGCAAAATATTTTTGATCAAACAATCAGCCTTGAAGAACCAGGGCATCGATATAACCTAAAAGAAGAATCTGATTTTGAATTTAATAGTGTAACAACTGTGATAGCTAATTATTTTGAGCCATTTAAAAAGCATGAGATAGCGAACAAACTAGTTACAACCAGTCCAAAATATATGGGTATGGATCCTAGTAATTTGATTGCTAATTGGGATGCTGCTAGAGATTATGGAACAAAAGTCCATAATGAGATAGAATTATCCCTTAATGAGGATATTAAGCCGGAGGAGATTGAATCTTTTGCCGCAATTGAATGGTTGAAAAAATATGAGACTAATCCTGAAATAAAAATTTACTCTGAAGTAATAGTTTACAGTAAAGAATTAAAAATTGCTGGTAGCATTGATATTTTAATTCATGATCAATTAAATAATTGTTATGAGATTATTGATTGGAAAACCTCAAAGTCTATTGATAAATCTTCATTTGGTGGAAAAATGGGAACTCATTCAATTACTAATCATCTGATGGATTGTAAATACGTACACTATTCAATACAATTATCATTTTATCGATATTTACTTGAAAAATTTTATGGTTTAAAAATACAAAATCAACTAATAGCTCATTTAAAAGGTAATAGCTGTACAATGCATACTGCAAACTATTATCAAAAAGAAGTGCTGAATATTATTAGTGATCATAATAATAAATAAATGAAAAATATTTTAGCAAGAGGTGGTATTGAATTTTTAGCTGTTTTTCTTGGCATTGCTCTTTCATTATGGGTTGATGATTATCAAGAAGAGAAAGATATAAAAATTAGATTAATGGATGATTATAAGAAAATACATTCAGAAATAAAGCAAGATATTTTACATATAGATACTCTTATAACTAGTAATATGAAAATTTTAGACTCAGAAGTTTACCTACTAAAAATATTAGATAGAAAAGAGAAGTTTCATTTTGATACTGTTGTAACAATAGTTTCAAATTTGATTGCTCCAACATTTTTTGGAAATTTATCTGCATATACTTCCTCAGTAGCTAGTGGTAGGTTTAACATATCTACGGAAAATGAAATTACTCAAAAAGTTTCAAAGTTATATGAACATTACTATAAAAGATTAGTTCTTAATGGAGATTTAATTGATCAACGTTCTGAAGCTTTTGATAGAGAACATGCATTAGAGTTTTTTAAGCCAGGATATAATGCTACTAATATTGATTCTGCGTATATTAAAAAATATTTTTTTGGAAATAAATTTCATAATGGTTTATTATTATTTCATGATTTTCGTAAACGTAATTACTTAAAACGTTTGAACGATACTAAACTTGTTTTGATAGAAGTTGATTTAATTTTTAAATCATTCTTTTCAAAACCCTTATAATTTTTTTAGACAACTATTATTATAAAGGTATTAATAATGAACAAAGTCAAAATTTTTCTTAATAAATCACACTATAATAAAATTTTAATAGTTTTAACGCTATCTTCTTCATTTATTTATTCTCAATCTCTTGAAGATATTATAAATGGTAGCCATCGATCTTCTGAAAATAAAGCCCGTGATGAGTATAGATACCCTTTAGAAACATTACAGTTTTTTGGTATAAAAGATAATATGAGCGTTGTAGAAATATATCCTGGTGGTGGATGGTATCAACAAATATTAGCTCCGTATTTAAGTAAAAAAGGCCAATACATTAGTGCTACATATGACCCTGATTCTGAAGAACAAAGAATACGAGATAGATATCAGAAAGAAAAGGATCTATTTTCTGCAAAAAAAGATTTGTATGGTAATGCAAAAATGGTTGCTTTTAAGGGCAATAGCTATGGTGAAGTTTCTTCTGCTGATATGATATTAACTTTTCGTAATTATCATAATTGGGTTGGAAGTACAGAATTTGAAAAATTAAGAGCTATGTTTAATACCCTTAAGCCCGGTGGCATTCTCGGGATTACTGATCATCGAAGTGATACAACAGTTGATGCAAAAGGATATACTTGTGAACCTTGTATGATCAAAGATGCTGAAGCCATTGGGTTTATCTATGTTGGATCATCTCAAGTTAATTCTAATTCAAAAGATACTAAAGATTACCCCGGTGGTGTTTGGAACCTTCCACCAACACTATCAAACAATGGTTTAGATAAATCAGGATTAAAAAAACGGCAAAAAGACTTTAAGAAAATAGGTGAAAGTGATAGGTATACTCTTAAATTTATAAAACCAAGTCTTTGATTTAAATTAGAATAATAGTTATGATTCCAAACCAAAAAAATATTTCTTTCTATTTATTATTTACATTTCTAATTACATGGGGTTGTGAAGATGATAGTCTACAGCTTTGTGAGATTCCAAATGTTGGTAATTTTACTGAAGTAAGTGACATGGGTGTTATTTCTGCAAATTTTATTAATAATATTCGTCCAGACTTTGGTATCCCTGAAGAAAACTTCACTGCTTTATATGACGTTCAAATATATTCTGTTAAGTATACGACCACAGATAATAACAATAATATAATTTATGCATCTGGTGCAGTTTATTTACCTCTGACTCCTAATGACGTGCCTCTTTCTATTTTGAGCGGTCAACATGGCTATACAATTAAAAAGACTGATGTACCTTCAGTTACTCCACTTTATGGCTATTTAGGTTTATTTGGTGCGAGTATAGGGTACGCATCTGTTCAATCAGATTATATAGGACTTGGTAGCTCAAATGTAAATTATGAATCAGTTAATATGCATCAAAATGGAAATGCTGTAGTTGATTTAATTTCAGGTATTAAGCACTATGCGTGTGAAAAAGATATTGAATTAAATGATAACGTTTTTTTACTAGGTTATTCAAATGGTAGCTATAATTCTATGGCTGCTCATAAAATTTTAATTAATAATCCAAGAGATTATGAAATATCAGCAAGCGTACTAATTGCTGGATACTATGATTTAAATATTGAGTCCTTAGATATTCCAGATACATTACTTATGCCATCTTGGGCTATTCATCCAATCTATATTTATGATAAATATTATAATTTAGAAATAATAGATAAAGTGATTAAGTCACCATATTTAGAAAGATTAGATAACTTATTCAAAGGAGATATTGATGCATTTGCAATCAATGATTATTTGACAACTAATACGAAAGATTTATTTCATGCTGAATTTCTAAACTCTTTTACTACTAGTAATATTTTTAAAGAATATCGACAAAAGTTAATAGATAATTCACTTATTAAAACGATACCAAAATCACCAATATTATTTATACATAGTAAAGAAGATAATGTAGTTGACTATCAGCAAAGCGTAGATATGGCAACTAATATTCAAAATGCAGGAGGAGATGCCGAGCTTATACTTTTAGAAAAAGGGCTTCATTCACCAACTGCTTATGCGCCGGCAGTTATTAAAGCAATTAATTGGCTTCAAAAGTTCGAGTAAAATTTTATTTTTATTTTAATATTTTTGACACTTTGGGCAAAAATGTGTACCTCTTTGACTCACGAAAATCTTTTTTATAATTGTTTTGCAATGTGAGCAATGCTGATTTTGTTTACCAAATATATTTAAGTACTTAGCAAATTCACCCTTAGTTTTATTTCCAGGCGAAAAATTGATAATTGTTGTGCCATTAAAATCTATTGATTTCTGTAATATTTCAGGAATAGCGGATAGTAATCTTTTTATTTTAATAGCACTAATCTTATCGCAACGAGTAATTGGGTGTACTCTACATTTCCATAATACTTCATCTACGTATATATTACCCAAACCAGCAATAAACTTTTGATTTAAAAGCTTAGGCTTAATCATCCCTCTAGATTTATTTAAATTATTCTTTAAATATTTATAATTAAATGATGGATCAAATGGTTCTGGGCCTAGTTTATAATTAAGTATATCTAAATTTTTAAAAAAATATATACGTCCAAACTTTCTATAATCTTTAAAATAAATTTTTGACTTATTTTTTAAATTAATTAATGCTGTAAAATGTTTAGGGTTGTCATTTAGACTGCTTCCAACTTGTAATTGACCAGTCATACGAAGATGAATACATAAGTGACCATTCGATAAATTTAAGATTATATATTTACCGCGTCTCCATATTCTAGTGATTTTTTTGTTTGAAACATGTTTATTTAATTCACTAGTGGTATGAGTTTCAAAGACTTTAGGATAATCATTTAGATGATTGACAGAATGGATAGTTTCGTTCAATAGGAGAGGTTTAAAGTAATTAACTACTGATTGAACTTCTGGTAATTCAGGCATATTTATATAGTTAGTTAATAAACAAAAGCTTCTTTTTTAAGAAGCTTTTGTTTATTAGAATCAGAGTTTATTCTTATTTTTTCAACTTTTTGATATTGATATTTTTAAAACCTTTATCAAATGAGGCATCAGAAAAGAGTAGGCCTATTTTATCATCTGACTTTGTTGCTTTTTTTAAACAATTATTACAACAAAAAGAGACAATCTCTGCATTTACAGTTACAACCTTGCCGGCTTTAACTTTTCCTCCAGTCATTGGACAACTAGTTTGAGTGTATTGTTTTGAAGCAAGAAGTTGATAATTAGCCTTAGTTGAGAATTTTTTACTATCCTCATCAAATTCTTCTTTACACCCGCCACAGCAAAAGTATACTTTTCCATTTTTATATGAGCTACTCTCTTGCATATCAGGATCAACTTTATCACCTGTAACTACACAATATATAGCTGTCGATTTTTTAGATTCTTGTTGAGCACAAATAAAAGTAAAGATACCTAGTAAAATAAATAATGTTTTTTTCATATTAATTCCTATAATGATTAAAATTAAGCGTTATGAGCTTATTAATGAAGATAAATTATAAATTTTATATAAATCTATCAACATCTAATTAACTGTAAACACTATATTAATTTAAGTATTAAACGATTCAATAAATTATAAATAAATATATTTTATTATTCACTAGCTAAAACTTCAGTTATAGATTG
>Ga0114994_10003097_pt1 | contig 12166 bp, 10 predicted proteins | sample ArcticOcean_MG_C_9_FD_87043 | JGI IMG/M metagenome (GOLD analysis project Ga0114994, IMG submission 87043) | Marine microbial communities from western Arctic Ocean - ArcticOcean_MG_CB2_152 | ecosystem: Environmental > Aquatic > Marine > Oceanic | place: Arctic Ocean: Canada Basin | collected... | reverse complement strand
TTTTTGGATTATTAAAGAATTCTTCTGGCGTGTTTTGCTCAACAATCTCACCCTCAGCCATAAATATTATTCTGTCTGCAACTTGCCTTGCGAAGCCCATTTCATGGGTTACACAAATCATTGTCATACCGCTTTTAGCAAGCTCAACCATAGTATCTAAAACCTCTGAAACCATTTCAGGATCGAGCGCCGAAGTGGGTTCATCAAAAAGCATTACCTTGGGTTGCATACATAAGCTTCTTGCAATAGCTACACGCTGCTGCTGTCCACCCGATAATTGGTCAGGATATTTGTCTGCTTGCTCTGGGATTTTTACTTGCTTAAGCATAGCAACTGCTCTTTCTTTGGCTTCATTTTTGTTAACACCTCTTACCCAGTTTGGTCCTGCCATGCAGTTTTCAAGAACAGTCAAGTGTGGAAAAAGATTAAAGTTTTGAAATACCATGCCAATATCTTGGCGAACCACATCAACGTCCTTCATAGTTTCATGAAGCTCAATTCCACTGACATGAATTTTCCCCTCTTGGTGGGCTTCAAGCCTATTGAGACACCGAATTAGTGTGGACTTTCCTGATCCAGAAGGACCACAAATCACAATTTTTTCCTTAAGCTTTATTTCAAGGTTTATATTCTTGAGTGCCTGAAAGTCGCCGTACCATTTACTGACTTCTCGCAGTGAAATAACTGAGTGATTATTCATAGACTGCTTACTAGAATCCATTTTTAAGTTTTGTGTTCATATTTTCTTTCAATACGAGCTTGAATCATTTCAAGAATGATTGTCAGTCCCCAGTATATCATTGCTGCCGTCAGGAGCATTTCCATGTGCCGAAAATCTCTTTGACCAAGGGTTTTGGCAAGGTACATTAGCTCCCAAATTCCAAGCACTGAAACCAGTGAGCTATCCTTAAGCATCGCTATAAACTGGTTCCCAGTTGGGGGAACAATAATAGGTATTGCTTGCGGCAAAATAATTTTACGAAGAATGAGGCTGAATTTAAAGCCTAAAGCTCTTGAAGCCTCCCATTGTCCTTTTGGTATGCTCTGTATGCCTGCACGGAAAATCTCAGTCATGTAGGCCCCATAGCAGAGTGATAATGCAGCAATACCAGAAGGTATAGCATCAACCATGAATCCGAGTTGTGGGAGTCCTTTGTAGATTAAGTAGACCTGTAGAAGAAGTGGAAGCCCTCTAAACAACGAGGTATAGAAGCTCGCTATCCCATAAGCAAAGCCATTATTTGAAAGCTTAGCAATCGCACCAACCAGGGCAATTGCAGTTGCAATTACAATGGAAACTGCTGAAATATAGATTGTAGTGAAAAGGCCTTTGGAGATCATAAGGCCAATTCTGCTTTGTATAAATGAGAATTTTAAGTCAAATGAAAAGGCGAATGCTAAAAATAGAAGAAATAGTTCTATCCAAACTATAAGAATTTGAACCCTCATTCTTGCAAAACTTATTGCAAAAAGAATTATGACAAAAAGGACGGTTAAAACAAATGAAACAACGCATCGTCCAAAAAAACCACTCTCTTGAGGAGAGCCAATTACTGGACTAAGGAATTCACCAAAAATTGTATTGGTGAAGTTAAAAGCAAAGAAAAACGCAAATACCGTTATTGATAAACCTAGAAGAAATGCTGGCTTATGCAGCGACTTATCTTCAATAACGGTATCGACGAACATACCTTTCTCTAAAAACTAAATAAAACTTATATAACTAGATGCTTTAATTAAAACGCAACCGTGTAATCATTAGAGCTACCATCTGCATTTTTAAACCATTTCATTGATAAAGAAGTCAATGTGTAGTCTTTTTTCATCTCAGCAATAATCCTAGTAATCTCTGCATCTAGCTCTGGGTCGTCATTACCTTTATCAGTTGCAACTGAAAGAGGCTCAAAGAACGCAGGATCACCTAAGAATCGAATTGGATATCCGTTCTCAATGGCATTTTGAATCATTGGCACCGAGTCAATAATGCCGTCATTTCGAACACCTGCACCTAAGCGAGTGTCATCTAAACAAGTAGCACCATCAACAAGTGAGGTGATTGTTCCCGGAGTAACTTTGTATGTAAATGCAGGAGCATCAAGCATATCTAGGTTACCTTGAACATACATTTCCCAAGTTGAAGCAGTCGTAGTACAAATATTTTTACCATTTAGACCAGCCAATGTTGTTACAGGTGAGTCTACATGAACAGCAAAACTAGCCGGCGTGTAATAGTAAACTGCTGGGAAGTTAAGAACTTCTGAGCGAGAAGCAGTTGGCGTCATAGAACCTACTGACACATCCCAACGCATATTCCAGTTTCCAGAAGTAATAATGTCCCACGAAGGAGTAATGAAGCGGGCTTCAACACCCATACGCTTAGCAATCTCTCTTGCGACGTCTACGTCAAAACCTTCCATTTCACCAGCATCATTAATATATGAATATGGGGCCCAGTTTGCATCTGTTGCAATCATTAACTCATTATTTGATTTGATGTAATCATAAACAGCGCCAGCTTTTGCCACCATGTTTAGTGATAGAAGTGCAACTGCAAAAACAATTGACGACTTTTTAAAGTCTAACTTTATACTCATTTATCTCTCCTATTTGTATTTAAGAATTTATGAATTTACAATTGTACACATTTTTTAAAGAAGAATGGGTCATCAAAAGATTTATAATTTTTATTTTCAACTTTGAAAACCCCTGTTGATAGGTACCTGTCACCACGATCACAAATAATTGTAACAATGACAGCATTATTAACTTGCTTTGAAAGCTCAATTGCTGAGGCAACAGCGCCCCCTGCCGACACTCCACAAAAAATACCTTCCTGCGTTGCAAGGTCCCTAGTTGCTTGCTCTGCGCTTGACTGGGAAACATCCATTATCCTGTCTACTCTTGTGGAGTCAAAAATAGTTGGTAGGTATTCTTTAGGCCATCTTCTGATTCCCGGAATGTGCGAGCTGTCATCAGGCTGAATGCCTATAATTTCAATATTTGGATTTTGCTCTTTGAGATATCTTGAAACGCCCATAATTGTACCCGTAGTTCCCATAGAGCTAACAAAGTGAGTAATTTCGCCATTCGTATCCTCCCAGATTTCTCTTGCGGTAGATGCGTAATGCGCACTCGGATTGTCTTTGTTTGCAAACTGATTTAATTGAAGGCCTTTACCCTCACTACTCATTTGATTTGCAAGGTCACGTGCACCTTCCATTCCAAGCTCTTTAGAGACTAAAATTAATTTAGCACCATAAGCGGTCATTGCATCTCTTCTTTCTTGTGACAGGTTTTCTTGCATGATCAAGGTCATTTTATAGCCCTTAATCGCCGCAACCATGGCGAGTGCGATTCCAGTGTTTCCACTGGTTGCTTCGATTAAATTGTCTCCTGGACAGATATCACCTCTTTTTTCTGCTTCAGTTATCATGTTCAGTGCTGCGCGATCTTTGACTGAGCCGGCAGGATTATTTCCCTCAAGCTTACCAAGAATTATGTTCGATGGGTTTGGGTTTAATCGTTGAAGACGAACTAGAGGAGTATTACCTACGCATTGATCAATCGTATTGTAGTGGATGTTATTCATCAATTTATAGGCTTATAAGCTACATATTTTCTAAGATGGCTTTTTTAACTTCTTCAAGCGAAGGATTGACATTGATCATCGCGCTTGGGTCACATTGTGCAATTGCAGTATCTGGATCTTTAAGTCCATGACCGGTGAGCGTGCAAACAACACTTGAACCATCAGGTATCTTCCCAGACTTTATATCCCTTATGGCACCAGCTACAGATATTGCGGATGCTGGCTCACAGAAAATACCTTCTTTTTCGGTGAGCATCTTTTGAGTAGCTAAAATCTCAGCATCAGAAAAACAATCAAACCAACCATTAGACTCTTTACTAAGTTTTATTGCGTGATCCCAACTTTGGGGATTTCCGATTCTAATTGCAGTTGCAATTGTTTCTGGATTGAGAACTCTTGAACCTTGAACAAATGGCGCCGCACCCTCTGCTTGATAGCCAAGCATTGTAGGCGTTGAGTCTGACATTCCTTTTTCATGATATTCTGTATATCCCATCCAGTGAGCGGTGATATTTCCTGCATTTCCTACAGGAAGGCAGTGATAATCAGGGGCCTGACCAAGCTCCTCAATAATTTCAAATGCTGCAGTTTTTTGGCCTTGGAGCCTAAAAGGGTTGATTGAATTAACAATTGAAACTGGGGCAAATTCTGCAACATCTTTTACTAGCTGCATGCCATCATCAAAGTTACCTTTAATTTGAATAATTGTTGATCCATGAATCATGGCTTGTGCTAATTTTCCGAGAGCAATCTTGCCTTCTGGAATGAGAACGAATGCTTTGATTCCTGCTCTCGCTGCATAGGCTGCTGCTGCTGCTGAAGTGTTTCCAGTGGAAGCGCAGATAATTGCTTTTGAACCACTTTCTACAGCCTTTGTAACAGCCATAGTCATGCCGCGATCTTTAAAAGAGCCAGTAGGGTTTAGGCCTTCATATTTTATATATAGTTCAACTTGCGTACCCATTTCGCAGGGTATATTCTCTAGTCTAATTAGTGGTGTATTTCCTTCTCCAAGGCTTATGATTCGAGTGTCATCGCTTATAGGAAGAGTGTCTCTATACTTCTCAATTAATCCTGTATATCTCATAATAATTTTTTATAGTTTAGTCTAATAATTCAATATGAATAATTTGCACTTCAGCCTGATTAAATTCACTGGCTTCGATTGACTTTTTAATACTCATAACGGTTTTGGTACTAACCTTGTCTGTAGTGATTGCAATATGAGCATTTTTATTTTCATCAACTTGTTTTTGAATTAGAGCTTCAATACTAACATTATGATCATTGAAGATTCCTGTAACTTTTGCAAGCACTCCTTTTATATCACTTACTAGAAGCCTTAAAAAAAATTCACTACGTATGTCATCATTTTTGATCACTGGCAGTTTTTGTTGCGACTTCCAGCCCAGGATATGGTTACTGGTTTGATTGTTTATAATATCATTAAGATCAGCAATGACTGCAGATGCTGTTGCTTCATCCCCTGCTCCAGCGCCATAATATAAGCTAGTTCCTAGGTCATCACTGGTCACGATAACTGCATTAATTACGCCGTCCACTTGAGCTAATAATTTTTTACTTGGAACTAAGGTAGGATGAACTCGCAGCTCAATTCCATCACCTGTTCGCTTTGCAATACCTAAATGTTTAATAGTATAGCCAAGCTCAGATGCATGAAGGATGTCTTCAGTCGATATTGTGCTAATACCTTTAGTGAATACTTTATCAAATTGTAATTCAGTTCCAAAGGCAATTGCCGCTAGAATTGATAATTTATGCGCAGCATCGATTCCTTCAACGTCAAAAGTTGGGTCTTCTTCAGCATAGCCTAATGATTGAGCTTCTTTGAGAACATCATCAAAGTCTCTACCTTTCTCCTTCATGTCAGTTAGAATAAAGTTGCCTGTCCCATTTATGATTCCAGCCAGCGACTCAATATTGTTTGCACTGAGTCCTTGCTCAAGAGATTTTATGATGGGAATTCCCCCTGCTACAGAAGCTTCGAACAAAAGCCGCACTTGTTTTTTATTGGCTAGTTTAATTAGTTCGTTGCCATGGTTTGCTATTAGAGCTTTGTTCGCAGTAATGACATGTTTACCATTGTTTATGGCTTTTTCAACCAACTCTTTGGTGAGCCCAATTCCGCCAATAAGCTCAAGCACCACATCAACATCGCTATGATTAACAACCTCAAAAGGGTCCTGAGTTAGCTTAATGTTTGAGGTATCACAGATACGTTTTTGGGTGACATCTCTAACACCAGCGAGAACCACTTCAATTTTTACCCCAGTTCGTCTCTCAATAGAGGCGCTATTTTTTTGTAAAACATTAACAACGCCACCACCAACTGTGCCTAGGCCAAGAATTCCAACTTTCATTATTGTATTTTATAAAATCAAATGCACCATTATACCAATCAGTGAAAGGCGCATTTAAATTCATGTCTAAAAATGTTGGTATAGTCTGGAGGTTTAATTAGCGACAGATTAAAAGTATTATTTACTTCAAACCACCAATACAGATATACTTTAATTCAAGAAAATCATCAATCCCATAGTGCGAACCTTCTCTACCTAACCCTGACTCTTTAATACCCCCAAAAGGAGCTACTTCATTCGATATGACACCCTCATTGACGCCTACCATTCCATACTCTAGAGCTTCAGAAACTCGCCATATCCTATTTATGTCGCTCGTATAGAAGTAAGAAGCAAGTCCAAACTCAGTGTCATTTGCCATGTCAACTGCTTCTTTTTCAGTTGAAAATTTAAAAATGGGTGCGAGTGGACCAAAAGTTTCTTCAGAAGCTATTTTCATTGAACTTGTGACATTACTAATAACAGTGGGCTCAAACATTGTGCCGCCATTCTGATGAGGCTTTCCACCTGCTGCAATTACTGCGCCACGATCAACGGCATCAGCAAGATGATCTTTAACTTTCTCAAGTGCCTTCAGGCTAATTAAAGGTCCTTGATTTACGCCTTCGTCCATCCCATTTCCAACATTGAGTGTTTTAACTGCCTCAGCAAGTTTTTTAACGAACTCATCATAGATGCCTTCTTGAACTAAGAATCGGTTCGTGCAAACACATGTCTGACCAGTATTGCGAAACTTTGAAATGAGCGCACCTGCCACTGCAGAATCTATATCAGCATCATCAAAAACTATAAATGGAGCATTGCCCCCAAGCTCCATGGAAACCTTTTTCATAGTATCAGCACAGTTGCGAGTCAATATTTTTCCGACAGCTGTTGAGCCCGTAAAAGAGAGTTTTCGAACAATCGAACTACTGGTTAAAGCGAGTCCAATTTCACTAGAATTGGTTCCAACAACTACATTCATGATCCCTTTGGGTATCCCAGCCTGCTCTGCAAGCTCAGCAATCGCCAAAGCTGAAAGAGGGGTTTCTGCAGCAGGCTTAATGACAACTGGGCAGCCAGCAGCGAGGGCAGGTGCACACTTTCTTGTTATCATTGCAATTGGAAAGTTCCAAGGAGTTATTGAGGCTACAACACCAATTGGTTGTTTAATAACAAGTATTCTTCTATCATTAGAAGGTGTTGGTATTATGTCACCATAAGTTCTTTTGCCTTCCTCTGCAAACCACTCAATAAAAGACGCTCCATAGCCAACCTCACCCCTAGCTTCTGCTAATGGCTTACCTTGCTCTGCGGTCATTAATATGGCAAGATCTTCTTGATTAGCCATAATTAAATCGAACCATTTTTTCAGGATAATTGCTCGCTCTTTTGCTGTTCTATTTCGCCACTCTGGCCAGGCTAGATCTGCCGCATTGATGGCTTCATTCGTTTCTTTTTTGCCCATTTCAGGAAGTGAGCTAATAACCTCGTTTGTATATGCATTGGTAACATCAAAGCGCGATTGAGCATCATCCCCAACCCATTGACCGTTAATGTATCCATGAGTTTTTAGAAGACTAGTATTTTTAAGCATGATTTATCCTTGTATCTATTTTGAATTAATGTTGCTAATTATAATGTTATGTCGAGCATTTAAAGTCTTCAAGAAGGTTGTTTTTTTACAATTTGTTGCTTCTGACGCCTTCCAATTAAAGATGCTGTTATGACTCCCAGAGTTACAACACCTACTAGAATTGTTGAAACTGCATTAATTTCAGGCGTTACTCCAAGACGAACCATAGAATATATTTTCATTGGAAGTGTTGTTGAGCCTGGACCCGAAGTAAAACTGGCAATCACTAGATCGTCAAGAGATAATGTGAAAGATAATAGCCAACCAGAAATAACGGCTGGAAGAATTATTGGAAGGGTTATTAGTATAAACGTTCGAAAAGGAGTGCACCCTAAGTCTAGTGCAGCCTCTGTAAGGCTATCATCATAGCTTGACATTCTCGACTGCACAACAACTGCAACATAACACATTGAAAATGTTATATGGGCCAGGGTCACTGTAAAAATACCTCGATCAATTGCGAGCGCAACAAACATAAGTAAAGTTGATAATCCAATGATTACTTCAGGCATAACCATTGGCGCATAGATCATTCCAGAAAAAAGAGTTCTGCCTTTAAAATTTCCAAAACGAGTCATTATAATGCCAGCAATTGTTCCTAGAATAGTAGCAATAGTTGAAGAGTAAAAAGCAACTTTAATTGTTATCCAGGCAGCATCTTTTATACCTTGATTTTGCATTAACTCTCCATACCATTTGGTCGAAAATCCCCCCCAAACCGTTACCAATCTAGATTCATTAAAGCTAAATAGGATTAGTAATAATATTGGTATATATAAAAATGAAAAACCAACAACCAGAGCAAAGATATTAAAGCTGCCAAAACCCTTCATGAGATTGCCTTCTCTTGGAATCTTTGGTAGAGCATTATGGGAACAATGAGAATTGCAAGCAGAAGTATTGCAACCGCTGACGCAACAGGCCAGTCTCGATTATAGAAAAACTCTGTCCAAAGCACCTTTCCAATCATTAGTGTTTCAGACCCACCCAGTAAATCTGGAATTACAAATTCACCCATGACTGGTATAAAAACCAAGAAACACCCAGCTATAATTCCAGGTAGTGACAGCGGGACAGTAACCGTCCAGAAGGTCTTAAAGGGCTTACAACCAAGGTCAGATGCCGCCTCTAATAAGCTGATATCCATTTTTTCAAGGTTGGCATAAAGGGGGAGAATCATAAAAGGCAGATAGGAGTAGACAACTCCAATATAAACTGCAAGATCAGTATTTAATATCATGAGCGGTTTGTCAATAACGCCAATAGATATCAAAGCTAAGTTTAACAAGCCCTCAGTTTTTAAAATTCCAATCCACGCGTAAACTCTGATTAAGAACGAGGTCCAAAAGGGAAGAATAATAAGCATTAGCAAAATACCCCTCCATCTTGTGGGAGCTCTTGCAACGCTGTAAGCTATTGAATAGCCAATTATTAGCGTTAGTGTTGTTGAGATAAATGCAATTTTTAAACTGGAAAGATAGGCTTTGATATATAAAGAATCACTAAAAAGAAAACTATAGTTATCGAAGCTGGCTTTGATTGAAGGTAGCCATGAATCACCCCAGATCAGAAGAGATGAATAGGGCGGACGAGCATAGATTGTTTCTGCGAAGCTTATTTTTAAAACATAGATAAAAGGAAGTAAAAAAAGGAAAAGCAGCCAAATATATGGAATAGCAATTACAGCATTTCTACCATTAAAAATACTTTTAAAAAAGTTTGGATTTGTTTTCGTAAGATTCACAACAATCTATGAAAGTAGCACCACAGCAGAATGTGGTGCCCACTGAAGGTAAACCTCATCATCCCATGTCAAGTGATGCTCTTTAGTTCTTTCACGATTTGCTCGTATCGCTTTTAAGACTCTTCCATTACCTAGTTTGACATGGTAAGTTGAAAAGCTTCCTCCATAGGCGATATCTTCAATAGTCCCCTTCAATATATTGTGATCATCAGATGGCGCCACTTTAGATATTTCAAGTTTTTCAGGCCTTATTGCAAACCACATTTCATCTTCAACTGAGGCGCTAACCTCTTGTGTCGCAAACACAATTGAATTCGAATCTTCAGAAAATAACTGAGTTCCAACATCATTTTGTCCTTTGTAGATCCCCTTTAATATATTAACGTCACCAATAAAATCAGCCACATCTTTATTCACAGGTGCTTCATAGATTTCAGTTGGGGTTGCAACTTGCGCTAATTTTCCTGAATCCATAACGCCAATCCTGCTTGATACGGTCATGGCTTCTTCTTGGTCATGGGTGACAATAACAAAAGTAACTCCAAGCTTCTCCTGAATATCCATTAATTCAAATTGGGTTTGCTCTCTTAGTCTTTTGTCTAATGCCCCTAATGGCTCATCTAGAAGTAATAATTTTGGACGCTTTGCAAGGCTTCTTGCAAGTGCAACTCTCTGACTTTGACCTCCAGAAAGTTGATTTGGCTTACGATTAGCGAAGTCAGTGAGTTCAACTAGTTCCAGCATCTCTTCAACCCTTTGATTAATCTCGATAGTAGGAAGCTTGTCTTGTTTTAAGCCAAATGCAATATTTTTTTCAACAGTCATGTGCGGAAAAAGGGCATAAGACTGAAACATCATATTAATTGGCCTTAGGTGGGGAGGTATCTCAGATATATCGTCTCCATCCAAAAGGATCTTACCATCAGTGATTTTTTCAAAGCCTGCAAGCATTCGAAGTAGCGTTGTTTTTCCGCAACCAGAAGGCCCTAATAAAGAGAAAAATTCATTTTTGTAAATATCTAAAGTTAAGTTATCAATTGCTTTAAATTCACCAAACTTCTTAGTAACATTTTGAATTTGAATATATGGTTTCTGAGTTGAATCGAGCCAAGGGCTAAATTGATAATTTTCAGACATAGAATTGTAAGTTTAAATAACCACCATGGTGCATAGCACCATGGTGGGTAATATTAGTCTTTAATTACTGACCAGTAGTAACTTTAGTCCAAGTACGTGTTACCACTCTTTGAGATTTAGCATCATAGGTTGGGCTAATATATAAACCCTCCATAACCTCAGGAGTAGGATAGACCGCTGGATCATTTAGAAGATCTTCCTCTAATAGAGGCTGAGAAGCTAAATTACCATTCGCATACCAAACATAGTTAGTTGCAGTTGCAATTTGTTCAGGATTCATTATCCAGTTAATATACTTATGCGCATTATCAGCATTAGGAGCATCATCAGGAATTGCCAATTGATCAAACCACATTAGAGCGCCTTCATCAGGAATGGCATACACTATTTCAACACCATTTTCAGCCTCCCAGGCTGCGTATTGAGCCATAAAGACATCGCCAGACCAACCAATGACTAGGCATATGTCTCCATTTGCAAGAGCATCAATGTACTGAGAAGAGTGAAATTTTTGAATATAAGGGCGAACCTTAGTTAGAACAGCTTCTGCTTTCGCAATAACATCTGAATCGGTGCTTCTTGGATCTTCACCCAGATAAGCTAGAGCTGCTGGGATGATTTCAGTTGGAGCATTTAGAAGATGAACACCACAATCAGCAAACTTTGATACAACGTCCGGATCGAAAACCATAGCTAGAGATGTTGTTGGCGCATTCTCCATTCGCTCGCTAATCATGCCTTCGTTATAACCAATACCAGTTGTTCCCCACATGTAGTTGACCGAGTAGTCGTTAAGCGGACCAAATTGTGCAACCTGATCTTCTATATCACTCCACATATTTCCAATATTTGATAATTTTGATTTATTTAATTTTTGAAAAACACCTGCTTGTATTTGACGCGCTAAAAAACTACTCGAAGGAACTACAACATCATATCCAGAACCACCGGCAAGAAGCTTAGCTTCAAGAACTTCGTTAGAATCAAAAACATCATAGACAACCTTAATTCCTGTTGCTGCTGTAAAGTCTTCATTCACCTGCTCATCAATATAGTCTGACCAGTTAAGAACATTAACTACTTCATTGGCAATTGAGATTTGAGCTGCAATAGTTAAAGCTCCAGCAATGAATAGCTTATTTATTTTATTTTTCATTATTACTCTCCTTTTATTTTTTTACTTTTTAGTTATTTGATTATATTAAATTTTTTTCCTTAATAATTATCTTTTTTTGAAATAACAATTTAATCTTCTTTTAAAGATGCCTCAAATATGAATGATATTCAAAGTCAGTAATTGTAGTTTCAAATCGCTTTATCTCAGATTCCTTAACACATTGGTAGGATTTTTGAAATTTTTCACCAAAAAATTCCTTAACAATTTTTGATTGACTTGTTTTTTCTACTGCTTCTCTCCAAGTAACTCCTAATGTGGGTTCATGCTGGGCATGCGCATTTCCAATGGTTTCTTGATCCAGTGAATCCTTATTCGTTATACCTGAAAGAACACTAGAGAGGATTGATGCGAACACTAAGTAAGGGTTTGCATCAGCACTTGGGAGTCTAAATTCTAATCGTGTTGCTTTTGAAGAGGCTTCAGGTAATCTTACTAATGCGGTTCTATTTTCATTACCCCAACTTAATGTTGTTGGGGCATGATCTGCATTATGAACTAAACGACGATATGAATTTGAGTGAGC
>Ga0114994_10003096_pt1 | contig 12167 bp, 13 predicted proteins | sample ArcticOcean_MG_C_9_FD_87043 | JGI IMG/M metagenome (GOLD analysis project Ga0114994, IMG submission 87043) | Marine microbial communities from western Arctic Ocean - ArcticOcean_MG_CB2_152 | ecosystem: Environmental > Aquatic > Marine > Oceanic | place: Arctic Ocean: Canada Basin | collected... | reverse complement strand
GGGGGGGGGGGGGGGGCCCCGCAAGAACGGCAGGGGGAGGGGGGGGCGGATAAGAAGGAGGAGGGCGGAGGGACCGAAGAGGACGACTTGTTGCTTGCCGCGGAGGAGTTGGCCTACAAGGAGCTGGAGGCCAAGTTTATCACACAGCTTCAATTGACAAGTGAAGAGCTGCCTGACCACATGAAGCAGCTGAGCTTGGAGGAAGAGTGAGATACAATGAGAAAGAAGAGAAAAATGTTTTCCACTTATCTCTCTACTTTATAATAATTTTCTACGAACAAAGAATTGGACAACTGATGCCAGCTTTGTTGAAATCTGGGTTCGGCCGTTTCCAATCTTCCTTCAAAAATTCTTCACAAGAAGACTCGTAGCCCATTCTGTCCTTCAACTGGAACCACCCTCCACCCCCCATGTTGTCCAAATAGCAGTTACTATCTTGCTGGGTCGTCAGCACCCTTTCTCCCGGTCCAAAGTCTCGATTTGGCCAGTGAAAATCACACTCTCCGCTCCAATTTTCGTCCTGGGGGGGATTTTTATTCTTATTTTGATAGGATTCGAGGATTTCCTTCGCCAGCCTCTCGAGGTAATCTTCGTCGTATCTGGTGGAAGTTTTCGGCACCGTGAATTTCCTGCAAGCATAGAAATGGTTGGGTTGGGTTAGCATTAACGAACCAATTGCAATTAAAAATTCACTCACCTTGCGTCGCTCGTGTAAAACGCAAGGTGATTGTGGCTACTCAGAGTCCTCCCGTTCTCGTTCGCGCAGTATCCGTAAGCAGACTTGAGCTCTACCAGCATGCTCCCTTCTTTCAACAGCAGGCCGTTCCATAAATTCGCCCCGAACAGACCGATCAGCACGTCGGAATCATGAATCTTTTTCACCGTTTTCTGGCACTGCGTGAATCTCCCTTCGTCCGTATCGTGCCAGACAAAGTCGTCGGCTTCGAGAACTGTGCAATCAAAGTATTTTCCGAAAATCTCTTTGATCTTTCCGACATTTCCGTCGTCTCTGCTCGTCCCGGACCCGAACCTCAGCGCCCAAACGACCTTGGGGTTTTCCCGTATTTCCTCCTCCCCCGCGTCGTCTTCTGCCAACTCGTACATTTTTAGAATGAGCTTCTTCCCCTCCCTCCAAAAATTCTTATAAAAGTCCCCCGTCCCCCACCTTCCCTTCAAAGTGTGATACATCGCGTCCCAGGTGCCAATCCGTCCTGGGACAGGCACGTCGAGCTTCTTGAAGCAATGGGTTTTCGACGAATCCTGGTCAAGCAAGTCAAAGTACGAGTCAATGTCTTCTGTTTCTTCGGCAAATCGAAGGAAAAAATCGTACAGGAAACTTGGGTTCTGGGGGGTGCCACCGAACTTCAGAATCAGGGTGTTTTGCAACGGCAACGAGATTGATGCCGAGGAGGTTGGCGAAATTGACGGCAACTTCTGCGCCGAGCGAAGCGTGGGATAGGGTCAGTTTAGAAGTAGATGTTGCCATTATATTTGACTGTAGCGTAGCAAATTTAATTTCGCGCACTTCATCGCGAAGATGCATCGTCTTCGTCTTCGTTCTCGCTCACTCACCTCCCTAATATAGAACAGATACAGGAACAAGGGATTGATCATGTTGATGATCAAATGCCCTTGGTTGCACGCGAAGCAGTTTGACTTGTGATTGACCCTCGCAAAGACAATGCTTCGAGTCTCTACGGTGGCGCATTTTGACTCGTCGAATGTTTCATCGGTAAAAACAATTTGCTTGATTCTCGGAGGCATGGAGGAGTCCTCCCCCGACCAGGGTAAATCGCCCTTGGTGTGATAGTATTTCGAAGTCATAATTTCCTTGTCAATTGGAGCCGGAGAGTGAAAAAAGACGATGCCGTCCTTGTAGGAAACGTTTCGAAGGCTCCAGAAAACATTGGAAGCAATTTCGTTTGGGACGTGCTCTAAAAACGATGTGTAGGAGGGAGAGGGAGAGGGAGCGGGAGAGGGCGGCGCGGGCACACGTGGCGGGGGGAATAGCGTGGCTGGGGGGACTGCTGTAGGTGTGCGTACGGGGACATCTCCAGGTTGTGATTGAGTTGCCGGGGCTATTACGTCAACAGGTTTTGTCCTTTTTAGCAAATTGCTCGCGTCGAGTAACACCGTCGGAGGGGTGTAGTTGTACATATAACCATACACGAAGAGGAAGTACGAAGCTGTGGTGGCAACAATGAAGAAGGAAATAACTCTTCTTGTCAACATTTAAATTTATATGGTTTCGTGACTTTGTGAAATGGTGAAGAAAGTGGGTTGTGGTAAAATGTCGTTCGTGAATGTGAATGATTTTATCTTAACTTAACTTTGAGCTATAGCATATTAGTAGGTGTTATGCTATGTAGCAATTTAAAAGGTGAAAATCTTGTGCAAAGAACCAAAGATCATAAAATCTAAACTTGTTTACATGAAACTTGATTCTGATTACACTCCACTAAAAATAGCGACACTTACAATTGGTCAGTAAACTGTGAAACTTACTGGTATAAGAAAATAAAGCCATAAAACCTGCACCAAGATCCCGAAAAACTTTTCTGTTGACTTTAGATCTTTTTGTCGTATCGATACCCCTTCCCCCTCCCCCTGTCCATGGGCAACAAAAAGAAGAAGAAACCTGGTGGCCGCCTCTCTTCTTTTGACTCAGTCTCCTCCATGGGGTCTGAAGATCTAGCCCCTGATTCTCCCAGATCTTTCCTCTCGGCGAATCCTTCTTCCCCGGCAAGAGGCCTGCCCCAAGCCCAATCGGTTGGTAGAGGACCAGTTAGCAACTTTGGGGAAACATATCATGCCAACTGCTGCAACAACTTAACTGGTGAGAGTTGTTGGGCTTGTGGAATTTAATTCCGTTTTTACTTTTCTAACTCTCTCCCCTCATCTCTCTCCCCTCTCTCTCCCCCCCACCCCCAGCCCGCCTCAAACTTACCCAAGAAACCTCCTCGGCCCAGTTTGTGGTCTACGAATACCTCAAATCTGTCTTGGAGATGAACTTTCTCGCAATGTCAGTTCACGCCCTCGGCTACTTCGCCACCCCCGGCCTAACCTCCCCTGATGATCCAGTGCACCTAACGATGATAATCCCCCCTGACCAAATCTGGGAGAGCGGTGGGGTCGACTCTGTCATGGGGGTCATCTTCACGTTTCTAAGCATGAGGTCAAGCCAGAACAAGGAGTCGGCCTTCGTAAGCCCGAGCACCAAGCAAAATTACGATATTGAGGTTGAGAGTGTGGAGTTCAAGAAGAAGGCTAGAAATAGCAATATCCCGAAGATAACTCTGAATGTCAATGGCTTCAAAATAGTGCTGACGGTGAACTCCGTTTGGGAAATTGGCAAAGTGAGTGGAGTGATTACAAATTGACAAATTGAAAACAAAGGAAATCCACACTAACCCGCTCGCTCGCTCGCTCGCTCACTCACTCGTTCGCTCACCAGTCCCTCTTCTTCGACATGGTCTTCAACCAGGACCCCATGATATCAAAGTGCATCCTCTTGGTGCACAGTTGGATAAAATACGAGTCACAGCGCTACTGCGGCGTTTCCCTCGGCAACGGCGACAACTACTCCTCCGAAACCATCAACCCTAACATCTCCAACCTCCTTTCGCTTGAGTCAGTCCAAGTGATGTGCCTGGCCGTCTTCGCCGAGTCGGAGAACCCAATCTCAAGTCCCTTTATGTTTTTGAAGCTCTTCTTCAATTTCTTCACCAACTTCGACTGGACCAAGAACATGCTGACTATTTACGGTGCCATCCCCATCGAGGAGCTTAGAAATCCGCTTTTGAGCTTGAAATCGAGGAACGCCTACGCCACGACGATCTACAGTGTCGAGCGGAAACTCGAGGGCTTCGCGGAGGGCATCGGGACGGACCTTAAATGGGCCACAACCCTCTACATGAACATCCAGTCCGTGCTCCACAAGGAGAACAACTTAGGGGCGAACGTCGATTCGTACGGCCTAGCGATGATCACCGAGGTGTTGAGCCTTGCTGCGGAGCATTTGGATATGCTCACGGTTTACTCGGATAATTTGGAGAAGATGAACGCGATTGGGGAGCAGGACGACGCGTGGGACCCGGAGGTGAGCGTGTTCCATATTCCATATTCATATTCCAATTTCCACACACTCTACTAACACTCATCCTGTTGCAGAATATTCATTTGTACACACCGTGGAACTTGTCGTTTCAGCACCCGTGGTGCTGGCCGAGGGAGAGCATATATTACAGGGAATCAGTGATGAACGTGATCCGCTTAGCCGAAGGCTTGGAAGAATTTAATGACGCTTCTGACTTAAAATCGATCGCCTCGGCCAACTTTGAAGACGACACAATATATCACTCTTGCGCCCAATGCAAGAAGAAATTCGTTTCGAAAAACGGGCTGACAAACCACTTTGAGAGTAAACACTGGTTCCAGAATTCCTTCTTCCCGATCCTAACCCACCACACCCAGTTCGGCTACTTGGACGCGAGCACCAAGCACAATGAGTTCAAGTACCAGAAGGACGTCATTTTTGCCACTGACCAGAAAATCTTCACATCACCATCTGTTACGCCCAAGGGCAGCGTGCGAACCCTCAGCATCCCACCAATCCAAATAAACAGCTACACCGACGACGACACCGATTCGGTGTCATCAGACGTGTCCGACCTCTCTTTGCCACAGCAACAAATGAGAAACCCCAACTCCTCTCCAATCAACAACAGCAAGGGAAAACCACGCAACAAGCTCACTCATAGCGTTTCGGGTTCGTCAATTAGCTGTAGCAATAGCAATCGGAGGAAGAAGCTCATTGACTTGAAGTCCGCAAGTAATGCTTGCAGGTGAGCGAGCGGAGGGGGAGGGTGTTGTGGAAGACGAGAATACGAGCCAGCGAGCGAAGCGAGCTAGTCACAACTATTGTACAGACGAGATAACGAGCCACTACTAACCTAACCCCTTCGCACCTTCTTCGCTCGGCGCAGGCTCGCAGGTTTTCCGCTAGCAATCAAGTCGCGGGGCAACAGGAAGAAGGGTGGTAGAAAGAGGAACGGTGGCAGCGACGGGGGGAGCAGCATGGGGAGTGAGGTGAGCGGAACAAAGATTGTATGTCTTATATATTTAACTAAAATAGGCACACCACACACGCACGCACACAGACCTCTGATGTTAGCTCACTCAACAGCTTGGACGGGTTCGGGGACGCTTTGAACATAAATTTGAACGAAACGCCACCCTCCTCCCCAAAGAGTGTGCCGGACAAGGTTCGTCTGCGAGCGAGCAGCGAAAGCGAGGAGGGCCTCCAGAAAGTGACAAACGGCGTTAGGGACGACGGCAGCGGAAACATGAGGGACCGCGCGGAGTCAATCGAGGAGATGGAGAAGAGGGGCGACCGCAGAGGCAGCGATCCGCTAACAATAAAGTCGTGGGCCAAAATCGTCGATATGTCGGAGGATCCAAAGCTCGGAGCCAAGCCCAAAGACAAGCCAAAAGATAAGCACATCAAGGCCAAGGAGGTGAGCTTGAAGCTCAATGGTGTGCGAATTAGGGCGCGACAAATCGACCAATCTTACATCAAGGTTGCGTCGACGGACTCGCGCGTGAGGAAGGACGTGGAAACCAAGCACTGGCAGCCCACGAAGAAGTTTATGTGGATATTCTGCTTCAACGACGAGAACTACAACATTTACTTCAGTCACGGACATTTGACTGGACGAAAGATGCTGAGCGTCAATGGAGAAATTGTTCACACAAGCAGTGCGTTGTTGGACGTGACGAAGAACATCACCTTTGTGCTGGGAACGTTCGACATGCACTTGAGAATAATTAGCGGCTTGGCAGGCGGGTTCACTTATGAGCTTTACCTGAGCGAGGCGAAGGATCCGATTTTTTGTATGTAAAAGGGGATAGGGGGATAGAGGGGGATAAATGTTCATTTTTGGGACGACTGCTGGAACGCATTTGGCACAATTTAGCCGACCGTGAGTACAAAAGCACCGTAATAATAAAATACCATTCAAATTTGCTACTTTTTAATTTTTTTCATCGAATAGACATAAACTGAACTGACGCCAACGCCTTCTCCAGAACCTCCGCCAGACTCCTTGTTCACAACTACTGGCGAGCACTTTATTTCACCCCAAGAGTTCGATTCAGCAGAGGCCTTCTTGAGCAATTCTAATCTAGTTTCCGGGATTCCAAAGCTAATGGCGAGCCAAATGCCGTTTTTTGGAAGGTACGCACAGCAGTAATCAAGGTATCCCTCAACTGCGTTTATTTTGTCAGCCTTTACACCAGGGGAGCAGCAGAATAAATCGAGGGTTCCCTTATCGAGAATCAAGTGGTAAGGTGTAGGGGAGGGAGGTGTAGCGGGGGGTTGTGAAGCATCACCGACAACCCACAACTGGGTGGGGTAGAGGGTTCGCATTTTATTGATTACAGAGGGGGAAATATCAACATTACAAACCTTAATTGGAATGTTTAATTCGGCGAAACAATTTTCTATTTCTATTCCAAGTAGTGAGTCGCCACATCCGACGTGAAGGAGCTTTATGGGAGTGGGAGTAGGAGTGGGATTGGGGGGGGTGAGGGTTGTGGAGATGGATGAAGAAATGAAGGGGCTGTAGTGACTCATGACGGTGTCCTTCAAATTGCTAGATTTTGACAGTGAGGCGAGCCACTCAAACGTTTGAGGCGAGGCATCGCTACTCATATCATCGGCGTACCTCTTCTCCCAGTAGGACGCGTCGCTGTAATTTTTTATTTGAGACATCGTCAACGACGTGAACAGGCGGCGGCGAGGCGTGAAAAGGATTTAGGGCTGTGGATTGCGAAGCACGTGCGAAGGAATGAAACTAAAAATTCCCAAATTTAACACTGAGGTGTTTTAGAAGATGACAAGTTTCGAGGAATTTCAAATTTAGAGTACTCTTGACACCTTGACCAGGGATTCTATATAGCAATCCCGATTATCAATGGTTAGCCCGGTTCTCTTCTTCATCATTCTCATCCTACAGAACTTAGCATGTTCATTCGCTTTCACCTTTCATCATCATCCTACAAAAATCAACAAGTCTTACATAACAACGACATGCCTGTCTGCTTCTAAATCAAATCGAAACCGCAATGAGCTTCAAACTCTCCTGAACATTGCGATTGCAGCAGAGGATTACACGAATGCTGCCCTACTGCGTGACAAGCTGGCAACTCTTGCTGCTACTTCCAATTCCAAATCAGTGCCCCCCCCTCCCCCCCAAAGTTGGCAGTCATTGGAAATAGCCCCTTGGCTTGATAGTCGTTTGTCCACCCTTGGCTTGATGTTTCCAACAACAATACAACAGTCGACTCTACAAGCCCTATCCACATCCACATCCACATCCACATCCACATCCACATCCACATCCACATCCACATCCACATCCACATCCACAACCACAACCACAAAATTCAAAACAATCATTATCTATGGATGCCCTGGTTCAGGCAAGACCCTCGCCTTTCTGGTACCCATTCTGTCCACCCTGAGCACCTCACTCTTTGACCGAGCAGAGCGAAAGATAAAAATTGCCAGCGACCGCTTCAACGACTTCTACGCCATTCACGGCAACAATGCTACCAACACCGACAGGCTCATCAGCGAGGTGTCTGAAATTACGAGCCCCTCAGTTTCTGGGAGCGGCACTACCCCCCAGGGTCAGGGTCAGGGCCAGGGCGAGGGCCAATTTGAAACGATCGGCGGCGGCACAATTGACCCAGTGGATCTTGCCAAGCTGAAGTTTGATCTATCTCAACGGCGAAAAGAGATCGGATTCCCTTTAGCTCTCGTCGTTGTTCCCACGAGGGAGCTCGGTGTGCAGGTTGCGATGCAGGTGAGAGCGCGCGCGCGGGGGGGGGGTGCGTGGAAGGCTAAACTAACATTATTCCCAGATGTACTCGCTCGTGGGCGGAAACGTTCGTCGACCTGGAGCTGATTCTCCCGGCGACGAGATGTCGATGTACATTCCGGGGGACAGTAAGAACATGTTCAAATTCAAAGGGCCGAGAGGGGTGAAAGTTGGGTGCGTGCTGGACGAGGAGGAGGCCGAGATTGGTCTCCCGGTTGGGACAGATGTGGCGATTGTTGTTGGAGCAGTTTTGGGGCGTGTGTTGGACGAGGACAAAGGTTTGGATGTCAGTGAATTGCAGATTGTTGCTGTTGATGAGTTCGACGAGTTTGTCACTGGAGGTTTGGTCGGGGAAACGACAACGGGGGAGGCGATTGGCAGAGTATTGAATAGTGGGGGGGGGGATCGAATGTTCAACCTTCTTGTCGGAGCGAGCGTTACGCCTGAAGTGATAAAGCTGGCGAAAAATAAGGATATCATCGCTTGCGAGGTTGAAGGTGGGTGAGCGAAGCGAGCTGCGAGCGAAGCGAGCTAGTCACAAGTAGTATGGTGTTGCTGGCTCGCTTCGCTGACAGCTCGCTAGTCACAACTGGTGTATGGTTTTGCTGGCTCGCGATGAATCCCGCGAAATGGCTACAGACACACACACACTTCTATGGCTACATTCACTTTCAAAATTAAAATTAACCCTTCTAAATTCGTTTGGCTCGCTTCACTCGTTTTCGCGCTCGGCGCAGATGTTCGTTACGCAACCGAGGGGGAGGAGGTTGTTGAGGAGGAAGACCTAGACCCAGACCTCGTTGAGGAGGAGGTCGGCAAAACAAACAAAGGCTTAATTCACAACAGGTGCTTCACCCCGAAGTCCAATTTTCTGATGGCGCTGTGTCGGCTCCTTCGCTCCGATCTGCAAGCCTACACTTCCAACAAAGAAGACCTAGGGGAATTCAACCGCCCCAGAGTAATTATTTTCTTCCCAAATGAAGAGGAGGCGAAGGAGGCTATTGGGAAAGTGAGGAACGCACTGTGGGGCGACTTTAAATTGTGCGCGCTGCTGCCGGAGACCGGGGTGAATCCTCTGGGCGCCATGGAGGCGTTCAAGTACGACGAGACCAACGTGATGCTGACCACGCCAGGGGCAGCGAGGGGGCTGGATTTCCCGAAGGTTACCCACGTATACAACGTTGGGGTTAACAATGATTCAGTCGATTACTTGCACCAGAGCGGAAGGGTTGGGAGGGTTGGACAGGGTGGGAATGCCGAGGGTGGGAACGGAGGGATGGTCTGCAGCATTTTGGGTGACGATGATGACCTTGATGGGGAGAGGAAGGCAGATTTTGACGCGATGGGGGTAAGGCTTGGAATTTCATTCTTTGACGTTGAAGTTCCGGCTCCGAATTTGACCGATGATGGGGATATTGAGAAGACGAGGAAGTACTTAGATGACATGTCAACGTTGCTCTAAATAAAAAAAAGATTGGAATGCGAGTCTAAGTTTTGTTTTATTTTCCAATGCAAAAGTCCTTGAAAAGCTTGTCCAAAATGTCCTCTACCCCTACCTTTCCCACAATCATCCCAATCTCATTAGCCGCAATTCGCAGCTCCTCGGCCGCCATATCTACATTGTAGTCGTTCTTACTGAGCTCATGAAACTTCTCGAGCGCCTTGGTGGCCTCCAAAAGGTGAATCCGGTGGCGGCTTCGAGTGACGAGGGCGCTCTCCTCGACGGCATTATTACTATTACTATTATTACTATTATTGCTGTTAGAGCCGTCGTCGTATACTCGGGTCTGCACTGCCTTGTTAAGGGCAGAGAAAAACGCTTCCACGCCTGTTTTCTCCGTGCAAGATATTGCCAAAGCATCGTCATACTCGAGATTGACCGGAAGGAGATCGCACTTGTTCACAATGTTGATGATTGTCGGGCCTTCTTCTTCTTCTTCTTCTTCAAGTCCAACCAAGGCATGTGTGCTCTCCTTTAGCTTTGCCAAGTTATTTTCGACCACGCAGTCTGTTTCCCCATCAACAACTCTAATAATGATCTGCGCCGTGCGCATTTTGAACGAGGCACGAGAGCAGCGAATAACGCGAGCAAAAATAGTTTGAGCAGGTTAGTTCAGTGAATAGCATTTCGCACGGAGCTTTGCACTCTTATGTCACAAGGCTCGCTCGCTTCGCTCGCTCACTCACCTGACTCTCCCTCGCAATTCCCCTAGCCCTCCTGATCCCCTCCCTCTCAACCTCCCCAACGACAACGGAATCAGCATTGTTGTCGGCAACAATCCCCGCCGTGTCGCACACCACGCACTTCACCCCCCCAAGATCCAAGTTCACCTCAACAACGTCCCTCGTCGTCCCGCTGATCGAACTAACGATCGCCCTCTCCCGCCCGCAAATGAGATTGATCAAGGACGATTTACCCGCGTTGGGACGGCCCACAATCGCCACCTTGAGACCGTCGCGAATTATTTCGCCTCGGGACTTTGATAAATGCCCGTTGTGGGTAAGGTGGGTTGCTATTGTTTTTTGAAGGGTGTGCATCGTTTGGCGAACTGCGCCCCAGACCCCCGGGTTGTCGTTGTCGTTGTCGCTGTCACCGCCATCAAGGGGATCATCCTCCCCGTCAGCAAAATCCACAACAGCCTCCGCATGCGCCAAGCCCTTGACAATCTCTTTCCTCCAATTGTCAAAAACAGTCGTGCTCTTGCTGTACCCATCAGAGCCAACAAGGTTGTGGAGGGCCTGGCGCCGCTGGGAGTCGGTCTCGGACACTAAAAGGTCCCCCAACGCTTCGACCTCCATCACCGAGAGCTTGTTGTTCATGAACGCGCGGAAGGTGAACTCGCCCTTGTTGGCAGGGCGACCATAGGCAGACAGGGCATCTATCGTAGAGGAAAGGATCGAAGGTGACCCGTGAAGGTGGAGCTCCACCACATCCTCACCGGTGAAAGAGTTCGGACCCGGAAAGGTGAGAACCAGGCAAGTGTCCAGCAGGTCGGGTTTTGGTTTTGTCGAGGGAGAGAATGTCGAAAGTGGTGCAAAGTCGTAAATCTTTCTGAGGGTGGCTTCGCGAGGAGTCGGGAAGGGAGATCCGGGCTTCAGGAGGGTTCGGAGGAGAGGGAAGGCTTGGGCACCAGATATTCGAAGGACGGCCACGCCGACGGGTGGGGACAGGGGGGGGAGGGAAGAGAGAGCGAAGATTGTGTCGGACAGAGGGTGAAGCTCTTTGGGAGAGGAGGGAGAGGTGAGGGGGGATGTGGGAGTGTAGCTTGATTGAATTATTTTTGAAGGGGAATTGGAGGATAGCAGCCGGAAGGAGGACATTTGCTGTGAGTTTCTAAAAGCATGACGAGGACCATAACAAGGACCTGAGAAGGAAAATGCCAGACAAGAACGAAGACTCATTGTGACCAGAAATTCTTTTAGCCTCATGAAAATGAAAAGAGGGCAATGGTTCTTTGGCTGGCTGGGAGGAGGGAACTAGCTTAACATTTTTCAAATTTAAATTGCTTCAAAAATCTGATTCTTCTTTAATATATCTCACCATCCCAACATTCATACCGAAGTACACCATTTCAATTTTCTAACCCAGTTCTCCTAACTTTTGCCCCAGCAAGCAAACACCTCTCACGAAATCCCCGTTTCTTTTTAGAAATCTTTTCACGAGCATATACCTTATGCCTTCCAATGAGCACCACGAGTGGCTCGAGAGGCGTAATTGGCCCGCTTTCATTGGATGGCAGAGAAAGCTCAGACACACACACATACTCTTGCCAGTGTGGGAGTGTGGTCGATTTGCTTGAATGAAGAGGCCCTCACCACACGAGACAATAAAGACGAAACCCCCATCGACATTGCCCGTAGGAGTGGAGCCTGTGCTGAGATCAGACTGCCACAAGTTCATCAATGAACATGATGACGAGTTGGTGCGTGAAGTGCTCAAATACTTCAATTCTGAACTTCTTCGATTTGTTGCTTGCACTAGCCAGGTATACAGCGACTACATCGTGTTTCTTGCTCTTCGAATGATCCATCGTTCTACTGCTCCCTCAGATTTCTTGAGACTCGGCTTTGAGTAGAAGGAATGAAAGAGAAGGAGCTTGCAGTGTTGATTTGAAAATTGAGTGAAACGAGTTTGTTTTATTCTTGAATCTTCCACATTACGTGCTCGCCAGCCCTCAGTGGCACCATCCTGCCCTCTCCGAACTCCAAGTCATCCGGAACAACCCAGTTCTCCCTCTTCAGAGTGAGGGTCTCCTTTCCCCGGGGCAGTCCGTAGTGAACGCC
>Ga0114994_10003093_pt1 | contig 12174 bp, 4 predicted proteins | sample ArcticOcean_MG_C_9_FD_87043 | JGI IMG/M metagenome (GOLD analysis project Ga0114994, IMG submission 87043) | Marine microbial communities from western Arctic Ocean - ArcticOcean_MG_CB2_152 | ecosystem: Environmental > Aquatic > Marine > Oceanic | place: Arctic Ocean: Canada Basin | collected... | reverse complement strand
TTCCTTTATGCGCTCCACCTTTTTCGTTGGCCCGTGCACGTACTCGCCGCCCGCCTTCGTCACGAGCCCTTCAAGGGCCGCGTGCAGCGCGGCGCCGTGGCGGCTCGCCATCTCGACGAGCGCGCTGGCGTTCGCAGTCGCGGACAGGGCACAGCGAGGCTCCGCCTCGTGAAAGGTCGCCACCAACCCTGCGCACGCGTCGCGCAGCTCGTCACGGCGGCGCCCTTCTCCACCGTGTATGAGTGCCATCCCGCGACGTAGCGCTCCTTGATACGCTCGTTCGCGCCGTCCACGACTTGTCGCACCTTGCTGCGGTCGCAGCTCGCGACATTGAGGCTGCCGCGCGGCGTGCGCGAGATGACGCGGGCGAAGTCCTTCTCCAGAGCCTCGGTGAGCTCCTCGATGTCGATAAAGCTGGCGCCGGCCCCCATCTTTGAAAGTGAATTGGGGCAGCCGAGCCAAAGCTAGAAATGAGCGCCCTTTCTCACGAGGTGCTGGCTCGTGCTGTAGGAATTGCGTGTTGCAGGCGGCAGCCGACGGATAGCTCGTTCTTAGCTTCCAAAGCGCAGCGCACCCACAAAAAAACCCCGCACTCACGTGAGCACGAGTGACGGCTCCGCCCATTAGCCCTAGCCTCGTATCAGAAAGAACAAGCGGCCGCAGACAGGCCCTAGTACGTTTTGCGCCACTAACCTCCGCCCCCCACGTACTCGATTAGTCATCTAGAGGGGCGGTCCAACCGAACCGCTCGAACGCCTCGCACATCACTGGCCGCGGCACGGTACTTCAAGTTATACTTACTTTCACTCTGGGTCTCTCAGATCCAGAGCGCTCTAGGCGGCTCCGTACAGGGCCCGCGACATGACGTCGACGAAGGACGCGGATTCGGGCACGTCCCCCCGCAACGCGCCAAGAATGGACACGTCGTCGCCGGGCCACCGCACGTCGATGGACTTGGCGACCCGCTGCGTCGCGTGCTGGACCAGGTCCCCGACGCGCGACGTGTCGTCGCGCCGTCGTAAGGAAATCGCCCGCTTCAAAACGGCGTCGCGCGCCTCCTCATCATATTGCCAGGTCCCGTGGCCGCGGTTGCCTAAATCGCGCACGCCCACGTGCGTAGGCGAGAGGTACTGGGTCACCTCGGCGGACGGCACGATGCCATCTTTCGACGCGAGGAACACGTCGCATGCTCTGCCTCCGAGGTCCTCGACCCACAGCACGGCCTCCTGCCACCAGAAGCGCTTTCGCAATGAAAAGGAGATGGCCGGGTCCGTCCGCAGGATGTCCAGGATCGGGTCCTGCGTCTCGCGGAACAAGAACCCGCGCGACACGTCCGGGAGGTGGAGCTGGAAGCAGACCGGCTCCACTAAGACGCACGACGCGACCGTGGCCGGCGCATTTTTTAACGCGTAGGCGACCGCGGCCGTGCCGAAGGAGTGGCCCACCCAGCAGGCCGCGGGGTCCTCGTGCGTCGCCAGCATGGCCGTCGCGGCCGCGCCCAGCTCCGGCGGACTCGGGAGCTCGCGCCCGAAGCGCGTCAACGCTAGCGCCGGGAGTTCTAGCAGATAAATGGGCGCACCGTCCCGCTCACAGCCGGCCGCGAGATCATCTATGAGGGTGTGGTACGGCAACAAGCCGATCCCAATCCCGTGGGCGAAGATTAAAGGCGTCGCGCCCTTTATTGGGTTCGACGCTTCCCTTCGCCAATAGTCCGACCCACCCGTGGAGTAGCGCTCGAAGCCCTGGTTCTTTAGCGTAAGGAAGTGCGCGTGCTTTGCCGCTTCGATGATGGCGTAGACCAATAGAGGGTGGTGCTTCAATGGGCCCGGGGACTCCTGCGCGCACATGTACTTGTGCGTGCACGTGCCGGCCGGGAAGGCGAAGGGGGCCTGCCGGTCGCTGCTTAATCGTTCCTCCAACCGTTCGACCATCCACGCTAATTGTTTCGTCTGCCGTTTATCCTGCGGGGCACCCCCAAACACGTTACCAGAAAGCCAGGCCTCGACATCGCCCCGGGTTAAGGAGGCGAACTCGGCGCCGTAGAACCAGCCGACCACGTACGCCTCGACATCCTCGCAGTGCTCGAGGCACCGCCGCCACAGCTGCCGCGTGTTGCCCGCCGGCGCCGGCACCGTCGCCTTCCCGCCCAAGTCCCCTAGCCGCGCCGCTACCACAGCGTAGCTCCTACTGCAGACCTCGGCGAGGGCCCAGGCGGCCGCGGGCCAGGGCGCCGCGTCGGGCGCCACCGCGGCGAACGCGAGCATCGCGATGGAAGCGGGTAACACGGCGTCCATGGCCGCGCGCGCCAAGTCGGCGTCACCGTCGGAGCCGGCCGTCGTGCGCTCCTCGGGCGCTCTGAGAATATTGTTCTTCTTGTCCTTCCCGAGGCGGAGCGACGGCGTCGCGGCGCGGAGCTCGTCGACGACGTCCGTCCAGTCGCTCAGGGCTTCTTGCGTGGCGTCGCCCGCTTTTGCTCGGAGCGAGTCTATTCGCCGCTGCACCGTTTCCGGGGCGTCGGTTGCGGCATTTAATCGCGCCGACACGCCGCAGCTGTCGAGCGCCCGGCTCGCCGCGTCGACGACGGCGGCTGGCACAGCAGGTATTGATGATAGCGCGCTCCTAAGTGAGTGAACATCTGGTGGAGCCAGTGCGGCAGCCAAACTGCCAACGTAAAGAAAAGCGAGTATCCTAGCCATGTTGAATGATCGATAGATGCACAATTGCACGCTGCTCAGCCTCTAAGACGCACCAGGCATGGCGCACGGGCGCAACTACACCGTTCGTTCCGAGTCCAGCGCTGTCCTTGAGCTCCTTCTAAGACGCAGCTGATCGCGCCCTCGCACGACGGGTGCAGACGTCCTCCGTATTGCTCTAGACTCCGGCCCGGAAAAACGGACCGGTAAAATCGTGCGGGTATTTTCGGCTGCTTGACGCGAGCGACGACGACGCTGCGGTGCTACAGCTACAGCTGCTCATCAATTGCAGCACTACATTTCTACAGACGCTGTAACGCATCGATTTCTTCGACGCGCGCGGCTACAGCAAGGCGAGCAGTAGCTCACCCATTGCACCACACGAAAGCGGCAGCACATCGCACGGCGAAGCTTTTACAAGGCGCACATCGAGCACCATGGGCAAAGGAGGCATGGACTACCCCGGCCAGAAGCTGAGCGAGCAGATCTACCTCGTGCTCATTCCCGCGGTCGGCGCCGTCGGCTGGGTCTTCGGCTACCTGGCGCAGGACTTTAAAATCACGTTCACCGTCTGGCTCGCGGGCCTCATTCTCGCGATGGCCATCACCGTGCCGGACTGGCCCATATTTAACCGCAACCCTACGCCCTGGCTCAAGGAGATCCCCTCGGCGCGGAAGCAAACGGCGGCTGCGGACGACGACGACGAGCCCGCACCCGCCGCGAAGTCGAAGAAGACGAAGAAGGGGAAGCGATAGGCTAAGTAGAAAACTACGGGATTTGGAAGGCTCGAACAGAGAGATGCTTGCTTAGTCGAGGGGGAGAGGAGTAGGGCGGGCGCCTTGTGCGCCGGCGCAACCACTCAGCGGCGCTTCTTGGCCGCGACGCCCGCGGGTCCCCAGTCGTCGTCGGAGTCGTCGGAGTCGTCGGCGCGCCGCTTCTTGCGCGGCCGCTTCGTCTTCTTGGGTTTGGGCGGCGGCGCCTCGAAGGAGAGGGTCCGCGCGCCCAGCGCCGGGTCCTTCTTGGGCGGCCGGCTGCGCGGCTTCTTGGGGTGGTCCAGATCGTCGTCGGCCGTCTCCTTGGCTAGTAAGTGGCCCAGGTCGGCCACTAAGGACGCGCGCACACTAGTTCCTCGGGCGGTCCCCACGGCGGCCAGCGCGGCCCGTGAGAAGAGCGGCCCGCACACGAGCGGCGCGTCGTCCCGCACGGCACCGAGTTGCCGATCCGAATCGCCGTCGTACGCGGCGCACCGCGCGTCGCCCAGCCGGTGGCGCCTCTTCACGTGCGTCTTCAACCTACACAGGAGGGCGAACGCGCCGCACCGCGCCGCGTCCCGCGCGGCGACCGGCCCATCCCTCAAAGATTCGTGGAGGGCCGCGCCATCTAAAGCACAAGCGCGCGCGCACGCTTTTACGACCATCAAAGGCTCGTCGGCCGTGCGGAAGGGCAGACTCCCTAACGCTCGCGCCGTCGCCGCCCGCTTCCCCAGCCACTGGGCCAGGTCGCCGTCGTGCGCCGGGAGGTCGTTCGGGGTCACAAACACGTCCAGCGCGCTCTTCAAGGCCTTGGCCCTCGAGGCGCGGCCCTCGCAGCAGACCGCGTAGCTCTGGCCCACGGCCTTCAAAATGGGCGGCGGGACCTCGTCGCTGTAGCGCCGCGCGGAGGCGCAGGCGTTGGCGAAGCCCTCGGCGAAGCGAAGGGCCACGAGCTGCGGGCGCTTGGCCGCGCACGCCCGCAACGCGTCGCCCGCGGCGTCTCGCACCTTTTGCAATTCGTCGCCGTGCCGACCGACCAATAGAGGAGCAATATCTCGCGGGTTCGCCAGGCCGTGCCTGAGAACGGCCGCCAGGAAGGCCACCGAAGCGCACCGGACGTCGCCGTCCTGGTCCTCGAGTAACCGCGCCGCTCTTTTCAGCGACGCCTGGGCGCAGGCCGCGGCGCTCTGGAACGCGCCTTCTGAATCATCCTTGGTCGTCTCCTCGCCGTGGACCGCGCTGCGCACTTGCTGGGAGTTTGTTTCGTCTGCATTCGCTAAACGGGCGGCCGCGTCGACCGCGTCTAGAACGTCGGCCCAGCCCCGCAGCGAAGCGGCGCGCACGGCCGCGTGCGGGTGATTTAACAACCGCTCCAACAACCCGTCGGTCCGCGCTATTGAAGCCAGTCTTGGCGCGCCCGCCACGGAGGCGCACACGGCCTGGGCCGCCCGAGCGGCCGCCGCCCCGGTCGCCGCGGCCTCGCGGGCCACGCACGCGAAGACGGCCCCGTGCGGGTCCCGCATCCTCGCTAAGGTCGAGGGCTCGGACTCGTCGTCGGGCGCGCCCCGGGCCAGACCCTGAGCCCAGTCCTTGGCGACGCAGCCCAAAACTAAAGCCGCGCGGCCCACGTGGCGGCGCCGCCGCAACAAATCGTGGCACAGGGCCGCCAGGCGCCACAGCGACCGCCCGGCCTCGGTGTTAGACCGCGTCGCGTCCAGCGCCGCGAGGCACGCGACCGCGGCCGCCGTGGGGGCCGAGCCTCTGGAGTTCAAAGCGGCCCTTGCTAAATCAGGGGCGCACCGCGACGCTAAGGAAGCGGAGGCCGGGCGCGGCAGCGCACTACAAGCGGCGTGGATGATCTCGGCCGCCGCGCGCACGGCGCACGACTCGCCCGGGGCGTCCAGGCCGTTGTCGCCCCGCAGGTAGGGCGAGATCACGTCCAGGGCCGGCGCCACGGCCTCCGGCGCACTTTTTGCGAAGGCCCGCACGGCCCCCAGGGTCTTGACGACGTCCCGGGCGGCGTCCGCCAAAAGCGCGCCGCCACCGACCCCGTCGGGGGCCTGCTTGTCCGGCGTCGTGGCCGGCGTGACCCGGCCCGCCTCACCGGACCGCGAGGCGTCCAGGCGGACGAGGTGGTCAGCGAGGTGGGCCACGTGCGCCGCGGCGCGCGCGCGGGCCTGCGCCGCCTGCTTGGTCCGCTTGCCGTCGGTCTCCCTTAAGGCCATCTCGAAGACCGCCTCGACCGTGGCGTCGTCGCCCGCCGCGTGGACCACGTCCACGACCTGTCTTGTAATTGGGTCCAAAGAGGCCGGCTGCACGACGTGCGCCGGCCGCGGCTCCGATGTTGTGACCGGCGACACGCGCGGCAGGGGCTGCGTCGGGGGCGGCGCTTGTACGGGTGCGAACCAGGCCTCGCGCACGGCGTCTCTTACTAAATCCTTCACCGTTCTTTCTTCACCCGGCCGCGCGGCGCACCGCACTAAAGCGGACAAGGTCCTTGCTCGCGCGTCGGGCGGGATTCGCGAATCGGTTAACGTGGCCTTCAAGCGACGCGCCGTGGCCTTGCGGACCGCCAAGCCCGCGTCCCTCAGTCTTTTAAGTAGGTCCTCCTCGTACAGCACAAAGAGCTCCGGCTGCCTCTGGCACGTGTCGCCGCACACCTCCACCGCCGCCAGCCTCACGGACGGCGACTCGTCGGCGAAGCGGCTCCGCATGGCCTGCTGCACGACATTCCGTTCCAGGAGGTGGTCGCAGGCGGCTCTTCCTAAGGCTCGCAACGCCTTGTCCCGCACTTTCAGCTGTGGATGCGCCAATAAGCCCACGAGCTGCTTGGCGAGCTGGGCGAGACCCCGTGCTAGAGGTGAGGATGCCACGATCGCCGCAGACACGCCCCTTAACTTGTCCCGCGGCAGCGCAGCGTCCCACGAGGCGCGCCGCACGCGCGCCACGTCCCTGCCGTCCATCTGCGCGGCCAGGTGCCGCTTCAACGCCTTGGCGCTCTCGGGCAGCTCCGCGTGCCACTTGGCCACGCAGAACCGCAGGGCCTCTTGTACGAGTGGTTCCGTGGCACTTCGCACCTCCAAACCGTTCAGCTGCAGCTGCTGGAAGGCCACGCGGGCTTCGAGTCGCTGGTTCTCCTCGGGCATCTGGCAAGCGCCTTCCGTCTCTTCCACCACCGGCTTCACGGACGCCGTCGCTCGCTTCGTTACCGAGGAAACGCCGCCGACAATCACGCTCAGCAAATCGCCCAGGAACCCCACGTAGGCCTCGCTCTTCTTGTCTTGGGAAGTTTTTCGTAGCTCCGTGGACGTCGCCCGCGCCAGGGCTCGTACCAAACTTTCGGCCGAAGCGGTCCAGGCCGGCGCCTCCAAGGCTAAGACGAGGTCCGCCGCGAAAGCTAAGGCGAGGTCGCGCCACTCCGGCTCCTGGGGGCCCTCCCGGCTCCGCCTCAACAAAGCTCCCGCAAGCGCTTGACAGCACCGGTCGCTCTCCGTCATTGAGGGCACGCCGTCGCCCTCGGGCACGGCGGCCTGGGTCACTACCAATGCTAAGACGGAGGCCCAGGAGGAGGCCCCGCCGAGGTCGTCGTCGAGCTGTACACGCGTTGTTTTAGACCGGCCCTCGTTCCGCGCCACATCCAACCAGTCCTCTAGAAGTGAACTCCGGTGCGAGGGGTAGTTCCGAAACGCCGCGCGCCACACGAGCAAGGCCGTCGTTGTTCCTGCCGTTGCTATGATAGTCCCGGCGGCGCCGCACGCGGCCGCGACGGCGGCATCTTCCAAGGCTCGCTTTTTTATTAAGGCCGCGCACGCGCGTAGCCCCTCCTCGACGTCCAATCCAGATGTAGCGCACCGCCGTAGCTGCTGCGCGCGCTCGTTCGCCCGCTCCGCACTAATGTAGGCGCCGCCGCGCGCCGCGGCTAACACTAAAGTGGCGGCGCACGCCTCCGGCGCCGCGGCGTCGTTTTGCAGGCACGCGCCGTCCAAAAGCTGGCAGACGCGCTCGTCGTCCGACTCGACTTGTGCCAAGGAGCGCACGTCCGCGACCGTGAGCGCGTCCTTGGCCTCCAACGCGTTCAATAGGGCGTGGGCGTCCTCGGGCGGCGCCTGCTTCTTCGGCGGTGGCGCCTCCTTGCGGCGGCGCTTCTCCGGCGGCGGGACGTGCGCGCTCGTCTGCGGCGGCACGTCCCCGGCCACCGGCGGCTTCTCCTTGCGGCGCCGCTGCTCCGGCGGCGGGGCCTTGGGCGGCACCGCGACGCCCTTCTTCTGGCGCAGCTTGGCCTTGGACGAGGGCTCGGTGTAGCTCGCGGGCGAGCCGGCGCTCCGGCGGCGGCCCGTCGTGCTCGTGGGGAGCTGGGCGAGCGGCGGCCGCTGCGGGCTCGCGGCGCGCTTCTTGCTGACGAAGACGTGGCCGCAGGCGCAGCGGCCCTTGCGCGCGGGCACGCGGGCGGCGCAGGCCGGGCAGGTCTTCTGCGGGCCCTTGCCGCTCATCTTGCTGGGGCGCTGTGAGTGTTTTCGCGCTTTTTTTGGCGCGTTTGTGACCTTCGCACTTTTGCGCGCCGAGGCTGGATTATTGCCGCGGCGCGTCTGCGAGGGCGCACAGCTGGACTGCAGGTTGCGCGCTGGCTGGCGGCTGGCTGCGGCGCGAGTTCTATCGCGAGCGGGCTTGCTGCGGGCCGAATGCAGGCTGTGATATAAGCGCGGGAGACGGTCGTTTGGAGAGTGCCGAGGTGAAATCTTGAAATTAGGAAAGCTCTGCGGGAAGGCCACAGAGCAATCCCAGAGATGCGTTCGAAGCGTATAGGGGGCCAGGAGGCGGCACGCGACCGGGGCGGGTTTTGGCGTCCAGACCGGGGCTCGAGGAGCGACAGGCCGTGCATGCGACGCACAGGTGCCGCTGCTAGCTTAGGTCATCGCCATTGCTAGCATAGCTCACCGAATAGATCTACAGCCGTCGCTGTGCAGCGCTGTGCAGCGATGCAGGCCCTCGAGCACTGCCTTGCTGAAGCCGCCGCCGGCGGCGAGGCGGCCCTGACCACTGCTTTAGCGCTGCTGCCGGCCACCGTCGCAGCGCTCGACGCACAACGTTTCGCCAGCATCCTCGCGGCGTGCGCGGCCATTGAAGATGTAAGGACGGTCGCGTCGCTGACCGCGGCGGCTGTAAGGGCAGCGACACCAGACCAGCTCCTGCAGGCGGACGACGCGCTGGGGGTCTGCGCGGAGAAGTGCATTGCACATGACGGTGACGGTTCATTAGATGCCCTCTTAGTGCTCGTGGACCGGCGAAGGGACTGCGGTCCGCGGTGCTCCGCAGCGTTAGAAAAAGCGGCCCAGACCGTGGCGGAAGCCTGCGTTACTATGGCGTCGCCGCCGGCTCTGGAACTGCTCGGGAGTTTGCTCGAGGCCTACGCCGAGGTGCGCTGTGGCGCCGAGCCCCTCCAGAGTAGTTTAAAAGACGCCGACACCAGAAGTAGCGCGAAGCGCTGCTTGGCCGCGGTGTGGGCGCGGGGCACGAGCGACACCTTCGCCAAGGCCGCGGATGGTGTGCTGAGCGCTCTGGAAGCCGCGGACGCGCCCGAAAATGTGATGGGGCATATCGCAGCGACGGAAGCCTTGCTGGACGCGGGCCGGACGCGGCGCGACGGCGCGCTCCTACCGCTTACGAGGTTCATCCGTGCGGCGACAACGCACCCTTCGTTACTCCCCTCGCTGATGGACGCGCTGCCGACTTCACTGGTCAGGCGCCACGGCAAGGGTCTAGCGACCGCGGCCATCGGCGAGTGCCGGCGGACGCAGTGGCACGATGCCGCCGCCATCACGGCTTTGGCGACAGTTGCCGCGGCCCTGGGCGCCGGGGGCGCGGGTCTACTGGACGACGCCATCGAACCGTTGGTCACGAGCGCCCTGGCCGCGTCACAACCCCGCGAGGTTGTGGTGGACGCGCCGGTCGTCGTCGAGAAGAAGCGGAAGCGCCGGCGGCCGCCGCGGCGGCCCGCGACAGCGCCGCAGTGGGACGTAACAGACGCGGCCCGGGCGGCCCTCGCGTGTCTGACCTGTGTCGCACACGCGTGCGGGCCTCGGTTGAGGGACCGCGCTTTGTTGGATCGCGCCGGGGCGGCTTTATTGGACCACGCGCCGGCGGCGCTGCGCGCGGCGGCGCTGGAGCTGGCTGCTGCATTAGTGGCGGCGCCGGACGGGGTGGGCCGCCGGAGTCCCCTGGTCGTCGCGGCGCGCGCGGCGGCCGTCGCGGCCTGTGACGCCGCCGACGCGCCCACGCGCGCCGCGGCCTTTCGGCTGCAGGCGGCCTGCGACGCGGTCCTGCGGCCGCGCTGCGCGCCGCTCGCGCCGCCGCCGACGGCGCCGCCGCCGCCGCGCGGCGACTTGCTCGCAGCACTGTTACCCGGCGACGACTCCGCGTCCGAGGACAACGAGGCGGCCGCGGCGGAGGCGCCGCCGGCGCCCGTGGCGCCCGCGGTCGTGCCGCCCGCAGCGCCCATGGACGACGGAGGCGGCGAGGATTTCCCGGATATTATAACATAACTATTAGACACTAACCTCCGGCAAGGATTTCCTCCCGCTTCCGCTCCATCGCGGCCTGCCCGATCAACCCCGCATCGTACGCCTCCGCGAGCTGCTCGAGGCGATGGACCGTTTCTGGGGACTGCGTGACCTCGGGCGTGATCTCAGCTTGCGGGGGCGGCGCCGGCTCAGCCTCTGGCTCCGCGACGGTCGCGGCTCCACTCACGTGCGGCGTCAGCTGCTCCACACATGATGCGGCGCCGGCGCCCATGTAAAGGGTGCAAAATTCAGATAGCTTTTGCATGCGATCATCGCCCTCGAAGATCTCGAGGTGAATCTCTCGGCCGTCGTCAACCCTGATCGGGAACGAGACGAGCAGCTTTGGCGTGTCCGGGGACGGCTGCGCGACCTCGGGCGTGGTCTTGGCTTGGGGGGTTGTCGGCGGCGGGGGCGCCGGCTCCGGTTCTGGCTCCGCGCCGCCGCCGGCCGCGACGACGTGCTGCGTGAGTTGGGCCACGCAATCCCCAGCATTGGCGCTCAGGTACTCGCCGCAAAACGTGACCAATTTTTGCATAGGGTCTTCCCCTGCAAACACTTGGAGGAGGACCTCCCGGTCGTCCACCATTACTGGGAGGGACACGATCAGCTCGCGGTTCGCGGCGGCCGTACGTTCCGCCGCGAGACGCTCGGCCTCGACCCGCTCCGCTTCCAATCGCTCAGTTTCGCGTCGCTCCGCCTCCACGCGCGCGGTTTCCTGCTGGCGTGCCGCCTCGAGACGCTGCGCCTCGACGCGGGCGGCCTCCGCCGCGACCATGCGCGCCGCCTCCTGCTCGGCGGCGATCATATCGGCCTCGCGCCGCGCGGCCTCGGCGCCCGCGCCGACGCCGCGGGCAATAAATTTCTCGGTCAGCGTCGGCACGCACATCCCAATACCCATGTGGCGATCGCAAAATTGCGCTATGCGCACCCTGTGGTCTTCGTCCGCGAAGATCTCCAAGCGATACTCCTGACCGTTCACGTTCACGAGCAGCGACGCCGCCAGGTCCGGTTCCGGCGACGCGGGCTCCAGGTGGGCCGTGCGCTTCTGGAGCCACGCGCCCTCGGCCTGCGAGAAGTCGCTTGGTTTGCCGGGCCACAAGGCGCCGCCCTCACTCTCGCCGAACGCCACGTGCGTCTGGCCGTTTAAAACGGCGAGGCCCATCGCGAAGCCCGGTTTCAAATCAAACCACGCCCGGTGCGCGAATTGATTAGCGCAGGGCACGTGGGCCACCCAGCGCGCCTCGCCGCCCGGACTCGCCGGCGGCAGGACAACCACAGAATCCACCTGGACTAACTGCGCTTCGACGCCGCTTCCGACAAGCTCCGTCGGGCACGCGAGCGAAGGCCTCCGCCCCGGCTCCCGTAATTGCTCCGACAGGCGGCGCGCCTGTGATACCGCATCTACAGCATCTCTTTCAACTCTATGATTTAAACTAAGCACGAGTTGGTCCGCGGCCTCCTTCGCTCTAAATGCGCTGGACGCCATGGTGTTGGACGGGTCCAGCGCTTGCAACAGCGCCCGCGCCTCCTTATCATCTATCACGGCGGCCTCGAACTCTTGCTGTAAGGCCGCGACGTCGTGCATCTCCGAGGGGCCCGTGACCTGAACCGCGGCCGCGTTCGCCAGCGCCTCCTCGAGCACCTCTCCCGCTCTATCGAGTGCGGTCTGGGCCGTCCTTAGCAAATTCTCGGCGGCGACGACTTCCCGCAACTTCTCCTCGGACGGTCGATGGAGCGCATAGCCCTTGGCGTCGGATTGCAAAGCACCCCGTCGAGCAGCCGTGGTGTTGCGCGACGCCACGACCGCATCGAGTAAAGCGAGCTCCGCCGCGCGCTTGTAGTCCGCGTCGATCAAGTCGGTGGCGGTGGCCATGAGCTGCTGCGCGCTCACCTTGAAGGCGTCCGCTTTGGAACCGTTGCCGTCGTTCTCGAGAAGCGTCCCATACGTGTTGATCGAGGCGTTCGTCGAGATGTTGTTCAGGGGGTCGGACTCCACCGCATTGGCCGTGGAGCCAATCTCCGACGAGGACTGGGCGAGGTCGTCTACTCTTTGACGGGCGTAGCCGTCGCGCATGCCGGCGTCGGCTTGTAACGAAGCATTCTCCACCTTCTGCGCGGCGGGCAGCCACGTCTCGCGGACCACCGCCAATCGATCTAAGGACGCGTCGTACT
>Ga0114994_10003092_pt1 | contig 12183 bp, 13 predicted proteins | sample ArcticOcean_MG_C_9_FD_87043 | JGI IMG/M metagenome (GOLD analysis project Ga0114994, IMG submission 87043) | Marine microbial communities from western Arctic Ocean - ArcticOcean_MG_CB2_152 | ecosystem: Environmental > Aquatic > Marine > Oceanic | place: Arctic Ocean: Canada Basin | collected... | reverse complement strand
CTTGGGCTGACATCATCAACCGTGCTGACTTAGGTATGGAAGTAATGCATGAGCGTAACGCTCATAACTTCCCATTAGACTTAGCAGCTGGTGAAGTTTTACCTGTAGCAGTTTCTGCTCCAGCAATCAACGGTTAATTCTTTATTTGAAAAAATTAAAAACAATTATCCAAATTGGATAATTGTTTTTAATTTTTGTGATAGTATTAGTTTATAATACTATTAAAGTTTGTTAAACTTTTTCAACAATTTAACACTTGAAGCTACAACAACAACGCCCGTCGTTGCTATGAAAATAGGCTTTTTGTTAAGCAAAATAAACGCTGTTACCATTTGAATCTCTTGAGCCATATGGTCACCATAGGTGTCAGTTATTTTTTGCCAGAAACTTGCCTGACCGAGTTTATCGGTCCACTGTGTGTATCCATCTGGACTATAGTAGGTTTTGGCATGAGCGGGAGCATTTTGGAAAATAAACAGGCAGACGCAACAACTTAGAAAAATTATTTTTCTTTTTCTAAATTTTTTACTAAATCGTTGTTTTTCTTCAATTTGAACCATAGGTTAAATCCTTTTTTTAAAAGTATTGTGCTAATTAGTATGTTTTTTTTTTGTATTTCTGGACCGCACAATTAATTATAGTTCATAATAAAAAAAAAAGCATACTAATTAATAAGCCTTTAGATTTTAAACGAATTTTGTGATAAGATTAGTTTATAATATTATTAGGGCTTGTAGCTCAGTGGACAGAGCACGTGGCTACGAACCACGGTGTCAGGGGTTCGAATCCCTTCTTGCTCAATTAGACTAGAATAATTGAAAGACCCAATTCGTCTTATTTAATTGATATATTTGTACTTTTTCAACAATTTCACAGTTGAAACTGCAACAAGGGCGCCTCCGGTAGATAGGTCGTTTACGTAACAGCACGAATGCTGCTAGCACTTCAAATTCTTCTGTCATTCCCTCATAGGAATCTTTAAGAATCTCCCAAAAACCCGCGGTAGTATCAGAATATTCACTGAAACTGTCCGGCGTAGAGAACATTTTAGCATGTACTGGCTGTACAGAATTTTTGTAAAGAAAAATACAGACGCAACAACTCGCAATTATCAATTTTCGTTTTCTAAATTTTTTACTAAATCGTTGTTTTTCTTCAATTTGAACCATAGCTCAGATTATTTTATTTTAAAGCGGACCTGCAATTGTATTGTAGCTTATTTTCTGGTAGAATCGCATAATAACCTAAAAATACATATACTAATTAAAATAAAGAAATGGCTGTACCTAAAAAACGTCGATCTAAAATGAAAACACGTTCAATGAAAGCAAATTGGTATAAAAAAGCAGATTTACAAGCTCAAAGAGCTTTAATTTTAGCAAAATCAATTTTATCGGGTAACGAATCAACTAGTTTTGTATATAATTCTAAAGAAGATGAAGAATAAGAAGAAAAACTAACTTATACTTATTCAAAAGCGGACATGGCGGAATTGGTAGACGCCCTAGATTTAGGTTCTAGTGAGTTAATCTCGTGAGAGTTCGAGTCTCTCTGTCCGTAAAATAAAATAAAAAAAGAACCCTTAAAAAGGGTTCTTTTTTTATTTCGATAAAGTTTTAGGACAAACAAAAAGGTTAAAAAATTCAGTTTCAAAATTTAACTTAGCACGATTAGTAAAACCACCAACAAAAAGTTTCGAATTTTTTTCTAAAAGCCACAGTTGAGAATACGAAAAATAACTAATAAAGGTACTTACCATTAAAGACGAAAAACCTAAATAAATTAAATAAATTCCAGGATCGGATTTTATTTGTAACCCGGTTTCACCAATCAAATCAAGTGGTTGTATTCTATTACCAGAAAAGTTTAGTTCGTCACCGATTTCAACTGTATCTATAAATTCTCCATTTGAAGTATAAAAAGAAACATTTGAACGGAAATTATCAACAACAACATTAACCCCTTCTTTCAAATCTTTTGTAATAGGAAGCCAACTAACCCATAATTTTTTCTTTAATTGAGGAGGTGAAAAAAACGGAACTTGATAATCTAATACATTATTAACTCGAGCCCTAAAACCAACTAAATTCCAATCAGTTTGATACCAAGTAACACCAGCATATTGTAAAGGGTGGTTAACATAAATGGTTTCCCGTTTTAATTCAACCCCTGCTTCATCTAAAACTGATAAATCGGTATAAAACTGTTTTACACTATTTGTTTTGTCATAAGTAATCCAAAAATCGTTCACTCTATTTGAAAACTTTGGTAGACGAGTAAAAACATTACTTGCAATCAAATTCTGAACTCGAAAAATTTCTGTTTTTGGTACTAATTCTTGAGCAGTAAAACCAGATAAAGCCCCCGTAATAGCACCAGTTAAAATAAACAACAAACTAATGTGAACAATAATTGGAGCAAACCGGCCAATGATACCTTTATATGCATAAACAGAGTTTGATTGTTGAAAAACGGTGTAATCTCGTTCAACAATAGTATTTAATAGACTATTACTATTAAAATCAGACAAATCTGTAACAGAAGGTAATTTCTGTAATTGGGTTTCTGTTTTATAAAAATAACAACGTCGAGCTAAATTAAGAGCAGGAAACTGCTGTAAAAAAGTACAACCAACTAATTGAAATCCTAAAAGAACTAATAAACCAATAAACCACCAAGTTTTATAAACCTGATCAAGGCCAAGAACTGTTATCAATTTCCAATTGAAGAATGAGTCTTCAACTGGGTAAGCATTTTGATAAAAATCAAGTGCTCGATCTTGTTCGATAATAGTACCAACGCTACTTAAAAAACCAATTAAAAGTAATAAATAGATAGCAGCTTTTAAATCGGTTAAATAACGTACGATCAAAGATTTTAATTGCATTCTATTATTTTTTTATTCTATATAAGTTTAAAATAAAACTTATTTATCAGACGAAGCTAGACGTACCCGACCAGATAAAGCCCAATTTTGAAGTTCCTCCATTTTTTTATTTTCAACATCAGCAAGAGGAACGATTTGAGATATTCCATCACAAATATCAGATGTAGTAAATTCACGGTCTTCATTAAAAGCAATATGCATTCCTTCAATTATCGATTGTTTAATTTCCGCTCCGGAAAAATTATTCGAATTTTTACTTAAAACTGTAAAATCAAATGAATTGATTAAATTCGGGCGAACTAAAGCTAATTGAACTTTAAAAATATCAATACGTTCTTGATAAGACGGTAAACCAACAAAAAAAGTTTCATCAAACCTTCCTTTACGAACAAGTTCCAACGGCAAAACATCGTAACTATTAGCTGTTGCAACAACAAAAACAGGGGAAGTTTTTTCAGAAAGCCAAGTAATAAAAGTTCCAAGAACACGATTCGTTGTGCCACTATCACCTTTACTATCAGCTTGGTTGAAAACTTTATCAATTTCATCTACCCATAATACACAAGGCGAAACTGCTTCAACTAATTTAATCATTTGGCGAGTTTTTAACTCTGATTCACCAACTATCCCAGCAAAAAGACGACCAAAATCAAGGCGCAAAAGAGGTAGTTTCCATTCATTCGCGATTGCTTTTGCAGTTAATGATTTTCCTGTACCTTGAATCCCGACTAGCAACAAACCTCTTGGAGAAGGTAAACCATATTCAGCAGCTTTTAAAGAAAAAGAACTTGCACGTTGGGCTAACCATTTTTTTAAATTTTCTAACCCACCGATATCAGAAAGTTTATCTTCAGCAGACCAAAACTCGAGAATTTGAGTTTGACTAATAATTTGTTTTTTTTCACTCAAAACTAAATTAATACTTCTATCATCAATAACAAGATTACTGGCAATAATTTTTGATAAAACTCTTCGAATACGCTCTAATGATAAACCCTGACAACTTCTTACTAGATTCTCGATAAAAACAGGATCAAAACCCTGGTTTAAAGATTTAAATAAGCGAAGAAGTTCTTGTTCGATTTCTTTCGCATTAGGTAAAGAAAAATTAACAACAGTAATAATATCTCTAAGCTCTTCAGGAACAACAAGCGGTGAGCCTATTAAAACAATAGTCTTGGGTTGTCGCTTTAAAAGACGAACTAAATTTCTTAATTTTCTTGAAATAGCAACATCATTTAAGAAACGATCAAAATCTTTAAGTAAAAAAATAACAGGGGTAGTATCGGCTAATTTTTCAATAAATTCTAAAGCTTGTAGCGGATTTCGAGATGCATAACCAATATTATTAGGATTATTCCGATAACCATCAACAAAATCCCAAGTATAAATGACTTGCCCTTGTGTTAATTTTGCATATTTTCGAATAGTATACTCAATCCGATCTTCTTCAAAGGTCGGTAAATAAATAAGGGGGTAACGTGCTTTTAATAGAAGACTAAATTCTTGTTTAAAACCCATTTGAAAAAAAGAAATTAACTATTTTGTATAGATCTTTTGACTGATATAATAACTATTAGTAAAAAATAAATATACGTTATGATGAAATCGTAAGCTTCTTACGACCTTTCTTACGACGTCTAGTAATAACGTTGCGACCAGATTTAGTCTTTATGCGAGCGCGAAAACCAGAAACGCGTATTGCTTTTCTTTTTGTTCCATGAAGTGTTCGTTTAGTCATATAAATTTAATTTTTTAATTATATAGAGTACTCTTAAAGCTCTAGAATATCATAAAACTTAAAGAGATTAAACAGTGAAAAAAATCAAAAACTACTATTAAAAAAAACTTTAAAGAATACTGTTAAAAATTTAACAATAAAAATAAAACAAATCATGAGTAAAAAAATATTATACCAAGATGAAGCAAGACGTGCCTTAGAAAAAGGTATGGATGTTATGGTTGAAGCAGTTTCAGTAACATTAGGACCTAGAGGACGTAATGTTGTTCTTGAAAAAAGGGGGGGTTCGCCACAAATTATTAACGACGGAGTAACAATAGCAAGAGAAATTGAACTTGAAGATCATGTTGAAAATACAGGGGTTTCATTAATCAGACAAGCCGCGTCTAAAACAAATGATGTAGCAGGAGATGGAACCACAACAGCGACTGTATTGGCCCATTCAATTGTGAAGGAAGGGATGAAAAATGTAGCCGCAGGTGCAAACCCAATTGCACTAAAACTAGGATTAGAAAAAGGGTCTAAATTTTTAGTTGAACAAATTAATGAATTTGCAACGCCGGTTGAAGATATAAAATCAATCGAGCAAGTTGGAACTATTTCAGCTGGAAATGATAAAGAAGTAGGACTAATGATTGCAAATGCGCTTGAAAAAGTGGGGAAAGATGGGGTTATATCTTTAGAAGAAGGCAATTCAACTGTAACAGAACTAGAAATAAGCGAAGGGATGCGATTTGAAAAAGGTTTTATTTCACCTTATTTCATAACCGATACTGAGAGAATGGAAGTTGTATTTGATAATCCATTTATTCTTATTACTGATAAAAAAATAACATTAGTAAAACAAGATTTAATCCCAATATTAGAACAAATAATTCCAACAAAAAGACCCCTTGTTATTATCGCTGAAGAAATTGAAAAAGAAGCGCTAGCAACTCTAATTTTAAATAAATTGAAAGGGATTATTAATTTAGTTGCTATAAGAGCTCCAGGTTTTGGTCAACGCCGAAAAACGTTATTACAAGATATCGCAATTTTAACAAACGGTCTTGTAATTACTGAAGAAGCAGGGCTTATGCTAGATAGTACTAAAATTGAAAGCTTAGGCGAAGCAAGGCGAATAGTAGTAACTAAAGAAACTACAACAATAATTAATGAAGGGACAGATGAAAATGTTAAAAAACACTGTGAGCAACTAAGAAAACAAATTCTTCTTTGTGAAGATGCCTATGAAATTGAGCAATTACAAGATCGAATAGCAAAATTATCAGGAGGGGTAGGGGTTATTAAAGTTGGCGCTGTTACTGAAACTGAAATGAGAGATAAAAAATTAAGGTTAGAAGACGCAATAAATGCAACTCGTGCAGCCGTAGAAGAAGGAATAGTTCCTGGAGGAGGAAGTACATTAGCCCACTTAGCAATAACTTTAAAAACATGGGCAAAAAATAATCTAAAAGAAGATGAATTAGTTGGCTCGCTTATTTTAGCACGTGCTATAACAGCGCCACTAAAGAGAATTGCTGAAAACGCAGGTCAAAACGGACCTATAATCTTAGAAGCGGTTCAAGAAAGCGAATTTAATATCGGGTATGATGCCGATAGCGGAAAATGCACCGACATGTACGAAGCGGGTATTATAGACCCAGCGAAAGTAACCCGTTCAACAATTCAAAATGCAACATCAATAGCTGGAATGATATTAACAACCGAATGTTTAATAGTTGAAAAAAATAACGATTAAAAAAAATCTATTTATCAAATTTTTGATAAATAGATTTTTTTATTCAGATTCTAAAAAAGAATCAATTGCAATTAAAATTGGTTTTTTTTCAAAACCAGTATTTTTTGATTCTAAAGTATCATAAAGAAGCGATTTTGCCTTAGAAGCAATTTGAATTGTCGTTTGATATTTATTGCTCGATGATTTTAAAACTAACTCTAACTGTTTTAAATCTTGAATGTACTCTTTTTCAACTTTATTCATAAAACTTTTACCTCTTATTAAATTCTTTTAAAGAGTCACTTGAAGGAAAAAATACAAAATTTTTACTTAAAAAATCAGATTCAGAATTTTTAAAAATTTGACGATCTAACTTTAAATATTCAATAGGAGGATTTCTTGGTAATCTAAAATTAGATTCAGATTTACGGAACTTTTTCCAATATTTAATCGAATCTTTATAATTTAGAAAAACAGGGGTAACACGTTGATTCGAATCTAAATCTGGAAACTTACCATCCCAAATATCACCTTGTTTATTTTTTATAACTAAATGTTTATAACCGAAAGATGGTAAACCAATACCTCCAAGCTTACTTTTTGGAAAAGATTCAGCGATTCTTAGTTGATTTAAATCAGCAAAAAGATAAAATAAATTTTTTGGACCCTGAGTGTAGACTAATTCATAATACACGCCTAAATTCAAAGCTCGGATTTTAAACTTTTTTTCTGAAAAACAAAATTCTTCATTTAAATCATCACAATAAAAAGAAGCATGTTTTTTATCTAAAAAACTAAAATGAATAGGAACTTCCCAATTATTGCGGTCTTCTTTTTTTGATTCTAAAAAAGAATGGGGAACATTCATTACTAAGTCATTTTTTTCATCAACAACGGTATAAATACCTACGGTTGATAACGTTTTTTGAATCTTTTGTTGAGTGGACGTTAATTTTCCAATCTTATTTGATGTAAGCCGAATAAACTCCTGTTTATTAAGTTTTTTAAGTTGATTAAAGCTTGAATTCTTAAAAGTAAATAAAATCGGTCCCTTTGATTTTATCGAACCATCAAGGAGATTCATATTATCTAAACCAAAAATATGAACTTTTCTATACCCAAGAGATTTTTTCAATTTTTCAAGAGTCGGTTTATATTCCTTAGTACCGGAAATTTTTTGACTAGAAACAATTTTTGGAATAGTAAACTGATTCGACATTTTAATAGTTATTATTTACGTGAATAATATTCAACAATTAATAAATCATTGATAATAACACCAATTTCATTTCGTTCAACAAAACCTTTCACTGTTCCTGACATAGTTTTTGATTCAAACTCAAGATGTGATGGTAACGCTAATATACTTGAAGATTGTAAATTAATTTCAATTAATTGTTTCGAAGGCTGTGTAGCTCTTACTGAAACAACATCACCCGGATTACATTGAAAGCTGGGAATATTAACTTTTTGATTATTAACTAAAATATGACCATGACTAACAACTTGACGGGCGGCAGGAATTGTTGGTGCTAAACCTAAACGAAAAACAATATTATCTAAACGCATTTCTAAAAGCTGTAACAGTAAAGTTCCTGTCGAACCTTTTAAACGCTTAGCTTCTTTAACATACCCAACCAATTGCTTTTCAGAAACACCATAATTAAAGCGTAACTTTTGTTTTTCTTCTAAACGGACAGTATAATCAGAAACAGAACGTCTTCCTGTAGTTGGTTTACCATGTTGACCTGGCGTTTGTTCACGCTCAGTTACTTTTCGTGTTAAACCAGAAAGAGGGCCGAGACGTCTTATAATTCGGATTCTTGGACCACGATAACGAGACATAAAATACCTTTATTCTTAAATAATATAAATAGTATGCAGTATTGACGATAAAGTCAAATAAAAAATTTACTGAAAAGGCGAATGACGGGACTTGAACCCGCGAATGGTGGAACCACAACCCACTGCCTTAACCACTTGGCCACACCCGCCATTTATTCCACTTTTGTAAATATGAAACTATAAATTAAATTATACTACTTTTTAAAATAGTAAGCAACAAGTAAATATTTAGAGAATGGTAAGTAATTAAATATTACAAAGAAAAAGAAAAATTATTTTCTAAACTAGTTTCAATTTGTTTTATGATTTGATCAATTTCATTGGTAACTAAAGTATTAGAAAAAGATTGGAATTGAAGTTTAAAAGTTAAACTAACCCCTTCCTTCGATTTGTTCTCATAAGTATCGACCAAATCAATTAAATCAAGAAAAGAACCCCCATTTTCACGAATGGTACTTACAATCATTTCATATTCAACTGATTTTGAAAAAAGAAAAGTTAAATCACGACTTATAACTGGGTAATATGAATACTTTTTATATTGCTTAAGGTTACCAAAATCACGAATATAATCTATATTTGTTAAATCAAATTCAAATAAATAAATATGGGGGGAAATACTATAGTCTTTAGCAATTCCGGGATGAAGTTGACCAAACATTCCCAATTTGGTTTCACCGAAAGAAAGCAACGCTGTTCGACGAGGGTGGAAGAAACTACTAGAAGAAAAAGGTTTTTTTATCTTTTCCCATTTCGGACTTAAATTTAACGTAGAAAAAACTTCCTCGATTTTGGCTTTACCTTCATACCAAGTTTCATAATCCGAATCATTATACCAACCGCTTCGATATTGATTACCCCCAAAAATTCCAGCAACTAATTCATGTTCTGAAACAATATCTTTAGCATTTTTAATAAAAACTCGACCAAATTCAAAACTAGAAAGAGGGAGTGAATTCTGCTCTAGATTTTGAATATTTGATTTAATTAAACCGTTTAAAAGATTAGAACGTAAATTGGACTGATCTTTAGAAAATGGATTTAATAAAAATTCCGTGTTTATTTTTAAGTCTGGAACCAAAGAATAATGAACAGACTCAAAAAGACCTAGGTTAATTAAAGAAGATTTCAATTGGCGTTTTAGAATTTCAATACTATAAATTTTTCCTATTTTTGTAGGCAAGGGTACAGATGAAATAAACGTATTAAAACCGTGTATCCGACCAATTTCTTCAATAATATCAATTTCTTCTTCTAAATCATGAATTCGGGTAGAAGGAACTATAACTTCCCAAAAAATATCAGAACTTTTTGTTGAAGATTCTAAAGGATTTATTACCGTAAAATCTAATTGCTTAAAGCAAGACAAAATTGTATTTTGATCTAAAAATTTATTACTAGGTTTTATGGGCCCTAAAACTTGAATTATACGCTCATAGCGTACTTTAATAGGTTTTATTTTTATCGAATCTTGCTGGTTAAAAATTCGAGATATTCCTGACGAAAAAGTTGCACCACTTAAAGAAACTAAAAGACTAAGTAAACGTTGAAAAGCTAAAGGTAAAAAAGTTGGGTTAACACCTTTAATATACGCACTAGCCGCATCTGTACGTAAACCACATGCTTTTGATGATTGTCGAATAATTTCCGAAGGAAAAATAGCACATTCAACAAAAATTGAAGTTGTTGAATCCGAGACTTCAGTTTCTCCACTACCTAAAATACCCGCAATTGAAATGGGCGTATTATTAGCAGTAACAAGTAGATTTTTTGGTTTTAAATTCAAATTTTGCTTGTTTAAACCGATAAATGATTCACCATCATTAGCATAGCGAACCTCAATTTCAACCTTTTCTGTTTTTAAAAGAGACTGAATTTTTTCAAAATCATAAATATGAACAGGTTGACCCCATTCAAGCATTATATAGTTACCAATATCAACAATACTGTTAACAGAAGAAATTTTTGCCCCAGAAAGTCTACGTTGCAACCATAAAGGGGATTCTTGAATTTTAATATTATCAAGTTTAAGACCATAAAAAAATGAGCAACCCGTAAAATTTGGGTTTAAAAAACACGAATAGTTTAATGAAGAAATCGAATTTAATAACTTATTGAATTTAGAATTATTTATTTTATTATTAAAAAGGTTGCGAATTTCAAGACTAAAACCAACAATACTATTAGTGTCAGAACGATTAGCGGTGGTATCTACATCAAAAATAATATCCGATTTGCCTAAAATATCTTGGGATTCAAAATCTTCAACTTCAAAGCCCCCTAAAGTTAAAGTTTCAATAAACTCATCTAAATTATTATTTTTAAAATCAATAAAATTTTTTAACCAAGTAAAAGAAATATACATACTATTAATTTTTAAATTTATTTAGAATCGGCTGGAATAAAAGTAAGCCCGTTTTCTTCACCATAATGCTTAATAAAGCGCATAAAACGTTCCCAATCGCTAGTATTACGCATTATATACACTGCTTCAATAATTTCTGGTTTTCCGTTAATAAAAATCGCATTTACATCATTAGTATATAAAACGCCTTCATCATCAACTAAGTACATACCAGTTATCAGATTAGAAGTATCCTTAAAAGCATCCGGATTTTGAAAACTAAAAGTAGCCGTACCAGTACTTTTATCACGCGATCTAGTTAATTGGATATTAGCCAGTACAGTTTCAGAAATTCCTTTTATAAATTGGATAGTTGCAACCATAATTCAGGAAGAAATTTTGTGCATAAAAGAGAAACTGGGGTAGTAGGATTTGAACCTACGAATGGCGGAGTCAAAGTCCGATGCCTTACCGCTTGGCGATACCCCAAATGATATCTCTATTAAAGATAACAAAGATCTAATAAAAAAACAAGTTTTTTAATAACCAAAACCAGAAAAATTCTTGTATAATTAAAAAATTAAAGATAAAATATAGTTAAGGATATCTAATAAATTCAGTCGAATATGAATAATTTTATAGTAAAAATAAATCGTAGAGAAATTTTAGAAAGTATTGAAAATGCAGCAAAAAAAGAGGACATACAAAAAATAAATGTAGGCGATACTGTTAAACTTGGGGTATTAATTAAAGAAGGTGCAAAAGAAAGAACACAATTCTATGAAGGTGTTGTAATTGCAAAAAAAAATAGTGGGATTAATAAAACAATAACAGTGCGAAAGGTACTTCAAGGAATTGGGGTCGAACGAATTTTTCCAATACATTCACCAAAACTAGATTCCATTGAAATAATTCAACGTTCAAAAGTAAGAAAAGCAAAACTATATTACTTAAGAAACCTTTCTGGTAAAGCAACACGATTAAAACAGAGATTTGATTAACTCGGCTGCAACTTTAAGCATTTAAAAGTTTGAATATTTTCAAATTTTTTTATAATAATAAAAAGAAAAGATCTTCTCAAATATAAAATTACTAAATCAATAAAAAATTAACAAACCAAAAGAAAAATGTTTGAACGTTTCACAGAAAAAGCCATCAAAGTAGTAATGCTTGCACAAGAGGAATCACGCAGGTTAGGACATAATTTTGTTGGGACCGAACAAATTTTATTAGGGCTAATCGGTGAAGGGGCTGGGGTTGCCACTAAAGTTTTAAAATCTATGGGCATCAATCTAAAAGACGCAAGAATTGAAGTCGAACGAATTATAGGTCGAGGATCAGGTTTTGTAGCGGTGGAAATTCCTTTTACACCAAGAGCAAAAAGGGTTCTTGAGATGGCGATTGAAGAAGCAAGAGATTTAGGCCATAGCTATATAGGAACCGAACATATTTTATTAGCTCTTTTAGAAGAGGAAGATGGGGTTGCAACCCGCGTCCTTGAAAACTTAGGGGTTGATCTATCAAAAGTTAGAACTGGAGTGCTAAATCAAGTTGGAGAAACTGTTGAAGTAACTATGGCTAGCAATGGTCGTGGAGGTAATGAAGTCTTCGATATGAGTGGAAAAACACCAACTTTAGAAGAATTT
>Ga0114994_10003085_pt1 | contig 12201 bp, 12 predicted proteins | sample ArcticOcean_MG_C_9_FD_87043 | JGI IMG/M metagenome (GOLD analysis project Ga0114994, IMG submission 87043) | Marine microbial communities from western Arctic Ocean - ArcticOcean_MG_CB2_152 | ecosystem: Environmental > Aquatic > Marine > Oceanic | place: Arctic Ocean: Canada Basin | collected... | reverse complement strand
CCAAGATAACTGAAAAACAGATCAATCATGTTATCGACAAATTGAACAACCGCCCTAGAAAATGTCTTGGCATAAAAACTCCCAATCAGGTATTCTTTGGGATCAATCCACATGTTGCACTAGCTACTTGAATCCGCGGACTATAAAGCCTTGCTGGAGTATTATTAGTAAAAAAAAATGAATTTTTATTATGTAATAAATTAGATAAGTGTTTTTGTAATAGAGATCAAAGCCTCGCTGATAAACCCCGGGTCTTGAACCAAAGCAATACGAATATAGGGTGTTCCAGGGTTTGTTCCGGATGTATCTGGCCGTGCCAGATAACCGCCAGGGATTACCCGGACCCCGGCCTCTCCCCATAGTTTTGCTGCCGCGGCTTCGCCATCACCGACATTAAGCCAGAGATAAAAGCCTCCGGCAGGGCGATAATAATCAAAGTGCCCATTAAGAATTTGGTCGGCAATGTCAAACTTTTGGCGGTAAAGCCTCCGGTTCTCTTCTACGTGGGCGTCGTCACGCCATAAAGCAGCAGAGGCCTCGAGCAAGGGAATGGGGACAGACGCTCCGCCATAGTTTCGCAAAGTTTTATACCTTTGAATGAGATCGGGATCACCCGCAACGAACCCAGAGCGTAGACCTGGTGCATTTGAGCGTTTTGACAGGGAGTGAAACACTAATACATTTTGGAAACCCGCCCCTAACGCCTGACAGGCTTCAAGTCCCCCAGGAGGTGGAGATTGATCATAAATTTCGGCGTAGCATTCATCTACGGCTAAAACAAAATCATATTTACGTGCCAACTCAATGGCATTTTTTAAATAATCTAAACTAGCTATGGCTCCTTGCGGGTTTGACGGGGTACATAAAAAGGCTAGCGCGGTCCTCTCCAAAATTGATTTTTCAAGGGAGTCAAAATCTGGTAAAAAGCCATTTGCTGGTATTGCCGGCATGTAAACTGGCTCAGCCCCATTCATTATAGTGGCACCAATGTAGACTTGATAAAATGGGTTTGGAATCAAAACAACTGGTTGTTGATTGTTTTTCTCAGGGGGAATGGCTATATCGCCCGCCATATAAAGCGCTTCTCTGGTGCCGGATACCACTACGATATTTTGAGTAGCATCGATCGAATTTAATTTTAAATTATATCGTTTAGTGAGCCATCCTGAAACGGCTTTTAAAAGATCAGGTGTTCCGGCGATCGGCGGATATTTAGCCCATTGGTCTGAGAATTTATTGACGGTATCTGCTAATAAAGCGGGTGAAGGGTGCTGAGGCTCTCCCAGTGACATGATCATTGGTGTTTTATTTGCGGGTGCATCAATACCATTGAGTAGAGTACGCAATCGATCAAACGGGTAATCTACAAGGTTGTCTAGATTAGTGTTGTGCATTTATCCTGTTATCTTTAAAAAGCGGCCTCGCAAAATGTGAAACCATATCTATGAGATACATTTAACCCTCTAACCGTTCTCTCACAAGTATGGATGGATATGATTTTACTTAGAGGGCTTCTTCGCCACGTTCACCTGTCCGGATGCGGATGACTTCGGTTAGCTCATAAACAAAGATTTTACCATCACCTATATTGTCGGTTGCGGCTTCGTTTTGGATTGCTTCTATAACGGCCTCCGAGAGTGAATCGCCTACCGCAATTTCTATTTTTATTTTTGGCACAAAACTAATAGCATACTCTGCACCCCGGTAAATCTCCGTATGCCCTTTTTGTCGCCCAAAACCGGAGACTTCGCTAGTGGTCATGCCTTCTACACCAATAGCCGTAAGGGCTGCTCGCACTGCATCTAATTTAGATGGTTTAATGATAGCAATTATATATTTCATAGAAGTACCTCCTTTTTAAACGCGGTGTCTTAAAGATCATAACTGCGCTCACCGTGTGACGTAATATCAAGACCTTCAGTCTCGTCATCAGCGGTAACCCGCAAGCCTACAATTGTTTGAGTTATTTTAATTAGAATATAGCTCGCTCCGCCTGCCCATACTATCGTAATTACAGTCGCCAATAATTGCGCTAAAAAAGCAGTTCCCATGGTGATGCCCTCGGGTAGGCCGTTTCCACCAAGACTAACGTCAGCAAAAAATGCAGTTAATAAAACACCAAGCACACCTCCAACGCCATGAACGGCGAACACATCAAGGCTGTCATCTATGTTCCACTTGGTTTTAACAACGTTAATCATGTAGAAACAAACAACAGCCGAAGTTGCTCCAAAAACCAGCGCGCCAACGGGTCCCACAAAGCCGGAACCAGGTGTGATTGCAGCCAACCCCGCAATGCCACCGGTAGCAATGCCAACTAAACTAGGTTTACCAAATTTAATGTACTCGATTAATACCCACACTAGGCAAGCCGTGGAGGCTGATATATGTGTGACAGTCATTGCCATGCCGGCACTACCATTAGCTGCTAAGGCAGAGCCAGCATTAAAGCCGTACCAGCCAACCCACAACATAGCAGCACCAATCATAACTAAGCCGGGATTGTGTGGTGGGCTAAGTTCGTTGGGGTAGCCTTTTCGGGGACCTAAAACTTTCGCAATGACTAAAGCAGCAATAGCAGCGTTTGCGTGAACTACGAGACCACCGGCAAAATCCATTGTACTGTAGCCCTTTAGTGCGGAACTAGCCCACCCTAGATCGGATAGGAAGCCGCCACCCCAAACCCAATGGGTTGAGGGGGCATAGACAAAGACAAGCCAAAGGGCACTGAAAATCACGACAGCGCTAAATTTAATACGCTCAACATACGCGCCAACAATAAGGGCTGGCGTAATGATGGCGAAGGTCATCTGGAACATGAAGAACACATTTTCCGGTATATCACCAAAGAGGGTGTCGGTTGTAATACCACTCAGAAAAGCCTTTGAAAGACCGCCCCACCAGATATTACCTCCGCCAAAGGCAATAGAGTAGCCGATGACAAGCCAGACAATTGACGCTACACAGCAAATAGCAAAACATTGCATCAACACCGATAACACATTTTTTGATCTCACCAACCCTCCATAGAATAGGGCTAAACCCGGCATCGTCATAAAAAGAACCAATGCGGTTGCTGTAATGACCCAAGCAGTGTTGCCATTGCTAAGTTTGTCAGCCGCAAAAGCTTCGTGCGGTAATAATAAAACACTGATTAGCAAGGTTAAAAATATTCTGACCTTAAAGTTGCATTTGATTGAATACATGATGGTGTCCTCTTTTATAGCAACATTCCAAGCGCAACCTTAGAACCCTTTTCTGGCTTTCTGATAAGTTATTGTGTGTTACGCAGGTACTTGCGCTACAAGAACCATGCCTATTTAAGAAATTTATAGGTAAATTGTTTAATTTCAGAGAGTTGTGTAAATTTGCTGTAATTATTACAGTAATAATTTCTAGTAGATGATTAATCTTATAGCAACTTATATTAATATGATGATTTTTCAGGCACAAAAATTGTGCTGTCTTGCATCTTGGTATGCCTTAAATAATCAAACTAGATGATAACGTTAAAATACGGCCTTCTATCCTTATTGTTTAATTTAACCCCCGTGACCCCACCCCATTAATATACTTTGGGAAGGGTCTCGGAAGTTGTTAAAAAAATCTTGATTAGTGGATCATCTCCCCATGTTGGTTGAGATCTAGTCCTTCTGCTTCAGCATCACTATCAACACGGATACCAATGGACTTATCAATTACAAAAATAATGACGGCAGTAGCTAATGCACTCCATATAATGGTTGCAACGATACCATAGAACTGAATGCCAATCTGATCAAAGTTTCCTTCAAGCGCCCCAGCTGTGCCACCAATTGACTTGACTGCGAAGACGCCGGTTAGGATGGCGCCTGTGATCCCGCCGAGCCCATGAACGGCAAACACATCAAGACTATCATCATAACCCAATTTGTGTTTAAGCGAAGTTGCGCCCCAGAAGCATACTAAGCCAGCCAGTAGCCCAATGGCTAAAGCGCCCTTGGGCCCAACAAATCCTGCCGCGGGTGTTATAGCAACTAAACCGGCCACGGCACCTGAAACAATACCAAGTACGGTTGGTTTTTTTTGCGTAAGCCATTCAGCAGACATCCAGGAAAGTCCGGCACCAGCGGCGGCAATTTGTGTAACGGTCATGGCCATCGCGGCCGTGCCATTTGCACCCAATGCCGAGCCGGCATTAAAGCCGAACCAGCCAACCCACAGAAGCGCACCGCCAATAACTGTCAGGGATAGGTTGTGAGGAGCTAAGTTTTCGATACCAAAGCCCTTGCGTTTGCCAAGCATAATACAAGCAATAAGCGCGGCAACCCCTGAATTAATGTGAACAACAGTGCCACCTGCAAAATCAAGTACACCGGCATCGCCTAAGAAGCCGCCACCCCACACCCAGAATGTAACGGGTGAGTATACAATGATTGACCAAAGACCCACAAACCAAAGCAGTGCTGAAAACTTCATTCGCTCAGCAACGGCGCCGGTAATAAGTGCGGCTGTGATAATTGCAAAGGTCATTTGAAAAACTACAAACAGGGAATCTGGGATGGTACCGTTGACGCCTTCTACAGTCAGATGATCCAAGAAAGCTAAATCAAAATTACCAATATAGGCACTTTCTCCTTTAGAGAAAGCAAAGCTATATCCTATCACCATCCAAATGATTGAGATAAGGCAGGTAATTGTGAAACTTTGCATAAGAACAGAAAGGACGTTCTTTTTTCGTGTCATACCGGCATAAAAAAGTGCCAGTCCGGGAATTGTCATCATGAGTACGATAGCTGTTGCGGTTAGCAACCAAGCAGTATCTCCTGTATCTACTTTTAGCTTAGCCTCCGCGGCCAGGGCGGGATCAATTAAGAGGATAATGCCGGCCCCTATGATTGATAGTAATGCGGTTATTTTATGAACTTTAGTCATATTATCTCTCCTAAAAATAAATTAAAGAGCTTCGTCGCCGGTTTCACCCGTGCGAATGCGAATAGCCTTGCTTAGCTCCAACACAAAAATTTTTCCATCACCAATATTACCGGTTCCGGCGGCTCGACTAATGGCTTCAACTACACCATCTACCTGATCATCAGTTACAGCCACTTCAATTTTAGTTTTTGGAACAAAACTGATTTCGTATTCAGCGCCCCGATAAATTTCTGTATGCCCCTTTTGTCGACCGAAACCAGAAATCTCGCTTGAGGTTAGCCCTTGAACACCGGCGTCAACTAAAGCCACTCTGACATCTTCTAACTTCGCTGGTTTTACGATCGCAGTGATGAGTTTCATCTCGCGAATCCTTTTTGTAATTGTTAAGTTAATATAGTATTACTTAACAAGAACCGTGCCATTCCATGGGAATACTTTGATATCAACAGCTTATAGCGTTCAAATAGTTATAGGGTTACAGATAGATGCCTATATTTTAACCAGAATTCATTAGAAAAATATAAATGCCGCATAAATAAGCATCATTGTGTCTGGACAATGGGTCGTTTGACATGCAGTTCTATTAAATGTTCAAAGCAAAGCAGGATAGAATCAAAACCGATGTTTTAGTTGTCGGCGGGGGTATGGTCGGGTGTAGTCTTGCAGCAGCGCTTGCCGGTGTTGGTTTTGACGTTGTTATCGTTGATCAAACGGATGCGGTAACTCAAACACAAGATAAATTTGATGGCCGGGCCTCAGCAGTTGCGCGCGCATCGAAAAAAATGCTCGACCAAATTGGTATGTGGAAACATTTGGGCCAGAATTATTGTCCTATTCTTGATATCCGTGTCACAGATGAGGCCTCGAGCCTTTTTCTTCATTATGACCATTTGGATGTTGGGGGGGATGCTATGGGTTTCATGGTTGAAAACCGCCACTTTCGACAAGCAATTCATACCCGGCTCAAGGATTTTAAAAATGTTACTTATTGCGCGGCGACAAAAATCGCGCACGTCGATCGCAGATCAGAGGGTGTAAGGTCCACTCTAACCAATGGGCACCAAATTGACGCCGGGCTTATTGTTGGCGCAGATGGCAGGGGCTCCCAAACCCGGAGGGACGCTGGTATTGATCTGACGAGCTGGTCTTATGATCAAACGGCTATCGTGTTAACTGTTGATCATAAAATTTCACACCACAATGTTGCTCATGAGCATTTTTTGCCCGCCGGCCCGTTCGCTATATTGCCTTTGCGAGGACCAACCAGAGACAATAACAGGTCTACAATTGTTTGGACTGAAAGAAATACTGTAGTTGAGGATATAATGGCTTTGTCTGGTGCGGATTTTGCGGTAGAATTTAACAGTCGGTTTGGAAATTTTTTAGGGGCCACAACATTTATTGGTCCTCGGTGGTCGTATCCCCTCACCCTGCAATATGCTAAAACTAGTGTCGCAGAGCGTTTGGTTTTAGTTGGCGATGCGGCCCATGGTATGCATCCAATTGCTGGTCAGGGTTTAAATATGGGGCTTCGGGACGTTGCAGCATTAGCCGAGGTCTTAACGGATGCGAGGCGGCTTGGATTTGATATTGGTAGCAAAGCAATTTTGGCCGACTATGAAAAATGGCGGCGCTTTGATAATACAATGATGCTTGCAATGACAGATGGATTAAACCGATTGTTTTCAAATGATATCGGTCCAATAAAACTCGCCAGGGATATAGGTCTCGCTGCGGTAAATAAAATGGTGCCAGTAAAAAGAAAGTTAATGCAGCATGCTATGGGTGTAACTGGTAATCTCCCACGGTTACTTAATGGAAAGGCGCTTTAGTTAAATTTTGGACTAATTTCTATTCAATCTTTCTGGCTTCGTCGATCAACATAATTGGAATGCCGTCACGAATTGGATAAGCGAGTTTGGCTTTGTCGCTGATGAGTTCTAGGGCGCTGGCATCATATCGTAACGAAGTTTTGGTCAGGGGACAGACTAATATTTCTAAGAGTTTTGGATCTATTGTTTGATCGTTCATGGTAAACCTTTTCTAATGTTTTGTTTTGGCGTCACCACCGGACGCAAGCTCCATTTCCATCAGGGAATTCATTACATCAACCATGTTAGATAAATTATGTGCCTCGAGGATAGCTTGCTTTTCAACGTAGTCAAAGGTGTTCATCATACCGAGCATTGCAACTAAAGGGCGGTCCTCAATTTTTTCTAAACCTTCCCAGTCAACATCCACGCCTTTAAGCGCTAAATATTTTCTCAAATTATTCATTAATGCGTTTCGATTAATGCCAGGGTTATCCAAAGTCGTATCTTGCATAAATTCGTGAAAATCAGGCTGAATTTCTCGGTAGGGTTTATCCACCTTAAGTTCGCGTTCTATTTTAAACCGACAAATTCCCTGAAGGGTTATAACAATCCGCCCATCCTCGCATTCTGCGAAGGCTATTATACGGCCCACACAGCCAATATGAAAAAGTTTACTGGTTGTTGGTAAAGGGTCTGGCAGGACTGCTAATGGCTGGACCATTCCAATGAACCGACCCTGTTTAAGGCTATCCAACACCATACTTAAATAACGCGGCTCATAAAAATTCAGGGGTATTCGTCCATGGGGTAAAAGCATCCCACCTGGGAGCGGAAAAACGGGTAAACTTTCTGGCAATTCTTCAAAGGGTGTTTCAAACGGGCCCGTTAAAAGCCCATGTGTTAACTCTTGCTTTTTCACGGTCATTTAAGAGAATAATACCGTGGACATTTTACGGCGTCCTTCAACTGTGAGAGGGTCTGAATGACCAAGGGCCTCAAAAATTTTAAACAGCTGCTGTCGCGCCGCATCGTTATTCCATTTTCGATTGCGTTTAATTATTTCAACCAGTTCTTCAATGGAGCCCTCTATTTCTCCAACACCATATAGCGCCAAAGCATAATCATAGCGGCCCTGGTGATTGTTGGGGTGGCTCTCCACAGCTGTTTTAAGACTATCAATATTTCCGATTTCAGCCGTCTGTTCTTTCAACTCTAGTGAGGTTTGTACGGCCCTTATTAGCGGGTTTGTCAAAAGTTCTTCTGTGAGCCCTACTAGATAGCTGCGCGCCTGATCAATCTCGTTGTCCGCCATTAGACATTTGAGAACTCCCAAATGGGCCTCGGGATTTGAATTGCCGGACATTAAAATATGATTGAAGATCTCTTTGGCTCTTGTTGGGTCGCCCCCTTCGAGTAAGTTATTTGCCTCTTCAATTGCTTGGTCGATTGGGGAACCTTCGCCGCCGGTTATTTTTTCAATGAATTTCTTAAGCTGGCTTTCCGGCAAGGCACCATTAAAGGCATCCACTGGGCGCCCATCCTTAAATGCATAAACCATCGGAATAGATTGAACTTGAAGCTTTTTTGCCAAGGCTTGGTTATCGTCAATGTTAATTTTAACTAAACGAACCTTTCCCGCATATTCTAGAACGAGTTTTTCTAAAATAGGTGTCATTTGTTTACAGGGACCACACCAGGGCGCCCAAAAGTCAACTATAATAGGAACTTGGTTTGAGGCGTTAATAACATCTTCACCAAACCTTTCGGTATCAGATTCAACTATTAAAGCGCCAACAGCATTTTCTACAGGCAGTAGACTTTCTGTGTCACCATCGTCGCCATCAAGTATTGCCGTCATTATATATCTTTCTTTTTTAAAAAAATTAGCGGTAATTTACAGTCTATATTTGGCATATGAGCCACGGCTTGCAAGTTTAATCCCCAAATTAACATTCTAGATCAAACTTATATATGACGTATGCCCACTTTACTCAAGAAACACCTTTAGTTTTTTAACTTAATCATTATTAATTGACGCATTGTGAAGGACATGGTTAACCGGTGTTTTAAGGGTGAACGATTTTGGGTCTAGATAAAATACATTTAGGTTGTGGAACCACGCTGCTGAACAAGGCTTCACTCTAGTTTTTTTATTTCGTCAGTCTTGCTAAAGGGTAGCCACGCCGAGCCCAGGTTTTGCGGGAAGCCTTTATATCAATTATATTTGCTTCCTATTTCAAAGAGCCACGAGCGTCGGTGCTTTTAAAAGCCATTTCCGACGATTTTTGGCAATGGGATCTTATCGTATATATCAAGCCGGTTGAGTCGGTTAAAAAACTTTTTTTTGAGTTTTTTCAAAATCCATCCTAGGCGCGATAGCATATTAATCAGACAACGGCCGGGTTTCAAGAAGGCAGAATTAATACATAGTGATATCAAAGACCAAAACGCCATCAAAACGTTCTTGCAAAGTGGGTTCGGTTCACTATTATGGTCAATCCTCGTTTTATAATAACGATAATTTTATTAACGGGCACAATGCGGGCGTAGCTCAGGGGTAGAGCGCAACCTTGCCAAGGTTGAAGTCGTGAGTTCGAATCTCATCGCCCGCTCCAGTTCCCACACAGCCTACAGCAACTCCTCATTTTACCTAGAATCGACTTCGTCACACTCGTTTCACACTGGAGATTAGTTATCATGGCCGGCATACGTAAATGGAGTTCTTAAAGAGACACTAGCCTTCTTTAAGAGGCATGCAAACAAGGGGTGGACCATTTGGACCTTTTGAGTGGTGATGGATTAGGGGTCTTGGGAAGTAGCTATAGTAACTACTATGGTGATTACATCCCTGCAGTAATAGTTGGATGGATAGGTATCTGGGTGGTCTGTTGTTTTTTTCATACGTGGTAAAAGTGAGTGAAGCCACTTTGGGAATTGGAGATCAGGTAATTAGAGTTAGTGGTAAATTCGGCCAGATAAAATTTTTAAACCAGGGCACAAGCCTAGCCAACATAGCTACTACCGCTATCAAATCTCGTTTATCTAAACTTAAAAAGCCTAAAGATGTTTACCGGAACACTAAAGAAGAAGTAGCTGAGAAACGTAAGGCTAATTGATATAAAACATAGACCTTCACTTACTTCTGCCTTAGCATGGATATTTTACCATCTAGATTAGTAGTTTTTATTACTCTAATTTGGTCCATGGCAAAGCGAAGTTGCCCGCTTTAACCACGCTGGTTTTTTTAATTAATGGGTACTATTTTGAAATTGAACATCAACTATCAATATTTATTGAATTTTTAACTTGAGCTGCTAAATTAGTGACCTTAAATAAGTTGGCTCAATTTCATTTAAGGATTTTAAAATGGACGATAATATGATTTGGGTGACAAATATCAATGAAGACCAAGCAAAAGATAGCTCGGTGCAGTCTATATTGCGAAAAAAATACACCGTCGGACCGCCTAAGGCCACACCAACCAATTTTGGTGGCATAGCCACAGTGGAAGACCTACAAGCACAAAACATGATTGGATTATATCGAAAATAGACTAGCCTAGAATAGTTTTCTCCGGCTATTTCATCAAGAGCGAGCATCTTTCCGGAGAAACAATAGGTTTATCTGTGATCAGCGCCTACGGCATCTGAGATATTAGAATATCCATCATCTCTTAAAAGGGTTGCTAATTCTTCGGAGACCGTCAATGCGATGCCGGGGCCTTTATAAATCATTGCGGTGTATAATTGAACTAGAGAGGCTCCTGCTTTTATCTTTGCGTAAGCTTGCGCTCCATTTGAGACTCCGCCAACCCCTACTAACGCTAATTTTCCTTCAGTAAGCTTGTACATATCACGAAGCAGTTGTGTGGAGCTTTCAAATAGTTGTTCGCCGCTTAATCCCCCTTTTTCTATCTTGTTTGAACTTTTCAAACCCGCGGGCCGCCCGATTGTGGTATTAGAAATGATTATGCCGTCGATATTGGTTTCCAAGGCTACATCAGCAATGTCTTGTTTGTCTTTTCCAAATAAGTCTGGGGCGATTTTAACCAACAACGGTGGGGAATTGGAACTTGTATTTCGGGCTTCGATAACAGCAATTAATAGCGCCTTTAGATCATTCCGTGTTTGTAGGTCACGCAGACCAGGTGTGTTGGGAGATGAAACATTGATAACTAAATAGCTGGCAAAATTTGATAAATTTGATACACACTTTACAAAGTCGCTAATGTGGTCCTTGGATAGTTTGTTTTTGCCAATGTTTGCACCAATTATCCCCGGTGCATTTAACTCGGCCCATTTTTTTAATTTTTGAGTATAGGGATCTAGCCCACGATTATTGAACCCGAGACGGTTTATTATACTCTTATCCTCTGGAAGGCGAAATACTCTAGGCTTATCGTTGCCCCGTTGAGCTAAAGGGGTGACGGTGCCTGTTTCAACAAAACCAAAGCCTAAATTTAAAAGTGCTTCAAATACGTCGGCATTTTTGTCGAACCCCGCGGCTATTCCAATTGGCGTTGGAAAGTCTAGTCCCCACACTTTGATTTTAAGAGCGGGGTTAATAGATTTTGAAAGATGCTGGCTTAGCCCTAATTTTAAGGCGTGAATTGCCATATTGTGAGTTAGTTCAGCATCTAAAGAAAACAATATTGGTCTGAGTATTGAGGAATAAAAACTCAATATAAACACCATAGAAAAAACATAAAATTATCCAATTCGTAATGTAGTGGCCTTACTGGTTATTTAGAAACCTTTCTAATTCAGATTTATAAAGTGACTATAACTGATATACCACCTTTCAAATACTGTTCTTCATCAAACAACGGATTAGCTTAGATATATTTACTGACCTCTAATAGGATTTAGTTTGATTGGGTTTGAAATTTAATGCTGCATACAGCGCCCAATATGTTGAATAGAGCATGCCGTTTACTAATGCTAATGATGGTGGTTAACAACACCCCGCTCAAATCGTTGCATTTTATAGTTCCTGCGGATAAAATTAACCGGAGTATTTTGATTATAAGTTGACGTGCAATCAAAAAGGAGCATAAATTAATAGGGTCAAAGTGTTAGTTGATAGTAAAAGCAGGTATCCGACGCAAATATTAATTGGATCCAAGATTCTATTGAAATGAAATGTTTGCGGGTCCAGATCTTAATAAGACCTAATCTTAATTATTCATGATATGCGTTTTTGTGATGACGCAGAAAGCAATGCTATTAGGTGAGGCAATTTACATTTTGCTATTAATACGATAGAGTTTTGATGACTAAGGAGTAAAGAAGAAAACGCCAAATTTTTTTACTGCAACTGAAAACCTAGAAGCTAAAGTATTACACGTCAGTTGATTTTTTGTGTCTAAGCCAAATAACTTTTTAGTGATGTGAGATCGGCTGGATGAACCCTCTTTATAGGTTCAGGATAATTTTATTGCACATGGCAGGTGTTTAAAAATAATGACTGATAT
>Ga0114994_10003084_pt1 | contig 12201 bp, 8 predicted proteins | sample ArcticOcean_MG_C_9_FD_87043 | JGI IMG/M metagenome (GOLD analysis project Ga0114994, IMG submission 87043) | Marine microbial communities from western Arctic Ocean - ArcticOcean_MG_CB2_152 | ecosystem: Environmental > Aquatic > Marine > Oceanic | place: Arctic Ocean: Canada Basin | collected... | reverse complement strand
TAAAACATCATAGTCATGTTTTAGAGATAGGAACAGGATCTGGAATTATTTCAATGATGGCGGCTCGTTGTAATGCTAAGAAAATTACAACATGTGAGATGTCACCCTTAATAGCACAAACAGCAGTGGAAATAATTAAAGAAAATGGGCTTTCAAAATCAATTAATGTTGTTCCCATCAAATCAACTGAACTTAAAATTGGCGTTGATTTACCGCATCGTGCAGACATATTAGTTTCAGAGATTTTATCGAGTGAACTTTTAGGTGAAGGTGTATTGTCTAGCATTGAAGATGCAAAACACCGATTGCTGTATCCTGATGCCCAAATAATCCCTCGTAAAGCAAGTGTTAGAGTGGCCCTTTTTGGAGGGGATGATATTGGTAGATTTATTTTAGTTGATAATGTTAATGGCTTTAATCTATCTAAATTTAATAAAATTAGATCAAAGAAAAGATTATTTAATGCTAGTTTCTATAATATAGAACTTTTATCGAATACAGAAGATGCCTTCATATTTGATTTCATGGATGAAAGTCATTTTCTTCCTGAGAAAAAAACCCTCGAAATGCCCGTGCAGACAGAAGGGAAATGTTATGGAATTATACAATGGATACATTTACAAATGGACGATACTATTACATTCGAGAATAATCCTTTAAACAAAACAATAGTATCTGGATGGGCACATGTTGTTTATCTTTTTGACACACCACTTTATGTAAGGGCTAATCAGGTTATCAAAATCTCTGCTATACATGACCGAAATGCCCCATGGTTCGCTTTAGAGAGTGTGTTATAAATCCACATAATGATAATGAGCTATTAGAATTCACACGCCAGCATTTCTCATGCAGGCAAACTCTAAAAAGTCCATTGAGGGGCGCAATGAAAAGCACACCCTCAGACATTTAACCTGCCAGCCGTTGAGTTCTTAATAATTTAATTAGTGAAAGCATAATTACAAAGATTTATATCTTGGTAAGCTTAGCAGGTAGGGCCAGCTTAATGTAGTTTAATAGAGACACTTTCATAGCATTCAGAAGCTAGTAATGCCTAAGCGGTCAATTTAAATAAAAATATAGATTTATCATTGGGCACAATATAGTTATTATTTTTATTTGTTACATAGGTATTCGGGAGAGTGTTTTTGCGTAAAGTTCTATACATACTCGGCCAACTATCGGACACTGATGTTGATTGGTTAGCCAATATGGGCCAGCGAATTCAGGTGGTGAAAGGCACTGAACTGATTAAGTTTGGTGTCGAAATAAGCAATCTTTACATTGTTTTAGAAGGAGAGCTCTCAATCCAAACGAACAAAGGGTTTGAACTTGCAAAAATATCTTCAGGGGAAATTCTTGGTGAAATGTCACTTGTAGATTCGCGACCACCATCCGCATCTGTGTTGGTATTGCAAGATGCAACTCTACTCGAGCTGGATAAGGTAGTTCTCCAAGAAAAACTCGATATGGACACTGGTTTTAGTTCCCGATTTTACCGTTCAATTGCTATATTTTTATCTGAGCGGATGAGATCTTTAGTGGGGCAAATGGGGTATGGGGACCCCAGTGACGAAACCTCTTCTGACTTAGGTGAGCTTGACCCAGATGAGCTTGATGCAAATGTACTTGATAATGTCCATTTGGCTGGAGCTCGGTTCGAACGCCTCCTGGCGAAACTTATGAAATAAATACACTATGACTTTAAATATAGTATGTCCAAGATGGAGTGTTATAAATGCATTATATGCAGGTATAATATTTACGATTGGAGCATTCACCGAAACGTCGCAAGCACAGCAAGTGCAAGGTGTTCGCCCTAACTTGAGTTTAGCGGCAGCCATGGCTGCAGCATTATCAGGAAATTCAGGCGTTTTGTTGGCACGTACTCAAGAGGATAGTGCTAAAGGGTCATCGCAAACCGCACGCGGCTTATTTGACATCACGTTGAATGCGAAAGTTGGTGAAACGCGAACCCATACCCCGTTAAAACAGGTAACACGAGACACAATTTTAGCGGCTGGGCAAGATTTCCATTACGACCAAACTAACGTAACTATTGCGCAAGTTGAGGCCTCAAAATTATTTAAGAACGGTTTGCAGGCAAGTCTACTAGCTAGTCACACTGCAACAACGTCGAATTTAAATTCTTTCACAGGCCAGCCAAGACAAAGTATTGGCGCGCTGGCTTTTCAATTGCAGATCCCACTACTTCGTAATTCTGGCAATATTGGATTTGCGTCACTTAACGCTGCTAATTTAAAAACCTTAGCTGCGCGGGAGGATTTGGAATTCACCGTTTCAAAAATAGTTTTGAGGAGCGCGCTTGCATATTGGGACTATCTGGCGAAAACGCAGCGGTTAGTTATTGCCTATAATAGTGAACGGCGTGGTAAGAAATCACTGGATGAGTTGCGTAAACTTATTGCTGCTGATGAAACACCGCGTGCTGAAATTAACCTTGGGCAGGCGAGTCAGAATGACCGACGTGGCACTCGGAATGCCGCGGAACAAGCGTTACTGGTGTCCCGCCAGAAGCTCGGGCGCGTGCTTGGGCTTAATGCAGAGGCCGCAATGCTAATTAATGAATTGGCTGATGCGTTTCCAAAAATTAATAGCCTAACAATCGATTTTGTTGCACGTAAAGAGGTCATTATTGCACGTGCCCTTGAGGTGCGTAGTGACCTATTGTCTCTGCGTAAGAGCCATGAGGCGGCACAGATACTTCTTGACGCGGCACATGAAAATGGACGCGCACAACTTGATCTTGTGCTAGGAGTAACACAAAGTGGTTTGGCTGAAAGTAAATCACCTTCAACATTTGGCCCTGGGTTTGGCCAGAATTATGGGCAGGGTTATAGTGGGCATTTGGTCTTCAAAATGCCGCTTCAGAATAATGCGGCTCTTGGCCTTATACGACAGAAAAAGGCAAAGTTACATGCACAACGCGTCATGGTCAATGAGTTGGAGTACGAGATCAGCAGTACCATTGTGACCTCGACCTATGCCATGGTGCATGCAGTGGAGCAATTGAAAGAGGCAAATCTGGCGGTCAAAACATATGCCATGGGATTAGCAAACGAACGCACCAAACGGCGGTTAGGCCTGTCTACGCTGATTGACATCCTGAACGTCGAGGACCGTTATAATAACGCACTTCTCTCGGCTGTGCAGGCACGTCAGGCCTATGCCAGCGCTATTGCGCAGTTTCTTTTTAGCACAGGCATGCTGGTTTTGCGTCAGGGAGAATTCTATACAGCTCCTATAGCCCAATTGCTCAATCCTTCTGCAATTAATGCACGATTACTGATGGAAGACACAAGATGAGCGAAACTGATACTAAGTCAAAACTATTTCGTAAGGTGGCTTTGGATCGGCTGTCGTCGCCTGAGCAGCTCGACATGCTGATGCGCGTGGTTACGCCAAAGGCCTGGCTTGCTCTAGTCTCCTTGCTGTTGTTAATTTTGGGAGCCATATTTTGGGGTTGGTTTGGGTCACTGCCGGACAAGATTATTGCTAACAAATGTGTCCTCCTTAACTCTATTGGACTTGCTGTTGTAACTAGCGAGTCAAACGGACGTATCGTAGATTTTACGGTAAAAGTAGGAGATATGGTTGAAAAGGGCAGCGAGGTTGCACGTATCGCACAGCCTGACCTGATTGATCGTATTCGACAGGCGGAGATATACGTGCATGAACTAGAAGCCCAGGAAAAAGTGGTGAATTCTTTTGCTTCTCAGGGTGTGGCGTTGACGCAACAAACTATAGTTCAAAAAAAACAGGTATTCGAGAGCCAAATTGTTGCTGCCCAAGGGCGTGTGAAAAATGCACAAGAGCGTGCACGTTTGGCCCTTGAACGACTAACTGTGCAAGGGGAGTTATATGAGCAGGGCTTAGTAACTAATCAGTCTGTAATGGCGGTGCGGGAGGGAGCGACAAATGCGCGGCAAGATGCTGTGAGCGCAAGCCTTGAGGTCAAGAACCTGCAAAACCAGATTGATCAACTCAAATTAACACGCCTAGAGCGTGACAAGCAGGGGCGGAGCGAGATTGCTAGCATCCGGATGCAGCTAAACGAGGCGCAGCGCCAGCTCGATAGTTTAGTTCAAACAGAAAAGGTTTCAACCGTGGTTATCAGTCAGTATAGCGGCAGGGTGACCGAGATCAAAGCCAGAAATGGCATGCTGGTTGATCGGGGCACGCCAGTGATCACTATTGAACGCGACGATCTTAATAAAGCGCATCTAGAAGCTGTTATTTACCTTCCAGTAGGTGATGGCAGACGGGTTTTACCGCAAATGTTGGCGCAAATTGTTCCGAGTACAGTTAAACGGGAAGAGGATGGATTTATTTGGGCAAATATTCGACAGGTCTCTGATTACCCCGTCACCAAGGCAAGCATGATGCTGTTGATGCAAAACGAAGGTTTGGTCAGGGACTTGTCTGGTATAACGCCACCTACTGAGATCCGCGCGACACTTATAGAAGCAGAATCTCCTAGTGGTTACAAATGGTCTTCAGCAAAAGGACCTTCTATTACGATCGCTAGTGGAACGATTTGTGATGCTCAGATCACCATTAGGCGTCAGCGCCCTCTAAGCTTAGTGGTTCCAATCCTCAAGAAAACTTTAGGCATTGACTAATCCCATGCAGATTAAATAAATCGAATACTTATGGAACCAATAATGTCTGATTATAAAAAATCCCACCTTTATGGATAATATTAAGCGTCATAAGACGCCAACTATTATGCAGCTGGAGGCGGTCGAATGTGGTGCTGCAGCATTAGCAATTATACTTGGGTACTACGGCAGGTGGGTTCCTCTCGAGGAGTTGCGAGTAAAATGTGGTGTTTCGCGCGATGGGAGCAAGGCCTCGAATGTGATGAAGGCCGCACGTAACTATGGTCTGACCACCAAGGGCTTTAACAAAGAGCCTAAAAATCTGCGAAGTATGAAACTGCCAGCAGTTGTTTTTTGGAACTTTAATCACTTCTTGGTGGTGGAGGGATTTAGTAATGGTAAGGTCTATCTGAATGACCCCGCAGCGGGACCACGGGAGGTCTCCGATGAGGAGTTCGACGAGTCTTTCACAGGGGTAGTACTGACGTTTGAAGTGGGACCTGAATTTAAGAAAGGGGGTCAAAAGAAAACCGTTCTAGCAGCTCTCAAACGTCGATTTATCGGAATGAATGACGCCATAACTTACTTGGTACTCGTTGGTGTAGCGCTAGTGTTGCCTGGGTTAGTTATTCCAGTGTTCACTAGCGTATTTATTGATAAACTTCTGATCTCTGGAATGGAAAGTTGGCTCAAGCCACTGCTGATTGGAATGGTCCTCACCGCATTGCTGCGCGTGTCACTGACTTGGCTTGAACGGTACTATTTGTTGCGTGTGCGTACACAAATTGCGATGGCTTCGGCGAGTAAATTTTTTTGGCACGTGCTGCGCGTACCCGTGGAGTTCTACACCCAGCGCTCCCCTGGCGAAATAAGTTCGCGTGTAGGTATTAACGACAAGGTGGCGGAGATGCTATCAGGGGACCTTGCACAAGCGTTTTTGGCAGTGATACAGGCGGTATTTTTTGCAGGACTGATGTTCTTCTATGACGTGTGGTTGACCTTGATTAGCATTGTAGTGGTGAGCATCAATGTTGTTGTGATGCAACGGGTTGCGCAGAAAACGAAGGTGGTTAGCCAGAAACTAGCCATCGACGGCGGAAAGGTCTTTGGCGCAACGATGAGTGGACTGCAAGTGATGGAAACTGTCAAATCGAGTGGCAGTGAATCAAGTTTTTTCCAAAAATGGGCGGGCTACCAAGCTAAATATGTTAATTCCCAGCAGGCAATGGCACGAGTAGGGTTAGTCACTGGAACGGTACCTGCACTTCTGACCGTTTTAAACAATATACTGATCTTGGGTGTTGGGGGCATGATCGTAATTAACGGCGACTTGTCAATTGGCATGTTGGTAGCTTTCCAGAGTCTGGCAGTGAGTTTTACAGGGCCTGTCGAGAGCTTGGTTGGGCTTGGTAAGAAGATGCTGGAGGTCAAAGGTGACATGGATCGTCTCGATGACGTGATGGGGTATAGGGAAGATCCTTGGCTTAATCGCAAACCTCTTTCGCAAGAGAAGGGAAAACGCGAGGTTTCTAAATTAGCAGGTAAGGTCGAGCTGAACAATATATCGTTTGGCTATAACCCAGCGAGCTCAGCGTTAGTTGAAAACTTCAACCTAGTACTCAATCCAGGTGAACGTATAGCAATCGTCGGACCCTCTGGTTGTGGAAAATCAACAATCTCACGGTTGGTCATGGGCCTGTACGAGCCTTGGGGGGGTGACATTAAATTTGATGACAAGCCTCGCGAAGAGTTTGGACGTTATGAGTTTTTTAATTCAGTGGCGCTTGTCGACCAGGATATTGTGCTATTTGAGGGCAGTATCCGGGACAACCTCAGCATGTGGGACAAAAGCATTTCTGATCAAGACCTCATACAAGCAGCCAAGGATGCCTGTATCCACGATGCTATTATGTCGCGCCCCGGAGGCTATGACAGCAAACTCGAGGAGGATGGCGCAAATATGAGCGGAGGGCAGCGCCAGAGACTCGAAATTGCCCGTGCCTTGGCGATCAATCCGCGCATACTAGTTATGGACGAGGGAACCAGTGCACTTGATCCTGCCACAGAGCAGCAGATCGACGAAAATCTGCGTCGTCGCGGTTGCGCATGCATAATCATTGCTCACCGCTTGTCTACAATTCGTGATGCAGACGAGATTATAGTTTTGTCCTATGGCCTTATCGTAGAGCGGGGCACACACGACAGCCTCATGCAAATCGATGGTGGTTTTTATAATAACTTAATAGGGCAACATTAAACGATGTCTTCAGTCTACGACCTTATCGAGTCTATTAGCCCAGCGGTGGCGGTAAAGTTATTTTGGATCAACGACCCAAATACGATATGTATCGTTAAATCTGGTGCCTTAGATATATTTTTACAGGAACAAGATGCTCAGGGTGCTTCAGTGGGTGCACGATATCATGTGTTTCGCGTGGTCACGGGACAACCTTTCATAGGCCTCGATTTTTCACACCTACCTGAAGGGTGGGGAGCAATCGCAGTACCGCTTCCCGGTACTAAGTTATCAAGGATTACTACCGATGAGTTTTCGCAATCATTCCAGCTTCCAGAGATGGCAAGTGATGCCTTAGAGCTTTTAAGTGAATGGGTTTCTAACACAGCATCTGGTATCACCAAACCAATGCCTCCAAAGTATTATAGACCTCTTCAAACAGGTACTTCGATTGAGGTCGAGACGGAAGAAACATTATCTCCAGAAGAGCCCATTGTATGGGTCCGCTTGCGCGAAGGTAATTTGCTATGGATGGGGCAGAAGGCATTAGTAGTGGATGATAATTCAGGACCGTTTCCCCTGACCCACGACAGTTTTCTTCGCGCAGAGAGCAAGTCACTAGTCGATGTATTCAATCCAATTATGCTAATTACAGATGGTGCCATCTGGCAGGCAATGCAAACTCACCTGCAGTTTGTTCTACGCTACGCGCTACTGATAAGAGATGAGGTTGCCGATCTAGAGAGTGAACGCCTCCAAGCAATGGAAGGAGTATCATTGACACAAACCCACGAGGCGATGTCACGCCTGATGGGCTTAGATCAGAAACAAAAAAATTATGGCTCGGCACCTCAAAACGAAGACCTATTGTTTAAGGCACTAAGACTTATTGGCGATACGCAGGGTATGGATTTTAAAGTCCCTCCACCAGCAGAAGCTGAAGCGCTGAAACGCAACCCACTCGAAACGATTTGTGCCGCCTCAGAAATACGTTATCGCCTTGTCGCTCTGAAAGAAGAGTGGTGGGCGGCAGACAACGGTCCATTGTTAGCTACCATCGGTGAAAGCAAGCAATGGGTGGCGCTGCTACCTTTAGCTGATAGTAGTTACGAGATCTATAACCCAGCAAGCGGTCACAGGCAGGCGCTTAATCAAGCGTCTATAGAAAATTTTAATGCTTTTGGCTACACCTTCTATCGATCCTTTCCCATAAAGGCAATAAACCTCAAAGAGTTGATGATATTTGGAGTACGCGGACTTTGGCGGGACATATATTGGGTTTTGGGCTTGAGCGTGCTTTTGGGACTTTTGGGGATGATGACACCAATTGCGACGGGCAAGTTGATTGATAATCTCATCCCATCGGCTGATGTGCCTGCTATTTGGCAGATGGTAGGTGCATTATTTGCAGCCGCTGTGGCATCGACTATGTTTAAAATTACATCCTCAATCGCCATGCTACGTATCGAGAGTAAAATGGATGGGGCGGTGCAGTCGGCTGTTTGGGACCGTGTATTAAAATTACCAGTACCTTTTTTTCGTCTCTACAGCACGGGCGACCTGGCCTTGCGGATTGGCGGGATAAGTACGATCCGTCGTGCGCTGTCTGGAGCGACAGTGTTTACGTTACTGGCGGGTATTTTTTCGATATTTAATTTTTTATTACTCTTCTATTACAGCGCCCAACTCGCATTAGTAGCAGCAGCGCTGGTGACGATAGCCTTGACGGTCACACTTGTCATTGGCTTTCTAAAATTGCGTTACGAACGGCAATTGGCAGAGGTGAAGGGGAAGTTATCCAGCGCTACTGTCCAGTACTTGAACGGGATTACTAAGATTAGGGTAGCCTCGGCCGAGAGCCGTGTTTTCTCGCGCTGGGCTGAACAATATACTAAATTTCGAAAACTTTCATTTAAATCGGAGCATCTAGAGAATATTGAACACACATTTTTCGCTGGTTATCCTCTGATCATCACGGCGTCATTTTTTGCTGTTGCCGGAATGTTCCTTTTTAAAGATGAGGCAACTCGTCTGTCGGTTGGTGATTTCATTGCTTTTAATGCTGCTTTTGGGGCCTTCTTTGGCGGCATGATTAAATTGATTGAAACTGGTCTTGATCTGCTCAATTTAGTTCCTGTCTATGAGCGTGCAAAACCTATTCTGCATGCGCTGCCAGAAGTTAGTGAGGCTAGTGTGCACCCCGGGGAAATACAGGGCGACATTGAAGTTTCCAACCTAGGATTTTCTTATGGGGAGGGCGCACAAATCCTCAAGGATGTTTCATTTGTGGCAAGACCGGGTGAATTTATTGCTTTAGTGGGACCGTCTGGTTCGGGTAAGTCGACCATGTTGAGATTACTCTTGGGTTTTGAGAAACCAACCTCTGGGGCTATTTATTACGATAAGCAGGATATCATGGACCTGGATCTTAATGCGTTACGGCGCCAGTTTGGTGTAGTCCTGCAAAGTGGTAAGTTGATGCCTGTCGACATATTTAATAACATCGTTGGTGCGGCAAACCACTCGCTCGAGGATGCATGGGAAGCTGCCCGTTTAGTTGGGCTTGATAAGGACATCGAGGGTATGCCGATGGGGATGCACACCGTCATCAGTGATGGCGCACGCACATTCTCTGGGGGGCAACGGCAACGCATAATGATAGCGCGCGCAATTATTCACCGCCCACGTGTTCTATTCTTTGATGAGGCTACCAGTGCGCTTGATAATAACAGTCAAGCAATCGTAACCTCAAGCTTAAGTAAATTGAAGTCCACGCGTATTGTAATTGCACACAGGTTATCAACGGTGATCAAAGCTGATAGGATCATCGTACTCCAAGACGGTCATATTGTACAAAATGGCAGTTACAAAGAATTAATTGCGGTACCTGGCTTGTTCCAAGACTTGGCTACACGTCAAATTGCCTAAACCCAGAGTTTTAAAAAACACCGTGATAACATTTGATGAATTGCGGAGTGTATTCTTAGGTTAGCTTATTGATCAGAGGTCTCATTATAGTTGTCCAACTGGATGGTGACACCCCGTGTCTCGCCTGAAAATGTGGTATAGGGTTGCACGCGCTTATATACAAAATCGACCATGTCGTTATTTGATGATAGAATGCTCCAAATTGAGACTGAAAACCCCGCTTCTGGCATTCGGGCTATTACAGCATCTAAGAGCAAAAGCATCCCGCCTGAACCTCGAAAATTCCGTTTTATAAAGAGGCAGGTGAGGCGCAGATTACCTTTAATAGCGTGGGTCAATAACCAGCCGGAAATGACACCATTAACTCTTAATGCAACGCTCGTCTTGGGCTCAAAACTTTCTTCTAAGTCAAAGGGATTAAAGTTAGGATCAATCCAAGGTTCTTGTAAATTTGATTCGCTTATTACTGCGCGTTCGGCAACCGTGACCTGCGCCCAAGGCAACACTTCATAACTGACAGGTAGTGTGTAGCGGTATTGCGTGCGCTTTCGTCTATTGAGCCATGGTACGGTCTTTATTGACTCAAGAGAGGCGTGCAGCACCATCATTCGAGTTTGTGGGATCGTCCAGCATGTTTTATTAAAAATATTTTCTAATGTTTGAGTGCTGTTCTGGCCAGTCATGTAGCTTGCAGAAATATGTCTAATACCGTGTTTTTCACAATTGGTTAGAGTTTTTTGCATAAGTTCAAGTGCAATGCCTCTGCGACGAAATCGAGGCAAAACAAAGATTGAAAGTAGTATTGTTTCGTCCGCACCAGCGTCTGTAGAAAGTAATGCGAGACCAACGGCAGATTCATTTTCATAGACACCAATGGCTAATGGGGCAATGTTGGAAGAGTTAAAATCGAGCAACGTCCGATAAGCTGGGAAAGTCATCATTCGAAATGGTACGGAAGTTTTTGCATCCGTTAGCTGATGATAAGAACGCATACAACCTGTTACCGCTCTGTTGCGCTACCCCGCCGTCGGGTTTCTGTTTATTGGCAAGTTCTTTTTCCACCGGCTACGGCCTCTAGCTGTAGATCTGACAACTCACCGCTTTGCATAGCCAACACTTCAATATCCAAATTCTCTGTGAACTCTTCCTTTGAAAAAATTAAGCCGCGAGATGTTGCTTCCTTAACAGCATTGTCGACAAACGTTGCCTTAAAGTCTATCTGGGCGTCACTGTCGTTTGCATCTAAAGAATCTAAAAATTTACTCAAACCAAGTTTTTCCGACATATCTGGATCAGATAATAATACTTCACCAAACTTTTCAACGTGCACTTTTGACATATAAAATTTCCTATTAAAGTAAGATTTAAATTTACGCACCACAGTAAGGTGTTACTTCTAACAAATTAATGCCTTATGTCCAACCCATATACATTATTTACATTTATATAGAAAAAATCAATTTGGATATCGAGTTGTGAACCTGTTTATTATTTTTTGGTATTTGTCTAAATCACTAAAATACACTGATGCAGAGCATCACAGACATTCTATATTTGATTACGGTGTCACCGACAAGCTGTGGAGTTTTTTTGATCTCCAGTGATGGTGGTAGCGAGGTAATATGTTAAAATTAATCACAAATTCTTAAACCATTTCTGAATATTCAAGTGCGTAATTTATTGACACCAACATGTCTAGGCCCTTAAATATAAAAAACTCTGAGAAGTATAAGAGTGATGTTGCTAACTTATAATAGTGAGTAGATTAAGTTAATTGAATTCAAAAACATTAAAATTAGATATACCCTGCAACGTAGTCGATATAATACTAGATATGCAGCCGTTGTGGATACCAAGAGCAAATGAATATCCGTTTTTTACAATGGGCCGTTGTGCTTATATCGATGGGAACACTGATATTTACTATAAGGATTCTGCCCGGTTAAATGTTATACTATTAAAGAAACTTAATTTTTTTTATGAAAACGTTTTAGATGGGTTAAGTTTTTTATTAGGGGAGCCTGTTAAATTAGCTCATGATTTAGCCATTCCCGGTTTTCATATATTCCAATCCGACCCCGCATTTTTAGCTACTTCAGGCGGGTGGCACAAAGACAGCCCCCATACAACTTTACAACTCGGAAGTACTGATCCTCATTCATTTACTTTACCAATTCAGCTACCCTCGTCTGGGGCGGGGTTAGATTACATAGATTATCTCCAACAGAAAAAGTATTTTGCTTATGAAAAAAATAATTTAATGATGATTGATGTATCGCTCATACACCGCATATCACGATTAAGGGAATATATTCCTGGGGAGTATAGAATAACATTGCAGGGCCATTTAATTAGGCGTGGCAAAACTTTAGAGGCGTTCTTCTAATTTTAGAAAATACAAAATTTCCAGTAGAG
>Ga0114994_10003082_pt1 | contig 12205 bp, 12 predicted proteins | sample ArcticOcean_MG_C_9_FD_87043 | JGI IMG/M metagenome (GOLD analysis project Ga0114994, IMG submission 87043) | Marine microbial communities from western Arctic Ocean - ArcticOcean_MG_CB2_152 | ecosystem: Environmental > Aquatic > Marine > Oceanic | place: Arctic Ocean: Canada Basin | collected... | reverse complement strand
TGCCGCGGCCGCCGCCGCCACCGCTCCCCCCGCACCGACGGCCACCGCCTCCGCCGCCGCCGCCGCTCAACAGAGTTGTGGACGTGCTACCGCTACCGCTTGAACGGCCGGCGCCGCCGCCCTTGCCGGGGAGGCGTCCTCCGCCGCCGCCGCCGCCGCCCGCCGGTTCGCGCGGGCCGCCGCCGCCGCTTCCTTCGCAGGAGGGGATGGTTTAATTTGATCTGTGTTCCTAGTTATATGTATGGGTTGGGGTCGCGGGCGCGCTGGAAGTTGCATGAACGGTTTTTTGGGTGCTGATACCTCTCCTGCGGCGGAAGGAGGCGTATTGCGCTGTGTGCACAGGACGGGGGGGGATATTGAAGATGAGCGACGTGGCACATCCGCAGACCTTACTGGGATGACAGACCAAAAAAACGACGACCAGACGAACTTGACATCAGCAGAAAAACACATGTGCGGACCCGCGTCTGACGTCGCATTTCGCGCAGTACGTCCACTGTATACTCCTTCGCTCGCCCAGCAAGCCGCGCTGCGTTTCGCGAAGCATGCGCGGATATAAAGGAGCGACAACACACGCTGCCACATTATCCAGTGCTAACGCGCTGCGCGCCCAATGCAACTCGCTCGCGCGCTGCACATTGCACTGCGCGGAATGTGCGCATGCGAACGCCAGCTTTGCGCGGCGCTGCGGCGCGATTTCGCTTGCCCGCGGCCGCGCGCCGTCGGACACCGCACGTTGCAGCCACCACTCACGCCATCGTCGCGTGTGACCACGCACGCTACGCTGCCTCCCATCGCCGACAACTGACCCGCGCCTCCATCGCAGACCACTAACAAAATGGTTGCCAAGCTCGCCCTCGCCCTAGCCCTCGCGCCGGCCGCCGCGCTCGTCGCGCCGTCCCAGGCGCGCGCCTCCGTCCGCATGATGAAGGGCGACGGCAAGCTCGACGAGATCCCGGACTCGGGCGAGGCCAACCGCTTCACGAGCCGCCTGGAGAACCAGGAGGGCTTCTGCTTGGACCTCCCGGGCGCGCTCGCGCCCATGGGCCAGTGGGACCCCGCGGGCTTCACGTCCCAGGCCTCGGCCAACGACATCCGCCGCTACCGCGAGGCCGAGACGCAGCACGGCCGCGTCGCCATGCTCGCCGTGCTCGGCTTCCTCGTCGCCGAGTCGTACCACCCCCTGTTCGCGGACGTCAGTGGCCCGGCCATCGACCACCTCGGCCAGGTGCGCCAGGAGTACCCCGCCTTCTTCGAGATCGGCGCCCTGGCCATCGGTGGCCTCGAGATCAACCGCGCCCTCGTGGGCTGGGCGTTCCCGGACTCGCGCGAGAAGGCCGGCCTCCTCAACGAGGACTACTATCCTGGAGATGTCGGATTCGATCCGGCCGGGCTCCGCCCCAGCGATCCCGCAGAGTTCGCCGAGATGCAGACCAAGGAGCTCCAGAACGGCCGCTTGGCCATGCTCGCCGCGGCGGGCTTCATCGCCCAGGAGCTGGTCAACCACAAGCCCATCCTCGAGACGCTCCGCCTGTTGATCCTCCTCGACGACTCGGAGATTTCGAAGAACCTCGGCATCAACCTGCCGACGGGCGACATCCCCACCCTCGAGCTCGAGCTCGAGACGAAGGCGCCGGACACCTTCTTCCGCTAAACGCGAGACGAAAGCAGTGCTTGTCGACTGTGTGGCACGCCTCCGCCCCTACCGGCGGCGGCCAGCACCCGTCTCTTGTTCTCGCCCCGTAAAAGAAGTTTGTAATCTACTTCATACGAGTTCACGCGGGCTCCTCGATGTCGCGTCGGTGGCGTAGGGGTTGCCGCTCTCAAACGGAATGGACCGTTCGGCGCGCGACGGGCCAATGTCTAGTAATCGCATAGCCCCTAGGGCGGCGGCCGGTCGTCTTGCTCCTCGGTAGCGTAAAAGATGCAACTTTGAATTAATTCCTAGGCCAGAGACAAAACCCCGGCAAACGACCGCTGCGGACCGCAGGGCCAGATATGTTCATTTGAGCTCGTGCGCGGCCTCGACGTCCGGGTCCTCCTTGGTCTCCTCGCGCGAGGCGACAACGGGCGACGACGGGGCGACGCGTGACTCCGGGTCCGTCCAGCGCCGTTTATCCCACCACGGCGCGGCCAAAAACAAAATCGAGTAGATCAAGCAGTACGTGCACCACTTACTGCCCAGCGCCAGCGTGCCCTCCGTCGCCCAGAGGATCGTGATCACGCAGAGGAAGGGCACGACCAACAGCAGGAATGAAGGTGCGTCCTACATGCGAAGCTCGACGGAAATGAAATTCAATGGTGGGGGTGCCAGGTGCGCGTGGACAGACAAATGGCCCAGCCCCTCGATGTCCGCCTCGATGGTTAAGAACGTCGCATCCGCACCCACCGGCACCTCGCAGTTGCTACCGCCCGTGATAACACCATGATAGACGTTGCTGTCGCTGTCGGTGACAGTAACCTTGGAGTCGATCTCAAGTTCGGGCGCCAGTTGGCCCGTCGTGCTCACACAGCCCGTCGAGTTCGTGCCGGGCACGAGAGTCGTGGCGCATCTAGCGACCACCGGTGCGCAGAGATACTTCTCCTTGTCGTAGTACTGGTAGTCCCAGTGGGCGGAGAAGCTGATATCGACGACTTTGTTGAGCGGTGCTCCTAGACTGGCCTTAAACGTCGCTTTTAGCGCAAAAAGCCTGCGTCTTGGCCCACCGGTAGCGGTGCGATTTGGGAACAACCACCTAAAGACTGGAAGGTTGTTCCCTTGCCGACCGCGATGTAGTTCGTGGAGTCGCACTGGTTGGCGGAGGGCTCCTCGGGGCCGGTGCCGAAAGTCATGTGGCGCCCGACGGCGTCGTGCGTGAGCTCGGCCTGGCCTCGCGCGAGCAAGGAGAGGATAATTAAAGCGCGCTGCATGGTAGTCTTGCCTGCGAAGCGTGTCCGTTGATCACTCAGGTGGAGCGTAGAAATGCCTCTCGATCCATGGCGTCTGAGTCACGATTGCCGGCGGCCGCGCGCGCGTGGCACGCCGCATGAGAGGCACTCAGAACGGGCGAACGCGAGTGTTCCAGCGGCGGCGGCGTGCGATGGCGCGTATGAACACCGCGTTAGGTACGCGTATGTCCAGTGTCCACTGTATTTTTGAGAGCGATGCTATTTGCTCGCCGACGACGCGGCGTTTGGCGTCAATCTCTCGACACGCAGTGTACGTAGCAACGAGGAACGGCGCGCGCGCCGTTTTGTATCAGGACACCCGCGCAGGCGGTGCGTTATAGCGTATGAAATAACTATAGTTCTTGTGTATTTTGCTTCAGCTCGGCGAACTTCATCGGCAGGAGAGACATTCGAAAAGACAAGGCAACCCCCTAGCACGCGTCCCCCGTCTCTCACGTCGTAGTGCAAAATGCATTGGTTATGTGCGGGTTTTACCTCACGGGTTTCCGTACGTATTATACCCATGCCTGTACAGCTGTGCAGCGCCGCCAAATAGACGCAATCCGCACGACTGCTGTGCGCCGCAGAACGATTCCTTCGCAGCCGCACGACTCCAAGCCGCACGCACGACTGGCGTGCGCTGCAGCACGATTCGCTCCTTCGCAGCCATCATTGCTGCGTTGGCCGTCCGCCGCATGGCTGCGCTCAGCAGTGGAAAGGTGCGCGTCGCCATCTTTGGCGGCGCGTTCGACCCGCCGACGATGGACCACGTGCGCTGCTGCGCCCAGATCCTCCGGAGTCGGCGCGTGGACGAGGTCTGGCTCACGCCGTGCGGGCCGCGGCCGGACAAGCCCGCCCTCAAAACGCCGACGTTGAAGCGGTGGGCCATGTGCGAGCTCGCCGTGAACACGGCGCTGCCGCCGACGGCGCGCGTGCGCGTGTGCGACGTGGACGTGAACCGGGACCGGGCCCACTTCACTTATGATCTCCTGACGCACTTGAAGCACACGCGAGGTGCCACGCACGAGTTCGCTTTTGTGTTGGGGACGGACTGGCTCACGGAGGAGACCAATATACGGGCGTGGGAGTCCGACGTGAGCGGCGAGCGGGTCATCACGGGCCACAAACTCGTCGAGGAGTTCGACTTTTTAGTCTTGAAGCGGCCGGGCCACCCCGCCCACGGCCAATTGTCCGACTACGGCCCGCGCTTTTCGTACCTGGACGTGGACGGCGACGAGGACCGGTTCATCGAGGGCGCCGGTTCGTCGACGGACGTGCGCCGGTGCCTCGAGGCCACGCGCGACTACGACGCCGCCGCGGGGCTCGTGCCCGCCTCCGTGCTCGCGTTCATGCGCCGGCACCGGCTCTACGTCGGGCCGGAGGAAACGCGCGTTGCGCGCGCGTCGTCGGGCCTGTAATACTAATAATATCACTACGGCGACGGCGTTGGTTGGTCATCACACTGGTATCGCCCGTGCCACAGTGAACGGCGAGTCTTGCTTCGAATTTTACTTCGTCGGACGTAAACATATTTCAAACAATAGCGTTATGCAAACAGGTCCGCCAATTCGTCTGATGGTGCGGGCGCGACGGCCTCGCCCCCGGACCTGGCACCGGTCTCGACTGGCGCGTCCTTTTCCGCGGCGAGGCGCACCGGGAGCGCGGCGGCCTCGCCGAGCCGTTTCTCGAGGCGCGCGGCCGCGGCCTCGCCCCGCGCGACCACGTCGACGCCGCCGTCCGCTATCCGTCGCGGCGCGTCTGTGACGGACGCCGCGTCAAGCTCGTCTCGCAGACCCGCGCTAAACTCCGCGCGGTCGATGGCGCCCGAGCCGTCCGCATCCAGGCGCTGGAAGGTCTCCTCGACCCAGGCGCCGTCCGCGCCCGTGCCCGCGGCCAGCTCGTCTTTTGTGATGACGCCTGCGTGGACGATGTGTCGCGGCGATGGCGTCTTGATGAACGCCTCAAGTTGAAGGTGCATTTTCACGCCGAGTCCGCACCATCACCGTCCGTGTCCAGGCGCCGGAACTGCTCCTCGACCCACTCGCCCGTCGACGTCTCGACGAAGTCGGCCTCGCCGCGCCAGGCCTGCACGTCCGGCAGCGCGGCACTGGCCTTCTCGGCCAAATCGGCGAACGCGGCGAGCTCCCGCGCCCGCTCCACCGAGTTGCCACTACTAGGCCCGCGCCACTGGTCCCGCTCCTCCGCCGCTAAAGCGCGCGCCTGCTTAGCCAGGTCCTGCTGGGCCGTGATGCGCCGCTCCGCGGCCAACGCGAGCTGCTCCAGCCGCACGGACCGCTGCTCGGACGACTCCGCTCTTTTGGTAGCTGACGTCAGCTTGGACGTCAGGGAGTCCGCCCGGCTCCGCTCGAACTTGAGCTGCGTCCGGGCCTCGGTCGAGGCCTCGGCGAGTTCCGTGAAGTCGGCCTGCAGCGCGCTCCGCGCGGTCTCGAACTCCGAGCTTCGCCGCGCCACGTCCGCCTCGTACTCCGCCGTTAATTCCCGTTTCGTGTTGTCCACGGCCAGGCGCTTCGCGACGGCGCCCCGCTCCTGCTCTGCGGCTTTCACGGTGTCGAGCTTTCTTTCCAAGTCGGACTGGAACTGGTCGTTCATCGCTTGCGAGGACTGCTCGAACTCCACGTCCAAGTTAAAAATCTCGTCCTGCAGGGCTTCCGACGCTCTTTCAAATTTCTCGGACTTCTCCTCGAAGGAGTCGCGCTCCACTTGCAATTCGGCGACTTTGGCGCCCAGCGTGGTGATCTCCGACTCCAGGGACGAGGCCAGGGACTGCACGTCGAGTTCTAATTGAGTATTCAGCTCCGTGGCCTCCGACACCTTAATGGCGTTGGAATCGCGCTCCGTCGTCACCGTCGCCAGGTCCTGGCGGACCTGGCCCAGCTCTGTGGCATAGCTGGCCTGCACGGCCTCGACCTGCCGCCGCCGCTGCACCTGGGCCTCTGCCTGGGCCTGCACGATCTCGGCCCTTTGCATCACGATCGCTTCGGCCTTGGCCTCCCTTCTCGCCTCCTCCACTCGTGCGTCCGCTTCTCTTTTTACTTCGGCCCGCGCCTCGGCCACCGCTTTCCGTACGTCCTCCGCCTGCTGCTTCTCCTGCTTGAGTTTTCTCCGCTTGAGGACCTTCTTCGTCCGTCGGGCGCCGAGCGCCGCGCTGACACCTAAAGCGAGCCCCACGACGCCCGCCGGCAGGAACTCCACGGACACGTCGCGGTGCGGCGCGGCCTTGATCGGTGGTATCCGTTGGAAGGTCGTGGCTTGCTGCGCCAGAGCGAGCAGCAGTAGTCTCGCTGGCGCCATTTTTGGTGTGCGCGCTCTGTGCGTCGTGGCGTAACGTCGTATTGCAAGACGGCGCAGGTCTAACAGTGAGCAGCAGCTCTGCGCGTGAAACGGCCGCCTTTGCGTGTCTGTTACAGAGTTATGGCGGGCAAAACTTGTAGCAAACATGTGGAAACCCGTTTTAAATCCATTTCTTTGCCTTTGCGTATGCCGTTGTCACGGGCCTGTATATCGCTCGCCGGACTTTTAACGACCACTAGGGTCGCTTCTGACAAAAACAGGTTTCTAAGATTTTTGCGAAAGTTGGCTCAGCGCAGCGCCGAGAAGGCCAGAGCAGGCCAGCGTTCAAAAACGCTCCGTGCGGACCACGCGCCCAGCGAGCTGGCCAAGGGCAGCTTCTGCGTCTGCGGCGAGCACGTCTACGGTGGGAACACAAGGCAGCCCCCCATCACTGGTGGCAGTGGAATCTCTGATGGCGATGCGTTACCATCTTTGAGCTCTCGACGCACAAGAACGTTAAGCAATGGATGTCGTCCGCCGCTTGAAGAAGGCGCTCGGCAACCGACCCAGCGACCGGATGGCGTCGAGCAACGGCCTGGTAGAGGCCGACGCCGACGACATACAGTCGCTCGAGCGCCTGCGCGACGAGGCGCGGCGCGCTTGCTTAGAACAGATGGACTCGCACCTGACGCAATACCTGTTCGAAACCGGCGATAGGCTGCCCGCTCTGCACTACGAAGAGTGGGTTGCGGCGTTACATCCCGAGAACGTCACGGTGCAGGCAGGCGTCGTGACTAAACTCGACGCGCGCTTCTACAAGGAGCAGTCGGATCATAGGCGCCTCTGGAATTCCTACCGTCCCGACGCAAGAGTCGACGCCACCGTCGAGGAAATTGAGGCGCCGCTGTCGCCCAAGGACCTCATGAGCGCCGAGGACCTGGACGGGCTCCAGTGTGAGGTCGTGGACATGGATGAGCTCCAGGGTGAGCTCGTCGAGTTGGAAGAACTTCTGCAGGCAGTGCAGCAAAAGTCGCCGATGAAACTCGCAAAGCCACCGACGTTTACGCCGCGCCGGACGCCACGCGTGTCCGAGGCGCCGCGCTTGAGCGAGGAGGATATCGCTGTTTTCGACCCGTTCGCTCGATAACACTGTGTAACACTACTAATTCGCGATAACACGACGACGGGCGCTCGAACAACACCGCCGTATTCGGTCCGTCCCGATGACACTGTGTAAGAACTTATGAGAGTACCCGTGCTATCCCCAACCCGAGGAATGTTGCCAGAGCGTAGCCAACAGTTCCGACCGCGACCGCCGGCGCGACGGCGCCGTCCCATTTTTTCCCAGCGCACAAAGCCGCAGCTGTTGCAGGACCGCCGATGGCCGCGTTCGACGCCACGCATAGGATGGCGCGCGGCAGCTTCAGAACCCGCGCGCCGACGGTATAGACCACGAGCGCGTGCCCGGCGTACAGGATGCCGAGGAACGCGAGTAATGCGGGCCCGGTGTCGACCAGGCACGCGCCGGCCGCCCCTCCAGCCGCGCCGGCGCCGGCGAAAAATAAGTAGAGCAGCGTCTCGGAGAGCACGTTCGCCGCGCGGTCCAGGCGCCGGCGGGTTCGACTCTCCTTGGCGGAGGGGAGCACCGCCGCGAGGAAGAGACTCAGCAGCGTCGCGGCCGGCAGCGGCGCGCGCGGGCTCAGGCGCGTCGCGGCGGCGAGGATGCCCAGCGCGGTGCCCAGCGCGCCCAGCAGGGAGCCGGCGTCGATGCCGTCGGCCTCGTCCGCTACCGAAACGACCTGGCCCGGCGACGGGTCTTTGTCTCCGGCCAGATAATTGCAGAGTGGGAAATAGACCAAAGCCATCACGTTGTCCGCGGCGAGCGCCACACTCTGCGATAAGGGCGTGATACGGAGCGTCGCCGCGACCGCGCAGAAGTTCACGCCGCCGCCGATATTCTTCGCGGACAACGACGCGACGGCTCCCACGGCGTCAGCGCGGCCCAGAGCTGCTGTGAGCGCTGGCAACACAAAGCGCGCGCCGACCGCCGTGGCGAAGACCGTGCCTACCACGGCGACGGCGAAGGCTTTCACGTAGGGCTTCGACGTCTCGAGCAGCGCGCGGGGGTCCGCGTCGAGGAGCAACAACGGCGTCGCGAGCAGCACCGCCGCGTCGCGGATGCCGCTGACGGCGCGGGCGTTCGCCGGGAGCGCGCCTATCGACGACGCGAAGAAAGTAATAGCCATGGCGGAGACGGGTCCGCCCAGCGCCCGGCCGACCTGGGTCCGCGTGCCGAGGCTGCGTCCCGCGATCGCTGCGCCGACGAGCGCGCAGGCGTTGCCGACGTCGTCCGTCGGTGCGACGAGCGCCGCGCGCGGCGTCAGACGAACTGTCCGCAGCGGTGGTTGTTGCAGCGCTCCGACCACTGTTAGTGCGACCACTGTTAGTATGCGGCGCATTGTGGCAGCAATGTTGTCCGGAGAGCAAGAGCGCGACAGCCACGGGTGCGTTCCCACGGTTTAATTGAGCTGCAAGTTGAGCACCGCTTCGGATACCGATACGTGGGGCGATAGACGATTTTCTCGACTGATAGCTCCCGGTAAGGCAGTGCAAGTCAATAAACTTTAAGCCTAAATATGACATATTGCACGGGTTTCGTGTACGGGTTTCGCTGGCTAAAATTAACTTGCAGTGCATAAACGCGTCCTGGCGTGTAATAAACTCACTCGTGGTACGTCGACATCTAGTTCTCACTCGAGTCTCACCCGCCGCGATCAACAGAGCGCTTGGAGCCTCACATTGACCAAATGACCCTCCCCCAGAACTGCTCCGCCTGCGGCAAGTCCCTCGAGGACGGCGTGCCGCCGACGTGCCCCCGGTGCAAGACGCTCTACTGCGGCTCGACATGCCAGCGCGCGCACTGGAAAGCGGGACACAAGAAAGTCTGCAAGGTCATCGCCGAGGAGGGCGGGGCTGCGCAACACCACGCGAACGCCAAGGCCGCCGAGGCCGTCGCCGCGCTCGTCAAGGAACGGGCCGCACCCGCAAAGACCGCGTGCCGCCTCTGCAAGAAGACGTCAGAAGAGGCCGTGGCCGTCTGGTGCGAGGGATGTTCGACGAAGGACCGTCTGGCGCACGCGTCGTGCCTGGCCACGTACGCGAGTCGCATCGCGATGGGTATGGACGACTTCCGCGGCTGGGAGCGGTGCAAGGGGTGCGACGCGGAACTGCAGGGCGCGGCCCGCGTCGCGGCCGCCCGGCTCTGCTGGAAGGAGTACTCGGGCAAGCCGGAGAGCGACCAGTTCCGGTGCTGGGCCGCCGAGGGCCTCGCGTGCGCGCTCTATGCAGGCGGTTAGTATCAGGGTCATTGAATGTCACGTCGATGGCGTGGAGGGGACGCGTACCGAAACTCACCGGTCGACGTCCACGCAGGTCAATACGAGGACGCGCGCCACACCTTCCACGCCCACCTCCAGGTGCTCCGGCGGGTCTGCCCGGAGCACGAGGAAGCGATCACGTCGTGCCGCACGAACCTGGCCAACTGCGCGGACGTGCTCGGGCGGTACGACGAGTTACTCGCGCTGCGGCGGGAAATGTACGCCGAGAGCGAAGCGAAGCACGGCGGCGCCGACCAGCGCACAATAGACGCGGCCTTAGACGTCGCCTCAGCGTTACTGCGCTGCGACGAGCCCGAAGACGCGCAGACGTTCTGTCGCGCGACGCTCGCCAAGGTCAAGAGCGGTTGTCCGCCGCGCGACGCGCGAATCGTGACGCTCACTTGTGCGTTGGCGCAGACGCTGTACGACCCCGCGGCGGAACGGGAGTACCTCATGAGCGATGTGCAGGAGGCGGAGACGTTACTGATGGAGGCGCTCCAGGCGTCGCGACAAGCCTTCGGCTCGGCACATACCCAGACCGTACGCGTGCGGAAGGAACTCGACGCGGTGAACGCGGCGCGCCGCGGCGACGCCGTCGATGGTTCGCACCTCGAACGCGGACCAATCGTGCTGAACGCTCCCGACGACGGCGACGAAAAGACGATAGACAGCCTGGACTAGGACGCCCGTCTTCGTTTTACTATTGCTTAGTGCTCCTTAGTCGAACGCGCCCGTGCAGCCCCAGATGTTCGGTTCCGCGTAGTCGAACTGGTGGATCCAGGCGTTGGCCGCGAGCTTCGTGCCCTTTTTCACGGGCAGCGCGGCGTGGCGCGTGCGCGGGTCCTGGGCCGTCGGGTCCGCGTCGTGGACTGAGGGCCACACTAGTGCGGTCCCTCGGGTCGGCTTCACCCTGACCGTGGTCCCGGAGGGCCGCTTGATGAGGGGGAACTCCGTCTCGCCGCCCTCCTCGACGTCGGACAGGTAGAGGAAGAACGTGTAGACGCGCGGGCCGCACGCGAGCCGGTTATCCGTGCGCGACATGTCGTGGTGGGCCCGGTACTCCTGCCCCAGCTGGTACCGCAGCACCTGGAAGGACTCGTAGTTCTCCGTGGGGATCTGGGTCACCTTCTCGATGCGCGACATGACCTCCACCGTGGACGGGTGCGTCTCGCAAGTTCCGGTGCACCAGGCGTTCTCCGACGTCCGCGACGTGGACACGATCTTGGACTGCTCGCCGTACTTGTCCACGCTCCCCTGGTCTGTACTTCTAGCGAACTGCGAGGCCACTGTGCCTAATATAGCCTTGCCATCCTCCTCGGTCACAAAGTTTTCCAAGGTCGCGACCCAGGGGCCGTCGGCTATATCTAACTCGGTTCGCGGGTCGCCGCCCGGCCTGCTGTGAATGGTGACGTTGTAGTCCGTACTCGTCAGGAGTCGCTGGAAAAAGGCCTCGACGCCGCCCGGTTTTAGGGAGGGCGTCTGCTTCACGTTGAGTAGATCCCGTCGGCATCTGACTTGCGGATTCCTTAGGTGGCAGGCCTCGCAGCTGCGCGAGCACTTCATGACCATCCAGCCGGGCGCGTTGACGCAGTCCTGGCGCCCCGCTCTACTTGGACAGCTCGCGTCGGAGTCGCGGCACATGTCCTCGTCCGCGTACGCCTTGACGGTGTCGTCCGTGAGCTCAAATTTAGGCCGGTGCGGCATGACCCGGAAGGACGCGAGCGTTCCCGTGGCATCGGCGAACCTGAAGATGTGACCCAGAAAGGTCCCCATCCGCCGCGTCTCCCCGGGCTGCATCTGGAACATCAAGCTTCCAACCGCGTCGCTATCGCGGGACGACCCGTCACTTAACCAGAAGACGTCCACAGCACCCACGGAGGCCGTATGCACTAGATCCACACTCACGCCGTCACCCTCGGTCCGCTCCATGGCGGCGAGCGGGTTCTTAATGAGCGAGGTCCATCTGTTCTGGGGGTCGGGCACGTCGCCGTGGAGGTCCTCCTGCGCTTCCACCAGCGAGCCGTCGGCGCTTATCGAAACTGTGCTGCTGTTCCTGCTGCACGCTTTGCAGGTTAGTGAACAGGCCCCAACCATGTAGGGCGCGTTCCGCTCGCACTCGCCCTTCCAGGACCACTCCAGGCACTGATTGTGCGTGTCGACGCAGGCGGCGCCGTCCTTCGCGGCGGCGCCGTCGTTCGCGGCGGCCAGCGCGGCGAGGAGCAGCGCCGCGCGCAGCGCTAGCCTGAACATGATGTCGGACCCGCGGCGGCTCGCGTGTTGCTGCTGCGAGGCTGGAGCTACCACTGGAAGCTGTCGGCTTTTCCAGCTGTGGGGAGTTTTGCGCGGAACCGGCTGCAATTTGCTACTGTATGGCTGTAGGTATGCCTCAAAAACTGCCGGTAGACCCGGCCAGCGGTCCTGCGTGCGAGCTGCAGGAGTTGTCGCCTCCTCCGATGGCCACAAAAAGTTTCAGCAGTCTGCACCCTAATTTATGGAATTAACGCGACGCGACGCGTCTCCCCCCCCCCCGGCCCCGCCAACTAGCCCTAGCACCGGCACAAAACCCGGCCCACCCCCCGACGCGCCGCCGCGAGCCCCTACGCAACCAC
>Ga0114994_10003081_pt1 | contig 12208 bp, 11 predicted proteins | sample ArcticOcean_MG_C_9_FD_87043 | JGI IMG/M metagenome (GOLD analysis project Ga0114994, IMG submission 87043) | Marine microbial communities from western Arctic Ocean - ArcticOcean_MG_CB2_152 | ecosystem: Environmental > Aquatic > Marine > Oceanic | place: Arctic Ocean: Canada Basin | collected... | reverse complement strand
CAACCATTTCAGGTTTAAAGTTAGTACTTAAAACTTTGGCTAAGATTACGGAGTGTAAAAAGATTGCTGGTTGGGTTACTTTTGTTTGTTTTAAGGCTTCTGCGTTTTCACCAAACATAATATCGGTAATAGAAAATCCTAAAATATTGTTTGCTGCATCAAACATTTTTTTTGCATCAGATGAGTTGTCATAAAGATCTTTCCCCATTCCAGGGAATTGGGCACCTTGCCCAGGAAATACATATGCTTTCATTGTGTTATTTTATTAAATTCATAAACTCTGATCTTGTTTTCTCATCTGACATAAATATGCCAGAAAATGCAGATGTTGTAGTAGAGGAATGTTGTTTCTGTACTCCTCTCATTTGCATGCAAAGGTGTTGAGCTTCAATTACTATTGCTACTCCTTTCGGTTTTAGTGTTTCTTGTAAACAATCTTTTATCTCATCTGTTAGCCGTTCTTGAACTTGTAGTCTTCTAGAAAATACATCTACAATTCTTGGTATTTTACTCAATCCTACAATCTGCCCGTTTGGAATATAGGCAATGTGAGCCTTTCCGAAAAAAGGTAACATATGGTGCTCACACATGGAATATAATTCAATATCTTTCACCAAAACCATTTGACTGTATTCTTCCTTAAACATTGCTGATTTAAGAATTTCAGAAGGATTTAAGTTGTATCCATTTGTTAGAAACTCCATTGATTTTGCAACTCTTTCCGGAGTTTTTAATAATCCTTCTCTCTTTGGATTTTCTCCAATTTCGGATAAAACAGATTTAATATTTTCTGCTAAATTTTTATTATAGGTATCACTCATTTTTTTATAAAATAGGATGCAAATATACCAAAAGAAAAGGTAGTATATTTGCCAAATGAAGATACTATTAGTTGCCGCTACTAAACAAGAAGTAAACATTGATTTTTTTAGTAGTCAGGAGATATTAATTACGGGGGTTGGAATGATGAACACTACCTTTTCTCTTACTGAAGAATTATTGAAAAATAATTATGATTTAGTAGTGAATATGGGGGTGGCAGGTTCCTTTAATTCCGATATTGAAGTAGGTGATATAGTAGAAATTGTAGAATATGTTTTCTCTGAAATAGGATTTGAAGATGGGGATAGTTTTTTAGAATTTTCTGACTTTGAAATGGACAATACATTTAAGGTAAAAGGAAAAACTGATCTTAAAAAGGTAAAAGGAATTACGGTAAATACTGTTCATGGAAATGAAAAATCTATCTCTGGAGTTGTTGGTCGATTAAATCCGGATGTAGAAACTATGGAAGGCGCGGCATGCTTTATGGTCTGTAATAAATTTGAAATTTCCTGTATACAAATAAGGTCTATTTCTAATAAAGTAGAAAAAAGAAATAAGGAGAATTGGGACTTGCCATTGGCAATAAAAAATTTGAATACTGCAGTAAAACAAATAATTTTAGATATATGAAATTAACTTTAGGATTTTCTCCTTGTCCGAACGATACCTTTATTTTTGACGCTTTAGTTCATCATAAAATTGACACAGAAGGATTAGAATTTGAAGTTGTTTTTGCAGATGTCTCACAACTTAATAAATGGGCATTTAAAGGCAAGTTAGATGTTACAAAATTGAGTTATAATGCATTCACACATTGTGTAGAAAATTACATTTTATTAGATAGCGGTTCTGCATTAGGGAGGAATTGTGGACCACTTTTAATTAAGAAACCAAATACTATTCTGACTAGAAAAAGCAAGATTGCGATTCCTGGAAAGTACACTACAGCAAATATGTTATTAGAAATTGCTTTCCCTGAATATAAAAATAAGGTGGAAATACTTTTTTCGGATATTGAAAGTAATGTCTTAAATGAACAGGTGGATGCTGGACTTATTATTCATGAAAATAGATTTACCTATAAAGATAAAGGATTAGAAAAGGTGAAGGATTTAGGAAAGTTTTGGGAGGGAAAAACTAAATTACCAATCCCTTTGGGAGGAATTGTAGTAAAAAGAAATTTAGATGTTGATTTGCAAAAGAAGATACAGAGAGTTCTCCGAAAATCTGTTGAATATGCTTTTGAAAATAGAGATGCTTCTGCAGAATATGTGCAACTTCATTCACAAGAATTAGAAAAAGAAGTTGTAGACGCACACATAAATTTATATGTAAATCAATTTTCCATTTCTCTTGGATTGGAAGGAAGAGAAGCGGTTGAGAAAGTTTTTGGTAACACTGTAGATAAAGAAAATATTTTTTTGTAAAATTGTAAAACCTTAAAACGAAAAGAAAAAACCTTATTTAAAGTTTAATCAACAGTATATCTAATTACTGTTTTATTTTTTTTTAATGAAATATAATAGAAATGTTGCTATTAATGTTGTAATAGCAAACATGATTGGAACAGGAGTATTCACCTCTTTAGGATTTCAAGTTGGTAGTATTCCTTCATGGTTTAGTATAATGGTGTTGTGGGCTGTAGGTGCTCTTATTTCACTATTTGGAGCTCTTTTATATGCGGAGATTTCAACTAGAATCCCTGGTTCAGGAGGAGAATATAACTATCTTTCAAAGATATATTCTAATGGTTTAGGCTTTATAGCTGGATGGGTAAGTTTTATAGTTGGTTTCTCTGCTCCAATTGCAGCTGTTGCATTAGCTATAGGATCATATACAACAAAGTTCATTCATTTATCAGAATCATGGATAGCTACACTAATTATTATTATAGTAGGATGTATTCATCTTTTAGGAATTAAAAGTGGTTCTTTATTCCAAAATGCAATAACAAGGCTTAAGATAGTATTAATTACTGCTTTGATTCTTTCTCCATTTTTAATGGTTTTCTTCTCTGACTTCAACCCATCAACCATTGTGTTTAACCCATTGAATAATGGATATAACGATTGGGATCTAATTTTCAGTTCAGAGTTCGCAATTTCCTTAGTTTATGTATGTTTCTCTTATTCTGGTTGGAATGCTTCAGTATATTTTGCTTCTAAAATTGAAGATCCAGTAAGAAACATTCCTTATTCACTTATAGTGGGAACGTTAGTTGTTAGTGTTGTATACTTGTTATTAAATACGGCATTCTTATATTCTGTTGAACTAACTGAATTAGAAGGAAAAGTAGATATAGGGAATATCTTACTAGAATCGGTATTTCCAAAATATGCTCCTATACTTTCTCTATTATTTGGAGTTGCTTTAGTGGCTTCATTAAGTTCAATGATGATTGCTGGACCTTCTGTTTTAGAGAGAATAGGGAAGGATTATAATCCTCTTAAGATGTTAAGTATAAGTAATAGATATCAGTCCCCTTACATTGCAATAATTGGATTAATGATTTTACCAGTAATCATGTTACATACAGCTTCCTTTGAGTGGATTGTTAAATATATAGGTGTTTGCTTATCACTATTTTCTATATTAGTAGTCTTAGGAGTCCCTATTTTAAGATGGCGTGAGCAAGATGTAGTGAAGTTAAATATATATAAAGCCCCATTCGGAAATATAATTTCATATTTATTTTCTATAATAAACCTATGGATGATTTTTCATCTTATTTCTTCAGATATCTGGATTCTTGCTGGAGTTTCAATTACTTTATTCTCAGGATTCGTATTGTACAGGATTTTAAGGGAAAGAGAATAAGGATGTTATATTAATAATTACTGCAATTTTGATTATTTCTTTTCTTATAATGTTCTATAAAAGTATGTTAAAAGATAATTTCCCAACATCTATTTTATAAACTGTACATTATTTAATTAACTATCTTTGTGTAAATCCAAGCTTCTTTATCAATATTTTTTTGGATTGAAGGTAAATCAGAAAGAGATTTTTGTTTGTTTTGGTAGGGTCCAATTGATACAAAATGACATTGTGCACTACTGTTATAAAACACAGAAATATTGTGTCCTTTATTTCTAAATTTTTTACCATATGATGTTGCATTTTTCACTTCATTAAAGCAACCAATAATAATATAATACTCTTCTATGATGTCAAATTGAGTAAGATCTATTTTATCATGTTTTGTAACAATCTCTCGCTCTAATATCTCTACCATTTCTGCTTTCTCATCATTTTCAGAAATAGTTTTTGGTGGTGTAAAGTCTAACTTTTTTCCTTCTTTAGTCTTAAGATATTCTCTATAGAATTCCTCCCATGCAGCTTGTATAAAACAATTACTACATGACCCGTCCTTTTCTAAGTCTAATTTTTTTGCGTAATTTGGATAGTTTTTGTTAACCCATACCCTAAATAGGTTGCCTTCTTTTCTGTTTCCAAATGGAAGTTTAATTCCATTCATTTCATTTTCAGGTAATTCTCTATTTGTGTATCTGTCCTCATCAAAATAAATAAATAGATTTGCAAATCTAGGTATCCACCATCTGCAAAATTTTGAACCATAATCTGAGGTACGAAAACAACCTAAACTTTGTGGAGTTCCTAACATACACCTACTCATGTTCGATAGACTTCCCTCATGAATTCCATTCATTTTCATAGCTCCTGGATAAGTTGGGTCTGGGTCAATTAACATAAAATTTGGTAGTTGTGATTTTCCATCAAAAAATGTTACTCTTGCATTCCCTCCCCCTAATAAGCTATCTCTATAGATGTCTGATTTAGTATATTTCCTGCTAGTTTCCCAATTTCTAATTGTGATCCTGTTGTGTGCAGCATAATACTTCCTTTGTTTTCCAATTGGGAATGCTTCTGAATATTGATATGTAGATATCCCTGTAATACTATCTGTACTAGTTCTATGTCTAGTTTTCCCCCTTGCGGAAGTAACATGCTCTGCAATCAACAAAATAGTATCCTCTGTGATTTCACAGAAGCATAACTTCTGACCTGTATATCTATAACCTCCATAAGAGCTGTATTCTTTTTCTATTTCATCTTCAAGGTATCTTCCTACCTTACTTACATAGTTATTGTAAAGTAATAGTTGTTTTTTTATTTTCTTTTGTTCCTTTAAATTAGGAACAATAGTTTTTATTGTTCTTGTATCAATAATTGAAATGGAATCTGTTGGTATATTATTTGTTATTGCAAATTCGAATAATTCTTTAAATTCCCAGCCTTCATTAATGTTAAAGAATTTTTCCTTTATCCCTCTAGATTTCCCCTCTTTGTTTAAAGTATTTAAATCTCCAACTATAAATCTATTTCTATATGGATTCATAGAGTCAAGAACTGAATTGTAGAGCTTCTCTAATTCTATATTCTTATTTCTTAAGTAGTCAATATTTTTGTAGATAGGAATATAACAAGGATTTTCTTTTATTATTTCCTCAATATTAAATTGAGATTCTTCAACTTTTTCTTTTTGTAAAAATAATTTACGCCTTTTATTCTTTATTTCTTCTGAATAAATATCTATTGGGAATACTTGAAGAAATAATGTGTAATCATTTATAGTGTTTAGTGAAATTACAGATTGATAGCATGAATCTATATATTCTTGTTTTTCTCTTAAAATTTCTTTTGTTTCATCTTGTATTTGATTTTTATTACATTGTAAACTGTATCCTTTATCATATGAAGTCTTGCATGAAAACAATAGTATGGTTAGTATAAAGACCTTTAATATGTTTCTCATCATTTTTTTTTGTATGTTTGTGTAAATTTATTAAAAAATCATGAATTATAAGATAATTGCAGTAGTTTTATTTCATTCAACATTTTCTTTTCCATCTTGTAATGTTTCAGAATCAAAGATAAGTAAATCTGTTTCCTCAGAAGTTATAGATGACGATACGCTTTCAATCATTGACTCTAGTATTTACCAAGTATCAGTTATTGAAGAAGTAAAAGATGTTGAAATTGATATCTATCAAACAAATCTTGCTGATTTTATTTCAGGAAAAAATAAATCTTATTTTGATACAATTATTTCTGTAGATGAGAAATTTTGGAATGAGTTTAGTGATGATATTAATGAAGATTTTGATAAAATTAAATCTAGAAGATTAGATAAAATGACTGATTGGAGTTCATCCTCTTTTATTGGGTCCGATACAGATACTTCATTAGTTTTTTATCCTTTTTCAGGTCCTGATTTTTTACATGCTAATGTTTTATATCCAAATGCAAATGAATATATATTATTTGCTTTAGAAGATGTTGGAAAGATGCCTAATTGGGAGGAGATTAGTTCCGGTTCAACAAGAAGGTATCTTGAGAATACAAATAATTTTTTAAGAGATATTTATTTAAGAAGTTATTTTATTACTAAACATATGAAGTTAGATATTAAGAAAGAAGAAAAAATATCTGGTGTCTTATCTTCCCTATATTGGTTTTTATCTAGAACAGATCATCAAATTGTAAATATGCGTAGAGTAACAATTAATAAGAATGGAGAAGTAGAATTAAAACTAGAAGAAAAAGGGTTAGATGGTGTTAGGTTTCATTTTGTTAAGAAAGGAGAAAAAATAGTTAAAAAATTAACGTACTTTAGTTGCGACATCTCTGATGATGGTTTTGAAGAGGAGAACCCAGAACTTCTAGTTTTTTTAAATAATATGAGAGATTGTAATACTTTTGTAAAGTCAGCTTCATATTTAATGCATTATAAATCTTTTCAGAAGATTAGAGAGGTTGTACTAAACAAAAGTTTAACAATTTTTCAAGATGATACAGGTTTACCATTTAAACATGTTAATAATGAAAACTGGACGGTGAAATGCTATGGTTCCTATGTTAAACCAATTGCTGATTTTGATAAAAATTATGATATCTTATATCAAAAAGATCTAGAACGAGAATATAGAAAAGGTTCTATTAAATTACCATTTTCTTTAGGATATCATTGGAGAGATGCTTCAGAGCAGAATCAAATGTTAATGATAAGAAACACGGTAAGTAAATAATTACCTTACTCTGATTTTCTGACCTATTTGTAAAATTGATGTACTTTTCAACCCTTTATTGATTTTAAGTATTTTTTTAACAGATGTATTATATGTAATTGCAATATATCCAAGAGTATTTCCTGATTTTACTTTATGATATTTTCTTTCTCTCCATTGTTTCTTCCATTCAAAATCTTTCTTTGTTAATTGAAGTTCTGTTACTTTTAAGCATTGGTTTTCTAAATCAATTACTTTTTCAGGGTCAAATGCATTATCCATATATCGTATTTCAAAATGAAGATGAGGCCCTAAAGCATTTCCTGTTTCCCCGCCTAGTCCTATAACATCTCCTGCAGATAGTAGGTCTCCTGGTTCTACTAATATTTTACTTTGATGTGCATAATAAGTTTCTAACCCATTATAATGTCTTATTATGACTAGGTTTCCAAATCCACTTACATAGTTAGCATATCTAATTTTACCATCAAAAACAGTTCTTAATGTATCTCCAATATTAAGATCAGTATCTATACCTTTATGTTGTCTTCCTCTTCTTGGTCCAAAAGCAGAGTATAAATGATCTGTTGGAGTGCAGTAGAATGAAGATGTCTTAAATCTAAAAATTAGAGTATCTTCCATAATAGATAGATCTATTTTTTTATATGGATATAATTTTGTAGAACTCCAATTCTCATTAAAAATTCTCATTGTATCCGCATTCATTTGAGATTTTATTTGATCAAAATGTTTATCTGTAACCTCTTTATCAAATGGAGTAAATGTTGGTATTCCATTTTCGAATAATTTTATTGTACCAGATAACTCCTCTGATACGAATAGGTTTTTTGAAAAGACTACTTTAACTTCTTGAGCAAATAAAGGTGTTAACGATAATGTTAAATAGATGAGGAGAATTTTATTTTTCATTTTTAAATTTTTTCTATAATAGTTGCATATCCTTGTCCAACACCGATACACATAGTGATTAAAGCATACTTTTTATTTTGTTTTTTTAGTTCGATAGCAGCAGTGTGTAAAATTCTTGTACCGCTTACTGCTAGTGGGTGTCCTAAGGCAATCGCTCCACCATTTGGGTTTACTCTTGGGTCATTATCTTTAAGTCCCCACTCACGAATACAAGCTAGTGCCTGAGCAGAAAAAGCCTCATTTAACTCAATTATATCCATGTCTTTCATTGTTAATCCTGCTTTCTCAAGGGCTTTGTTGGATGCCATTACAGGACCAATTCCCATTATTCTAGGTTCAACACCTACAACTGCAGAGCTTACAATTTTAGCAAGAGGAGTGAGGTTATTTTCTCTCATCCCTTTTTCAGATGCTAATAACATAGCGGCTGCTCCATCATTTAACCCTGAAGCATTTCCTGCAGTAACAGTTCCTCCTTCTTTTTTAAATGCAGCTCTTAATTTTCCTAATATTTCAGTAGTAGTGTTTGATCTGATAAATTCATCTTTACTAAATACGATTGTATCTTTCTTTCTTTGTAGAATTTCTACTGCTACTATTTCTTCATCAAATCTTCCTGCACTTTGTGCTTTTGCAGCTTTCATTTGGGAATTGTAAGCAAATAAATCTTGGTCTTCACGGGAGATATTATATTTTTCTGCTAAGTTTTCTGCCGTATTTCCCATTCCATCCACTCCATATAATGCTGTCATCTTTTTGTTTACAAATCTCCATCCAAAAGAGGAATCATGCATTTGTGCATCTCGTCCAAACGGCTTAGAAACTTTTGAGATTACCCATGGTCCTCTTGTCATGTTTTCTACTCCACCAGCAATAAATAGATCTCCGTCTCCAGCACAAATAGCTCTATGTGCATGTATTACAGCCGACATTCCAGAAGCACATAATCTATTTACTGTTTCTCCAGGAACTGTAAATGGTAACCCTGCTAATAGTAAGGACATACGCGCTACATTTCTGTTGTCTTCTCCTGCTTGATTGGCGCAACCAAATATTACATCATCTATTTTATTGGCGTTAATTCCTGTTCTTTTCACCAATTCTTTAATTGGGATAGCTCCCAAATCATCTGTTCTTACATCTTTTAGTGTCCCTCCAAAATTCCCTATCGGAGTTCGTACTGCATCAATAATATATGTCATTTTATTCTCCTTTAAAATTGGCTTTTCTCTTTTCTAAAAATGCGTTTACTCCTTCTTTAAAATCAGAGGAATTTCCTGCAATAGTTTGGCATTTATCTTCCATTTCAAGTTGTTGTTCTAAATTATTAGAGTAAGAAGCATTTAATAATTGTTTGGTAAGACCTAATCCTTTAGTTGGCATCTTAGCCAGTTTACTTACTAATTTCCAACTTTCTTCTACAAACTTATCGTCCGGAAATACTTTGTAAATCATTCCCATTTCCTCTGCATCTTTTGCGGAAACAGATTCTGCAGTCATCATAAGTGCAGTTGCTTTTTGCATTCCTACGAGTCTTGGTAGAAAGAAGGTTCCCGCACTATCTGGAATCAGTCCTATTTTACTAAAAGCTTGAATGAAAGACGCACTTTCGGTAGCTACAACAATATCACAACAAATAGCAATGGAAGCACCTGCACCTGCAGCAACTCCATTTACTGCTGCTACAACTGGTTTCTCTATATATCTAATTTTTCTGATTATAGGATTATAGTGTTCTTGTACAATTTGAGTTAATTCTGGACCATTTGGGTCAGTAGCTTCACCTAAGTCTTGTCCTGCACAAAATGCCTTTCCTTCTGCAGTAATTAAAATTGCTCTTACATTTTCATCTTCTTTACATCTATCTAGTACATCTTGCAATTGAAAGGCCATGTCTCTTACAAAGGAGTGGTATTTTTCCGCTCTGTTTAAGGTGATTTTCCCTACTCCATCAATAAGTTTGTATTTTATCATTTACTAAAAGTTTATTAGCAAAAATACTAAAAAGAAAGTAATAGATGTAAAAGTGGTATACTAGATATTTATTCTGAATTTAAATGGATAAATTAAAGATGGAGTAAATGAAAATTACAATCTAGATAATCAGTAATCATATGTAATAATAGGCCAATTGCAACTATTCTGAGTTTAGGGAATGCAAGCATAATACAATAAATTCCTATTGCATAATAGCTGTGTAAGGGGTGAAAGTTAATACTACATCTGTTAGGGTCAAAGATGGGGTTTGCTAAAAGGTGGTCCAAATCTACTAGCATAGTGGCAATCATGATGAGGTAGGCTTTCTTCCATTCGTTTCTGAAGAAAACCAAAGCAATTAAAGTGGGAAATAAAAAATGAAGCCCGTAATGAAGAACGAATTGTTGCATTATTCTATGATAATTTTCTTTTCTACAATTCCGTTTTCGTAAATATAAAATAGGGGTGTATTTGTTGTGGGTTTTGTTTCTCTTCCCAAAACATCCACTATTTTAAGGAGTTCTTTTTTATTGTTATTATAGTTTACAATGTTGCTGGGCTGCATTAGTCCAGTAGCAATAAGGTTGTCGTCCAAATACAATCCGTTAAGCGTATCCAAAGTAGTGAGGAATCCTCTCATCCTATTTTTTTGTCCCACCGAAAACATATTCTGACAAGAATTGTAACTCATGTAATTTTCCAATTGATCTGTCATGTCTTGTGTAAACGGAGAAGGTCCCATCATGTCGTTGGAACATTGGTTTGCTGTAGTACATCCGTTAGATGGAAGTGTTGGAGGAGTATCGCAAACTTCATCTCCAGTAGTGTCGCAATCTGATCCGCATGTTGCAGAATAGCTCAAAAAGGTATGGTATAATCCCAAACAATGTCCCAATTCGTGCGTAGCAGTTCTGCCATCAGAAGCGGCAGTTTCAATTGTTCCCCATTGGTTAGACCGGATTACTGCTCCGTAAGTTTCCCATGGTCCACCATAGGTAAAAACAGTTCCTGGATATTGAGCATATCCACTTGTCCCAGCATAAATATGTCTGGTTAGCCAAATATTAAAGTACATATGGGAAGGCCAATTAATGGCATATTTTACATTGTTAAAATTTGCATCTGTAGGTTCAGGATGAGGAATAATATTAGTATCGGTTCTTGTAATTCCTGTTGTGGGACTTCCATTTTGATCTAGCTGAGCCAAACAAAATTCAATTTTACAATCAGCAGTAAAAGGAAAAAAATCAGGATTTCCATTTATAGTATCTGCATTCATTCTCCTGAAATCTTCATTAATAACTCTTATGCCATCTTCTACTTGCAAATCGGAAATATCCCCATTTCCATTATAATGAATAATATGGACTACTGTTGGAATAATAAGTAGAGTATCTTGTAGTTTTTTAGTGCTTATATTGGAGATGTTATCTCTTATTATTTGCATCATTTTTCTTTCTTCCCAAGAAGGAAAGTCGGAGGTAATTCTATTTTGTGTTCTGCAGTTATGGCTCTGTGAAAAGATAAATTGCGGAATACAAAAAAATAAAATAATTAGTTTTCTCATATTTAAGATTTTGGTAAAAATAAGAAAAAATAATTGGATTTAAAATCTCAAAGATTTCTATCTTTACGAATATGAAAAAAATAAATAAAGATATAACAGAAGCAGCTACACTTACTGGAGATTTCTACTCATCTGATGAGATGTTTGAGAAAGTGAAGGAAGGTATTTTTTCAAAAAGTTGGCAGCTAATAACGGATGAAAGCAATTTGAAAACAGATAGAAGTGCTTTTCCATTTTCTTTTATAGAAAACTTTATTGAAGAGCCACTTTTCTTAATAAAGAAAGAGGGTTTGATAAATTGTTATTCCAATGTGTGTACACACAGGGGTAATATTCTGATTGACGAGCCTTGTGTAGTAAAAAAGAATATTGTTTGTGCTTATCATGGGAAACAATTTGATAGTTGTGGAAAGTTTCTTTTTATGCCAAAATCAGAGGGAATGAAAAATTTCCCTTCTCAGCAGGATCATTTAACTAAGGTTCCGTCTTCCAAATGGAATCAGTTTATTTTCACCTCTCTACATCCAGAAATTAATTTTGAAGAACTACTAAAAGATGTGGATGAAAGAGTGGGGTGGATGCCAATTTCAGATTTTAAATATAAGGAAGATCTATCGAAAACATATATGGTAGATGCAAATTGGGCTTTGTATTGCGATAATTATTTGGAGGGTTTTCATATTCCATTTATACATAAAGATTTAACGGTTGTTTTGGATTATAACAATTATGATGTAGAAACTTTTAATTACTCTAATCTGCAGATTGGCTATGGAAAAGAAGGTGAGGATTGTTTTGATTTACCAAAAGATTCAAAAGATTATGGAAAAAATATTGCTGCCTATTATTTCTGGATTTTCCCGAATATAATGCTCAATTT
>Ga0114994_10003080_pt1 | contig 12211 bp, 13 predicted proteins | sample ArcticOcean_MG_C_9_FD_87043 | JGI IMG/M metagenome (GOLD analysis project Ga0114994, IMG submission 87043) | Marine microbial communities from western Arctic Ocean - ArcticOcean_MG_CB2_152 | ecosystem: Environmental > Aquatic > Marine > Oceanic | place: Arctic Ocean: Canada Basin | collected... | reverse complement strand
GCGAGCGAGCCTTTTGGAAGACGAGCATACGAGCCAGCGAGCGAAACGAGCTAGTCACAATCTGGCGGATTGCGAGCCACTACTAACCAACATTATTCTCATTTTTTTGGCTAGCTCGCCTCCCCCCTGCTCCACTGAGTTCAGAGGCGATGGATTACTTGACGTCAGCTGCGGAACAGAACAATTCCTCCGAGAAGATGAAGAGCCCAGTTAAAGAAGTGGCAGCGGAAACAAACTCGCTGGGAGTAAAACTCACTTCGCAAAGCTTCGCGACCATGAAGACAATCCTGGATCCTAAAATTAAAAAATATCGATGAGAATGCCACCGCTCGTCCGGTTCTCGTCGTGTTGGAACGTGGAGAAAGAGAGTCGGTGTGCATGAACCCGGATGAGTTTTTTGTGTATTTTGCTAAGATGGAGAAAGAGTACAAGAAAGTAGCAATTTCGACACACGGCAAGGGCCATCATTTCCCGGTCAACCAAAACTCCCACTTGAACGAAGCTGGTACAGGAATCTGTACCACGTTTCGGAACATCGTTGTTGGCGCTACAGTCCGTTTGGAGAAAATTCTGTATGAAGACTCCACTGCGGGTTCCGCAGTGGAGATTCACTGGGACTATGTCCCCGTCCCGAAGCCGGCGATGACCGCCTCGAGAGCCTCGAAAGGTGGGAATACCAAGCTCTCAACGAGGTGGGAAGATCTTTGTGTTGGTACGCACAAGCATTTGGTGCTTGCCCTGCTAAAGGTAGGTCTGCTCGAGTGCTTCACGGTGAGCGCGGACGTGAAAACGAACGCTTTCATTGTGAACACACTGTTACTCTCACCTGAAGACGACTCCGCAAACCATCCGGTTTGCGTGGAGGATGGACAAAATTGCACCACCAATCAGGTTCGGCGTGGCGCGGAAACGGCGGTGAAGGTCTACAAGTGTAAATTCAACAACAAGGATGTTTTGGTTGGCGTGAAGCACCACTACTGCTACGTTGGGAACCCTCTCGACAACAAATCCCATTTCCATCTTGACTTCAGTATCATTGAGCGACATTTCAAAACGATATTTGATCCTAGGGCCCTAGAAATGCCGGCGAAGTTGCTACCTCCGATCCTTGTGGTCGCCATCGAACTGATCGAGAAACGCGATGGGCTGCTCCAGACATTAACAAGCAAACTTCAATTTCCCGCAGGCGAGATTGCCGCTTTTCTGAGCAAGATCAATGCCTTGGCACAAGGCGTTGGCACGGAGGATCTGTTGAAGGAGGAGGGCATCACCCACTTGAATGTCCAAGCTGTTTTAAATAAGAACAGCGACGCTAAGCCACTAGGACAGCTCCTGACAACAGTTTTTGGGGTAATCACATTGGAAGATCTCGTTGCTCGTGCGAACACGCACAGCAAGCAGGAAATCGATGGCGTTCACGCGAGCAAGAAATTGTGCAAATACGTCTTCCATGTGCTGCTTTGTCATCGTGGGCGGTGCCGCTACGCAGCTCCGTACTTGAAAAAAAACCCGAGCGAGCTATACACAACAATGACAATGACCGAAATCGCTGCGCTTTGCAGCTGCTACGGGCAGGTGGAGTCCCTGGTAGAGAGCGAATTCTGCAGCGAGAATTTGGATTTGACGAAGGAAGAGCTGCTGAAGAAGACCAAGACGGCGGAGGGCCGCGCCGAAATCGCTGCGCTTTGCTACGTGAAGTCCCTGGTAGAGAGCGAATTCTGCAGCGAGAATTTGGATTTGACGAAGGATGAGCTGCTGAAGAAGACCAAGACGGCGGAGGGCCGCGCCGAAATCGCTGCGCTTTGCAGCTGCTACGGGCAGGTGGAGTCCCTGGTAGAGAGCGAATTCTGCAGCGAGAATTTGAATTTGACGAAGGAAGAGCTGCTGAAGAAGACCAAGACGGCGGAGGGCCGCGCCGAAATCGCTGCGCTTTGCGACGCGAAGTCCCTGTTTAAGAGAGTTGACTACAGCAAGAAGAAGGAAGAGCTGGTGGAGAAGACCAAGACGGAGGCGGGCCGCTCCGAACTCCATACGCTTTGCATCGGTAATTCTGCCAGAGCCACAGCGAGAAACAATGGCGTCCAGACCGAAGGCACGACGTTGCACAGAAAAATTGCGAACGAATACAAGAGATCCTCAACTTCATATGGAAACAAATACTTGACAATTGTCGGACTTCTCGTTGCGACAGGAAATATTGATGGACGCCAGACAAAAAAAGTGAAAGAACTGAAAAATCAAGGAGAAACTAAATTGAACAACGATCTGAAAAATGCCATTGAAAAACACAATCTGGATGACATCGCAACAGCGACAAAATTTGTGCTTGATTATAGAAAATACAACCATGCTACAGTAAAACATTCCAGAGAGAGTGGAAGAAGCACAAGAAGACGTGCAAACCCCCAACCACCTCTCCCGCCACCGCATCCTCCCTCCGCACCCTCCACAAGGGCATTGCCCTCCTAAATATGTGCATTCAACGTCCCGGGGCCGGTGATGGTCCCACTTCCGTCGTGTTGGAGTTCCTGATGCCCATTTAACAATCAAAAAAGATTTCCTATTCTCTCAAATTAATTATTTGTAAACCTTCCCCAACCACACTCTCAATGTCAAAAACCAATCCCTGCCACCTTACATTCTCCAACCTTCCATCAAAGCCCCTGTCCACCTCACGTCTTTCCAAGATCAGCGCCGCGAGGACTTCCTCTCTCCCTTTCCACACCTCCCCCTCCCCCGGCCCCATCATCGGCGGCTCAGCGAATCCGAACAGCGTATCAATTACCGCTGATGCTATCGTCCCTCCGCACACCGCCAGACTCGCCTGGTCGCCCCCTTTCCTCGGCCTCGTGGTTCCCTCTTCTACGTGCAGCTCCTCGTTCGCGTACACCCTGTGCGCCTGGCTGTAAGGTCCCTCGTCGAGCACGCTCGCCGCCCCCCTGAGCATCTCCAGCGCCCCCTTGTAGTCCCCCAGCCCGCCGAAGCTGCTCGCCGTTAGCCCCACCCAGCCATCCCACGCGCCCATAAAAGTGTGCAATAAATTACAATAACAAAACAAAACTTGAGTCGCTATGATCATTCAATTAAATAATATCATTTAAAGGGCGGCTCTTAAAACCGGGGAGCTGGTTTGCAGCTTGGGGGCGATGCTGCCGGTGATGATCGAGCCAATCTGGAAGGATGTAAAAAAGTCCTTTAACTTCACCCCACTTTTTATCGCTTATCCAAATCGAAGAAGAAATTCATAAACAGCCGCCCTCCCTCTACGCCACTCTCTCCGTCCCCAAAATACCCCGAACTTCTGTGGAAGTTGGTCGCATTGAACAGCACCATCCTATTGTAAACATTTCCAACAGTGTCAACCACCTCCCACTTTTCTGCGTCGAATTTGTCTCCCTTCCAAACCTCATCGATCTCCGCTATTCTCTCGCCCCCCTCACCTCCACAACCCCTCTGCCCGCCATCAATCTCGCACGGTTTACGCAAGCCCAACTCCTTGTGACGCACAAAATTAGTCCCGGAACTTGCTGGCGGATTCGGCGACAAATACAAAATTCCCCCCCAATCACTTTTATCGGTATGAACGCAGTGTGTCGCGAACTCCCCTTCTAAATTGTACGTGACCTGGAAGCTCATGTTCTCCCCCTCCCCCTCCACGCTCTCCCAGTTAACCGTTTTCGCCCCAAGCACCTCCTCAATTTTTCGCCTCACTCCTGCCATGTTTGGATCGCCGGAGAAGCTTCTAGTCCGCCTGAAATGTTGCTTCCGGTTGTACTCGCTGTTCCTCGCCTTTCCCGCGAAGTCTTGTTTCAACGCGAACTCCCGCAGCTTGTCTGGATCTTCAAAGAAATTGTCAATTACAATCAAGTTGGAGTTGGGAATTTGGGTTGATATTTTGAACTGATTGAGTGTGGGACTTGCGCGCGCACGCAATTGCGCATTCAAACTACCGTGAATCATTTCTGTGCAAACTTCGGAACTATCAGGAACGTTCTGGGAGCACCACTTGAAAGATTCAGCCCTGATGGAATTTTGGTTGCTCAAGCTGTCGACGATTTCAATGTAGTGTTTGGTGCCATCCAAGCTAACCATGACTGTCAGATCGTCGCAGCTTGTAGGTGGTACACATGAAATTAAGCAGAGCAGCAGCAGCAACAACGATGGAATCATCTTATATTTAAATTTTTAATTTTCAATTTTGCCACAAGGCGGCAACAAGCAAACATGGAAATCACTACCAATTACATCAATCGAGCCACGAGTCTCCACTTGGAACTTGAAGATGACCAGATTGTCAAAATCAAAGACACAGTATTAGAATACGTGTGTCAAAATACTGATTCTGATTCCTACTCCCCCGGCTCCAACACATTGTTCATTTGGATCATCAATGAAGACTTGTTTGCCTCAACTTCCCCAAATTTCCCCAACACGAATTCCGGACTGCTCGTATTCATCAACGAGGCCTCTTCCCCCTCGTCCTCCTTTCCCCTCACCGTTCAAAACCTGAGATTCATGATTTTGAGTCCTCGAACTCCACCCGGCTCACCCACCACAATATCCTCTCTTGAATCGTCCCTCCAAAGATTCTCCCAAACTCTGACAAAATCCTCCTTATCCTTGTCCACTATCGTTCCCCAAATACCAAATATCCAGCTTGTTGCCCATGACTCAATAAACACCGCCTTATCCGAATCCCGAAATCTTTCAGACCTCAACCCCACCGACGGCGAGTTGAACACCCTTCAGCTGACAGTCAACAGCTGGATTCGTCAGATTCAAACGTTGACCCATTTGGTCAACACCCCCCCGCCCCCTTGCCACCACACCACCCCGGAAAAGATCCTCGGCCCCGCGGAGGAGAAGAAGTTCTGGAGCTCTCTTCTCGGAAAGTTGAAGGATGTCGAAAATCAATTAGATACTAGTCCGGGGGTTGTTGGAACGGTGTTGGTGTTGAGGGCAAACAAGCGCTTCCTCGCCACCACCTCCCTTGAAAATAACACCAACCTCACTCCAGCCCTCTCAATATCCGACGACATTAACAACTTCCTCAAGGACTACCAAATCGAAGCTCTCCTCACCGCTACCGTCCTCTCCTCCGTGTCCGCCTCGATTGAGCAACTCTTCACCCACGTAATGAGCAAAGCCCGAATCTCAAAATCTTACACCCTCCCCCGCATTGCTTCCCTGGTTTCCTCCACCTCCTTCGCCGTCTTTACCGTCCTCAAAAAGATTCTTTCCTCAAAACCCATCATGTCCCTCCAATTTCCCTCCTTCTCCCAGCAGTACACCGAGCTCCTGTCCGTGAGCGACAGTTGGACGACAATGTACAGGAAGTTCACGACGTTTTACCTCGATCACGGGAAGCGTCGCGGGTCGATCGCCACCACCAATAACGACATTACTTCCATCTCCCCAGGTGAGCGAGCGAATCGAATCGAGCGAGCCTTGTTGAAGACGAGCATTCTTGCGATAAAATCCCGCAAAATGGCTGCTGACATAATGGCTACATCCACTACTAAACTAACCCACCCAAAATCGTTTGACTCGCTCGTTTCGCTCGTGCTTCATTAAAAATGCGCACAATCTCGCTTCGCTCGGCGCAGAAAATTCGTCCGACATAACTAAATCCTCCTTTTCCTCACCGGAGCTCCTTAAGTCCATCCACATCTTCCTGACCCCCCTCTTCGAGCGCCTGAACGACGTGAACATCCTGCGGACAAACCACAACAATCTGCTTCTGGTCGTCGCCGATGTCTTAAAAACCAAAGGGGGCGACTCGGCGAGCAGCGAAATTTTGGCCGGCTTGGACGAGGCGTTCTTACAGGTAAGCAATCGAAGCGAGGAGCCTTGAGGGCAGACGGCTGCATCTACTACTACTACTAAAATTACCCACAATTTTTTTTGGCTCGCTTGGTTCGCTCTTGCTTAAATAAAAATGCGCCTCGCTTCGCTCGGCGCAGATCGCAAAAATTGACATTTTAGATGTCAGCGCTGCGGGGACGACGGAGTTTGCTGTGGGAAGGGAGCAGTATAATAGAAAGATTGACAAAGTCGAGAACTCTCTGAGCAAACTTCTGCGCAGCAAGCTGAACGAGGCCCAGGCAGTTGGGGCCGAGGAGATGTTCAAGGTCTTTGCGAGGTGAGCGAGCGAAGCGAAGCGAAGCGAGCGAGCTTTGAGGAAGACTCGAATGGCATACATAATGACTACATTCACTACTGAACTAACATTTTCCCACTCAATTCGTTTGGCTCGCTTCACTCGTTTTGCTTTCGCTTTAATTAAATTAAAAATGCACCTCGCTTCGCTCGGTGCAGGTTCAACCCGCTTTTCATTCGACCTAGGATTCGCGCCGAGATTAAGTCGTTCCAGGCATCCCTCATCAAGACAGTCGAGGCGAGTGTTCAGCAACTGAGGAAGAAGTTTACGCTCAAGTTTGAGCGGTCCAACGCCGAGCAGTTTCTCAGTAGGTGAGCGAGCAAAGCGAGCGAGCCTTTTGGAAGACGAGCATAATCGCGATGAAGATACTCGCGATGAAGTGTGTGCAAAGCAACTACAAAACTTACCCCCCCAATTTGTTTGGCTCGCTCATTTCGCTCGCGCTTCATTAAAAATTCGCCTCGCTTCGCTTCGCCTCGGCGCAGTCGCGACGTGCCCCTCGTCGCCGGGAAAATTATGTGGGCCAAATTGATGGAGAACCAGCTTAAGACGTTGATGAAGCGGATGGAGGATATACTGGGAAAAGGCTGGGAACTGCAAATGGAGGGGAGGCAGCTCAAGCGAACGTGCGAAGAGCTTCTGTCCAAGCTCGACACCAACCTCTTTTTCCGGTCTTGGATGAAGGGCGTTGAAAAAGAGCTCACCCAAACCCAAAAACTCCACCGCCTCCAATCTTACCTTATTTCCATTACACGTCACCCCTCTGCCAACTATTTAATCCCTACGGTCAACTACAACACCAACTCCGTTTCCCTTTTCAAGGAAGTTCGCAACCTGTCCTGGCTAGGCTTCGAGATTCCCCCAACTCTCAAGGTCATGTCCGACGACGCAATGAAAAAGTACCCGGCCGCAACTATTCTCAAATCTTCCCTCCAGTCCTATTCCCAGACTAGGCTGACGGTCACAGACGAAATGAAAGTTCTGGTGGAGCCGCAATTGGAATCCATCAAACACTACATCCAGCAGTCGTTCAACCCAGTCGCTGCCTCCACGCCGTCGAAGAAACAGGTGAAAAGAATGAGGTGGGACTCACCGAACGTCAACGAATGGGTAAACAGTTTCAGCGAGTTGGTGTTTTTGTTCCAGGAGCGGGTTGAAATTCTGACTTCCACGACTTGTTTGGTCAACAGTGATATTCAGTCCCTCGAGGAGGTAGAATTCGGACTTTCAACCTTCACCGCAGTTCTGTCCAAAATCCAGAAGGAGGTCGACGAGCTCAGCTTGTCTGGGTTCGCGCAGCTGCATATCTACGTCGCCAGCCTGAACTCCAAAATAGAACGCATACTACTTAGTCGGTTGGAGGAAGAGCTCAAGGCGTGGCCTCCAACAGCAACAGAAACAGAAACTGGAACTGGAAACGACATTAATATCATCAAAATCAGCATCCAAATGCAGAATCAGGTGAGCAAGCGAGCGAGCGATGAAGCGGCGCACGCAATAATTTAGCACATACCTTTTGTCCCTAACCCCAACCCACTTTATTCGCTCGGCGCACAGCTCATTATGTCGTCACCCTCTGTCGAAAAGGGGAGGAGCTTGTACTACGCTCAGCTCGAGAAATTCTTGTCCACCGTTACATCTCTCCCGATATTACAGTTCGACAGGTTCGAGGTGCTGGCAAATGCCAACAACGACGCTGCCATAAACACAAACTTCTCGGCAATAATTAATAAACTCCACAAGCAGGTGAGCGAGCGAAGCGAAGCGAGCGAGCGAACCTTGTGACAAAAATTGTTGACCACCCACTCCTAACCCACACTTGCGCGGCGCAGAATTTCCAAGCATTGCAAGCGCCCTACAAGCTCATTGAACACCACATCCAGCAAACTGCCAAGTACATCAAGCAGTGGCTCGAATTCCAGTTTCTGTGGGATTTGAGCATAGCCAGTGTTGTTGAGACGGTGGGGGGGGAGGAGGAGGATTTGAGTAAATGGGAAAATCTGTTGAATGAGGTGAAAGATGCCAGGTTGCTGTTGGACAACAACAACAACAGCAGCAGCAGCAGCAGCAGCAGCAACAGTAAAAACTTCTCTGGAAAGAAGAGGATTGGAGTTGTGGAGATTGACTGCAGCAACGTGAGCAGCAAGGTCAACCTGAAGTACGACGCTTGGCAGAAGCAGATCCAAAATAGATTTGGGGATGTTTTGAAGGCGTGCATAACGTCTGCGCTGTCAAAGTTTGAGCTGGGCAAGAGGAAGCTCGAGGCGGTATCACTAGAGGGATCGACCCAGCAAATTATCAACGGGATTGTGTTCATCCAAGAGATGAAGCAAAAAGAACCTTCCTGGACGAAGTTAATCCAATCGCTTGAATCGGGCGAAATTCTACTGAAGAAGCAGCGCTTCCCCTTCCCGCCCTCCTGGACGCACGTATCAAACTGCCGGGGTCACTTCTCCGACCTTACTCAAATTCTAGCAAGGCGAGCGAAGCAAATGGACGATCTCATGCCGTCCCTGCAGCAGGTGAGCGAGCGAGCCTCGAGCACAGCGAACCTCAAGCGAAAATGCATGGTGTTCGCTTCGCTCATATACTAACAAACATCAATAACATCCATCATAATCGCAGCGTGTAAAATCCGAAACGAAATTTTCCAACAGCAGGTGAGTGAGCGAGCGAGCGAGCGAGCCTTGAGGAAGACGAGAAGACGAGCATGTTCGCGATGGATCTCGCGAAATGGCTGCAGACATAATATAATTAATGGCTACATCCACTACTAAACTAACATTATTCCACCCAATTCTTTTGGCTCGCTTGGTTCGCTCTTGCTTCATAAAAAATGCGCCTCGCTTCGCTCCGCTCGGCGCAGAGTTGCCGACATACAGACGAAGTGGGAGAAGAACAAACCCCTGCAAAGCAATGTAAGGTGCGCCGAAGCGCTCACTCTGTTGGCCGACTACGAGGTCAAAATCAATAAGGCGGTTGCAGAATTTGAGTCTCTTAGCTCTGCGCGGGACGCCCTTGGCCTGGAGCCGTCCCCCCCCAACCCCCTCCTCTCCATCAAGGAAGAGCTCAAAGAACTTGAGGAGGTGTGGCGGCACATAGAGCCAATCTCCAACGCGCTCGACGAGACCAAGGACACCCTCTGGAACACGATTGTAATAAAAAAAGGTGAGTGTGCGAAGCGAGCGAGCCTTCATGAAGACGAGCATACTCGGCGATGGATCCCACGAAATGGTTGCATAATAAAGGCTATTTCCGCTACTAAACAACATTATTCCACTCAATTTACTTCGCACCTTCTTCGCTCGGTGCAGCCGAAAAACAGGTGAACGACATTATAGCCTCTCTCCGCAGCCTCCCAAATTCCGTGCGCCAGTACGACACGTACAGGCACCTCCACAACACCGTCAAGAAGTACAGTGACAGCTTTCCCTTCCTTTCCGATCTCAAAAATGAATCTCTCAAGCTGCGGCACTGGAAGAAAATTACTTCGCGGCTGGCACTTCAAATTTCCATGAACGAGCTAACGCTCGGCAACCTTTGGGACGCCAACCTCCTCGACAAGAAGAAGGAGCTGAGCGAGATCCTCACCACTGCCACTGGAGAAATGGCGCTGGAGCAGTTCATCGTTCAGGTGCAGAGCTATTGGTCTTCGGCCAATCTCGAGCTCGTCCTGTATCAAAATCGCGTCCGCCTGATCAAAGGCTGGGACGACCTGCTGGGAAAAATTGACGAGCACCTTAACTCGTTGTCGCTGATGAAGCTGTCGCCTTATTTCAAGTCCGTCCCTGAGTTCCAAGAGGGGTGCAAAAGTTGGGAAGAGCGTCTAACCAAGCTGAGGTCGATTTTCAACTCTTGGGTGGACATTCAGCGGCGTTGGGTTTATCTCGAGTCGATCTTCTTCGGCTCGGCTGACATAAAAACGCAGCTCCCGAGCGAATACTCCAAGTTCAAATCTGTTGACAACGACTTCGTCCAGTTGATGAGAAAGGTTGCGGCGAAACCGCAAGCCTTGGGAGTGCTTGGTATTGAAAATCTCCAAACGCAGCTAGACCGCAACGAGAGTTTGATGTGCAAAATCCAAAAGTGTCTAGGCGAATACTTGGAGAAGCAGCGGGAGTGTTTCAGGTGAGCTAGCAAGCCACTACTAATAAAACCAAGCGAAACGAAACGAGACTAAACCAAACCAAACCAAACCAAACCAAACCACACAATGCGCCTCACTTTATTTTTCTCGGCGCCGGCGCAGTCGATTTTACTTTGTTGGCGACGAAGATTTGCTCGAGCTCATTGGAAACAGCGGGGAGCCAGGGAAGGTGATTTGCCACTTGGGGAAGATGTTCGCGAGTATCAACGTGATGCGGTACGACGTCAGCAACGACGAATCTTGTCTGCTGACTCTGACAGAAATGGGCTCCAAAGATGGAGAGTTCATCAAACTGGAGCAGAACATCAAGGTCAGAAACAAGCAGCCGGTCAAGGAGTGGCTGCAAGAGGTTGAGAGCGAAATGCAAAAGACACTAGCGGCTGTGCTTTCTCGCGCGCTGAACGACGACAGGCATCAGTCTGACTACATTAACTGGGCTTCGGAGTTCCCAGCTCAAATAATGATTTTGGCCAGCTTGGTGATTTGGACGATGGAAGTCGAGAAGTCGTTGAGAGAAGGGGAAAAGGGGGGGATAACAAGCACAATCAAAACTGTCGAGTCCCAGCTCGACTCCATGGCGAGCACTGTGCTGTTGAACCTGCCAACCGAAACGCGAAAAAAATACGAGCAGCTCATCACCGAGTTGGTTCACCAACGCGACGTGACTCGACTCCTGAAGGGCAACGAAGTGACTTCACCGAACGATTTCAGGTGGCTCACTCACTTGAGGTACACGTACGATTCCTCCGCTTCCAAAGCTAACTTGAAGCAAAGGCTGAACATCCGAATGGCCAATGCGAGCTTCTACTACGGGTTCGAATACCTTGGGATTGGCGAGAGGCTGGTTCAAACTCCACTGACGGATCGGTGCTACTTGACGCTCACCCAGGCGCTACACTTTCGGCTCGGCGGAAACCCTTTTGGTCCAGCAGGCACAGGAAAGACGGAATCTGTGAAGGCGCTAGGCGCCCAGCTCGGAAGGTTTGTGTTGGTATTCAATTGCGACGAATCGTTTGATTTTGGTGCCATGGGGAGGTGAGTTAGACACACATAAGGTCACACGGACCAGACAAAAAACTAAAACTAACACATTCATCACGACAGACTGTTCGCAGGTCTTTGCCAAGTTGGCGCGTGGGGGTGCTTCGACGAGTTCAATCGCTTGGAAGAAAGGATTTTGAGCGCCGTGAGCAGTCAGATCTTAACAATTCAAAACAGTCTTCAGACGAAGTTGGAAACGGTTGAGTTGTTAGGCAGGCCAGTCAAGTTGCACGATAACGTTGGGATATTTGTTACGATGAATCCAGGCTATGCCGGACGGAGCAACCTGCCCGACAACTTGAAGCAACTATTTCGAGCAGTGGCGATGGTGATTCCTGACAGAAAATTGATTGCTCAGGTCATGCTGTTCAGTCAGGGGATAATCTACGCCGAGGAGCTGAGCATTAAGGTTGTGCTGCTGTTCCAGCTGTGCGAGGAGCAGGTGAGTGGAGTGCTGCTCATTCTTATAAATTTCTGTTCGATCACTAATCACCTTTCGCATAACAGCTGAGCAACCAAAGCCACTACGACTTTGGGCTGCGCGCGCTGAAGACCCTGTTGGTCAGTGCAGGGGGGTTGAAAAGGGTCGCTGTGGCCAAATGTACCAACAACAGTGAGATCGGAAGCGCCAACATGAAGGAATTGGAGAAAAATGTGCTGATTCAGGGCGCGTGCAACAACGTGGTCCCCAAGCTTGTTGCCGAGGACCTTCCGCTGTTTGAAAGTCTGCTGAAGGCGATCTTCCCCGGCAGCAAGATAACCGAGCTCGAGGTGAGCGAAAAGCGAAAAGAAAAACCCCAAATATAAAAAAAGCTAATCAATTTAACACCACCAAAACACAGGATGCGGATCTCCGAACCATT
>Ga0114994_10003077_pt1 | contig 12215 bp, 7 predicted proteins | sample ArcticOcean_MG_C_9_FD_87043 | JGI IMG/M metagenome (GOLD analysis project Ga0114994, IMG submission 87043) | Marine microbial communities from western Arctic Ocean - ArcticOcean_MG_CB2_152 | ecosystem: Environmental > Aquatic > Marine > Oceanic | place: Arctic Ocean: Canada Basin | collected... | reverse complement strand
GCACGCCTCGCGCTGACGGCACTCGTCGGGGGGTTAAGAACGCTGGAGGCTGGCGACCTCAGTATCGCCGCCTTTGGCGACGCGGTGCGGGTGCTGCACCCGTTCGGCGGCGCGGTCCCCTCGGAGGCGCAGCTCGAGGCGTGCGCGGCGCAGTTCACGTTCAACGACGAGAAGACCCGGTGCGGGGCCCTGCTCGAGACGGCCCTGGCGAACCTCCACGAGGCGCGGCTGCAGGCCGCGGGCCGCGCAGCGCCGCTGCAACTCGTCATCCTAGTGTCCGACGGCCGCTTCGACGCGTCGGCGCGAGCGCAGCTGCGCCGCGCGCAGCGGGACGCCGTCGACGCGGGCGTCGCGATCGTGTTGGTGCTCCTGGACCGGCCCGGGCGCGACTCGATCCTGGAGATGAAGAGCGTCGCGTTCGACGAGGGCGGCGGCGTCGCGATCAGCCCCTACCTCGACGGCTACCCGTTCCCGTGCTACGTCGTCCTCCGCGACGTGCGCGAGCTGCCGGAGACGCTCGCGTCGGCGCTGAAGCAGTGGTTCGAGTTCCACCACGCGGCGTAGCTGTGCTAATTAATTGTGAACATCATGATCTGCACAAATACTTAGTCCCAGTTCCCGTAGACGAACTGGCTCCCCTTCGCCCCCCGCTTCGCGTCCTCGAGCAGCTTCTCCTTCGCGGCCGCGGCGGCCCGCTCGAGGTCCTCGGTCGTGCCCATGCGCGCCCGCACGACCTTGATCGGGTCCCGCGGCCGGTCGTCGTCCTCGACCTCGCCGCGCGCGGCCTTCGTCGCGACGTCCAGGTCGTCGCGCCGGACCAGCTTGCCGAAGACGGCGTGCGCCGCGGGCGACTCGCGCTCCCAGGCGTCGGCCCACCGGTTGTGGCCGAGGTTGATCACGAACTGGGACCCGCCGCTGTCCGGGCGGCCCAGGTTGGTCATGGCGAGGGTGCCGGCGTAGTTCGAGAGGCGCGCGCGCGACGGCTCGTCCCGGACGAAGCCGCCCGGGAGCCGCTGCACGAGGCGGCCGTCCGGCGCGCGGAACGCCGAGTCCGCGGGCGCGGCGCCCGTGCCCGCCCGGGGCGACCGCGGGTCCCTCGAGTGCGGGCAGCCCAGACCCAGCGCCACCCCCGGCGCGAGCACGTGCACGTGCGTGCCGTCGTAGAACCGCCGCTCCACGAGGTCGATGAAGTTCGCGGCCGTGAGTGGCACCTGCCGCAGGAAGATTTCAATGGTGAAGGTGCCCACGCTCGTCGTGAGGGTGCAGGAGGGGTTCTCGCGCCGGCGGCGCGGAGGCTCGGCGTCCGCGACCGCGAGAGCGTCGTCCACGCGCTGCTCAGGCATGCGATACCGCTGCCTCCCCGCTGCCCCCGGCACGTCGCGACGCGTGTCGCACCGCGTCCATTTTTAGGCAGCCCCCAGCTCTGCACTATACAGCTGTAGATAGCACTCAGCGCAAGGAGCTTTAATCTTGTACTTAGTACAATTTGACAATTTGCTCAGCGCGGCGTGCGTGCGGGTTACTACCTTGTCGTTTATGCCTTTTGAGCTTCAGGTATCCGCGTTTCGCCGCAGTGGTGCGGGGCCCGGCCCCCGTCGCAAAATACCACAGAGTCGGTCGGGTTTAAAGGAATTGAAGTCAAGTTCTATACGTCAACTTCCTCGTCACTCCGAGCCCGGGTAGGCTGGTAGGCCGTTCGCCCTACGGGCTGCGTCGGCATAAAGGCGCGCGAGCCCCGGGGCAGCTAGCAGAACAGCGCCGGCGCGCGGTGGAGCTCCCTTCTTGCTCCACCTTAATCTAAAAACAGGCGAATCACAGGAACACTGCGGCTGGTGAAACATGCATGCGCCGGCGTGATACGGCACTCACCGCACAGTCCTCGGTTCGGCAGCGCAGTCACCAGGGCGTTGATGAGTACTTTTGACGCTCCGGGCGCTGCACCTCCGCCGGTCACGGACGTTTTGGCTGCTGCGGGGGCTGGCGTGCCTGCGGCGCGCGAGGCAACATATGATCATGTGGGCACGGCGCCGCCCGCCGAGGGCGCGGGCGCGGTGCGGCCGGCGCCGGTCGTAACGCCGGTCGTGGCGCCGGCCGCGGCGCAGCCGCGAACGACGCGGCCGCGGCCCGACGACGGCCAGCGCGTCGGCACGTGGCGCGGCGAGGAGCGCCAGTACGTGACCGAGGTCATCCTGCGGTTCGGCGAGGGCAGGCTCCCGAACGTGCCCGACAACACGTCGCTCCGCGTCCTGCTTTCGAACGTCCTGAACTGCAGCCCCATGCGCATCTCGAAAAAGTTCTCGGGCCGGAACGCGCTTCCGAGCGGGAGGTACCGCCGCGCCGCCGACCCCGATCCCGAGGCCGCGATTATTGAGCGGCTGCGCGCGCTCGAGCGCGCCTTCCACCGGTGCGTCCGGGACGACGGCGCGGCGCTCACGACGAGCCTGTGCGGCACGTGCGGCCTGCCCACGCCGAAGGCCATCGCCGACACCATGGCCGCCGCCGGCGGCGAGGTGCGGGTGGCGTCTGGGGAGGCGGGCGGTCGCAAGCGCCCGCGCTCGCGGACGGTGACGCCCGCGGACCTGAGGGCCCCGATCCCGGCCTCCGGCGGACCGACCCTGGCGAGGCCCTATACTGGCGGCGGGGCCTTGCCTCCACCAGTGCCCGCGGGCGACTCCGCGAAAATTTCGATCGCCATCGCCGGGCTGCTGGACTTGGCCCCGGGCCCCGGTCACTAGTCCCAGCACCGTGAGAAAAAACCGGTCTACACGCAACATCCAAATTACTCAGGCGACCGCAAACGCCCCGCCCCGGAACGCGTCCGCCGCCGCCCGCAGCGCCAGGTTGGGAATGAGATCCGTCGGCCGCGCCGGCGCCTGGTTCACGGGCGACGCGCCGTGGCGCGCGAGCCAGGCCTCGATCCGACACCGCTCGTAGCTCCGCGAGTCCGCCAATAGTAGTACCGGATCGTCAAACAGTTCGCGCGAGAGCGGACACGTCAGGAACTCGGGGACGTCCTCCTGCCGTTGTCTCGCGGCCCACCGCCGCAATTTAGCGCGCGCCCCCATGCGCAAGTCCAAATTAACATAGTCGTCCGCCTCGAGGTACGTCAACGCTTGCGGATCGATGCCATCGTAGCGTAGAATGTCTCTGGTTCTCAAATCATTCTCCAGGCCGGCCGCCGCCAACGCCACATCCAAAGCGTCGTCGTCCTTATCAAAGGAAATCGTGGTCGCCTCGACGCCGTTCGGGCTGCCCTTTGACGCCAGGCCGGGCGGCGCTATGGTCTGTGCCGCGCGCATGGCCTCGTACTCCTCCAGCGTCGGGTCCGCGGCGTCGAGCGTGCGCGTGCGCGTGAGCTGCTCGCCCTCCTGGCGGTCCTCGCCGGCGCGGAAGGCCACCGTCTCGCCTCGGTCGCGCGGCGCAGCTGGTTTCGATCGATGCGGTTCCCAGGGCAGCTTCCGGCGCGGTTTCTTTTTACGTTGTTCCCAAGGTTGAGCTGGTTTCAAACCGAGGTCCGGGTGCGGCGCGGCCGGGGTCGCGTCCCGGACGACCGACGCGGGCGCCCAGGGCGCCGGCGCCGACGCAAACGCCCCGAGGGCCGAGAGGCGCCGCGCGGCTTCGTACTCCTCGGACGTCGGGTCCGCGGGTGGCGTGTCCGCCTCGTCGCCGTCGTCGGCCGGCGGCGGCGGCGGTGCATCGGCGGTGGCCTTCTCCCGGCGCAGGCGCGCCTGTTTGCCTATGTATATTTTGGCCGGCTCGGCGGGAGCCTCGCTCGGCGTGTCCGCCTCGGCGCCCTCATCCACGAACGGCGTGTCCGCCCCGTCACTCGACTCGGGGCTCGGGGCCACCGTGGCATCGTCCGAGTCCCCGGGCGTCACCGCCGCGGGCCCGTCGTCGAGGGCGAAGCTCTCGAAGACCTCCAGGCACGGCGACGCGCGGCCCGGCTCCTCTGCGAGCACCAGTTCCGGGGCCGGCGCGTCTTGAACAACTTTGCCCTTGCGCTTCTTCTTCTTGTTCTTGCGCTTGCGCTTCTCCGCGGCCTTGTCGGCGTCGTCGGCTTCCGCAATAAGCTCCGCGGCCGCGCGGTCCGCGGCTAAGGAAGCCTGCGCCGTCACCTCGACACCTTTTTGCCGCTCCTGGATGCGCTTCCGCCGCCTCCTAAAAAGTTCGCGCCGGTCGGCGGCGGCCTCCTCCAGCGCCGCCAACGAGGCCAGCAAAGACGCCTCGTCGTCCTCCACCGGTGAAAACAGAGGGTCAAAGTCCATGAGGGCCCTCCGTAAATACGGCCGGCCGCTCGCGGCTCGAGCAGCTAAAGAAAGGAGGTGGGCCGCCGCCCGGACTGCGTTCTCCGCGGCCGCGGCGGCCCTCGGCCGCTTCTCCTCGACGCCACTGTTTTCCGGCGTGTCCCTTGCCATGATTTGGAGGAGCGGCGGGAGTCCTTGATGCAAGCACACGTCCCGCAGCCAGGCGTTCCGGCCCCTACGACTCTCGGCGAAGATGAGTAAAGCCACGCACGCCGCATGTCGTGCTAATATGGGCGACGAGTCCTGAGATAAAGCCGCCGTCCGGGCGCTCCGCTGCCCGTCGTCCACGAGGCGCTCGGACGATAACAAGGTGATCAAGACCTTGGCCGCGTCCTCCGAGGACGCACTGCCAACATGACCGGCCAACCCGAGATCGAACAACACGTGGAACGCCGCCCCGAGCGGGCAGGCCTCGCAGGCCCGCTCCAAGCAGTGCGGGAGAGAAGCCAGCACCAATTGCGAGGCCTGGTTCCAGGCGCCGCACATGTCCTCGTCCGTGTCGTCGTCCGAGTCCGAATCAGACGCTTCGCACTCTTTATTGTATTTCTTGAGCACGGCTTTGTGGGCGGCAAAGAGGCAGTCTATTAAAACCAAACCAGACGCCGTCGCGCGAGACCTAGGGTCGTGTTCCGAATCGCCTTCGACCCGATCGAGCAGCAAACACGTCTCGTCCGCCAGCGCGGTCGACGACACGGCCAACGCGGCCCGGAAATCGTGCGACGCCACCCAGGCCTCGCAGTGGTCGGCGGCCCTCATGCGGCCGGGATCCTCCTTCTGGATGGCTTTGGCTGGGACATTCACTGATAACAATGTCTCCCGCGCCGCTAACAGCAAAGGAGCGAAGGCCTCGTGCGCCGCCCGCAGCAAAGGCACCCGTCTTACTTTCTCGTCCACGCCGGGGTAGTTCCTATCGGACGCCAATATTCGAGTCAATACATCGAAGCCGCCGTAGGCTATGAGGTCGGCCACGGCCTTGGCCGACACGCGCGCATTAGGCGTGCCGGCGCCCTCCACCGCTCGATCGGCCAAGTGTTCACACGCTCGAGCCGCCGCGGCGTCCTCCCGGAGCCCGCATCTAGAGGGATCGCTCGCGACCCACAGCGCCGCCAAATCTCGGCATAAACCGGCCTCGTCCCCTTTCAGGGCCTGGGTGGCCCTCTCCGCGCTCTGGGCGCACCGCCGCCAGCAGGCGTGGTGGATATTGTCCGACGTGATAATATGCGGGACGTGCTTGATCAGACGAGCGATGGTGGCCAAGGCCCCTATTCTCGTGTCTTCCCGGTCGCACCAGGCGCATAAAGCATCAGAAATAGCGTCCAGGGCTTGTTGTAGTCCTTGATTGGGTGGGCCGTGCAACCCTTCTAGGGCACAGAGGGCTAAATCGCCACAGGCTGGTAACAAGCCGCGTGCCGCTCTAGCGGACCACCGGTCGTGCTGCGCCGCCAACAAGGCCACCGCCAACGACGCGCCCGCCCGGCCGTCGCCCAGGTCCGCCGCCAGCGCGTCCACGCAGCGATCGATGTCCGGGCCGAGATACGCTCTATCTTCGATGGAGCACGCGGCGACCAGCAAATGCGGCAACGCCGCACGGCAGTGGCCCACGACCACGCCGCGGTCGACACCTCTAGCATGTCGAGGACTCCTTCCTATAAATTCTTTGGCTAAATCGCGAAAGCGGGACCACTCCGCACCTTTCGCGTGCGCTTCTCCTCTATCTCGCAATTGGAGAGCCACGTCCACGGCCGTTCTAGCGTCCGGGCTGCCCAAATTCGGCGAGGCCGCTTGCGCGACGAGCCCGAAGAGGGAGCTCTCGCCGCTCTTCTCGAGGAACAGGGACCCGTGCGTCCGCGCCAAGACGTCCACGGCCGCGGCGCAGTGGGGCAGGAAGCACCTTCCACTACAATCGTCGGGGTCGTCGGCTCGCATCGGGCCGCAGTTCGACGCGCAGGCTCTTATCAACGGTAGAGCCGCCTCCGGGACGAGCTTGGAAGCTCGAGAGCCGCCCACCAACGCTCTTGCACATCTCGCGGCGAACATCCTCCAAGCACACGGTGAGGACGGCTGCGCTAAACTCAAAAAGGCCACGTGGCGCTCAGACGGCTGGTTTTCAAGTCGCTGCGCCACGGACTTGCAGAGCCTTGCTAGCGGCGCGCCAGGCGCCACGATGACGATGTTCTTCGAGGCGTCGGCCCGCCTAAATAGCCGCGTTAAAGCTTCGCCGGCGAAGACCGCCGCGTAGTACCTCTCTGTTTCTAATTGAGAGGCCGCCCGCAACAGCCCGGGGACCATTTCAGCTCGTCTATCTAAAATACCGTCGGCGTGGGCCGCCACGTTGCACGCCGCGCAGCACGCGCGCCAGGACGGCGTCCGGGCCTTGAGCGCCGCGATCACCGCTTCGACGTCCGCCAAAACGGCCGGCGGCCGGTGCGGGTCCAGGGCAACAGCACACGCCTTGGCCACCGCGCCCTCGTCGTTCTTCGTGGAGACCTCTAAAGCTTTCACGAGCGTACTCCCCCGGAAGAAGGAGCCCTCCTCGACACGCGGCGCGTCGCGGAGTAAGGGCCGGCCCAGCTTTATATTAGCGACGTCCTCCATGCACTCCTCCGCTAGTGCGCGCCGCGTCGCAGCGACGTCCGCAAGCGCGTCCACGATGCGCCCGCCCGTCTCCGCCGCTTCCAGAATGGTTTGCTTGATGTCATGAGGTAATTGTTCGTTTTCGGCCATTTTCTTCAGTAAGTGGTCCCGCTGCGCCTGGTACTCGGCCTTGATCGCTTCCAAGCGTCTTCGCTCCGCCGCGGCGTCCGCCAGCGGGGGGCCGAGCTCCAGGTCGTCCAGGCTGGGCCGCGGCATGCCAGCAGCTCGGTCGCTGGAGGGCGGGCAGCTCCTCCGCGGTATGCGTTAATGCCGGCGTCCGGGGCTGCCGCACGTCGTATTGCAGGTCGCGCGTATAGCTCGCAGGACACTTCGCGTTCGTGTCGCCTGTCTGCGGCTCTGCCGGCAGGAGAGCCGGTCGGGGGCGGACGGCCCGGAGCCTTCGCTAGTCCGCGCGCGAGGTCTAGGTGGGCGGGCGAGAAGGGTCCCTTGGATCTTTCTTTTTAATTTCGAATACGGGTTTTCTTGTGTGCGGGTTTGCGGACCCGCTAAATGCATGTGTAAAGGCAGAGCAGGTGTACGTGATGCGTCGACGCAATATCTCGCACTAGTGCTGCAGTCCGCAAGCCTGCTACACGTCTTTGAGCGCTGTCACAGCTTACACTTCTACGGATCAATGCTATAATGGCCAATCTCGTGCCGGACGACGTAATCAATGCCGCGCGGGACGGCGCCACTGATGTAGTAAGACATTGGCTCGAGAGCGGCGGCGACCCGAACTGGAACTTAGTTGATCCAAATTCTCACCATTTCCCTCGCTCCTATCGCCTCCTCATGTTTACTGCCGAGCACGATCAGCGCGACGTCATGAAAGTCCTGATTGCCCACGGCGCAGACGTGCACTACCTGTATAGATACGAGTCATGGGCAATGAGAGCTCTAGACGTGGCCATATATGGCGATAAGAATGAGGCTGCGCGGCTGCTCATTGAAAACGGCGCAAGCGCCTCTCGGCCCAGTTCAGATGCGTGGTATTCGGCCCTAGGAAATCATCAGCTCTTGCGCATTGTGCTCGCCGCCGGGGCGGACTTCACTGCACTTTGTTGCTTGGGCCAGACTCCAGAAGCTCGGGCGCGGCTACGACTTTCCTCATTAATGGGAGGTAGTATGAATTGTCGCATCGCCATTTACAAGGAGACAGTGTCAATTCTCGAAGGTGCGCGCCTCGCCGGTTCGTATAAGCAGTATATCCTCCTAGAGTTCAAGCAGCTGCTTCGAATCCGCTCCTTGTTGGCGCGCGGGCGCGCGAGGATCGGGCCGGGGGCTTCTGAAGCCGTCGCGCGCCTCTTCGGCGGGCGGGCCGACGAAACTAGAAGGCACGCCCGCGCGCGCGGCACACGATCCCTGCCGCAGCGCCCCGCGGGCGTGCCCGACCCCGTCTTCTGGAAAGTGATGGAGTACTGGCGGCTCGGGGACTGGCGGAGACCGTGGTTATGTGCCTAAGGATTTTTGTGACGCCTGGGCCGCCGCGACATCTCCCAGAGCCGCACCGAATCCCAGGACCCGTTGCCCGGGACGATGGCCTCCCCGAACAACCGTGCGTCGCCGGCATCGCCGTCGACGACGTCCCGCGAAGGGTCGAAGAACGCCGCTAAAGGGACGGCGCGCGCCGTGAAGCCCGCCCGCTTCGCCTCGGTCAGCACCTTCTCCTCGAGCCCGGCGACGCGGTCCTCGAAGGCCACGACGAGGCGCCCGTTCGCCTCGAGGAGCGTAGTCGCGCACTTATAAAAGGCGCCCAGATCCCGGGCTCGGAAGAGGACGTCCGACGCTAAAATTGTAGAAACGGTTCCGTGTAGTTTGAGCACTGCAGCTAGATCAGTTGCCGAGTGCCAGTCCAGCCAGTGGACGTGGCCCCCGTCGTTCAGCGCGACGTTGTGCCTCAATAGCTTGAGACTGGTCGCGTCGTGGTCCGTGAGCAGGAGGGTCCCGCACCCGCGCGCGCGCTGCGCGTAGAGCCCGCACAGGCCCGCACCCGCCCCGAGCTCCAGGACGCGCTCCCCAGTCAACGGGAGCGTGTCGAGGTACTGTACCATAACATTGGACGCCGGCCAGAGGCGCGTGCCCATTGTGCGCCCGAGCGCCGCGCACGCCGCGTCGCCGGCACGCGCGCAGAACTTGAGCGACGCCTCGTTCACAAGGACGTCGCGTCTTTGTACGGCGACGAGCGCCGCGTCTTCTTCATAAGTCCCAAGACTCGCGTCGACGTCGCAGGGCTTCGGCGGCGGCTTCGGCGGCAGCGCCGTCCGCAAAAGTTTGCGCGGTGGCGGGGCGCTCGACTCGCTCGCGCGGCTCGGATCGTCCTCGCGCCGCTGCAGCACACGCGGCGGTGCCGGCGGTGCGCGCCGCGGCGGCGTCCGCCGCCGCCGCCGCGCCGCGAGCGCGTCCTTCGCGCGCCGCGCGGCGGCGCGGGCCCGCTTCACCTCGGCGGCGTACGTTTCATGTCGGTGCGCGGGCGCCCAGAGCGCCCGCAGGCCGGCCGCTCGGCGCGCCGCGCGGACCGCGGCGACAGCCGCCGGCGTCGTCGGCCGGCGGAGCGGAGGGATGCCGGCGGGACCGCTCCGCAGGGGCGGTAGCCGCCGCGACCGCCCGACGCGCGCCCGGGCCGGCAGCCAGAGCTTGGCCGGCGGCAGGCGGGGCTCTCCCGCCGGCGGCATAGAGAAGAGGCCCGCACTGAGCGACGCGATCATTGCGGTCGCCTTGGGCAGCCATATACAGCTGCAGGGAGATGCTCTCTGAACGACGCCGGTGTGCTTACGGGCTTCAGCCGGTCGCGTTGGGCAGCCCAACACAGATGTAGGGAGATGCTCTCAATATTGCGCTGTATGCACGGGTTTTACAAACGGGTTTCGCGACAGGCATTTCGCGCCATATTAGCCCAAAGTTTGCCGCAAACAAGGCGTGGACGGCGCCCCACGAGCGGTAGTTTGTACGCGCCTTCGCTTCGACCGCGAGCCTGCCAAGCCACCCGTATGATGGGCCGTATTTCAAGTAGAGGAATAGCTCCAATCTTTCGGGAGGCAGTATGACCGCCCTCGAGCGCGACGCCCTGATCATCCTCGCGGTCTGCTGCGGCCTTGTCGCGTTCGGCGCCGTGATGGAAATCTGCGTCTTCGCCCGGCGGCGGCGGCACTGGCAAGCGGAGCAACGCCGGCGGGCCGCGGAGGCGTGCCCTCCGGGAGCGTGAAGGCGCGCCCCGCCTGCATGCGGCCTCATCGAGACCGACGCTACCGCACGCCACGCGCGAGGCCGCCGCCGAGCGGTTGCGAACGAACCGGCGACGCGATGCGGCTCGGACGCGGCGGCCTAGAGTTTTAAAATAAAAGATACCTAGGTACACGCGGGCGCCATCGCGAGCCGTACCAGGTGCGCGAGCGTCGCGGCCCACGTTGCCGCCGTGACGTCGCTTTCCGGGGCGAGCTCGAGGAAGAGCTTCCGCTCGGGGTCGCGGAGCACGAGCACGGGCACGCCCTTCCGGTGCTTCACCTGCAGGCCCTCCACCGCGTCCATGGCCAGGAAGCCGGACGGCGCGCCGTCCGCGGCGCCCATGTCCAAAGCCCGCCACTGCAGGCGCATGGCGTCGTGCGACACCCACGCGTAGAGGTCCCGCGGCCGCGTCCGGTGGCGAACAATAAAGGGCCCACCCCGCTGGAGGGCCTCGACGTCGACGTCGGTTTCGGCCGTAGCACGCACGCGGGGTTCTTCCCAGAAATCCCCCGCCGCGTGAGACCCGTCGACGCACGGGTCCCGGTGCAGCGCCGGCAAGACTCGCGCCGCGTCAGTATTCTGGAAGGCCCGCTCGAAGCGGTCCCACTCGGCCTTGTGGCGGTCCAGCTCCTTGCGCAGGGTCTCGTGGGCCGCGGCCCGCCGCCGCGAGTTCTCAGGCGCCGTCAGGTCGCGCATGACCCGTCGCCAGGCCGCGTCCTCCGCCTCGGCCGGCGTCCGCGCCACGGCGCGCGCCGGGGCCTCCGCCGCGGCCTGGACCTTGACGCGCACGGCGGCCTGGTGCCGCGCGGCACTTTCGTCGCGCGCCGCAGCTTCATTCTTCGCGGAGGCCGCCTCGTACTGTTTCCGAGCCGCGGCCGCGCGCTTCTGCGCCGTGGCGGCCGCGCGCCGCCGGGCCGTGGTCCGCGCGTGCTCGGCGTCGTCGCGCCCCGCGGACCGCCGGGCGTCGTTCACCTCGCGCCGCGACCGGGCCTCGCGCTCCATGGCCTCGCGCTGGGCCCGTGCCGCCCGCGCCGCGTCGCGCGACCGGCGCCGCGCCGCGTCGACGCCGGTCGACCGCGCCGGCGCCGGCCGCGCCGCCGGCGCCGACCGCGGCCGGCGCGTGTCGGCCGCGCGTGCGGACCGCGGCCGCCGTGTCGAGGCCGCGCGCCCGGCCGCCGGCCAGTCGCGGAAGGGATCGAAGGTGCCCGGTGTGGCGCGCGGCATCTCGTAGGCCTCGCGCGCGGCGCGCGTTTCAGCCGCGCCGGGGTACGCCGGTCGTTGAATTGGCGCCCGCCCGGCGTCGTGGGCGCGGCGGCCGGCGGGGTCGCTCAGAACTTCGAACGCCGCGCACACCAATAAGAACGCCTCCGCGGCGCGCGCGTGGGGGTTCTTGTCGGGGTGGCACCACAGGCACAGGCGCCGGTAGGCCTTCTTGAGGGCCGGGGCGCCGGCTGTGGGGGGCACGCCCAATATCTCGTAGAGGCTCCTCGTCGGGGCAGCCTCCAGGAAGGCGTCGAGCGACTCCATGGTGTCGAGCACCGCGACCGTTCGAGTCCAGCCCAACGCGGGCAGCTCTCGCGCCCGCAGCGCCTCGAGTTTGCAACGAGTTTTTTTTTAGTGTCGTCGGACTTCGTCCGCCGATGCCAAGGGTAGGAGCGGACCGCGAGGAGGCCTCCGAGGGCAGTGCCCTTGGTTCGAGGAGCAGGAACCCGCACCCAACATAATTCTCGTTGCAAAACGAGTCCCCTCGCGCAGCCGGTCCACGGCAGCCCCGCCGACCAGCCCCCTCGCGCAGCCGCCCCGGCCGCGCCGCCCGCACGCCGCCAGCGCCGGCGCCCCGCCCACTCAAAGACCATGGTCGCCGTCCGGGCGGCCGCCTTCGGCCCCGCGAGCCCGGTCCGCCACGCCTACCGCTCCCCGCCGGCCACGCCCCAACGGGGCCCGCGCACCGACTGGGCGACGACCAACGGCGCGAAGCCGCCGTCGCCGCCGCGGGTTAGGCTATACGAAAGGCGGCCGCACCGGAACGTCGTCGGCGCTGCCGTGGTAGCCCTC
>Ga0114994_10003076_pt1 | contig 12216 bp, 9 predicted proteins | sample ArcticOcean_MG_C_9_FD_87043 | JGI IMG/M metagenome (GOLD analysis project Ga0114994, IMG submission 87043) | Marine microbial communities from western Arctic Ocean - ArcticOcean_MG_CB2_152 | ecosystem: Environmental > Aquatic > Marine > Oceanic | place: Arctic Ocean: Canada Basin | collected... | reverse complement strand
AGCACGCGGTCCAATGAATTCAATATTGCAGGATTCGCATTGCTCCGCGAACTCAGCGTTCTCGGACAAAAAACCATAACCAGGGTGAATTGCATCAATATCACCAATTTCAGCTGCACTAAGAATCCTGTCAGCTCTTAAGTAACTTTCAGTACCGCTTGCTGGCCCAATGCAAATTGCCTCATCTGCCAGTTGGACATGTAATGATTGTTCATCTGCTTCTGAGTAAACAGCTAAAGTGTGAATTCCGAGCTCTCTACACGCGCGTACAATTCTAAGAGCAATTTCACCTCGGTTTGCAATGATGATTTTTTTGATCATATAAAATTATTTACGAATTTTGAAGAGCGGTTGTCCGTATTCAACACTTACACTATCCTCAACTAAAATTTCAACAATTTCACCCGCTTTGTCAGATTGAATTTCATTCATGACTTTCATTGCTTCAATAATACAAAGTACATGTCCTTTGATAATTGTTTCACCGGTCGAAACGAATGTTGGGTCGTCAGGTGAAGGTTTACGATAGAATGTTCCAACCATAGGAGATTTAAATATGAAGACCCCCTCTTCAGTATCAGGTATGATTGGTGGAGAAATAACTGGAGGTCCTAAAGGAATTACAGGACTTTTTTGTGATTGGTGGGTAATCCCACTAATTGATCCACCAGGTCGTGCCAACCGAAGTTTCAAGTCTTGTGTTTCTATTTCTAAATCTGTTAAGTCAGATTTTTGCATAAGGGATATGATTCCTTTTAATTCGCTTAAGTCCAAAATGATTTCCTCCTTTTAGTTATTACAATAAAGACTAATCAAAATCTATTTTTACAATCATGCAACGATAGACTTTAAGGATTTGCTAAAAGTAAGTAGTTTTTATTTCAATGGATTTAACGAAATCTTCCAATTGGGGTTTGTCCAATGTCCGGTTATTTCAACTGCAGGCAAAATTGATAGTGGATCAGTTAGATTAGCAATTTGACTTAAAATAGGGAAAGGAAAGTTACCAACAATATGTATCTTGGAAAGAATATCTAATTCCCCGCTTTGTAAATCTAAACTACCTTTACTTTCAACCCTTGATAAATGGCCAGATAATACCAAGTTATCAAAGGTTAATTTTCCATTTTCGAATTCAAATAATCCCTTTAAAGTATTAAATTTTAGAGTTCCAGACGGAAAAGGGAGGGGTAGTCTTGAAAGACCATCTGAAATGAAACCAAGTAAATTAATTTGACTCAGTGCTTTATCTTTAATTCTTATCGATCCAGAACCGCTAAAACTCATGAAATTATTTGATACCCCATGTGCATTAAGGGAAAAATCTATGATGCCATTTTTAGTAAAGGAAGTAGAATTGTTTTCAGAAATGAAAAAAAATCCAGTTTTATTTTGATATGAAATAACTGAGTTGTATAGTTTAAGTATTTCGGTGTTTTTGAGAGACAATTTTAAGAATTTCTCATTACTGGTTAGATCCGATTCTAAATTTAATGATAATTCTCCATTCGATAACTTAATTGTAGGAAAGTTTAGATATAACTTGTTCGATTCTGATTTAATTGTTCCTTTAATACTATCAAAATTAATTCCATTCCAAGTTCCATTTTGATCTGTAAAAACTTGGATTAAATAATTATCCTGAAAATCAGCAGAGGTACTACTTTTATTGCGATCTGCATAAATCTCACCATTTGAATTTAGTGTTAAAAAAGATAGATTAAAATCGTTTAAGTATTCTTCAATAATTGGTCCAAGGCTCTGTTTACCTGAATTGATTGGATAAATTCCAGATAAAGAATAATTTAATGGTATAATAGATTTATATCTCTTATGAGGGATTGAAATTTCTCCATTGATTGAACCAAATGAGTGTTCAATATTTTTACTAGAAATCTTAGTTTTATTACTATCAGCAGTTAGCCTGACAGTGGTATCACTGATAGAGATGCCTTTGTAAGAAAAGTTTTTGCTTTTGATAAGACCATTTGTGTAGGAATTTGATACTTTTTTCCAATTTCCTGAAATTTGGAATTTTCCATATGGGATATCATGGTTATTGAATTTAAAATCTAACCAAATGTCATCCCACCACTGACCTAACCAATTATTAATATCAGTTGGTAAGCAACTACCTTCAAGCATAAAATTATAGCAGAGTGGTTTCCATTCCTGAGAGAATGAACCTTTTACAAAACTATGACCGAGTTCCCCACTAACTTCATTGAAAAATAACGACAAATCGCTTTTAATTAATCCAGAAGCGTTATATTCTCCAAATTTAGAATCTAGAACGGAAAAAGATTTAGCGTTAATCCAAATATTGTTACGAGAGTCATCTAGAGATAAGGGGAAAGGATTGGAGAAATTAAAATGAAGTAAGTCCCCATTCATAATTCTATTATGAGCATCTTTTCTTTTTACACTAATATTTATTAAATCTGGAATAATGGTGTTTCGTCCGTTAATGGAAAACATGTCATTACCTGGTTTTAATTTTAGAATATTGGTACAGGTGGTTGAATTACTATCAGAAATAATCGTCATATCAATTAAATCGTCTTTGTGGCATATATTTAAATAAGCATGAGGAAATATACCTTTAATTCTTCCAGTTGATTTAATAGATTTAAATTGGAGTTCAGCAAAAAAATTTAAAGTTTCATCTTTAGGGATTATTGTTTTTTTTAGTATTGAACTACTAATTTTGTTTATTTCAAATTTTGATTCGGAAATAGGTATTGTGACTTTATTAATATTTATGAGTATTCGAGAGATTAATTTATCAGATAGACTAAAGTTGGCTAACAAATTAAAATCTTCTAAATGTAAATTTTTGTTAAAAAGTGGATCTTGGATAATATTAATAAAACCGTGTTCGTTTATAGAAAAAAAACATGATAAATTTATCTTATTATCGGGTGATGGGATCAGATTAGAATATTCTTTGAAAAATTGTAATATTTTGTTGACGAACATATTTGAAGGAAGTTTGTCAGTTTTTATTTCACTTAAATTATTAAGCAAGTATTTAATATTTATTACCCCTCTTACCGCCGTACTTAACTGGTCATTATCGAAGTGAAAACTAATATGGAAGTTATTGTTTTTCTTATATAAAACTAAATTTTTAATTTCTGAATTCATGAACTGGTATTTATGTTTAACTTTAATTACATTGATTATTAGCTCGTCAATTATTTCGATCGAGCGTGGGTAATATGAATTAAATTTGATAGACATATCATGTATAGAAATTTTAGATTTGATGGAATTTTCATGAATTTCTAAATTTGCAAATTGAATTAAATTTAGTGCAGTGAAATATGTACTGCCGATCTTTACATTATTAGATTGCAAATGATCCGAGAGGAAATAGTTGATTAAAAACTTTGGTATTTTAAATGCAACAAATGAATTAATAAACACTACCGTTTGGAAAAATAATAGTGCATATAAAAAAAAGTTTAATTTTTTCTTTAAACTTCTGAAAGAGTTGTACGCTCTACGAGGATCCATATGTTGAGTTCAAAAATTTATGAATATAAATCATGGATTAATTATACTACTTAGTGTTTTTATCGTAGATAAAGACATATTAAATGTATGTTTATCATTTAATAGACTTCCCAACCATTGATCAGGTGATAATTGTTCAGTAATGAGAATCTCGTAGTTTTTTGAATTTTCATATACTTCACTACTAGGATCCAATATTATTTTATAGGACCAAGGTACCCAATCCCCTTTTAACCATGTCCCATCTAGTTTACTATCGTTGTTTAAATATAATTGTACTTTAAAATTTTCGAAAGTTGGACTAATCGAGGTTGTAGTATTTTGATCTGATTCATATAAAGTTTGATTGTTATCTAACTTTATAATTTGGACTTTACTTAGTTTTAATTTCTCGTGGAACAATCTTCTGTCCTTAAATTCATAACTTTTCTTTTGTAGAGTTTTAACCAATTTTTCATCTATTAGGCACCACAAAGATTCTTCAACCAGCAGTGTTTTCCATAACGATGCATCACTTGGGTTGCTTTGTACTATTATTGTTTGAAATGTAGTATCGAGATTTTCAACTTTAACCTTAAAGGTAGCATTATCATCATTTGAAGTCTTAGGACTAATTTGAGTAGGGTTAAATGAAATAAATTCTTTTACTTCAATGTTATTCAAATTGTCTATTAGGTTGTAAATTTGTTCTCTATCACCGGGGAATGTTTTGTTGTTATCTTGAATCACAGACCAATAGTCTGGTTTGAGGTGGTTTAATTTTATGAGACCCTCTTTATTAGATATTTCAATACTTTTGATTTCATTCTTTTTAAGTCTTACTATTTTTCTTTCACGAAGGTTTGTACTCCAATCTGAAAGTTTTAATACAATGGATTCTTTCAGTTTTAATATATGGTTAGAATAACTTGAGTAACAAAACCGATTAAATTTCGATTCAGTTTGAATAGATTTGCTTAAATAAAATAAATGAACTTTGTCATTGCTTTTAATTTCAAGTTTTACAGACCAATTATCAATTAATTCGTTCTTAATTAATTTTGATGTTTTATTATCAGTAAAATCTAATATTTGTTCAGACAGTAATCTATTAAGTAATAATCTGACATTTTCATTGTTGGCTTTTGCCTTAAATGGTTTTTGAAAGTCCCATTCACCATCTTTACCCCTCTGAAGTGATGTTACACTAAGTGTTCCATTAGGCGATTTGAATGTAGTGGATATTTTATCTATTTGATAAAGGTTGGTTCTTATAAGTTTTGAATCTAACCAATTTGAGAATTCAGGTCTTATTAACTCAAGAATTTGAGATGATACTCTCCATATCTCAGTCAATTGCTTATCTTTAAAATTTATTTCACAATATACTGATTCTTCATCTCTAGTTTTGTTACCAATTTTAATAACTAAATCGTGTTCACTTTTCGAAAGGGTAAATTTAGTTGAATTAGAATCAATTCCGTAATCTTGTAATACTTCGCCTCGTTCTAAAATTTCATTATATGTAAACAAACGTTCAAATTTTAAGTGCGAAAATAAAGTTATAAAATTCGATATAGCGAATTTATCTACAATCCAATTTATTGGTGAAATAACTTCCCAATCGTAGTCTTTTTTTTCAAGTGATATTCTCTTGTCTTTTTTTTGAATATCAATTTTATAGAGATTATTCAGATTAGAAACTTCTTCATTTTTATAGTCTTTAGCACTATCATTCTCATCTTCTAACGAGACATATATTGCAATAATAAGAAAAATGTTAAGTACGATTAATAATTGTTTCATTGTTTTGTTATAATTCCTTGCGTAACCAACCAACAAATGCACCCAGTAATCCGACAATTATTGGAATTATAGATAGAGCGTATAATAGATCTTCAAATTGTTTACTATTAAGGTTTAGTGTATATGAATTTAAAGGTTTTGGATCAATTTCAAGCATCATAATATCCTCAGTTAACCAAGATATTAAATTTTTACATAAATAAAGATTACCACTATTATTTTTTATTCTTTTATTTGTTAGTATTGATGAACTTCCTAATACTGCTATTTTCCCTTTTGTCGAAATTTTATTATTAGTTCTCAATTTATCTATTTCAGATAGTGCAATAACTGGTACTGGACCTTCCATATCTAATAGATTGTTTTTATCGGGAGGAAATTCTCGGTTTGTCCAAGAAGAAACTGCCCAAGATGAATTACGCGAAAACAAAATCTCCGAAGTTTTAAAGTCACCTGTTGGATGTTCTATTGTTTCAACAGGTCTCAATCTTGTACTTTGTATTGAGTAACCCCCATCCCTTAGTTTATTTATAATTTGATGTGGTCTATCCTTGAAATAGGTTTTCAAAGAATAATCACCAGTAAATAAATCAAAATTGTTTTTCTCTGGATCATATATCAGCATGTCATGACATCGAATCCCCCATTCTTTAAATATTTGCCTAAAACCAAAAGCGGGTTTATCTATCATTGATATCTCTTCAGTTGGATCTAGAGCAAAAAGTACTTTTCCTTTCTCGTGATTTAAGTATTCACGTATAACAGATATTTCCTGATCTTGAAATGTTCCTTTTGGGCCGGCCACAATTATTAATCTAGAATCCATAGGAATTTTTTCTACTGTGGACAAATCAATGGTGGCGACTTTTATATTTTGATTTTCAAGTATTGTTCTTAATTCAGAAAATCCTTTCATTGAATTAACATCTGAAGGACTACCTTCTCCATGCCCTCGAGTAAAGTAAGCGACCTTCCTTTTGTTATCTTCGGTAGCAACAGCTAAAATCGATCGTAAAATTACTTCTTCGCCGCGAAATTCTGTAGGTTCCATAACCCCTAATGTCGATTCCTTCCAATTCCCATAAAAACCAGACTCCCAGATGTTTTCACGTGCAAGTGAGTCCTTTGATCTGAAGATATTGTTTCTATCTAAAACATTTACGCCCTCAATATCTTCATACTTAAATATTATTTGTTTATTCCCTGTCTGAGAAAATATACTAATTACATTTCTTTCAGTTAACTTATACTTATCTATTAAACCTGAAGATGATAACGCGGTGTCAATGTTTATTCTGTGTATTCGGATAGGAAATTTAGAATTAGTATTTTGAAAGGATTCAAGTATTAAGCCTAGGTCGAATAACAACTTTTGGATAATTTTCGGTTGAGTATTATTTTCAGGAATTGTAATGATTATATCTATTGAACTAGAAATTTTATTAAGCCTGCTGATTGTTTCCAGTGACAAGGAATATTTCTTTTCCTTAGTTAGGTCTACAGTGTAATTGAACTTAGAAATGAAAAAAAAAGTACACAATAATAATAGAGTAAGTAAAATGATTGTAATCCAGGAATCCCATTTTTTGTTTCTCTTTGCTTTTTTGAAATCCATCACTTATTGAGTCTTTCAATTTGAATCGCAGATAAAATTAAAAAGAAAATTGTCAGGGAAATCTGGTTCAAAATCGTAGATATATCGATCAAACCAACTGAAAATTGCTCAAGTTTAACCAATCCATTATTAAACGAGCCAAACAAAGCCCCAATAAGTTTATCAGGTTTTGATGAGTACTCATCAGATGTACTGTCGCCGAAAGAAAATGTCATTAGTGCAATATATAAAGTTAATAAGGTGAAGGTTAACATACCAGCAACCATTTGATTTTTGGTAATTGAACTCGAAAAAACGCCGATAGCAGTGAATGTACCACCAAAAATAAATAAATAAATACCACCACCAACCCAATGTTCAATATTGTTAAAACCAAGATTGTAGCCCTGTTCAGGAAAAATAAATAATAAAAGCAGAGGATAACAAAAAGACAGTATCGAAATACATAAAAAAAATAGAAAACATGCTGACCATTTGCCTACTACAAGTAACGAAATATTAATTGGTGCAGATACCAAAGTTTCCAATGTGCCTAATCTTCTTTCCTCAGCAAAACAACGCATAGTTATAAATGGTATAAGGGCAGGCGCACCAAATAATAATCCAACTACAAGTGAAGATAGAGGCGGTAATATCCAATCGGAGTAAGAAAAACTTTCGATAAAAAACCTGAATCCTATCCCAAGTAAAGCTAAAAAATAAAAAGTGGCCACATAAGTGGCTGGAGAAATGAAAAGGGCAAACAATTCATATTTTAAAATGACTAGATATTGTTTCATTTCCGTTTCTTCATTTGGCAAAAATTAGTTTTGTATCTTAGTGTGCTCGGATAAAGTCTTTTTCATCCCAATTTTTTTTGGTTGCTCTCAAAAATATAGTTTCTAAATCAGGTCTTGTAATCTGAAATTCCGAAATTTTTAAATCTTTGTGCTGGAACATCTTTTTAATTATACTTTCTGCAACTGAATCTCCTTTAAGAGTAGAGAAAGTGAATCTTCTTTTGCCTGATGCTTCTACAGGATCATCCTTCAATAATTCACAAGTTGAATCAATCAATCTTACTTCTTTTTGTATGTTGATTTTACTCCCAGATACTACAATTTCGAAAATTGTTTTATTTATAAATCGTTTTTGTAAATCGTATAGAGAACCTTCAGCGACTATTTGTCCATGGCTTAATATAATCATACGATCACAGCATGCTTCTACTTCGGACAGTATGTGACTAGAAAGTAAAAATGATACTTCTCCTCTTAACCGTTCCATCATCTTTCTGGTTACTGCAGATTGATGGGGATCTAATCCAATAGTAGGTTCATCTAAAATGATAAGTCTTGGTTCAGCAAGTAAAGCGTCTGCTATACCTACTCTTTGCCTGTAGCCTTTTGATAAATTACCAATTTTTCTTTCTGAAATTTTCCTTTCGAGATCGCATGTTTCTAGGACAATCTTAATTCTGTCTCTTAGGCGACTTCCTTCTAAACCCTTAAGTAATGCTCGAAAATTTAGGTATTCAATGACGCGTAAATCTTCCGGTAGAGGATTGTTCTCTGCAAGATAACCAATATGATTCCGAACTTGCCCTTCTTCCTCAGCTAGGTCAACTCCGCATACTTTTGCTTCACCCGAGTCAGCTGGAATTAGCCCCGATAAAATTCTTAAGGTTGTGCTTTTACCTGCACCATTTGGACCAAGAAAACCTACTATTTCTCCTTTTCCGATGGAAAAACTGATTCCTTTTAGTGCATGTATTCGGCCATACTTTTTTTTAAGATTTATAACTTCTATTATTGGAAGCGGTCTATTTTCTGCATTCATAGTTTTAGCTTATTTCGTCTTATTTAACTGAAATGCAAGTGCAAGACCATAAATAGTTAAATCTTGATGATGCATTGAATTTTTTAATTCGAAATTTTTACATGCACCACCAGTCTTTATGATAGTTGGTTCATGACCAAATATTTCTTGAACTTCATTAGTCAGAGTTTTGATAATGCCATCCACCATTGATGAATATCCAATCAGTGAACCCATCAGCATTGCATCTTTAGTATCTTTTCCAATTATTGATTTTGGTTCTTCATCGTTAATATCAACCATTGGTAGTAGTGCTGTATTTTCTGCCAGAAAATCTAAAAAACCTTGAGGTCCTGGTGTAATTAATCCTCCTTCATATCCTCCTGATTTAGAAATTACATCAAAAGTTGTTGCTGTACCAATATCAACAACAACGCATGGAAGTTTTACCGAGTAGTAAACTGCAAGAGAATTAGCAATACGATCTTGTCCTATTTGCTCAGGTTTAGGGTAATTTATTGGGAATTGACCATTAGATTTATAATTTAAATTGTATAACTTAATATTGTGTAAATTTGAATATTTTATTAATGACTTTTCAGCCTCAGGAACAACCGAGCAGTATGAAACTTCTTTATTATTGAAACTCGGAAACTCGGAAAATTTAATTGGGTTATTTATTAAATTTTCAGTGGGAATATTTTCTTCTGCAGTTAATTTTCCATCAAGATAGACACCCATGTGCGAGATTGTGTTTCCAATATCGAGGCAGGAAATAGTAGCAGTTAATTTTACCATTTTAATACAGTTAAATCACCACTATTCAGATGCTTAATTCGTCCATTCCTTAACTTGATTTTAATTGCCCCATTTTCATCAATTCCGATAGCTTTTCCTCTAGTAGTTTCTTTCCCGATTTTGATTTCCACATTTTTCTCATTGAGTGCATCCAATTGATTCCATTTTTCTAATAAATCTTTCTTACTAATGCCATCCAATGATTTTTGATAACTAGATAGTACAGTTTTGATAATCTTAGATGTTAATTCATGAATTCGATAAATTTGTCCATTAATATCATGAAGTGAAGTTGACATTTTTGATATATTTTTTGGGAAATGTGAACTTTTAGAGTTTACATTAATTCCTATTCCCAAGACCATTGACCTGACATGTTCGCTGTCAATAGATGCCTCTGTCAGCATTCCGCCTATTTTTTTTCCTTTGATCACCAAATCGTTGGGCCACTTTACATTAATTTCTTCGTTACCTGTGTGTGTTTGAAGAAGTTTGGCCAGGCACATTCCTTGCCATAAAGTAAAGGTTCTTAATTTTATTAAATTTATGTTAGGACGGAGCGCAATTGATAGGTTTATGTTACCATATTGCGGACTATGCCAAGACCGTCCTAATCTTCCTCGGCCAGCGTATTGCTGGTTTGCAATTACCGCAAAAGGTGCTTTCTCCCCATTTGCCAACATTCTTTCTGCTTCTGAATTCGTGCTATCAAGTGAGGGGAATACAAAAATATTACATTTAACTTTTACTTTGTGAAGCCAAGCCTCTAAGAGGAACTGATTAAATTTATCGGATTCAGCTGCTAATCGGTACCCTCTATTCTGAGAGGCTTCTATTGACAATCCTTCTTTCCTTAACTTTGCAATTCTTGCCCATACGCCAACTCTAGACATTCCCAATTTTTCCGCTAAAATACTCCCGGAGATATAATAAGGAGATGCCGACAAAAGTAATCTCAAAAGAAAGCTACTTGGATTTTCATTCAAATTCTTCTTTTTAGCAGTTGGAGGCTTTACGCTCTTTCTTTGCCCTGGAGGATATTTTGACACTTGAATTAACTTATTTCCAATCTAAACCGATGTCTCGCCACCGACTTGTATGAATCGGTGCGCCAGTTGAAATAAAATGAGGTTGAGTTTTAGCAAATTCGTCTAATGATTTTAATGAAATTCCACCACTTGCTTCTATCACAACTCGATTGTCGTTAACCGAAACAGCTTTTCTGATTTCCGATGGCTCAAAGTTATCTAGTAAAATTGCATCAACTCCAGCATCTATAGCCGTTTCTAAATATTCAATTGAATCAATTTCTATTTCTAGCAAATTATTATCAGAGTTATTTTTGACTTTAGATAAGAATGAAGAGAAATCTTTTATTGATGAAATTCCCAAAGCTGCAAGGTGATTGTCTTTTATCAGTATTCGGTCAAACAATCCCATTCTGTGGTTAAAGCCACCGCCACAAGCTGTCGCATACTTTTCGAGTACTCGAAGTCCTGGGGTTGTTTTTCTTGTGTCGAGCAAACCAACATTTTCTTTATCAAGTATCGAAACATATTGATTACTAGTGGTTGCGACTCCAGAAAGTCTTTGTATGAAATTTAAAACAGTTCTTTCAGTTAACAGAATATCTGCTTGTTTCCCGTGCAATCTAGTAATGCTCGATCCACTAGTTATATTATCACCATCTTGTATAAAGTTTTCAACTCGGATCGAACTTATTTTAAATGCCTGAAAAATTAATGGTAAAAGAGGCAATCCGCAGACGGTCATGCTTTCTCTGGCCACCAAATCTGCGGTTCCTGTTCCTCTTATTTGGCATAGATTCGATGTAAGGTCACCATTCGATGCAAGGTCTTCTTGAGCACATAGTTTTAAATGATCTTTCAGATGTGATTGATCAATCTCTTCCCAAGAAATTCTCTTTTGAAATTTACTTAATGCAACAGGCGGCGGAGTCACTTTAAACTAGAAATTCTCTATTAATTCTATTGTTGGTGGAATATCTGAAATAACTTGACCTGGACTTGGACCAACGCCCAAGAAACGAATTTTGGGTAAAGTTAGATGATTAAAACCGTCTGGGTAAGCTGATTCAATTATGCTTGAAACCATTCTTGCGACATATCTCATAGCAGCGACTGGAAATTCCGAAAAAGACTTCATTTGACTTAAATCTTCACTCCATCCGGGTAATGACTCATAAACCGGTGACAATGCTTGATGAAGTGACTCCTGTCGTGGGACATCTTTTGTAACTTCTCCATTTGGCATTTTGTAAGCCACGCATATTTTTAGTTCAGAAGGATTCTCTTTGTCCATAGATAATGCGTCTAATTTATTAATGACAAGCTCATCAAACCCACAATATCTAAGAGCGTTCCCTTTTTCAACAGCATCAAACCATCCGACCATTCTTTGCCTCCCAGTGGAAGTACCAAATTCCAACTTGGCTAATTTCCTGCCGAGTGGATGGTTTTCGTGATCGATTTTGGAAAGAAAATGATGTGTTCCCACTTTTGTATCGTATGCTTTACAGCATCCAATAGTTGTAACTTCTTGAACCGGAATTCCCCCAGAAGCAAATAACTCAGATGTGGTAGTATGGGATGCAGTTACGTTTGGTGTAAATCCGTGTCTTTTATCAAGCCAATAGGCTTGTCCGAACTCTGCGACTATAGATTTTGACTGAGATTTATTTT
>Ga0114994_10003075_pt1 | contig 12219 bp, 5 predicted proteins | sample ArcticOcean_MG_C_9_FD_87043 | JGI IMG/M metagenome (GOLD analysis project Ga0114994, IMG submission 87043) | Marine microbial communities from western Arctic Ocean - ArcticOcean_MG_CB2_152 | ecosystem: Environmental > Aquatic > Marine > Oceanic | place: Arctic Ocean: Canada Basin | collected... | reverse complement strand
TTTTTAATAAAATCAATTGCTCAGGTGCACGAATACCTTGAGCACTCTTGACGGGTCCCGGGTGAGTGAGAGCGCTAGGAGGGGCGCAAAACCCTAATTCAATTCAATTCAATTCAACCGCTGTTCAGCACGCTGCGGCGCTCGCAGCTACCACGGTGCCAGTGATGGCGAGCCTATTCCGGACGGTCGCGATGAGGCCGTCATAGGTCCCGTCCTAGCGAAAAGCGAAGCGGCGGCTGCCCATTTCCCTGATCTGAAAAAGGCTGCCCGGGAGCTCCTCGTTCGACGCCCGCAGAAAGAATGCCGGAGTCCAAGGCCGAGCGCAAGGCGCGCATGAAGGCGGCGAAGAAGGCCAAGCTGGAGACAAATCGCGGCGCGAAGAAGGACGATTGTGCGCTGCGCGAGGACGCCGAGCGTGCGGCGCAAGTGGCGCACGCGGCGTTCAAGGTGTACATGGACGCGGCCGCGGCCGTGCTGATCGGACCGCTGGTCGAGGCCGCGATCGAAGGCGCGCTGGAGGACGCGGTCGGGCTCGCGCCGGCGCCGGCCCCGGCCCCGGCCCCGGCACCCGCGCCGGATCCCCCCGAATGGAAGGTCGGTGACGTCGTGGTGTGCGACCTCCGCCTGCCCGTCGCGTGGCGCGAGCTCGGGGAAGCGCAGGATCTGTTAGATATCGCGCGGGGGCTCCTCGCCGAGGCCGAGGCGGCCGAGAAGGCGCGGCCGGGCGACCGGGACTCCGTGCAGGCGCTGTACAAGGCGCAGAACGAGCTTCCCGACTTCGAGGAGGCCGTGGAGGAGCTGGAGAACAGCGTCCACGGTCTGATGGTCGCGGGTCTGTCCGCCGTCGACGGGGGCCTCGTGATCGTGGGCACCGTGCGGGGCATCGTCCTCTCGGACGAGGCCAAGGCGTCGCAGCTCTACTGGGACACGCTCGCGGGCGAAGCCGAGGTGCCCGAGGGCGCCGCGCCCGACGAGGCGCCGGCCGGCGAGGCGGGCGCCACCGCCGCCGCGCAGGAGGCCGCGGCCGACATCACGGCCGCCGTCGTCGCGGCGCAGGACGACTCGACGGACGGCGAGGACGAGGACGGCGCTGCTGCTACCGAGGACGGCGCCGCCGCCGCCGAGATCGCTGATGCCGAGGAGGACGACGAGTCCTCGGGCGACGACGCCGCGGCCGCGCCGGCGCCGGCCGCCGAGTCCGAAGCTGGGACCGCGAGCTACCTCGGCTCGGCGAGCTGCTACATCATTGAACGGAAAAACGGCCACTACGTGGTCATGCCGTTCGAGTGGTGCGAGAAGTTCCGGCCCGTCGACGCGGAGGAGCCGGGCGTGTCGCGGTACGACCCGTTCCTCATCGAAACGACGGCCTTCGACGAATTACCGGTCAACGAGCTCCAGGTCGGTTTGGTAAGGGCGCACTCCTTGGCGATTAGGGACACGCGCAAGTTCTGGCAGGCCAAGACCGCGGTCGAGTCCTCGGACCCGCGCGTCGTGATCAGTCTGGAGGGGCGCCCCGACGTGCGCCTCGAATCGACAGTCAGAGAAAAGACCCTGAGCCCGGCCTGGGCCGAATCCTTCAACCTCGAGCTCATGGAGGACGAAATCCGGGAGGACCCCACCCTCACCATACGAGTGGAGGACTACGACGGGACCCTCTCGAAGCCACAGTCCATGGGCGTGTGTGAGATCCCCCTCGCTTCCTTGAAACATGGGCGCTCCCGGGGCTGGTACGAGCTCACGAAAGAACCTGGTACGAAGGGAGTCGTCAGCGGCGAGATCGAGCTTGTTTTGAGGTGGCGCCACGTGGAAGCGCGCGTGTTCCGGCCCTTTTTGAACTTGGAAGATGACTTAACCAAGTGCCCCAACGAACTCGTGATCGGTCTGGGCCGGGGCCGCGGACTGCCCGTGATGGACCGGTCCATGTTCTCGAAAGGCGGTTCTTCAGATCCGCGAATTGTCATGTGGATCGCGGGCGTGGACGAGCCGTTGACCTCTTCCACAAAGAAGAAGTCCCTGGATCCGTGCTGGCGCGAGGTCTTCCGACTGGAGGTCCCCTCTACGTTAGAAGCGCCTCTTTTGCACATGAAGTGCGAGGACTGGGACCTCGTGGGCAGGCCCGATTTCATGGGTGCCGCGGACGTGCCGCTCATCGACTATAGGATCCAGCTCGGCTTCACATCGATAGACCACCGGCGCGTCACGAGACGGTGGCTCCCACTGAATGCAAGATCGGCAAAGCATACCCCGCAGGGCGAAGTGGAGATACAATTATGGATGCGCTATTCGAAGGAACTGGACTTCGACCCCTTCATGGACCGGAACTTCCACAAGCTGGAGAAGCCCAATGAATTGCAAATAGGTTTAATAAGAGGGCGGGACCTGGCCGCCAAGGACGGCACCCTCTTCACCCAGGCCACCTCGGACCCCCAGGTCATCTTTTCGATAAAGGGCACGGAGTTAGTCCGGCGGTCCACCTACAAGATCAAATCCTTAGCTCCGCGGTGGAACGAAATTTACGACATGCCGTTTGAAGAGGGCATGACCGAGGAGGAGGTCCCGACTTTATTGTGTATGTGCGAGGACTACGACGACTTTTCGTCGAACGATTTCATGGGGTTTGTGGAATTTGAAATTGCGAAGTTTCGGCATCGGCGGTACCGGGACTGGTACGACTTGCGACCGGACCCGAAACGACCGAAGGAGCTCGTTTCCGGGAAGTTGGAGATCGTCTTAAGGTGGTGGCACAACCCGGCTCTAGCCTGGGAGCCGTTCCTCGAGTGTCACGACGACGAAGAGAAGGAGCCGAACGAGTTGCTCGTCGCACTAGTGCAGGGCCGCGATTTAGCACCGAGGGATAGTGTTGGTGTAATAGGGTTCAAGCCCGTGACGAGTGATCCGCGCGTGCGCTTTCGTATCATAGACACGGACGAGCGGGCCCAATCGACGCACAAGGTCAAAACGCTAGCCCCGCGCTGGAACGAGGAGTTCGGCCTCTATTGCGTGCCCGGGGAGCTCCCCGTGCTCAACGTTGTATGTGAAGATTACGACCGGTGGTCGTCGGCCGATTCCATGGGGCTGGTCGCGGTCGACGTCGCGGCCATAAAAACACTACTGTCGGAACCCCGCTCGAGGCACCGGGCCTGGTTCCAGCTGCAGACGGATCCGGCACGCCCCAAGGATCCCGTGTCGGGTGCCTTGGAGTTGGTCCTGCGGTGGCGCCACAACCCGGCGCTCCATTTTGCGCCCTTTTCGGAGTACGAGGAACTTGAAGAATACATGGACAAGCCGCCGAACGAGCTAAGGGTCTGCCTCATTCGAGGCAAAGGTTTAGCGCCGCGGGAACGCTCCAAGAAGAGGGACGATATCGGCAGCGCCACGCCCCGCTGTGTTTTCACGTACGCCGGGTCGGACCTTTGCGTACAGAGTGAGCCTCGCGAGGCCACATTATCGCCGACGTGGAAGCAGGAGCTCATTCTAGATGTGGAGGAGTTCCAGAAGAGCATCGAGGGGCCCCAGCTCAGTGTGAAGATCGAGAGCCATGGGGCGTCGATGGGCGTGTTCGAAATCCCTCTGAAGCACGCGTCCCACCAATTGTACCGGGTCTGGTTCGCGGTCCGGCCCGACGGGCCCTTGGAGGTCACGGGGAGGGTGGAGGTCGCCTGCTACTGGGGCTATAATCCAGAAAAGGCCTACGAGCCCTTTGAGGAGGAAGTGGACAAGCACCCCACCAAGGTGCGGAACGAGCTGTTGCTGAGCGTGGTTCGAGCGCGCGACGTGCAGCCCAAGAAAAAGGGCGTCTTCGGCTCTTCACTAAACCCCGGCGTGCGCCTGCGCGTGCCAGGAACGGATGTTGAAGTACTGACAACAAAAAGAAAGTCGAGGCACCCGATCTACAAGGAGGAGTTCTGCCAGGAGTACGAGGCCTCGGACGAGAAGAAGCCCGGGCTGATGGAAGTTGTGGTCGAAAACGGGTCCCGTGTCCTGGGTATTGGTATTTTACCGTTGAGCGGCGTGCGGCGCGAGTTTCGCCTGCGGCAGTGGCTGACCCTCAAGGACCCGGAGACGCGGGAGGCGGTCGGCGCCATTTGTATTATTGCCTGCTGGCGGCACAACCCGGCCTTGGTTTTTGACCCCTTTGGGGGACCCATCAGGTACAAGGGTCGTTTACAAAACGAGCTCCAAGTAAACGTGTACCGGTGTCGGTGCTTAGAACGGCCGGGTAGTGATGGCTTCCCCTCTCCGTCCGTACAGATCACCCTTGGGGATAAGCCGGCCGTACAAACTGACAAGAAAAAAAACACCTCGGCGCCGAATTTTCGAGCCAACTTCGCGTTCAATGTTGAAAAAGGGGACCCCGTGGACTGCGACGTTACTGTGCGGGACCACAAGTCTGCGATCGGCGGTCCTAAAATTCTAGGTGTGGTCAAGCTGAGAGACCTGACACATGGTCTGAGCAATAGGTTGCCTTTCCGGAAGTGGTACGCGCTGGAGGACGTGGACAACTCCAACGCGGAACGCCCTTTGGTGGACCCGCCGCGGGCCCCCGGCGAGGAAGCATTATCGGAGGCGGCCCCGCTGGGCCAGGTCCAACTATTATTTAGGTGGCACCACAACCCGGCCCAGGAGCCGCAGTTACTGGGGACCTTGAAGGACACGCCCGGTAAGGACGCGAACGAGCTGTTGGTCCTCGTGGGCCGCGCGCGGGATTTAAGGCCATCAAATGTCGAAATCCCTTCCCAGGAACGCGTGAAGGAGGGCCTATTTTCAAGTTCCAGCGGCGAGGGGAAGATGCGGGCATTTTTGCGAGCATCGTACCTCGTCTACGAGGAAACTGTACAAATGTGCACGGCGCTCAAGGGTGGCACCTACGGCCCGCGCTGGTTCCAACTGCTACGCATCGGGTTAGACGAGCACGCCGTGGACACGCGGGAAGTCTCTGAAATGGCCATCGAAATCCGGGACCGGCTGCGCAAGGGCGGCGATGAAGTACAGCCGCTCCTGGGCGCCATCACTTTAGACTTGGTGAAGGCCCTCGCGGCGCGGCGCGCGGGGCAGGAGCTCGAAGCTCCGGACTGGCGCTGGCACACGCTTACCAAACCCGCGGTCGAGGCCAAAGTTTTAGGATTCAACGAGGAGCCGCTGCCGCCGGACCCCGACGCCAGTCTGAAGCTCGCGTTCATGTTCCGGCACGACCCCCGGCGGGCGCCGGAGTACTACACTGCGCCGGACCCCTTCCCGGCCGAGGAGCCCAACGAGCTTCATCTATGTATCGTAGCCGCGCGCAACGTGGGCAAGCGCCCGGACCTCCTCGTCGACGACCCGGCGCCGCCGGGGTCGGCGGCGCCCTCCCTCGCCGGCGGGTCCCAACAGGCCTCGCGGGCCTCGACGCCCGAGGGCTCGCTGCGTGCTGCGGCGCCGGGCGCGGCGCCGGTCGCCGACGAGTCCCAGCAGACGCTCGCGGTGCCGACGCCGGGCGAGACGCGCCTCGCGACGGATGTAGTGCCCGGCGTGGCGCCGGCCCTGCCGTCGTGCTGGGTCCGCGTCACGACGAAGATGTCCCAAGAAGTTCTAAGAACGGAGGTCCGGGCGCTGACGCGGCACCCCGCGTACCACGCGGAGTTTAAGCTGGACCTGCCCGAGGTCGACGAGGTGGCGGCGGACGCCTCGCTGGTGATCGAGGTGTTTGATAGACAGCTGGTCCGGGGCGCCGGATTACTGGAAGAAAAGGACGTGTGCCTGGGTTTGATAACTGTGCCCGTCGTGCCGTTGTTAGATAAGGTAGTAAGGAGGCGGTGGATGGCGTTGGACGCGCCCCATGCCAAGCCCACGCGCAAGGGCGGGAGAGCTGGGGACGTGCCCGGGTGGGAACGGCTCAAGGACGTGCTGCGCGAGCGGGATATCGCGCCCCTGGGCCTCGTGGATATTTGTCTGCGCCTGGAGACGTCCGCGGCGCGCGCCGCCCAAATGGCCTCGCCCGCGGGGCGCATCGCGCGGGCCTGCCGCCGGTTTAGGTTAACGGAAGGTAAAGAGGCGGACCTGAACCTTCGGCGATCCAAAGTCTCCGTCAAGAACTGCACGTTGCTTGCGGCGATCATTGATCCCCAAGCAGCATTGGACGCACTACCAACCATAAGAGCGCCGCTCCTGATGAAAGTCGATTTGCGGACCTGTTCGTTAGACGGGGAGAAGCTTACGCGGTTGGCCTTGGCGCTCCCGTTCAACGACACGCTGCACTCGCTGGACCTGAGCGGCAACGACTTCTCCGACGGCGTGCGGTCCAAAGCGGGGGCCCTGCGCTCTACGAAGGCCGCAGTTACTCAAAACGTGGCGTTGAACGACGCCTACGCCTTCCGCGCGGCCTTTGGCTCCACCAGAGCCCACGAGGCGCAGAGCGCGCCGGCCCTGGTCGCGAGCGACGCCTATACCCTCCAGGATCAACGCGATGCGCTGCCGGCAAACGTCGGCCTCAAAGCCCTGGGGGAGGCTTTGAAGACCAACGCGGGCCTGACGGTCCTCAACCTGTCCGAGTCCCACGTCGAGGCCGGGGGCCTCGCCGCGTTAAGCGCCGGGTTGCGGCGCAACGCGAGCCTCATGGAGCTGAAGCTGGCGCGCAACGAGGTCTGCAATGTATCCGTTCAAGGCTGGGGCGCCCACTCGTCCTGCGGCGTCACGGCGCTCGGCGAGGCGCTCGGCCTGAACGCGACTTTGCAAAAACTCGACCTCTCGCGGAACCAGTTGTGCGGCGTGACGGCCCCGTGGTGCGCCGGGACGCGGGGGACCTTCGCGCCGGGGGCCCTCCTCGCGCTGCGGCGGCCGCTCGCGAGCAACGCGGCGCTGCGCGAGCTCAACCTCACGGACAACGGCGTCCTCGAGGCGGGCGGCCGGCCGCTCATCCGGGACCTGAGCGGGGCGCGCCACCGCGCGGGGGGCGACTTCCGCTTGCTGGAGCGCATCGGCAAGGCGACGCGGCCCTACTGCATCCTGCGGCGGGCGGGCTATTTCAAGGAAGTGGCCGCGGCGGCGCGGGGGGCGTCGGCCTACTAATTTTGTGTGCGTTTAGTTCTGTTTTCCGAGCGTGGACATCCGTGATGTTTCGCCGGGAAGGGACCGGTATCTCTATTAATCCTTGCGCGGACGAGGCGCACAGGGGGGGCATGGGGCTGTCTTTGCTCGTGCCGTCGAACGCGAATGAAAACCCGTCTCTCCTCGACTGCCGACAGCTTTTTTCCTGTGACAGGTGTCCGAGCGCGGCGCGCGTGCCCCTCCGTGCCCTTAGATTTCAGCGCGCGTGCGTATTCCTTCCAGCGCGAGCCAACCGCTCAAGCGTTCCCTCACACGCGCGCGTCCGGCGAGCAATTTCCCTGAGCAAGAGACAAGCTTTAGGAGATTTGAGCCCCGCCGAGCAAGCCGAGCCCCACTGCATACCGTCTCGCACACACGAACGTCCGCGCGAACGTCCGCGCGCTCTGAGAGCCACGCCTCCCGCAGGCAAACTTAAGCATGTCTACCTACTCGACCATCCCCGCCGCCGAGGAGCCCCTCGTCGTCAAGCCCCAGGGCCGCTCCCTCCTTAAGACCGTCGTCGTCGCCTTAGCCGTGGGGTCCTCCTTCGTGCTCGGCGCGCTCGCCGCGACTCGCGACGGCGCGGTGGCTTTTTGTGGTGGAGATGCGGAAGTGGTCGTTCCGGGGCGCGCCGGCGAAGGAATTCCCGGCGCTCGCGGAGACGCTCAGCGACTGCGACGGCCGCGACGAGGCGGGGCGCGTCGTCGGCGTGCGGGCCCCAGACGAAGAATTCATCGACGTGGCCCTCGCGCCGGTGGCGCCGCTCCGTGTCCCCGTCGACGCTCAGATGCAGGCGCCGCTCGTGGACCCCCAGAGCGGGCGCGTCCTGCCCGCCGGCGGGGGCGTCGCCGCGATGATGTCGCAGAGCGGCCTCGCGCCGCCACGCGCCGCCCCGCGCCTCCCCGGCCTGGAGACGCTCGCCACGCCGGGGCCGGGCGCGGACCGCGAGCGCGCGGCGCTCGACGCGCTGCTGTGGCAGGGCATTCAGGAACTCCGCGACGCGTACCGCGCGCTCGCGCCCGCGCCCGCGCCGGAGAAGCCGAGCGAGGGCCTCAACGCGCTCGCGCTCGCGACGCAGATGGAACTTTGATCATGTGTGCGCCTGCCACCTTGTGTGACTCTTGAATAACTATAGTCAACTCGGGTACTTACTCGGGTTAACCGGTTCGACAGTAAGCTTTGCAAAACGGGTTTCTTCGAACAAAGTTCAGGATCCAGCAGCCGTGTTAGAGTGTAGCAAGGCACGTCGCTTAAGGCAGCAAACATGGGCCTGGTCGCGTATGTCTGCTTCATGATTGCCTTATCAGTAGCAGCAGCCCTCCTCTATACGCCATCGGAGCGCCTCCTCGCCTACGTGCACTGCCCGCGGTACTACGTGGTGCGTCGCATCGATTACCTGCACTACCGGAGCGAGAAGGCCCACTACATCCTGCGCTTCGTAGCTTCGTGCGCGTCGGTGCGTGCGGTCCGCGGCGCGGTCGCGTTCTCCGAGCTCGCGGCCCTCGTCGGCGCCGCAACGCTGCTGAATATTTGCATGGAGGTCGGCCTGCAGGTCACGGGGCACCGGCAGATGCGGCTCCGCGCGTACAGCCGCCTGCCGGCGCCCCTCGCGGCGCTCCTCCAGGCGTTCCTCGAGGGCGGCGTCTATTTCGGCACCTTCTTCGCCTTCGCGCTGCACTGGACCGCGGGCGATACGAAATGTATTGTGATGTACGCGGCGGCGTGGGCGGCCTTCCCGCTCTGGTCCCTGCGAGAAAACTGGCCGCGACAACGCGCCTACGGGGCGAAGGACCACCTCTCGCGGCGCGAGATCTTGGGCACGGTGCCGAGCCGGGTGCTCCAGTTCGTGGCCGCGGTCCTTTGTTGGCGCACGGCGCCGCAGAAACCGGTTGTATTTTTCCGGGCGGTCGCGGCGGCGCAGCTCTGCCTCTTCCCCTACTACTTCGGCGCGCTCCGGTGGCTCGGCCGGTCCTTCGTCGAGGTCGAGGCGTCGGGGCGCCGCGCGGTCGCGCCGGGTGCGCTGGCCGACGCCCTCTGCATGGCGGTCCGCGCGACCGAGCCCGTGGCGGGGGCGTTCTGCATCGTCGCGGCGTTCGCGCGGTTCGGGTAGGGACGCTGCTTTATTAATGTGATGTGCTACTAAGTTTTTGTGTGAAAACCCGTTTTAGCACCCACCGCACAGCACGCAACACACCACGCAAACCACCGCACCTCGCACCTAAGACGCTCTGTGAGTTAGGTTTTTTTACACACTTCCCAAAACAAGAGCGAGCAGCCCGGTTTCGACTATCAAAACAAGGCGTATCATGGATCATATCTATAAATTCTCTCAGCAGTCCAGCTCACTTGGGCATGTGTCAGAGTTCCAGAGCTTTGAGAGCAATGGAAGGCATCAAGCGCCTGCGCATGTGGTGTAGGCGACTACTAACCACCAGCCCTAACCCATAGGGAGCCTCAGAGCCGGTCTGCATCCCAAAAAAGTGTTTTATTTGGGCTCGACAGCACCCGTGAACGTCAAATAGGCTAATTATTCAAGAGCCTCTAAGAATCGTAATAGTGGTCTCGTTGGGTCCCATACTACCCCACCTATAGTGGAAATCAAGTATCGCACTTGTACACCACGAGAAGGGTACTTTGGGCTGCCCGCGCTCGGGTCTGAATATTATTGATCTGGACCTCGCGCAGGTCGGTCGGTCATGAAACAAACGATCGCACCAAGGTCCATGGTAATGGTACTACCGCGGATAGTCGCAGGTCTAGGTCTTATGCCCGAATTAAAGAGATCGAGGGGTCGCGCAGTGGCCAAGCCGCGCGGAGCTTACGGAACATATAATCCTATGTAGTCAATGTTCGGGCGGTTCGGATGGACCGTCCCATAACCAAAGCGCCTGAAACGCAAATTTATTTCATAACTCACGGGTCTGGGGCCATTCTCATGCCCCGTCTACGCACCGTCGTCCGCGGAGAACGGGCAAGTCGGTCGATTGTGAATAGAACAACGCCAGCATAGTCCCTCGGTGTAGTGGAGTCGCTGTTATCCGCAGGTCTATGTTCTAGGCCCGTCTTTGTTACGACGCCCGAGCGCGCAGCAGGGTGGATATGATGCGGAGGGCTTTTCGACAGCGCTGCTCGACGGGAGTGTTGACATAATAGGGAGGGTCCATGCTATCAATCGCCTCATGCAATGGAGTGAGTGGGGTGCCGGTGGTATACCTCGCGTTTACATTTGCGTTGTGCTTCACAAGTAGAGATACCATGTCTGGTGCTGCCGGGCCGCGGGCGCAAGCAGCGACGTGTAAAGGTGAGCAATTCGCGTTTGAGGTACACAGGTTTGGGTCCGCGCCAATCGCGAGTACTTGCCGGGCCAGCTTGACGCGATTCGCAGTTAAGGTAGCCGATGCTCTTTTCAGCATGCGGCCTCGCGGGTGGCTTGGAGAAGATGAGGCATCGCGGACGCAAGATGAAATTGAAGCGAAGGCCAAGCGCGACGCGCGGAAGGCCGAGTTGAAAGAAAACCCAGGGCTCTCGAAAAAAAAACGCGACGGTGCTCGAGACTTTGAGGAAGAGAAGAAGAAGAAAGCCCGCAAAGCTAAAAAAACGCAAAAGCGTATGAAAGCGAAGCGCGAGGGGCGAAGCTAAGGACGCCCGAGGGGCGCTGCTTGCGAAGATCGGGGCATGGATGCATGAGTGGGCGATCTAGAATTGCGCACTATAAGGGTTTACAAGTCTACTATAAGGCCGCCGGGAGAGAGAGGTGATCTTATTGTGACTGGCCCCACTAGTACGGCAACGCGGAGTAGGCTCGGGGCTCCGCTAGTCCTGGCACCGTACCAACAGGGGCGCGCCCGGGCGGGTAAACTTCCAACAAACTTAGTCACGCCGAGTCCGCGAGGGCCTTGCACGCGTCGATGGAAATGGACCCCGCGTCGAGGTCGTCCACGACCCGGTCGGCCAGGTCGAAGTTCTCGCGGTACGCGTAGGACGACTTGGTCACGATGACGTTCATGCCGGCCGCTTTCCCCGCCGCCAGGCCGATGGAGGAGTCCTCGATGACGACGCACTTCGCCGGCTCGAGGCCCATCTTCTCCGCCGCTAATAAGTACACGTCCGGCTGGGGCTTCTTGTTCTTGACGACGTCGCCGGCGTAGATCGGGATCTTGTCCGCCCGCGCATCGCCCATGAGCACTCGGACCAAATTCGTCACCGCCTGCTCGGACGACGTCGAGCAGACGCCGACCGGCACGTTCGCGGCGAAGGCTTCGTCGATGAGGCGCAGCACGCCCGCCCGCACGGGGATCTCGCCCCGCGTGATCATCTCGTTGAAGATCTCCGTTTTGCGCAGATGGAGCTCCTTGACCAGGACCTGCTGCTTCTCTACCGCCTCGTGCCCGCTCGGCCAGCCCACCTGGTTCCAGTGCGCCGTCATGCGCTCCTTGCCGCCGCCCGTCTCGAGCAGCTCCCCATAATGTTCTTTGGTCCAGTCATCACTAAAGCCCTTCTCCTTGAAGGCCTTGTTGAAGGCCGACCGGTGGCCGTCGGGCTCCGTGTCGGCGATGACGCCGTCGCAGTCGAACAGTAAAGCGCTAATGGCCATCCGCGGCGCGGCGCGCGTCGCGCGCGCCGCGCGCGGCGGCAGCACTGGGCGCAGGGCGGTGGCGCCGGCAGCCAACGCTACGACGATCGATGCGGTGCGCGGCATATTCCTGTGGGGGACCTGTGTGCAGCGCTCTAAATCTTGAAATGCTCTCTGGTTATGCTCTCAGGCTTATGGCTGCTATTTTGCACGGTCGCAGCGGCTCGATCGATTTGATATCGCGTCTCACAGCTCTGAAACGAGTGATGGTCGTTCGCGGACGCCTACACGGACCACAAGCAAGCTGGGATGATGGTGTGATGTATGCAGAGCCTTAAAAAGGTGCCACGGCCCCGTCGTTCTTAAGTGTCTTTGGCCCTTCCTATGCACCCGTGAGAGGCGACGCTCAGGCGTCCGCGTTGATTTATATCGTGCGGGTTTTCTTTGCCTCATGTTGGTGACAGACTTGCGCATGCTGGTCAAGCAGCTGTCCAAGCAGTGCTTGGCGCAACAACATCACAACGGCGTCGCATCTGAAACGCGCGCGGGAAGTAGCCATGGTAAAGGCCGGAGACTCCATCCCT
>Ga0114994_10003069_pt1 | contig 12228 bp, 11 predicted proteins | sample ArcticOcean_MG_C_9_FD_87043 | JGI IMG/M metagenome (GOLD analysis project Ga0114994, IMG submission 87043) | Marine microbial communities from western Arctic Ocean - ArcticOcean_MG_CB2_152 | ecosystem: Environmental > Aquatic > Marine > Oceanic | place: Arctic Ocean: Canada Basin | collected... | reverse complement strand
TTGGTTTGTTTGCAAAATCATGAAGAGGCTCTCCTGAAATTTCTAATAGACGCCGAACATGATTAAAATTGACTACATTTCCCCCAGTCTGATTATTTAATTTATGACCTATACCTCCACCTACTAATATAGTAGACTGGGTCTGACTCTTTGTTTCACCGAGTTTTTGGTAGAACTTATCTGCTAAATCAACTTCTTTATAATCGGGGCGGATTAATAACTTTTGAGCTTTGTCTAAATACTTAGGGAAAAAGGACATATTCATAAAAGATTCTAGATTATAATTTGTATCTATAAAGTCCATGAATTTCTTAAAACTGTCTTCGCTTTCAACTAGAATTTCTCTAAATTTTGTTTCAAACTGACACGATGGGTGGTTTATCTTACATCCGTATTCTTCGTTTTTTACTAAATAATCTTTTAAAAATTTAGTCGTTTTCTCATTTTTTGGTAATAACGCCTTCAATTGCTTGATGGAAAATTCTCTTAGATAATATAATAAATATTTCTTATCACCTATTTGAATTTCTTTATTATTAATTTCTTCAGTTAGTAAGGTTACTATATTTTCAGTAATCATATCTTTTCGCCCGAGTGATTCAAGGTAACTATTTGCTATCTTTACTAATAAATGGTCTTCCTCGACTTTAATTTTTAAAAAAATTCCCAATAATGAACCGTGTAAATGAATTATTTTTTTTTGTAAGTGACCTTTTTCAATATCTTCAAAAAACTCATGTTTTGAAATCTCTTCTAAGCCCTTTGGTAAACTTATTTTTTCTTTACTTGCAGGAGTTTCCAGAGACGGTGTTTTAATAGACGGTTCTGTTAATAAATTTTCCTTATTAAAAAATTCTTTAGTTAATACAACATTTATTACATAAGGTGAAATATCAAATACCTCGTCAAAAGTTTTCGCGAGTTCTAGACTACATAGTTTCGTATTACAAAAAAGATAAAAGTATATTATTTTGGCGTCTTTTTTATGGTTAATAAGCAGGTTATTATTAATATCAGAATATAGTTTGTTAATACTATCATCTTTACAAACGATTATACCATCATTTATATTTAATATTCTCGAAGCGTAGATAAATTTAACTGTTAAATGCTTAGTCTCAGTTTTACAGCTCATATATAATTTATACATAAAATATAAATTATATTTTATACTAAAGATAACTATTGATATTAAAATAATGTCTGAAACTACAAATTCTAATAAAACTAATATAAAACCCACACCTTCAATTCCTACTGCCGTACCTACATTTAGTAATATACCCCAAAACCAAACTGAATTTAATCTAAATGGTAATTCTTCTCAATTGTATCATACATCTACTCAATATGCTGAGGTTCCACCTGAAGATAGGAATCTTCAAAAATGTTGGCAATATGGTAAATCCGTTAAATGTTTTGCTTGGTTGGATGGATTCATATGTATCCTTAATTCTTTGGTTATGTGGCCATGGATGTTTTTATTAATAGGCCCTCTTCTTGGATACTACGGTGCTAAATCTTATTCGTCCTCTCAAATTACCGGATATAGTGTTTTCAGCGGATTACTTCTAATGGGAAGACTTATTATTTTATATAAAATTTACGACGGGTCATTTGAGGACGATTCTGCTATTATGACTGATACTTCTATATTTTTATCATGGCTGACTATGTTTGCAAGAGCATGGATTACATGGATTACGCTCAAGTTTAAATCTAAACTTGACAAATTAGACCAACAGGAACTGTCAACATTACAAATAGGCACCTACGTCCCAATATGCACCCAGGTTCTTTACTATTAAATGAATAGATAACTTTAAAAATTTGATATTTTAAAATTGTCTTTTTGTTAGAAAAAAAACTTCTTACCAACATGTGTATTCACGACATAATCGAAACCAAGTCCAACAATCATGACTACTCTAAATATGGAATAGATTCAGCAGATGGGTATTGGTATCAAGAAACAATGAAGAAAAAACTATATGATTATGTGAATGGTTTGGTTAAAATTTCGCCTCAACTTCATAAACTTGTATATAGTGAAGATATCGACCTGAATAAACAAAATATTACTGATAATATTTTTGAGCATATTAAATATATGCATTGCTACAGTGGAGGATTTAACAATAACGATTACACTAGGCTACCTATTAAGTTTACAAGGCATACTTATTCCTTTCTTAATAAATATTCTAAAACTAATACATTGGAAAATCACGAGGTAATTGTCAAAGACCTCTGCAAGAAATATAATTTTTCACATAGTTATTCTAATGTTATCGCACAAGCCTGGTTGTATAAACCCTGGAGTGATGTAATTGTCGAGCAGTCTAAACTATAATTAAATGATGTCTATATATAGTAGACTGACCATTAAAGCTTTAATTAACTAATTAAAATTTTAGAATAAAAAATAATTTTTATTTTATAATTTAGTTAATCATCACATATGGCATTTGTATCATGCCATTCACTATCATCAGACGACCCTCCTAGTAAACATAAGGAGAATATAGCAAACCCCCCCAAAAGAATATTAAAGAATCCCTCGCCAGCAATACATAGAACTCCCCCGGTAAATACAATCATACCCATGATCATCATAAATCCAAAAATACCTTGTAATATAATATCCGTATAGGTTCGTTGGTTAATAATTCTATCCGCCGAAGGATTATCTTTAATAATTTTAATAGGTCCTTGAACGTTATCGAATCTATAATGAAAAGACCCTACATTTATACATGTTTTATCTTTATTTCCCAAACAAGATTCATAGTAAACAGCACCTCCCTTGGCGTTACAATCCCAAGACCAATCTTCATAGAATCTCGACCCGTTCATTTTAAGATTACAAATAATTTTATCATTACACAGGGCTCCATTTAGACATGACACCTGATCCATGGGGTAATGGCGACAGTGGGTAGTCATTGTTCCTCTATTAAATTCCAAGCGAATGGGAAACTTATCACTGGATGGCTTCATAAACTTGTTTATATCACATATACTGGTTACTGTAATCAAAAGACACATCGGATTAGAAATACCAATACTGGCATTGTCAAAGTGCGTTGGAATAATACTGAGAGTCATTTTTTACTCTATTAAAAATAAAATGATTATAATCAAATTTTTATATCACTGTTTCCCCATGTATGTTATCACAATTTCCTTTTCAAGTCGCCTATCCTCATTTTTAACACATATTTCTTCGAAACTATCGCTGGTAATTATCCATGACAAATAACTTGTAGGTATATTTTTAAGCATAATGTTTTTATATTTACCAAACGTAAGAACACTTTCACCCAGGTCTTTACACCTTTCGGTATAGTCATATACCGCGCCTCTTACAGCTAATTTATCTGCTCTGTCGTTTCCCTTACTATGTTCATCTTGTGCGGAAGTATGAGAATTAATGTGGGTAAATTTTAATAAATACGTATCTCCAAGTAATACAGCAGTTTTAACCAAATCGGCATTAGGCACTTCAGTAGTGCCCTTTTTCATATAATTGCTGGCCCTATATTTAATACCGGTAGAACCAAAAATACCTATTGAATATTGTGAATCTGTGTAAATATGTATTTCCACATTATCATCTTCTTTAAACATCTTAATAGAACTAATAATTGCTGTTAATTCTGCTCTATTATTTGTCTTTTTTCCACGTAAAACACGCGAAATTTCAAAATTTATAGACGGCGCATAAATACCAAAGCCGGCATAAATACCACATTGTCGTCTAACTAAAGACCCATCTGTATATATTATCGTTGTTGTAGTATGTTCGTCTGATTTCCGCGTAGTCCTAGGCGCATCTTGCATATCCGATGATTGGGACTTTACTTTATCATCCTTATGTTGGCACAAATACTCCTTAGCATCTTCTATTTTGCTAAATTTTTTATATTTAGCACCCTTGAATCCAGTCACGAGTGATTTACATTCATCCCATGTATTCACGATAACATTACATTCTTTGCCAATTGCCACCGCATAAATGGGAAGAACTTTTGACTTACTAATGCTCATAATATATATTATATTAAAATATCTTTAATATATTAAATATCAATTTGTTATTATACTTTCAGATTTACATTCTATACAACTCATCGTAAGGTTTCTATCTGTTTTTTTTAAAAATGTATTAAAACCTTTACAAGTAGAACATTTTCGTATTTTACATAGTGATTTCATAATTGAATTATTAATAGCTGTGTTTTTAACCTTTCCGTGAATAAGAAGACTCTTTTTTTCGTTCTGATTCACAGAACACGATAATTGATTTGCTATCTCTTTTTCAAATATTGTTATAAAATTCTGCTCATCTTTTTCATTTTGAATTATACTAACAATATTACCAAAGTTATTTACAATCTGCTGCCGACCGTTTTTTGTTTTTGTTATAATCGGGTTAGGAAGCTTTAGTTTAACTTTTTTGACAAACTTATTAGATAATTTATCTAACATGGTATCATAATCAAAGCAGGTTAGTTCGTTATTTTTACTTATATCATTGGATATTTCATATTTACATGTATCAGATGAAATATATTCAGGGGGTATTTCTATATCAATTGGCGTATGTTCAACAATTTTCCCAACACTAAAAATTTTAAAAGATTTATCCATTTTTTTCATTATAGACACAGAAGAATCATTGATACACGTAGGCATTGCTAGTTGTAATTGTATTAGTTTTTTTTTTTTATCCCAATTGATAACTGTGGCACTAACATGATTCGAAATAATGCCTACTTTGACAACTTCATTGTTAGATAGTGTCTTTGATATTTTACCCACGCGCCTAAATGAGGAATATTTCACGGTTATATTAGAAGTAATTGGTAGATTTTTACCAGGATTAGTTATTATTTGACCAGTCAATTTATTACCCTTCGTGTATGCGGGGTCAATAGTTGTTCCCACGCCTATTAATCCACCGGGAATCGCGTAGTCCATACTGTTCTTCTCACTATTAATTGATTTTACTCTTGTAAATAATGGTTCAACTTTCCAAGAACCATCTTTATTTTCAGAACATATACCTGGGGAAATCTGTATAATTTCATCGTTTTTTAGCATACCTTGTGCGATACTTCCACCTAATACACCACCTATTAGATTATCAAGTGCAATATTAGGTTTATTTACATCGAATGTTCTAATTATATTCATTTGAAGCGGAAGATTAATATCTTTCTTGTAATTAACTAACTTATTCGAAAGATACTGACCCACATATTCAATATTATCACCACTTTGTGCAATAAGTGGTATAATCGGGAGTTCGCTATCAATAATATCATCGATAAAATCTTCTATTTGAGATTTATTTGTTAGTATATGTTCTCTTTTTACAAGATCACATTTATTTTGGATTACGACAATATCGTCTACCTCAGTATGTTGAATAGCTATAAAATGTTCTAATGTCTGCGGTTGTGGAACTATTTCAGCATTCGCAGCTTCTACGAGAAAAGCCATATCTATTACACTTGCTCCGCATAACATATTAGACATATAGTTTTCGTGACCTGGACAATCCACAAACGAAATGTGATGAATAAGGTCCATTTTATTACCTTTACTATCGGTTTCGTCCATTTTGTCTGAGCCGGTAAATTTATACTCGTCACTCTCTTCGTTATAAAATATCTTACAATTTCCATACCCCACGTTAATTGTGCAATTGCGTTCTTTTTCGCTTTTAAATTTTTGTGTCTTTATACCTGTCATCTGTCTTACTAACGTAGATTTTCCATTACTTACGTGTCCAATACAACCTACATTCAAAACTGCCTGATTTTTTATTATGTCTGATAGTTTTAATGTTTTAATCATTATATGTTAGGTATATAATGGTTTAAATCTTTATATAATTAAATTTATTTACTATTTTTTAGTTTAGATTTATGTATACATATTTTCTTTTATGACATCTTCTTCATAATTATTCTCTTTCACTATAGAATGTAATAATTTATAATTATCTAAAAGAGCATATTTTTCGTCTAAAACCATGCTCAGTAAAAACTGAGCCATTATTGCACCTGTAAGTTTGTAATCTTTTATTTTCAAATAGAATTTGTTAAAATCCTCTTCATCGTAATTTGATTCAAAATACCACTTAACCATATTTTTAATTGTATTATTGTTCATGTAACTAAACTCAACAGTAATATCTACTCTACCTGGTCTGGTAAGAGCTTTATCTAATGTGCATTTATGGTTGGTTGTTAAAAATACGATAAGACCATTTTTTCCTCCGTTAATACCATCAAAACAATTAAGTAGTCCACTAAAGGTCATCGCATTTTTATCGGTATCTGAATTTTTTCGATCAACGAATAAGCAATCTATATCTTCGCATACCAGAATATCGGATTCGCCTAATGCTGAAATTGCAGTTGAAAATTGCTCGTCTGTTATTTTAGGGGTAATCTGCATAAATCTTATATTTCTCTTTAATTCATGAGCGGTAATCTCTATAAAGGAAGATTTTCCGCATCCGGGAGGACCATGTAATAATATGTTCATTTTATAAGGTATATTTAACCTATTATAAATTTCTCTACTTTTATCGCTGCTAAATTTATTAATTTTATCAAGTAATGGTTTATACTTTTCTTCTTCAATAAACAAGGACTCTCGTTTCCTTACACGATTTCCTCTTTTGAACTCCCAAAAACCTTCCGTAAATGTAAATACATCACTGTAATTATCTTCATTATATTCCTCTCCCAATATGTTTGTCATGTGCCATTTTTTAGACTCTTTAATCACAGATTGTAAAAATCCGGCACTCCAAAAAGTATCATGGTCTTTACAAACAGAATCAATTGATAAAATAAGCATACCTGGCGGTGTCACTGATACTTCTGGATGAAAATATTTACTTGTAAATATATTAGATATATATATTTTAACACCTTTATATTCACATTCAAAATTTTTGAAAGATATATTAGGTAGTTTAAGACACGGGTCGCCATTGTTCTTTTTGTTTCGTTTTTTTCTCTCGTTGCGCGCACTGCCAATACGAGAATTAAAGGAAAAAATAGTGTTGTCTATTGACGAGAATTTTAATAAGTATTGAACTAAAACACTTCCTACATCGTATCGTGAACTGCCAAAAGAATAACTATTATTGTTTATAAAATATTTAAATTTACCTTTAATAGTTGTGTCATTAAGTATATCATCGTAATCATCTGTCTTATGTTTGTATGCATAGATGTCACATAATTTTGTACTATAACCAGACTTTAACTCATTCGTCGAACTCATTAAGTAATAATATCAATTTATATTTAAGTATTAATATAAATTAATTACGATTTGCATCATGTAATCCAGAAAATAAATTAATAGAATCTAGAAACAGATTAATAGCCTCTCTTATATAATCAGGTCCAAACGGACTAACCTTGCACTCTACTGCATTTTTCATTATAGTCTTTGTGTCGTGCATTATATAGAAACTGAATAATATAATGATAAAATAATTTATCATTTTCGATTTACTACTACTAATACGATTAGATGTGGAAACATAATATAGTTCAACCATGCGTGCTATTAGTGTTGCTAATAGACCTATAAATAGGTAGGTTACTATGTTATCACTTATTAGATTCGGGTTAGAATATACTATTACTGACAATACTGTAAGAACAAGTAATGTTGTCAATCCTACATGATTAAAGCGGTCCTTATTAAGACTATACAATGGATAAAGTGTTATACCCATAATTATTAATTGTAGTATAAATAGAATATGCTTTGTAAAAAACATACTGGGCGGTATACTGCTCAAGCCTATTAATAATAAAATAGAGCAGATAAATAGAAGAATTGTAAATGGTCCTGTGAAAATTTCACTTACAGTGTATTTTTTTTCACTCATCGAAGTTACTGTAGCCAAAGCTATTCCCCAGCTTAATATAAAATAAAGATAGGTGCTAAAAATATAGTTATTGCAATGGAATCTCAATGGATTAAAACTCACCGAGTTTTTAAATATCCCCATAACACATAGTCCGATTAAAAGAAAATATGTCAATACTGGTTGGTTCATTATATAATACAGTAACACAAAAATTTGATTACTAATTTAATTACCATCTTTATAAAAGCCAATTATGAATTACCCATATGTTTACGAAAAATATGTGCTTGATGATATTGAAAATATTAAGGAACAACTAACTACTCACGGTGTAGCTATAATCCCCAATATTTTAAATGATTTCGAATGTTCTTCTATGCGAGATGGGATGTGGGCGGATGTCGAGCACATTACTCAAAATTTCGAGACACCTATAAAACGCGAAGATGACACTTCTTGGAAAAGCTGGTGGGATCTATATCCGAAACACGCGATGCTTATCCAAAATTATCAATTAGGACAAACTCAAACTGTTTGGGACGTAAGGCAGAATCCTAAAGTTGTGCAGACGTTTTCTAATTTGTGGAATACTCCTGTCCGCGATATGCTTTGTTCATTTGATGGTATATCATTTCATATTCCCCCTGAAAAAACTAATAGGGGTTGGTTTAAAAATAATTGGCTTCATACTGACCAAAGTTTTACTCGTCCTGAATTCGAATGTGCCCAAGGGTGGATTACTGGTGAAGACGTTCGGGAGGGAGATGCTACACTAACATTTTTGAAAAATAGTCATTTGTTTCATAAAGATATAAGTGAAGAATTTAACATTACTGATAAAGCAGATTGGACTAAAATTACACCCGAAATTCACGAATATTACGCGGCGAAAGGGTGTTCTCAGGAATGTATAAAATGTCCAAAGGGTAGTATTGTTCTTTGGGATAGTCGTCTTATTCACTGTGGAAAAGAACCAGACAGGGGTCGTGAAAACCAGACTACAAGATATGTAGTCTATGTATGTATGACACCTAGAAGTCTTGCTACTCCTGCCAATCTTCGGAAAAAACGAAAGGCTATGGATGAACTCCGGATGACTACCCATTGGCCCCATAAGCCTAAACTTTTTCCAGTAAATCCGCGAACATATGGGGGAGAACTACCAAAAGTAACATCTATTGAAAAGCCTGTTCTTTCTGAATTAGGAAAAAGGTTGGCTGGATATGAGTAATAAAAACAATAGTATCTAAGTGTATTCATTATAAATTATTTTTTTGATGTATGTTTGGCACAGCTTTTATCATTTATAAATTTCCCATTGCCGTCATGAGTGTTCCATTTATTGCCAAAAGAGTTAGACAAATACCACTTTAATTCATTTGGCGGAAGAGTATTAACTTTAAATCCTCCAAAATCGCCTTCTATTGGATTATACCAACCATGTATCGGAATTACTTCTTTAGGCCATGTTTTAAGTGCGCGCTCACAAGTGTATCGCATAACCTTTATACCGTCCTCATAGCCATTTTCATTAAATAAAAATATATCCTGATTTATACCAGAGAATGGCTTTTTAGGACCTGTTACCACATATTCACTATCATCACTGGTTATCGCATCTTCGTTAATATCACCCGTTCCTATTTTAAAACCAATATCAGCCTTAGTAATTTTATAACCCCTTTCAATAAAATATTGTTTATTTTCCCAAATCTTATCTGCGTCTTTAACATGTATTCCAAAATCAACGTCATCGTCCCAAGGAATTAAACCACTATTACGCGCTTGCCCCAAAGCAGACCCTGCTATTAAATGATAATTTATATTTTTTTCGGATAATAAGTTTACTGTGGTAAACATAAGTTCATATATATTATCTACTTCATTTTGGTCGGGAGATTCTTTTTTATTCCAAAGAGATTGTAAACTTACATCATTTTCATTTTTATTACTATTAAACATATTTGTTTTGATATTATCCATAATATAATTATTATACATAATATGTATATTATATATTGCGGGTTATAACTTATTTATTTCTTAATAAATCTGATAGTATTTATGTAAGATTTTATGTTCTTAAAATCAAGGATATATTATCATATAGTAAATATTTAACCTTTATAATATACATTATGGAAAGGTCAACATCAATCTATATTATAAAGCGCATCCTTTCTATATTTATTATATTCCCGATTTACACTATGTAACAAAATACGGTATTAGTTGAACGGAAGTTGTTAATCTAAATTACAGGGGCGCATTCGCACAAACCCCTTGCCCTTTTCTAGCTCTTTACACAATCTAATTTTCAATGGATTCCTTTCCGTGTATTTGCTTTGACCAAATGGACCTATATTTGCTGTTTTCCCAGTCCCGAAATACTCAATAGACGATGCGACGTGACCAACATTAAACATAGTAGGCTTTTTTCGTAAATTAGATATAACGTTCCCATCACCAGGTAAAGAACCCCTGGCCTTTTCGAACTGAAACCACGTATGTATGTGCGACCGGTTTTGAGATAAAAAAAGTTCTCTCTTAGATTTGCTTAATTGATGATACTTGCTGGCAATTTCAGGGTCCCATGGTTCGCCATCTAATATAATATTTGTCCCCATTATCAACTCGAAAAAATCATTATCTTTTAAATGATCTTCCATAGATATCAGATTTCCCCTACCCATTCTAGCTTGTCTAATAATAGAATAATGACTAGACGTCCCACCTTTCTTTGTAGCATACATATATTTATTAGAATGATATTTATTATAAAATAACCCTTCATCGCCCTCTAATAATACAAATGCTCCTTTTAATATTTCTAATATATGATCTGATGTAACATTTGTATAAATTAGTAAATCTTCAATAAAATTTACTATAAATTTTTCGACTGCTCCATGTAAAGAAAGAGTAGTTATATAATTAGCAACTTTAATATAATCCGCATCAGTTGTAGCAATCGCATCGGCAATATCACACTTTATAAGCTTCCTTTTGACAGGATCTGCTACACAATATGCCCATTTCTTGTCCTCTCCTATGTAGTCTTGTTTACCAGTTTCGTCATTTTTAATATAATATCTTTTCACGAGACGTTTATCGGTTACGCATATTACCTTATTATGTAATTCTTGGTCACTTATCATTTCACCAGAAGGCTTCCATATTCCCGCACAGGTCGCTGTTTTATTTTGTATAGTAATACTGCTTTGTTTTCTAGACCTGGGTAACATTATATTATATATAATGATATTATATATTGGTAATTATAAATTGACTAGTTCTTAATAAAATCTGGAGTATGATATATTACCAAATAATTAGCGTTATAAATGATATTTTAAATTCTATATTTTAACCTTAAGGTGGGTATTATAATTTATGTGAATAATATATATGACGTGCTTTTGGGATGGCATTATATCGTCACTTAATAAAGACGATCTTAATTTATTGGGCCTATCAGTAATACCTGGTCCGATTGAAATAGCTACGGCGCTTAAGAATATGAACAAGAAAACTCCTAATGTTAAATGGGAAAAAAAACCTTTGCGATGTAATGAAATAGAGGAGAATTTTATACATGTTAGAGATTTTGCTAATAGAACTATTAATAGTGGTTATTTATGTTCAATATGTGACCCCTTTCTATGCTTATTAGTGGAATTATTAAAAGTTAATATTAATCATACTTATTTATCACACACTGTTCACTATACGGTTGATAAGCCCAGAAAGACATTTTATTACAGTTCAAACAGAGGTCATTTTTGGAAACAAAAATAGTCTCTTTACACTTTAAATACTTAAATAGATAAGTATTTAAAGTTTCCACACCATATTAATGTATACTATATGGGATTAACTACCGAAACACTATTTATGATGGAAGATAAACTTCTTGGCCAACCAGGTCTTTATACAATGTGGACTATGTTCTTTATTTCTAATCTTGCTGTTTTGGTGGAAGATGATACAACTGGCCCTTGTCGGGATTTTAATATTATTGCTAATGGACTAAGTGTTCTATATATAAGTGCTTCGAATCTTAATATTATTTATGGAAATGGTCTTCCTTCCACTATGATGATGACTATTGGACCTATTCATCAGTATCTGTTTTGGATGCTTTTTGTATATTACGGTGGCAGTGATGTGTTGGGTAGTAATCCGATTGGAGTATATAATTGGTTTACTCTTTTTGTTGTAGGTATGTTTACAGCTGATATGTTTGTAAAGACTTGGTTTATTACACTTGATAATGGTCGGAAATACGCGGAATATGTGAAGGAGACGCGTTCACG
>Ga0114994_10003068_pt1 | contig 12229 bp, 7 predicted proteins | sample ArcticOcean_MG_C_9_FD_87043 | JGI IMG/M metagenome (GOLD analysis project Ga0114994, IMG submission 87043) | Marine microbial communities from western Arctic Ocean - ArcticOcean_MG_CB2_152 | ecosystem: Environmental > Aquatic > Marine > Oceanic | place: Arctic Ocean: Canada Basin | collected... | reverse complement strand
TTACTCTCGAGCTCGTGCTGCTTCTTATGTCGGTAACTATGGACGTACAAGTACTCGTACTCGTGCAGCCACATATACTGGTAACTATGGTCGTACTCGTGCTGCTTCTTATGTCGGTAACTATGGACGTACAAGTACTCGTACTCGTGCAGCCACATATACTGGTAACTATGGTCGTACTCGTGCTGCTTCTTACGTAGGTAACTATGGTCGCAGTCGCGCATTCTCTTATGTCGGTAACTATGGTCGCAGTCGCGCATTCTCTTATGTTGGAGATTACTCTAGAGCTCGTGCCGCTACTCTTTACTACATAGGTAACTACGGAAGAACTCGTACTGGTACTTACACTGGTAACTATGGTCGTACAAGTACTCGAACTAGAACTGCTACAGGTAACTACACAAGAGTTGGATATTATGCTGGCGACTACGTAGGCAACTACGCAAGAACTCGTATCACTAACTATGTTGGAGATTTCACTAGAAATCGTGTAACTAACTTCGCTGGTAACTTTGTCGGAAACTACGCAAGAACTCGTATCACTAACTATGTTGGAGATTTCACTAGAAATCGTGTAACTAACTTTGCTGGTAACTTTGTCGGAAACTACGCTCGTGGATATGCTGGAGACTTTGTTGGTAACTACGCTCGTGGATATGCTGGCGACTTCGCTGGTAACTATACTGGCGAATACACTCGTACTTCTACAAGAACTCGTTACTCTGCATATATCCGTACTCGTACGTCGGCATATGTCCGTAACCGTTCTTCTGCGTACACAAGAGATCGTATAACTAACTTCGCCGGTGACTTCGCTGGTAACTATGCAAGAACCTTCACTGGTAACTATGCACGTAACTATGCTGGCAACTTCATTGGTGATTTCGTTGGTGATTTCGCTGGTAACTATGTCGGTAACTACACTAGACAGTTCGGTGGAAACTACGTCGGTAACTATGCACGTAACTACGTAGGCGAATATGCCGGTGCATATGCCCGTGTATTCTCTGGTCAGTACACAGGAGCTTATGCTGGTGTATACTCACGAACCTTTGGTGGTAACTATGTTGGTAACTATGCACGTAACTACGTAGGCGAATACGCTGGTACTTACAATAGAACTTTCACTGGTAACTTTTCACGTAACTTCTCTGGCCAGTACACTCGTGACTTTGCTGGTGACTTCGTAGGTAACTATGGAAGAACATTTGCTGGTGAGTACACTGGAACGTATGCACGTGACTTTGTTGGTGACTTCGTAGGTAACTATTCACGTGACTTCGTAGGTAACTACGGTAGAGTTCGTGTATCAGCTTACTCAAGATTGCGTTCCTCTACATACTCAGGTAAATACACTCGTAACCGTGTATCAACATATGTTGGTGACTTCACTGGTAATTACACACGTGGATTCGCAGGCAATTACTCTCGTGACTTCGTAGGTAACTATGGAAGAACTTTTGCTGGTAACTATACTGGTGCAACAATCAGTCCATCGTTAGTACATACGCCAGAAAGATATACTTTGTACGTAAGGGTTGCTTAATCGCTCTTACTATGGTATAATGAGAACAAGGCTGGTCATTGATTTGACCAGTCTTATCTCAACCCTATATACATTATAATTAAATTGAATTGAACTCTCTGGAGATATTAATGAGTCGTAAGCAATGGATGGAAAACGCCTTCTGGGAAACCGAAGCAAAAAAAGAAGTTAACTGTATTCTAGAACTTGAAGATGATCAGGGTAGGATTACTCGTCAACAAATGTTTTTACAACGTACTGATAAAGACGGTACTGAAAATGAATTATTTAATGAAGTAATTGATGCACTAGGAGAAGACGCGATTGATGCTGAAACAGTAGATCGTGTAACTCGTAAGTCAGCAGAAATAGAAGAAGATAAAATGCGTGATGAAGAACATCAAAAGGCACGCAAACTAGAAAAACTCTTTAACTACAAAATGGAAGCGTTCGAAGTCGAAGAGATTAAAAATTCTAAAAACCGTAAGTTAAAGGCAAAATTGCGTCGAGCAAAGTCAAAGATTGAAGTAGATATGTACTCAATCATGATTCTACAAGACCAACTTGAGGCCGCAGCTGATGGAAAAGAGTAAAGGTTTTATTATAGTTGCGTCTAAGAAGCGCAACTTCTATGTGTACGCGATCAACCTTGCTGAATCTCTTAGGGATTATTATGAACCCGAAGAAGAATGTAAGATTTGTTTGGTAACCGAAGAACAATTTCTTGATGATCGTGGTCGTGATGTTGCAGACGATATTATCTTTTGTGATGACCACTATCGCGCTAAGTTATACGGTATGGCAAAATCTCCGTATGACATAACAATGTACATTGATGCTGACATGGAATGTGAGCACGAAGATATTATTAAAATTTGGGATGAAATGAAAGATCACGACGTGGTCTTCTCAGCATTGACTGATGACCGTGATTACATTTATGCGGAACGTGATTTCTCCACACCAGAAGGTATGGCTAAATTTACTCTTTGTGGTGGTGTGTGTCTATATGATATGTCTAAACCAATAGTTCGTGAGTTTATGGATGATTGGTGGGACTTAACATACAGACAAATGAATGATACTTGGTGGCCAGAAGGTTATATAGATTCTCTAAAGTCTTGGGATCAATTCTCTCTTTGGTGGTTAACTGAGAAAGAACCAAAATATAAAGACCTCAAAGTTGGTATCTTCGATGACGACTTGAGGTGGAATTATTACAATGCCCTTAATTGGGCAATCACAAAACCCGAAAATGGGCCGGTGATATTACGTCACTTCTCTGCTGGGTTAAACAAGGATACTCCAATCGTATGACACAGGTAAACGACCAATATCTCAGACACGTCGAGGTTAATAACCCTGAACTGCTAGAGATTCTAAACGAATACTCCAAGTTGCATACCATGCAAGGTTTCGAAGAAAACTGTCACTTGTCCTCAAAACAAGCCATCCGTCAGCGCGACTTCTATGTGGGCCCTAAGCACATGGATGAGATTGTCGGACAAGGCACAGGACACGAAGGTTTTCCAGACGAACTTGTTGGTTATAACTTTAAACTTTCTGACAAAGCACACATGATGTTTGAGAAGGATGCCGATCCTCTCTTTAAAAGAGACATGACTCTACATCTCCGTGACTTAAACGATAAGATGATGAACTTCTTATCGGTAAAGCATAATGCTCTTGCAGCAGTATATCCGCCAGGTGGCTTTATCTCATGGCACAACAATGCAAATGCTCCGGGCTATAACCTAATCTTTTCTTACTCAGAAGACGGTTCAGGTTACTTCGAATATATTCATCCGGAAACTAAGGAAGTTGTTCGTAGTCAAGACCAAGCAGGTACATGGACATGTAAAGCAGCATACTTCGGTCATTACGGACAAGATGGTCAGATTTTGTACCATGCTGCTTCTACTGATGATTGGCGTTGTACTGTATCTTATGTATTTGATCACTCAGACGAATCTGTCGCTTTGCGTGAAATGGTATTAACAGATATCGAATCTGTAGAATAAAATCTATATCTTCAAGCCTTAAGCTCTTATAAATAGAGGTAGACGTTTTATAAACAGTTTAAGGTTTTGAAGAATATGGCAACTTACGAAGATTTTACGATTGATCAAGGTTCTGACTTAGCTCTACAAATAGAGTTGGTTGAACCGGATGGGTCTACTAAAAATTTAAACGGTTATACTGTTAGTGCTAAGATGAAGAAGACTTTCAGAAGCACAGCTGCTGATACCATTGAATTCTCATCTATTGTTGCAGATCCTGCCGACAGCGGTGTTGTCACAATCTCCCTCACTAATACTCAAACTGATACCCTATCTAGTCGTGGTAGATACGTCTATGACGTTGAACTGAGTTACATAGCCTCTGGCGGTGAAACTATCGTAGAAAGAGTTTTAGAAGGCAAAATTAAAGTCAACCCTTCGGTCACAAGGTAATACCCTTATGCCTATACGGAAGATATCCTCGACTGGCCCTGCTAGCGACACGCAAGTCAAGAGAATTGTCAGTGTTGGTACTGGTGGCACTAAGGTAAAAAGAATCACTGTAGGGAAACCTATCAGTGCTGTGACCCCATACGACCGATCCGTCAAAACATTTGATGGTCTGGGCGATATCCCCAGTATTTCAGAGTTAAGGCTTGGTGAGTTCGGGATTAACACTCAAGACGGTAAGGTCTATATAAAGAGAGAGTATGATGGGGGAATTCAGACAATCGTAGAGATTGGAACTGGAACCGACAATCTTTCTGCTACAACAACATTTAACTCTTACATATACACCTCAGACGGAACCCTACAAACAATTGGGGGAGTCGATGATCATAGTAACGTACTAGATTATGACCCAAACCCAAATTACGCCTCAAAAGTTCAGGTATATCTAAACGGTGTCTTACTCCACCAAGGGATTGACTACGTTGCAGATACAGGGGATACTATTATCCTAACACACCTAGTAGATGCTGAGATGGTAATACAGATAGCAGCCTACAACTCGACAGGTGTTTCTCTTGGTAACGACCTTATTGTAGATGACCACTTTGCATTTACAGTAGGTACAGACGAAGAAACCAGATTCTATCACAATAGCGTAGATTCCATATTACAGCATATGGGATTCAATGGTGCTAAATTTAAGATGAAATATCTTAATGATGATAGGTTTGTATTGGATCAAACAGGAGTCCAACTTCTTGGTTCCTACACGTTAAATGGCGAAGTAGTTGCCACTCAAACTAAAATAGATGAACTAGAAGCAAGACTTGCATCATTAGATAGTGACATTGCAGCACTACAAAATCTATAACACTTACATAATCCTCTATAACAAACTACATAATACTTACCTATACATTATTGGATTGTGCATAATGGGTATTATTATTAAGTTAGTCGCATTACAAAGATTTAATTTAGTATAAATACATTGGTATTCAAACTATCACATAGTAATACATCTTATGATTAATATCAATAATAAATCTATAAACCGTATACTCGCCGAAAGTCTCTTCAACTTAGCAAAGTCCAAGGAAGTACAAGTTACCGCTGAGCCAGGGAAAGAAACTCAATTATTTGAGTTAATAGAAGGTACGTCATCATCAACCAATGAGCTATCGGTAATACCGGAAGCGCAATCGATCACTACCTTAGGCGACACTGCACTATTCACCCTGAATGGTGTACCAACTCGCGATGATCTTATCGATGTATGGGTTAATGACGTTCTCCAACACCCCGAAGAAACCTATGAAACTATAGCGGACGCGATACAGTTTTTTGAGATCCCTCCAGCAGGAACGGACATCTATATTAAATTTCGTTAATATATTATTAAATATTTTAATTATAACACATCAAACCACTTAACTATAATCTAGGAGATACCTAATGGCTTTTAGGCAGATTAAATCCGCAGCACTCGCGGATAAAGCAGTACTAAATACCAAGCTCGATGAAAGTGCCGTACAGGGACAAACCGTCCTTACAGGCATGGCAGATCCAGCGCAATGTTTTACCCTTCTTTATGATGTCGGTACTGACGCATTAAAGAAAATAAGTGCAGACGCATTTTTCGCATCATTCTCATCAACAGATTTATCAGAAGGAACTAATCTATATTTCACTGACGCACGTGCTTCTACTGCGGTTGCAAGCGATATCGCTTCATCTGTACTAGTAGAAACTAACCGAGCTTCAGCTGCTGAGACGTTACTACAATCTAACATCGCGGCAGAAGCAGCTACTCGCGCTTCAGCTGACGTTACATTACAATCTAATATTAGTGCCGAGGCAACTCGCGCAACCCTACGTGAAGATGCAATTGAAGCAGCGTCTGTATCTGCTGATTCTGGTCTTTCTACACGTATTGATAACATCTTAAACAACACTGATCCAGCATCAATCGATTCATTCGTTGAAATAATTGAAGCATTCGAAGACGCTGATGACGTATTATCTGCATCTGTAATCGCTAACTCATCTGCAATTACTGCGGAAACTGCTCGTGCCATTGGTGTAGAAACTACAAACGCAACCGCGATTGCAGTAGAAACTGCTCGTGCTACTGCGGCAGAAGTTGCAAACACTTCTCTACTAAGTGCAGAAGAAGCTGCTAGAATTGCTGCTGACAGTGCATTGGCTGCTCGTGTAACTACGGAAGAACAAGCAACTGTATCTCTTCAAGCACAAGTTACTGCTGAAGCAAGTACTGCTAGAGCTGCAGAATCAGTTAATGCGACAGGTCTTGCTACTGAGACTACTCGTGCTACTGCTGCAGAAGCTGCGATCTCTTTAAACTTAACAGATGAAATTACTGCTCGTGCTGTTGCCGATACTCAGGTTCGTACTGATATCGCTGCCGACATCGTTACTGCACAGGCCGCTGCCCAGACACACGCAGAAGCTCAAGATGATCTTCATATCGGTGATGGTACTGTAGACGGAACTGCTGGTAATACTGTTACTGATAGAATTGCAACTGCTAAATCTACCGCAGAAAGTGTTGCCTCTGCTGACGCATCTGCTAAAGTACTTGTCGAGAAGACACGTGCAGAAGCTGCTGAGTCTGGTTTACAGTCACAGATCACTTCTAACGATACTGAACTTGCTGCTTTAGTAAGTGCCGATTCAACTGAATCTGCTGCTCGTATCTTAGGAGACGCTGGTCTACAGACACAAATCGACTTCATCACTACTAACACAGATCCAGCTACTTTAGACTCACTAACAGAAATCGTTGCTGCGTTCGAAGGTGCTGACTCAGACATATCTGCTCTGATTGCTTCTAACACTACTGCAATCTCTAGTGAGACCACTCGTGCTACAGGTGCTGAATCTGTTCTGCAAACTAACATCACTGCTGAAGCGTCAACTCGTGGAACTGCTGATACTGGTTTACAAACTGCAATCACTGCTGAAGAAACTGCTCGTATCGCTGCTGATGCCGCGACTCTTGTATCGGCAAAAGCATATACTGATCAAGAAGCAGACTCACATCAAGCTGTCGCCACGGCACATGCTGATGCACAAGATGCTGCTCTTATCGGAGATGCTTCTGTAAATGGTACTGTCGGTAATACTGTTACTGCTCGTATTGCAACTGCAAAATCACAATCTAATGCTTTCACTAGTTCACAGGTTTCTGCTGAAGCAGCAACTCGTCTAGCTGCTGATGACGCATTATCTCTACGTACTACTTCACTAGAAGGTGACATGACGACAGTTGAAGCTCTTGCTGCTCAGAATGAAATCGATCTACGTGCAGAAGAAGTTACTCGTGCATCTGGTGATTCAAGTCTACAGGGTCAAATCGACGCTGAAGAAGCTGCTCGAATTCTTGCTGACTCTACTCTAACAACTAACCTAGCAACAGAAGTTTCTCGCGCACAAGGTGTTGAAGCAACTAATGCTGCCTCAGTTGTTACAGAACGTGTACGTGCAGAAGCGGTTGAAGCTGGACTACGTACTGATGTAAACACTAATACTGTAAACATCACTGCAAATGCTGGTACTATTACTGGTGAGAATACTCGTGCTCTAGCTGCAGAATCTGCTCTAGGAACACGTATCGATAGTGCAGAGACACTTCAAGCTGCTGATCACGCTGATAACCAAGCACAGATTACTGCCGAAGTTACTCGTGCATCTGGTGTTGAAGCTGGTCTACAGACTGCTGTTACTTCTAACCAGACTCAGATCACTGCAAACGATGGCGATATCGCTGCACTATCTACTCTACAGTCAACTGATCACGCTGATAACCAAGCACAAATTACTGCTGAAGTTACACGTGCATCTGCTGCGGAAGTAGTTAATGCTGATGCGGTTGTTGCTGAAACTACTCGTGCATCTGCAATCGAAGCTGGTCTACGTACTGATGTTGATTCTAATCAGACTCAGATCACTGCAAACGACGCAGACATTCTTGCTCTAGAAACTCTACAAAGTTCAGACCACGATGATAACCAAGCACAGATTACTGCTGAAGTTGCTCGCGCTACTGCCGCAGAAGTTGTTAACGCTGCCGCTACTGCTACTGAGAAGACACGTGCAGAAGGGATCGAAGCTGGTCTACGTACTGATGTTGATTCTAACCAAACGCAAATCACTGCAAATGATGCAGACATTCTTGCATTAACAAATCTACAAGCTGCTGACCACGCAGACAACCAGACACAAATTACTGCTGAAGTAAATCGTGCAACTGGAATTGAAGCAGGTCTACGTACTGATGTTGATTTAGTCGAATCTCGTGTTGATGCCATTATCGGTACTTCATCAGCGACTTTAGATACTCTACAAGAAATCGTAACTGCGTTCGAAACTGCTGATACTTCTCTAGATGGAGTCATTACTGCTAACTCCGGTCGTCTTACTGTCAACGAAAGTGACATTGATGCGGTAGAAGTACGTGCAACTGATCTAGAAACTCGTGCAACTGCTGTCGAAGGAAGAGCAACTTCTCTAGAAACTGGACAAGGTACTCAGAACGGTCGTCTTACAGTCAACGAAAGTGACATTGACGCTCTAGAAGCTAAGCAAGGTTCTGCTACTCTAGCAACTGTCGCAACTGACGTATCTGCTGCAATCAATGAGATTCACGCAGAACTAGATACTGAAGCTGGTCACGTCGATACTCTACAAACAGAGTTGGACGCAGTCGAAGTACGTGCATCTTCACTAGAAACTGAACAGGGTCTACAAGGTGGTCGTCTAACTTCTGTCGAAGGAAGAGCAACTGCTGTTGAGTCACGTGCAACTGCACTTGAGACTAAGCAAGGTTCTGCTACTCTAACAACTACTGCAACTGATATATCTGCTGCGATTAACGAACTAGTAACTAGTTCTGGATCTAGCAGTACAGACGTAACTGCTCTAGCAGCTCGTGTAACTACCGAAGAAGGTAATGTCGATACTCTACAGGCAGAAATGACCGCAGTAGAAGGTCGTGCAACTTCATTAGAAACTCGTGTAACTACCGAAGAAGGTAATGTTGACACTCTCCAGACTCAAATGGGTTCTACAGTACTTGCTACTGTCGCAACTGATGTTACTGGTGCAGTCAACGAGATCCACACTGAACTAGACGCAGAAGCGGTTAAGGTTGCTACTCTAGAAAGTGAAATGAATGCTGTCGAAGGACGTGCAACTGCTGTTGAGTCACGTGCAACTGCTCTAGAAACTGAACAGGGACTACAAGGTGGTCGTCTAACAGTTAACGAAGGCGACATCGATGACTTAGAAACTAAGTTAGGTACTGGTGTTTTCGGAACTACTTCACAAATCATTACTGGTGCAGTCAATGAACTTCATGGTGAAGTTAATACTAACACTTCTGGACTTGTCGCTGCTGTTGCTCGTGCCGATGCCGATAGTGATGCACTTGCATCTGAAATCCTATCACGCACCGCTGCTGATACACTGATCCGTACTGATCTTGGCGCATTCCGAACTACTGATCAAGCAGACTACATTGCTCGTGACGCTGCTGTTCTTGCCTCTGCACAGTCTTACGCAGAAAGTGAAGCAGACGATGGCGAAGCCGCTGCTAAGATTTACGCAGACGGAATCGTTGCTAGTGAAGCAACTCTACGTAACAATGCTGATCTCGTACTTGCTGGTCAAATTACTACTGAAGCAACTGCACGTGCAGTCGCAGATAATGGTCTAGATACACGACTAGGTGTTGTTGAAGGCGAAATGTCTGCAACTCAACTTGCTGCTGGTGTAAATGCTAACGGAACATACGATACTCCAACATCCACTACTTACCTCGACGCATCTACTTCTCTAGCAGACGCTGACAAGAAGTTAGATACCGCACTCACAAGTGAAGTTGCTTCACGTATTTCTGGTGATGCAAGCTTGCAATCACAGATCACTGCTGAAATTGCTCGTGCTGGTGCTGCGGAAGGTGTTAACTCTACTGGACTAGCTGCTGAGATCGTTCGTGCTACAGCTGCAGAAGTTGCAAACGGTGTATTAATCACCACTAACGCTTCTTCAATTGCATCTGAGTCATCTCGTGCACAGGGTGTTGAATCTTCACTACAGACTCAAGTAGACTTCATCACTTCTAATACTGATGCTGCTGCTCTTGACTCCCTAACTGAGATAGTTGCTGCGTTCCAAGGTGCTGATTCAACCCTAACAGGTTTAGTCTCTGCTAACCAAACTAGTATCTCAACTAACGCTTCAGGTCTTGCACAAGAGATCACTGATCGAATTGCTGGTGATACAGCAGTACGTAGTGAATTCGCAACTGCTGATGCTGGTCTACAGACTTCAATCGACGGTAAGGTTGCTAAGTCTGGCGATGCGATGACTGGTGTCCTAGCAATGGGTAGTAACAAGATTACTGGTCTTGCTGATGGTGTTGCTAATGGCGATGCTGCAAACAAGGGACAATTAGTTTCTGGTCTTGCTGCTCAACATATCTCTACTAAGTCTACTACTGATCTTGCGGAAGGTACTAACCAATACTTCACAGCTACTCGCGTACATGATGCGGTAAGTGTAGTTGATGTTTCTGGAGAAGGTAAGGTATCTGAGACTGCTGGTGTGTTCTCTATAGACACTGCTAAATCATTCCTCGAAATATCCGATGTAGCTGATACAACGTATGTTGGTAAGAATGGTTGGGTTGCTCGTGTTAAGACAGATCTTTCAGGTCTTGAACTTATAGATCCTACAGAACTAGCATTCAATGACGCACAACGTCAAGTTCTTAATGGTGACGGTTCTACGGCTACATTCGCTCTAACCTTCTATACTCTACAAGCTAACGCAATGGTATTTGTTGGTGGTGTTATTCAGGATCCATCGACTCACTACTCGATTGATGCTCCTAATCAGTCCATTACCTTTACGTCTGCTCTTCCAGTTGGAACTCAAGCGGTAGTTATCGCTCAGTCTACTAACTCGGTTGGTGTACTAGATCCTAAGTCGGTCGGTCTTGAAACTCTCTCTGATAACATCAAAGTCTTCGAACAAGGTACTGATGTTGTTGCTGGAACTTCTGCTACAGTTGTTGATACATTCAACAAAGTAACTACACGTACTGCTAAGTACATAGTTACAGTAGAGAATGGCGGAGAATTCGAAACACGCGAGTGTCTAGTTATCCATGACGGAACAGACGCATACATAACTGAATTTGGTATTCTATTCACAGGTAGTAGTCTACTTGGTGATACCGATGTTCAGGTAAACGGTTCTAGTATTGAGTTGACATATACTGCGGTAACTGCTGGTGCAGTTGTATCAGTATCCGTTACATACACGGACGCATAATTCATATTCGGGGGTGGTTTCACGCCACCCCCACCCCTCACACATTTTAAAAAGGTATTAAAAAATGAGTTCTAACAAGAAATTTATGATCCAAAATGGCGCAGCCATTACTGGTGAAGTAACTGTAAACAGCCAACTGATAATAACAGATGCTGGTGTAGTTACTACTGGTGCAATATCTGCTTCCGTTGCAACACTAACAGCACCTGGCCTTGCTGCTCTACAGAGTCAAGTAGACTTAATCCTAGGTACTTCTCCTGCAAGTTTGGACACACTACAAGAAATCGTTGCTCTTTTCCAAAGTGAAGACGGTGATATCCAAACTTTAATAACTAACAATTCTGCTGCAATTACTGCAATGCAATCTACATTAGCAACTGGTGTTGCCAGTGCTGCAGAATTTGCCGCCCTAGAAGTTTTGGTAGGTACTACAGCTTTAGACACTAGTGCTTCTAATGTTGCTGACGCTCTTAACGAATTACACACAGAGCTTGGTACTTTAACTGCAACTCAGTCTGGTGACGTTACATCTTTAACTACTGCAATCGCAACTGGAGATGCTGCTTCGGTATCAACTGCTTCTGCTGATGCAACTACTAAAGCAGATGCTGCTCAATCTGCGGCTGAAGCAACTGCTTCTGCTGACGCAACTAGTAAAGTTGCTACAGAAACAACTGCTCGTATCGCAGGAGATGCTGCTTCGGTATCAACTGCTTCTGCTGACGCAACTAGTAAAGCAGATGCCGCAGAAGCTGCAGCTGCTACCGATGCAACTAGTAAAGCAGATGCCGCACAAGCTGCAGCTGAAGCAACTGCTTCTTCTGATGCGACTAGTAAAGTTGCTACAGAAACCGCTGCTCGTATCGCTGGAGATGCTGCTTCTGTAGCAACT